>WNFF01002815.1_pt1 | contig 17997 bp, 17 predicted proteins | sample 5400441 | NCBI WGS metagenome assembly WNFF01 (sample SAMN13153345, study PRJNA577476) | soil metagenome | isolation source: 120 cm saprolite under Douglas fir tree site 2 hole 3 replicate 1 | place: USA:California | collected 2015-04-18 | reverse complement strand
CAGGCGGCGCGCGTGCTCAACCTGTCGGCGCGCCGCGACGTGGTCGAGGCCGCCGCAAACCTCTTTTCCCACCTGCGCGCGCTCGACCGCTCCGGCGCGCACGCGATCGCCGTGATGCCAATTCCACATGAAGGGCTCGGCGAAGCGATCAACGACCGCCTGGCGCGGGCCGCTGCGCCGCGGGAATAGACCGCTCCTCCGCCTAAAGGCGGAGAGACTTTTGCATCCTCGCGGCCTTGTCGGTCAGCCGGAAACCACGCATCCTTGTGGGGCATCCGTCCAACAGGCCGTGAAGGCCGGCTTTCGTTCTTCACGCGGATGCCATTGCGAAAACCCGGAGGAGATCCCATGAGGAAATCAGTTCTTGCCGCTCTCACGTCGGCATCCCTGCTGCTCGGCACTGCGCTCGCGTGGGCACAGGCCGAAGGCACTGCTGCCGAGGCCAAGGCGATGCTCGAGAAGGCAGTCGCGGCGGTCAAGGCAAACAAGGCGGACGCGCTTGCCAAGTTTCCCAAGACGGACGGTGGCTTCCGCGACCGCGACCTCTACGTGTTCTGCTACAACGTGTCGGACGGCAAGTTCACGGCGCATCCGAACGATAAGCTCATGGGCACCGACATCCGCGCGCTCAAGGAGCCGGGCGGCTCGCCGCTGGGCCAGAATATCTTCGATACCGCCAAGCCGGGCGCCATCAACACGGTCGACTACAAGTTCCCGCGGCCCGGCACCACCGAGGCGGTGCCGAAGCAGTCCTTCGTCACCGTGGTCGGCGACCAGGGTTGCGGCGTCGGCTACTACAAGAAGTAAGCTCACCTCGCGTCTTCGTCGGAGCTGGAATCCGGGTTCGCGGGCTTGCGCCCGCGGCCCGGAATGACGCAAAAGGTTGGGCGTGACAGAGAGCCACAACCGACAGCGTCCATGAACATCGCGCCTCCGCCGACCCCGGCCATTTCTCCCGATCTCCTTGCCCGCTTCATCGCGCTGGTTGGCGACAGATACGCGGTCACCGACCCGGAGGAGCAGGAGAAATATCTCGTCGAGGGCCGCAATCTCTATCGCGGCACCTCCCCGCTCATCCTGCGGCCGGGCACAGTGAAAGAGGTCGCGGCGATCCTCAAGCTCGCCAACGACACCGGCACGCCGATCGTGCCGCAGGGCGGCAACACCGGACTGGTGGGCGGGCAGATCCCGCGCGGCGGCGAGATCGTGCTTTCGCTCGGCCGGCTCGACCGCATCCGCGAGGTCGACGCCGCCTCCAACACGATGACGGTCGAAGCGGGCGTCGTGCTGATCAAGGCGCAAGCCGCGGCGGCGCAAGCCGACCGGCTGTTTCCGCTCTCGCTCGCCGCCGAAGGCAGCTGCACCATCGGCGGAAATCTTTCCACAAATGCGGGCGGCACCGGCGCGCTCGCCTATGGCGTCGCGCGCGACCTCGTGCTCGGCCTCGAAGTGGTGCTTGCCGACGGCCGCGTGCTCAACGTCCTCAACAAGCTCAAGAAGGACAATACCGGCTACGACCTGCGCAACCTGTTCATCGGCGCGGAAGGAACGCTCGGCATCATCACAGCCGCGGTGGTCAAGCTTTTTCCGCGCCCGCGCTCGGTTGAGACCGCCTTCGTGGGCGTGCCCTCGCCGCGCGCGGCGCTCGATCTCCTCAATCTCGTGCAGGAACGCACCGGCGGCGCGACGACAAGTTTTGAGCTGATGAAGCGGCTCGCCATCGAGATGGCGGTCAAGCATGGGCCGGGCTGCCGCGATCCCCTCACCGGCACGCACCCCTGGTACGTGCTGCTCGAGGTCTCGTCGAGCGAGCGCGAGGGCCTGCGCGCCGCGCTCGAAAGCGCGCTCGCGGCCGGCGCCGAGGCGGGCCTCGTCAATGACGCAACGATCGCGGCGAGCCTCGACCAGCGGCAGAGTTTTTGGCGGCTGCGCGAGCTGTTGCCGGAAGCGCAGAAGCCTGAGGGCGCCTCGATCAAGCACGACGTCTCGGTGCCGCTCGCTAATGTGCACGATTTCCTCGCCGAGGCGGACGCCGCGGTCGAGGCGCTGATCCCGGGCAGCCGCCCGGTGCCGTTCGGCCATCTCGGCGACGGCAACATGCACTACAACGTGACCCAGCCGGTCGGAGCCGATCGCGATGCGTATCTCGCGCGCTGGTACGACATGAACGCGGCCGTGCACGCGGTGGTGAAGAAACACGGCGGCTCGATCTCGGCCGAGCACGGCATCGGCGTGATGAAGCGCAAGCTCCTGCCCGAGGTGAAAGACCCGGTGGCGATCGAGGTCATGCGCGCGCTCAAGCGCACGCTCGATCCGAAGGGAATTTTGAATCCCGGCAAGGTGCTGTAAGCCCGCCGTCATTCCGGGACGGCGCGCAGCGCCGGGCCCGGAATCCATAATCCCTGCGGACGTTGTTCAAATGAGGAACCGGTGGTTATGGATTCCGGGCTCGCGCCTTCGGCGCGCCCCGGAATGACCGTGTGTGTTAAGTCAAAACAGCGACGCCTGCCCGTCGTCCTTTTGCGGCTTCGCGCGTTTCGGCTTCGTCTCCACCAGCTCCGCCCCAGGCGCCACCGGCTCGATCAATTCGGGGGAATCGTTCGCCGCGCGATTGACCGCGGTCGAAATCTCATAAGCCTCGAACAGATCGTCCGGCGCCGGCATGAGCAGCGCGGCCGCGGTCTCGGCATCGACCCTGCCGCAGTCGAGCCACAGATCGAACGCCTCGGGCGGAATGACGGCCGGCATGCGGTCGTGCAGGTGGCGCAGCGTCCGGTTCGCCGCCGTGGTGATGATGCAGGCGGTCTCCATCTCCTCCCCGTTCGGCCCCATCCAGGGCTCCCACAGCCCGGCGAAGCCGATCGGTGCCTTGGTGGCGGCAAAATACGGCCGCCGGCGCGTGCCTTCCTGCTTCCACTCATAAAAGCCATCGGCCGGGATCAGGCAGCGCCGCCGCCGCATGGCGTTGCGGAAGGCCGGCTTGTCGAGCACTGCCTCGGCGCGCGCATTGATCAGCAGGCTGAAGCCGCGCGGGTCCTTCACCCAGGCGGGAATGAGGCCCCAGCGCAGAAGCGCGAAGCTGCGCTGATGGTTGACGAGCCGCACCACCGGGATCGGCTGGGTCGGGGCGACGTTGTAGCGCGGCGGAAAATTCGGCTGCTCGACATAGCCGAAAGTCCGCCGCATGACGTCCGGTGGGTTCTTGATCACGAAGCGGCCGCACATCCTGAAATCCCAAGTCTTCTCTTGTGTTTAAGGCGACTTTAACCGATCTCCCCGAGACTGCCCAAGTCCGCCCTTGGGGTCCCCGAGCCGTCCACCACATGACGCTGCCTGCACGCCCGCATCCTCCCGCATCGAACAACTGGCGCGGGGGCCTCGATCCGCAGCGGCTGGCGGACAGCAATATCAATCCGTCGACCGGCCTTGCCACCGACTTCCTGAATCACTTCAATGAAGCCATCATGCTGCTCGAGATGATGCCGACGGTGCCGCACTGCAAGGCCGATTTTCTCGCTTGGCGGCCGATGACCTACCACGAGCACTTCGCCGCATCGCGCCTCAAGCATCGCGATCTCGCGATCGCGGCCTATGAGGCGGCCGAGCCGGCGGTCCGCGCCCGCCTCGACGCGATCGCGGACAGCATGAACAGGATCCTGATCACCACGCGCGACGGCATGAAAGAATCCCTCGCGCCGCAGACGGCGGCCGATCTTGCTCTCGAAGTGGCGTGGCGTCTCAAGCCGATGGTCGCGCGCGAGCGCGCTCCGTGGCCGATGGCCGATCCTATCCCGACCGCCCATATCTCGCCGTCAGCGCCGCCATCATCCGCGACGGCAAGATCCTGATCGTCCGGCGTGCGCGGCCGCCCGCGCGCGGCCTTTTCACCCTGCCGGGCGGCGGCGTGGAAGCGGGTGAAACCCTGCACGAGGCGCTCATGCGCGAGGTCCGGGAGGAGACCGGCCTCACGGTCGAACCTCTCGCGCTCGCCGGGCACCGCGAAGTGATCGCGCGGGACGGCGAGGGACGCGCCGAGCGGCATTTCGTGATCCTCGCCTTTGCGGCGCGCTGGCTTGCGGGCGAGGTCTCGCTCAATGAGGAACTGGCGGAGGCCCATTGGCTCGCGCCCGCCGAGCTCAGCGGCCTCGCGACCACCGAAGGCCTCGCCGACATCGTCGCGGCGGCCTTGGCGATCGGCACGAGCGCCGGGCGCTCCGGTTAACCGCCTCCAACCACACCCGTTCTTGCGCCTTGCGGCCGCCATCGTCGCGGGACATATCTGCTCCATGCTCAAGCGCGGTCTGATCGTCGCCCTGCTCGCCCTTGCGCTCGCCGCGCCCGCACAGGCGCAAGGCGAGCCGCCGTTCGACAATGACCTCCAGCGCCTCTCCGAGATTCTCGGCGCGCTGCACTATCTGCGCGGCATCTGCGGCGCGAACGAAGGGCTGAAGTGGCGCAACGAGATGCAGGCCCTGATCGAGGCCGAGACCCCCGCCGGCTCGGCCCGCCGCTCCCGCATGATCGCGAGCTTCAATCGTGGTTTTCGCGGCTTTCAGCAGAGCTACCGGAGCTGCACGCCCGCGGCCGATCTCGCGATCCGCCGCTATCTCGACGAGGGCGCCAAGATCTCCCGCGAAGTGACGGCACGCTACGCCAATTGAGCGTAGCCGCCGCGCGCGCCGCTACCCTCACATGCAGGGGAGGGTTGGAGAATGCGCGTGGCACGGCCTCATTAACCTTCCCTAAAGGTCCGCCTATGCCGGGCCCGGCCGCGTGCTAACTTGCGCGGCAGGGACGCGGTGAACATCACGCCGCCTGAGTGGGTCAACATGGCGATTGCGATGCGAATTCTCACGGCTCGTGAGCCGATTCCGGATCATGAGCAGAGGCAAGTGGCTGTCGGCTACCTGCACGAGGCCTGGGCGGAGGCCCGGCTCGACGGGATCGACGGCGACTGCATGGCGCAGGCCTGCCTGTTCGCCGCGCTGAGCGAGCTCGTCTCGACCTATGGCGAGGATGCCACCGCCCGTTTCGCCGAGGGCCTCTCCCAGCGCATCAGTAACGGCGAATTTTCCTGCCAGTTCGCGCGGCAGTAATTTCACATCGTCTCCAAGAAGCGCATCGGCTCGCCGCGGCCGAGCGTCACTAATTCCCCCTCCCACATCACGCGCTGGCCGCGCACGACTGTGCCAACCGGCCAGCCGGTCACCGTCAGGCCGTCGTAGGGCGTCCAGCCGGCGCGCGAGCCGACCTTGGCGTTGGTGATGGTCTCGCGCCGCTTGAGATCGACGATGGTGAGGTCGGCGTCGTAGCCGACCGCGATGCGCCCTTTGTGGGCGATACCGAACAGCCGCTGCGGGCCGGCGCTGGTGAGATCGACGAAGCGCTGCAGGCTCAGCCGCCCCGCATTGACGTGGTCGAGCATGAGCGGCACCAGCGTCTGCACGCCGGTCATGCCCGACGGACTCTGCGGATAGGGCTTTGCCTTCTCCTCGCGCGTGTGCGGCGCGTGATCCGAGCCGAGCACGTCGACGATTCCCTGATCGAGCGCGCGCCAAATGGCCGCGCGATGGGCGGCGTCGCGCACCGGCGGATTCATCTGCGCCAGCGTGCCGAGCCGCTCGTAGCACTCGGGCGCCGTGAGGGTGAGATGGTGCGGCGTCACCTCGACCGAGGCGACGTCCTTGTGGTCGCGCAAGAAATCCATCTCCTCGGCGGTCGTGATGTGCAGCACGTGCACGCGCCGCCCGGTCTCGCGCGCGAGGCTAACGAGCCGCTGCGTGCATTGCAGCGCCACGACCTCGTCGCGCCAGACGGGATGCGAGCGCGGGTCGTTCTCGATGCGCAGATCCTTGCGCTCGCGCAGCCGATACTCGTCCTCGGAGTGGAACGCGGCGCGACGGCGGATGACCCTGAGGATATTGCGCAGGCCGTCGTCGTCCTCGACCAGCAGCGAGCCGGTCGATGAGCCAATGAAGACCTTGACGCCGCAGCATCCCGGCAGCCGCTCGAGCTCGGGCAGATCCTTGGTGTTCTCGCGCGTGCCGCCGACGTAGAAGGCAAAATCACAATGCATGCGGTGGCGGCCGCGCGCGACCTTGTCGGCCAGCGCCTCGGCGTTCGTCGTGGTCGGATTGGTGTTCGGCATCTCGAACACCGCGGTGACGCCGCCGAGCACGGCGGAGCGCGAGCCGGTCTCGAGATCCTCCTTCTGGGTCAGCCCGGGCTCGCGGAAATGCACCTGGGTGTCGATGACGCCGGGCAGGACGTGCAGGCCCTTGGCCTCGATCACCGCGCCCCCGGTGGCGCGGGCGAGGTCGCCGATCGCCGCGATCCGGCCGCCGGTTACGCCGATATCGCGCAAACCCTCGCCGTCCTGGTTGACGACCGTGCCGCCGCGTACGATCACATCGAAGGTATCAGCCATTCCCAATCCGCCCTTGAGACATTACGAAGAGCGCCTTACGTTCCGGCGCATCGCTTGGCAAGGGTTTAGGCACTCCGAAATGAAGGCCGCACTGCTTCCCGACCGCGGCGTCCTAAAGGTCGCGGGTGATACCGCGCGGACGTTCCTCAATGGGCTCCTGACCGCCGACATCGGCCAGGTGACGCCGGCGCGCGCCTGCTTTGCGGCGCTGCTTACCCCGCAGGGCAAGATCGTGGCCGACTGCATCGTCGCCGAGGCGCCCCCCGAGGACGGCGGCGGGTTCTTCCTTGACGTGCCTCGGGCCCTCGCCGTCACCCTGGTCGACAAGCTCAACTTTTACAAGCTGCGCGCCAAGCTCATCATCGAGGACCTCTCCGAGGTGCTCGGCGTGCTCGCGGCCTGGGACGGTCAGGCCGACACCGACTACGGCCTCGCCTACGCGGATCCGCGCCTGCCGGCGCTCGGCATGCGCGTGATGCTCCCGCCGCATCTCGCGGCGCAGGCCACCGCCGATCTCGGCGCCGAGCTTGTCGATGCCGCCGAATACGAGGCGCGGCGCATCGCGCTCGGCATCCCGCGTGGCGGGGTCGACTTCATCTATGGCGACGCCTTCCCGCACGAGACCGACATGGACCAGCTCAACGGGGTCGATTTCGAGAAGGGCTGCTACGTCGGCCAGGAGGTGGTGTCGCGCATGGAGCATCGCGGCAGCGCGCGTACGCGCATCGTGCCGGTCGCCTACGAGGGCTACGCGCCCGACGCCGGCGCCGAGGTCAAGGCGGCCGACAAGGCGATCGGCACGTTCGGCTCTTCGGCGCGCGGCCGGGCGGTCGCGATGCTGCGGCTCGACCGGGTCGCCGACGCGCTCGCTGCCGGAACGCCGCTCGCCGCCGGCGCCGCGACCCTGCGGCTCGCCAAACCCGACTGGGCAAAATTCTCGTGGCCCGGGGAGAAGGCGGCCGAATGAGCGCGCCCCTGCCTGCCGAAGGCCTCGTTCGCTGCCCTTGGCCGAAGGACGACCCGCTCTATCTGGCCTATCACGACACCGAGTGGGGCGTGCCCGAATACGACGATCGCGCACTTTACGAGAAGCTGATCCTCGACGGCTTCCAGGCCGGCCTCTCCTGGATCACAATTCTGCGCAAGCGCGAGAACTTCCGCCGCGCCTTTGACGGTTTCGAGCCAAAGGTCATCGCCCGCTACGGCAAACGCAAGGTCGCGGCGCTGATGAACGATGCCGGCATCGTGCGCAACCGCGCCAAGATCGAAGGCACCATCCTTTCGGCGCGCGCGTACCTCGACATCATGGAGAAAGGGCCCGGATTCTCGACGCTGCTTTGGGAGTTCGTCGATGGCAAGCCGAAGGTGAATCACTTCCGCTCGACCGGCCAGATCCCGGCGGAGACGCCGATCTCGCGCGCCATGTCGAAGGAACTCGCGCGCCGCGGCTTCAAGTTCTGCGGGCCGACCATCGTCTACGCTTTCATGCAGGCGACCGGCATGGTCAACGACCACTTGGTGAAGTGCCACCGCCATCCCGACCACGCGGCTTCCGCACCGCGTCGGTGAGCGACGGCAACCGTGGCCCGCAAGCCATCCGTCCGATCGCTCGCCCCGCGCGCGCCGCGCGCCTGGCAGCGCATGCTGTCCGGCCGCAGACTCGACCTGCTCGACCCCTCGCCGCTCGATATCGAGCTCGCTGATATCGCGCACGGCCTCGCCCGCGTCGCGCGCTGGAACGGGCAGACTTCCGGGGCGCACATCTATTCGGTCGCTCAGCACACGCTGCTGGTCGAGGAGATCGCCCACCGCCGGGTCGGCCGGCCGGATCGCCGGCTCACGCTCGCGCTGCTCCTCCACGATGCGCCCGAATACGTGATCGGCGACATGATCTCGCCCTTCAAGGCGGTGATCGGCGACGCCTACAAGGCGGTCGAGAAACGCCTTTTGAGTGCGATCCACCGCCGCTTCGGCCTCCCGCCCGAGCTGCCGGCAGACGTGATCCGGCTGATCAAGACGGCCGACCGCGGCGCCGCCTTTCTGGAGGCGACGCAGCTCGCCGGCTTCTCGGTCGAGGAGGCGAGGCGCTTCTTCGGCGCAAGACCGGTCTTGCCAACGACGGTCGAACGCGACTACATCACGCCGTGGCCCGCGCAGACGGCGGAACGGCGCTATCTGGAGCGATTCGCCAAGCTCGGGCTCGCGTGAAACCCTCACCGGCATGTGTAATGGTCCGGCTTGCGCGGAACTTCGGATGATTCACGTCTGCTCCCTGTCGCGCCTGCATGCCACGGTCGAAACGACCGGAGCACGCCACATCGTCACCTTGCTCGGCCTCGAGGATCGCATCGAGCGGCCGGCCCGCGTGCCGCAGGCCAACCATCTGTTTCTGCGCATGCATGACATCAACGAGCCGGCGGACGGTTTCGTCGCGCCCGAGGCCGATCACGTCGAGAGCCTCCTCGATTTCGTGCGCGGCTGGGACCGTGCCGCGCCCATGGTGGTCCACTGCTGGGCGGGCATCAGCCGCTCGACCGCCGCCGCGTTCGTCTCGGTGTGCGCGCTCCGTCCCGAGCGCGACGAGCGCGAGATCGCGTGGTCGATCCGCCGCGCTTCCTCGACCGCAACGCCGAATCTCCGCATCGTCAGCCTCGCCGAAGCCGCGCTCGCACGCCAAGGCCGCATGGTGGCCGCCGTAGAAGCGATCGGCCGCGGCGAGCTCGCGCAGGAGGGCGTGCCGTTTCGGCTCGACATCGCGTGACGTCGCCGCTTTTGTAGACTGAACCTTTGCGGCATTTCCACAGACCAATAATCCACCGGCGCGAGATCCGCTTGCGCGGGTGCATTCACCTTTGTGCGCAACCGGCGTAGCATCGCGCGGGGGCAAGACATGCTGGAAGTGCTGATCGGCCTGCTCGTGCTGGCGTTTCCGGTGGCGGCGATCGCCGGCTTTGCGGTCGCGATCGGGGCGCGCGACCGCCTGCGGGTGCTGGAGAGCCGCCTCAATGCGCTGGAGCGCCGGCTCGGACAAATGCCGACCGCCGCACCCGCTGCCGCACCCTCGCCGCCGCAGCCCATCGCTGCTCCGCCCGCCCCTCCCCTGGTACCCGAGCCGCCTGCGCCGCAAGCGCCCACGCCGGAGCCGGTGCCGCCGCGCGCCGCGAGCGTGCCGCCCGCGCCGCCTCCCGCCGCTGCGGTGCCGCCGCCGCGGGAGCCCGCGCCCAGCTTCGAGGAACGTTTCGGCACGAGCTGGGTCGTGTGGATCGGCGGCCTCGCGCTCGCGCTCGGCGGCATCTTCCTGGTGCGCTATTCGATCGAGCAGGGCCTGCTCGGCCCGGGCGTGCGCGTCTTTCTCGGCGCGCTCTTCGCGGCCGCGTTGATCGCCGCGGGCGAATGGACGCGCCGCACGGAGCGCCTCACCGGCGTCGTCGGCGTGCCGACCGCGCATATTCCGAGCATCCTTACCGCCGCCGGCACCACGGTTGCCTATGCGACGGTCTACGCCGCCTACGCGCTCTACGGCTTCGTCGGGCCCGGAATAGCCTTCGTGCTGCTTGGAGCGGTCGCACTCGCCACCCTCGCGGCGGCGTTGCTGCATGGGCCGGCACTTGCCGCGCTCGGCCTCATCGGCGCCGAAGTGACGCCGCTGCTGATTTCAACCCAACAGCCGAACTACTGGGCGCTCTATATCTATCTCGCGGTCGTCACCGCCGCGGCCTTCGCGCTCGCCCGCGCGCGCATGTGGCGCGGGCTCGCCATCGCGGCGGTCGCGTTCGGCGTGTTCTGGATGCTGCCAGGAATCGACGATACCCGCGTGCCGTCGCTCGCGCCGCACGCGTTCCACGCCGTCGTCGGCTTCGGTTTGACGGCGCTGCTGATCGTCGCCGGCCTCTTCTATGGCCCGGCGGGCGAGCGCGGGCGCATCGACGTGATCTCGTCCGGCGCCCTCGCAGCCTACGTGTTCGCCGCGACCGCACTGGTGCTCGCCCGCCACCATGATCCCGCCGCGCTCACGGTGTTTGGCCTGCTCGCGGCCGCCACCGTCGCGATCGCCTGGCGCACCGATGCGGCGGCCGGAGCGCTGCCCACGGCGGCCGCCTTCGTCGTCGTCGTGCTCGTCGCCTGGGCGGTCGAGCGCGACATTGCGCGGCTCGTGCTGCCGGGCGGCCCCACCGCGGGCGTGATCCCCGATCCGGCGCAAGGCTTCACCGGCATGCATCTCACCATGGGCGCGCTCTTCGCGCTCCTGTTCGGCGCGTCGGGCTTTTTCGCCCAGGGGCGATCGGACGAGCCGATCGTGCCTCTCCTCTGGGCGGCCACCAGCGCGCTCGCGCCCATCGCGATTCTCGTTGCGCTTTATTATCGCGTCGCCGGATGGGAGCGTTCCATTCCGTTCGCCGGACTGGCGCTGCTGCTCGCTGCACTCTTTGCCGTCGCGACCGAGACACTGGCGAAACGCCCGCCGCGACCAGGTGGCGCGGCGGCGCAAGCCATCTATGCGGCGGGCGCGGTCGCGGCGCTCGCGCTCGCCCTCACCTTCGCGCTCGAGAAAGGCTGGCTCACCGTGGGCCTCGCGCTCATGGTGCCGGGCATCGCCTGGATCGCCGAGCGGCGGCCGCTGCCGATGCTGCGCTCGCTTGCCGGCATCATCGTGACGCTCGTCCTCGCGCGCATCGCGTGGGAACCGCGCATCGTCGGCCGCGACATCGGCACGACGCCGATCTTCAACTGGCTGCTCTATGGCTACGGCCTGCCCGCGCTGGCGTTCTGGACTGGCGGCTACCTGCTGCGCAAGCGCGCAGACGACGTGCCGGTGCGCACCGTCGAAGGCGCCGCAATCCTGTTCACGGTGCTGCTCGCCTTCCTCGAGATCCGCCATCTCATGCACCACGGCAACGTCTTCGCCGACAATACCGGGCTCGCCGAGCTCGCCCTGCAGGTCTCGGTCGGGCTCGCCATGGCGATCGGCCTCGAGCACCTGCGCGGACGCACGCGCAGCGTCGTGCACGACGTCGGCGCGCTCGTGATCGCGAGCCTCACGCTTATGGGCATCGTGTTTGGGCTGTGCATCACGGAAAATCCGCTGGTCACCGACGAGCCGGTCGGCGGCATCTTCGTCAACCTCATCCTGCTCGGTTACGGATTGCCGGCAGTTCTGGCGGTCACGCTCGCGCTCACCGCGCGCACCACGCGGCCGATGCCTTACCGCGCGACCGCGGCCGTGGTCAGCGTGGTGCTCGCGCTCCTTTATCTCTCGCTGCAGGTGGCGCGCATCTATCACGGCCCGGTTCTCACGGCCGGCGAGGTTTCCGATGCCGAGCAGTACACCTATTCGGCGGTTTGGCTCGCCTTCGGCGTGGTGCTGCTGCTGATCGGATTCGCGCTCAACTCGAAGCCGACCCGCCTCGCCTCCGCCGCGATCACGATGCTCACCATCGCGAAAGTGTTTCTGTTCGACATGGCGGGGCTCACGGGCGCATGGCGCGCGCTCTCGCTGATCGGGCTGGGGGTGGTGCTGGTCGCGATCGGCCGGCTCTATCAGCGCTGGCTGTTTCCGCGCGGCGCCCCGACAGGCGCCGTGCAGACATCCGCTTGAGGGCGAAGCCGCATCTTCCAGCGGCCTGGGTCAGGGCGTCGATTCGTGATCGTGATCGAGGCTGGCAAGCATTTCGATGACGAGGACATGCGCCGCCTTGAGCCTCGCGACCGCCTGGTGCCCCTCAATGGACGCCACCGGCGCGGCCAGCAACCGCTCCAGCTCCGCCAGGCGGCAGAGAATGTCTCGCCGCTCAGTCGTTTGCTGATGACCGGATGCGGCGCCGCGCTTGAACCCCTGCGCCAGAAGGACCAGCGTCTCGCCGTCCGTAAGCTTGTTCTTTCCGCCGAACGCAGCCGCCATCGCGTACCCCACCCTCGGTCTCAGCGGACCCAGGAGTTCCCCAATGCCTAGGCGCTCTAGCATGGTCCGGACCAATTGCCTGCTGGGGACAGCGCCCGGTACCGTCGGTCTTCTCCTGACGTGTTAGCGTTTCGTTCACCAAATCGCCTGGAGCGCTAGATTTATGCCTTGGCGCGTGTCCTTGTCGGCGAACCGGTATCCACTTCGCCGGGACACGCGCTAGATATCCGCCAGCCAGCCCTGCGCCGCCGCGTAGCGGACGAGTTCGGCGCGCGTCTTGAGGCCGAGCTTCTCCGTGCCGCGCGCCTTGTAGGTCTCGACCGACTTGACGCCGACGTCGAGCTTGCGTGCGATCTCCTTGCTGGTGAATCCGAGCGACGCGAGCTTGAGCACTTCGGCCTCGCGCTCGGTCAGGTCCGGCCCGGTGATGTTGCTCTGCTGACGTCCGCCGCGTTGCGGATTGGCATCGAACATGCAATTGGCGATGCCGGGGTCGACGTAGAGTCCGCCGACCTGAACCGCGCGGATGGCATGGACGAGATTTTCTGCCGCCGAGCGCTTGAGCACGTAGCCGCGCGCGCCGGCATCGAGCGCCTGCTTCAGATACGCCCGGTCCTCGTGAAATGTGAGGATGAGCACGCGCACCGCCGGCATCTCCTCGGTCAGGCGGCGGGTCATCAGGATGCCGTTGAGCTCCGGCATGGAAATATCGACCACGGCCACGTCCGGCCGCGTCTCGCGGATGAGCCGCAGCGCCGCAAGTCCGCTCGAGGCGTCGCCGACGAGGTCGAAATCCTCTTCCGTCTTGATGAGGTTGCGCAGGCCGGCGAGCACGATCGGATGATCGTCGGCGAGCACGATCCGCGTCTTGGCGCTCATGCCGCCATCCGTTCGCTCGTGATGGGGATGCTGGCGAATATGGTGGTGCCTCCTCCGATCGAGGATTCGATCTCCAGGGCGCCGCCGATCAGCGACAGGCGCTCCCGCATGCCCGCGAGTCCGAGGCCGCGATGACGGGGCGCGTCTTGCAGGGACGCCGTGTCGAAGCCGCAGCCGTCGTCCTCGATGATGACGCGCACGAGCGCCTCCAGGCGCTCGATCACCACGCTCACCGCGGTCGCGCCACGCGCATGCTTGGCGATGTTGGTCAGCCCTTCCTGGACCACCCGATAGATGGCGGTGCGCACCTCGTCGCTGAGCGCATCCAGCTTGCGGTCGCCGCAGTGAAAATCCGCCTCGATGCGATATTGCGTGCTCCACTCCGATACGTAGTTGGCGATCGCGCTTGCAAGTCCGAGCTCGTCGATCGAGGCCGGGCGCAATTCCCACGCCACGTGATGGAGCGTCTGTCCGAGCTTTTCGAGCTGCCGGCGCAGCTGGCGCACCCGGTCCCGATCCGCTTCGCCGATGTGGCTCTCGATTCCCTTGAGCTCGAGCATGACGGCGGTCAGCCCCTGGCCCGTCTGATCGTGCAGCTCGCGGGCAAGTCGCAGCCGCTCTTCCTCCTGCGCCTGCAGGAAGCGGCGGCGCAGTTCGTCGCGCTCGCCCAGCGCGAGTGAGAGCCGTTCCGCCGCACGCTTGCGCGCCGTGATGTCCACCACCGTCGCCATGACGAGGGCGCCGGCCGGCGTGCTGATCGGATTGAGGTCGATCTCGATGGGAAATTCCGTTCCGTCCTTGCGCAGCCCGTAGAGATCGCGATCAGCCCCCATGGGCCTCGCCTCGGCCGCGCGCATGAAGCTCTGCCGCAAGCTGGCGTGTCCCTGGCGCAAACGCTCCGGAATCAGCGTTTCGACCGGTTGGCCGATGAGCTCGTCGCGCCGATAGCCGAACTGCGTTTCCATCCGCGCGTTCATCAGCATGATGCGGCCGGTATGATCCACCACCAGCACGCCGTTGGGCGCCGATTCGAACAGCACCTGGAATTCCTCGCCCGTCGGCGTGCGATCGATGCCCAGAGCGCCGGAAAACGCAGCAAGCCGGTTCGCCAACGGATAAGACAGCGCCAGCGTGATCAGAAACGCCAACCCGCCGGCTGCCGTGAAATTTGCCAGTGCCCGCCTCGATGGCTCATTAAGAACGCTGTCCGGCACGCCGACCGAGACCATCCAGCCGGCGACATCGGAGCGGCGATTGAACCAATGGAATGGGATACCTTCGCGGTTGCTCGACCGGTTCAGGCTGTTCCACTCGACAGGATAAGTCGCAAGCCGCGTGCCGGCGAATTCGTCATGCCGCGTCGACCGGGCCACGATGATGCCCTCCCGGTCGATCACGGTCGCGATCTGGCCGGGGCCGAGCTGCAGGCTTGCGAGAACCTCGCCGAATCTCTGCAGCGGGACGGCGATCGAGAGCAGGAAATCGACCGAGCCGTTGCGGACGACGGGCACGCTGATGCGCACGACGGGACGTCGGGTGAGGGGCCCGAAGAAGACATTCGACGCGGCCACTTTCCCCGCGCGCAGCAGCTCGTGCTCGAACTCGGCGCGCGGCGGCGGCTTCTGATCCGCGAGAGAGGTGCCCCACGGAAACGCGGTGTTCACGATCTGCTGGCCGAGCTGCACATCGCGCAGCATGATCGTGGTGTCGAGCATGGTGGCGACCTGGCCCGCCTGCTGGTGGAATGCCTCGAGATCGCCCTGCTGCAGCAGCACCGACCCGGCCAGGACCGTCATCATGTGCTGGACGCCGATGATCTCGCGATCGACGGCGGCCGCGATCTCGCGCGTCTCGGCTTCGGCGTTTTGCTCGAGCTGGCGGCGTTCCGATGCGGCCGAGCTGCTCGTCACCCACCAAGTGATCATCAGCGTGGGCGCCATCATGGCGAGGACGACAGCCACCACATAGGCACGAATCGAAAACCCGGCCCGACCGGACTTCGCGATGCGTGTGAGAGGGCTCAAGGTTTTCCCCCAGGCCGACCTTGCGGCGCGCGCCCGCGATAATCGTCGCGCGCGGCACCCTTGATGCGCATAGCCGATGAAATAGTCAACGCGTCGGGAACTGCCGTATCGGCAAATCCTCAACGGCCTTGTATCTAAACGTTGTTCCACCAAGGACCGGCTCACATGCCAACCGCATTGCCTTCACCAAAGGTCGTTACACCGCATGCCCCCTTGATGGCGTGGCGAGCCGCTGGCTGACCGACTTTGCGGCCCGCCATGCGTCCGTGTCGGGATTCGGCAAAGATCTCTCGGTGGACGCAAGATTCCTCGGCGAGTTCTTGGACGCGGCCGGCAAGGCCGATATCACGGGGGAGCAGTGACCCATATCGATGCCTGGCGACCGAAAGCGCTGTCGGGAAAATCCTGACGGGGCCGAGACTCACGACAAAGCGTTGCGCGCGTTACTATCCGGGGCGACTCGTGGGGGACCTCGGCGCGTTCGTTTTTTTAGGTGCGCGGCCGGGGTGACGATGAGAGGGACGTGATGGGAAAGAGGGGGCCCTTGCCGGTCGACGCGCAGGTCGGCCAGAACATCCGGATCTATCGCCTGAAAAGAGGAATGTCGCAGGACGAGGTTGGCCGCAAACTCGGCGTGACGTTTCAACAGGTACAAAAATACGAGAAGGGCAGAAACCGGGTCGGTGCCGGCCGGCTTGCGCAGATTGCGGATATTCTCGGTGTTTCCATTCCGGCGCTCTTCGAGCGCACCGAGACCGCGAGCGGCGAGCCATCGAATGTCGGACGACTCCTGGCCGAACCGCGCGCGCTCCGCCTGTTGCAAAGCTTCGACGGAATCGACAACGCGGACGTTCGCCTCGCAGTCCTGCGCCTGGTCGAGTCGCTTGCTCAATCGCCCCGCGAAACTGCCGCCCCCAAGAAACGCAGATGAGAGGGATGTGGCCACGCGCGCGAAAGATGCGCGCTGGTATCCGTATTCGTACGGATTGCCCCGTTCCTGAGTCGCGCGCCAAGACCTCGCCCGCAGCCGACGCACTTGAGATCGAGACGCGTGAGGCTCAATTCTCTGCCTGGCCACAAACTCCGTTCACGATGTGGGGGGTTGCCGGATCTGGGCGGTAGCGGTCGGAGGGGCCGCTGCCGTCCAGATTTGCGCAATTGGGCTGGGGTTCTTCCAGATTCGAATCCGACGAGATGGCGGCGTCCCGGCGCGCATGCGGACCGCCTGGCTGCTGCCGTTCGACAGGCCGTTCGCGACGGTTCGGTTAACGATTCGTTTCTGTTCGCGCAGAGGTTCGGATTTACCGAATCTACAGCGTTGATTGGCAGAGTTCGTCGGCCTTTGTCGCGCCAGCCGTTCGCATTGAAGAACTCTCCAACCAGGCGGTCTCAGCACCCCCATGAACGCTCCAAATGCGCCTCAGGACAGGGTTGCGGGTGGCGGTCAGCCACTCGGCCACGTCCATTCGGTTACCGGCTCGCAAGCGAGCATCGGCATCCTTGACCTCGCGGCGCTGAAACGCTCAGGCGCCACGGTCGGCAAGTTCGTCAAGATCCACACCGGCAAGACGCTGCTGATCGGCCTCATCACCGAGCTGTCGGCCTCTCCCGGCGTCGGCGACCAGGGCTCCTGCGGAACGGCGCACGTCGATCTCACCGGCGAGATCAGCGACCGCAGCGGAGCGGTGAGCTTCCGCCGCGGCGTCGGCGAATATCCGACCGTGGGCGATCCGGTCACCACGTTGACCAGCAACGAGCTGCGCGTGGTGTTCGATATCTCCGGCACCAAGACCATCAAGGTCGGGCAACTGCAGCAGGACGGGGCCATTCCGGTCTCCGTGGACGTCGACGCGATGCTCGGTATGCATTTCGCCGTCCTGGGCACCACGGGCGTCGGCAAGTCGAGCGCGCTGGCGCTGATCCTGCAGCAGCTCCTCCAGGTGCGGCCCGACGTTCGCATTCTTCTGCTCGACGTCCATAACGAATACGGCCGCTGCTTCGGCGAGCGCGCCTACGTCTCCAATCCCGGCAATCTGAAGCTGCCGTTCTGGCTGTTCAATTTCGAAGAGATCGTCGACGTTTTCTTCGGGGGGCGGCCCGGCCTCGATGAGGAGATCGAGGTTCTCGCCGAGGTCATCCCGGTCGCCAAGGCCACCTATACTCAATACCGTGCCAACGCCGACCGGCTGGCGCTCAAGCGGTTCGATCCGAAGAGCATCGGCTTCACGGTCGACACGCCGGTGCCCTACCGGCTCGCTGACTTGCTCGCGCAGATCGACGAGCGCATGGGCAAGCTGGAAAACCGCTCGTCGCGGCTCATGTATCACAAGCTGATGCAGCGCATCGAAACCGTGAGCAACGATCCGCGCTACGCCTTCATGTTCGAAAACGCCAATGTCGGCGGCGACACCATGGCGGAGTCGATCAGCCAGCTCTTCCGCCTGCCCTCGGCCGGCAAGCCGATGACCGTGATGCAGCTCGCCGGATTCCCGGCCGAGGTGGTCGACTCGGTGGTGTCCGTGCTGTGCCGGATGGCGTTCGAATTCGGGCTGTGGAGCGACGGCGCCGCGCCGATGCTCTTCGTGTGCGAGGAAGCGCACAAATATGCATCCGCCGACCGCAGCATCGGCTTCGGGCCCACCCGGCGCGCGATCTCCCGTCTCGCCAAGGAGGGCCGCAAATACGGCGTGTTCCTCGGCCTCGTCACGCAACGACCGGCCGAGCTCGACCCGACCATCATCTCCCAATGCAGCACGCTCTTCGCGATG
>WNFF01002580.1_pt1 | contig 18002 bp, 19 predicted proteins | sample 5400441 | NCBI WGS metagenome assembly WNFF01 (sample SAMN13153345, study PRJNA577476) | soil metagenome | isolation source: 120 cm saprolite under Douglas fir tree site 2 hole 3 replicate 1 | place: USA:California | collected 2015-04-18 | reverse complement strand
GTGTCGAAACACCCGGTAACCCGGCCAATCCAGGATTCTCGTAAATTCGTTGTCGCGCATTCCGCCGAGTCTAGCCGAACTGCCACTCTACGGAAACCCGCTCTCCTATTGAGCCTCTACGAATTCCTGGTCAGAGCCGAATTTCGAAAGGTCCGCCGGCTCGGCTCCCTTCGATTCCAGGTACGCGCCGAGGAAGGACGCGTGGCTGATCTCGTCGTCGGTGTTGTCGTGGATGTACTGGGCCATGTCGCCGTCAAGAATCGCAAGCGCAGCCGTGTAGAATGGGTTCCCGCCGTTCACTCCAGAGACTTCGTTGTCCTGTGTTCCGCCGAGCTCGGAGTATTGTATCCACAGGTCGGCCTCGACCTGCTCTAAGGCGTTCAGGAACCTCAGGATCGCGATGTCCCCCTTACTGATTGGCTCGCTACCTTCGCCGTCATCCCGACCAAAGGCGGCTAAACTCCCGGGCAGCAACCCGGCGCCCATTGTTGCAGCGCCAGCCGCCACCACCCCGTTCTTCAAGAACGATCGTCTATTCGCAGCACTCCTCAGTACACTTCCGGATTTCTTCATGCTTTCTCCTTTTTCAACAGATGAGTTTTGAATCGTTCATGCTTCTTTCGCGAATTGCAGATCGCCACAGACAGAGACGGACAGCTGAGCCCGAAACGAATGCTCCGGATGCCGACTCCTGCAACGTCTGATCGGCAAAAAGAGCCGCGGCCGCGGAGCAGAATTGAGATAACCCGTATCACCGTGTCAATTCCCTGAGAGAGTATCGGGCTAGTCTGGTACCCGGCAGGCCTTGTTCGATGCGGTTTTGAATTTCAAGACATTTTATTGAACTATGCTTCTCGATGACGGAATCGACGTCGAGAGACAAAGAACAACCAAAGCAAACACCTTCTTTATGTTTCTTTTCTCCTCCTGCTTTTCCTGGCCGGAACTGACTTCGATCAGCCCTTGCATCAATGACCGAACGTAGAGGCACGGCAGATGCCAAAGCCAGAGCGTGTAAGCGTGTCGTGCAAACGCTCTATTCTTGGGATGTTAACTACGGCACTGGGTATTAGCTGATTTAGGTGTCGACTGTCGAACCGTCGGAAGTCCAACTCTTTGCAGTCCGACACTTTTCGCGAGTTCAACAAAACGGTTCGTAGTTGTCTTCAGTGTTGATCGTGAAATCTAGATTTCTTACCGGCCGAAGAGACTGGCTCCAGCCCAGTTTCTCGGTGGTTTATCCTAGGCTGCGGCGCAAACTGGCCAGAACCGCGATCCGCGAGATCCGCGGTCGAGGTCTGCGCGTCTTGCTGCCAGGTGGAATGCATCCATGATGCATTCCACGCCGACAGCGCTGTGATCAACTGGCTGGACTACTGAGCATTCCCCTCGGTCAACTCCGTCGAAACCGCCGTTAAATAACCAAACAGCCCTCCGGAGCCGTGGTTTGGTCCGGCGGTGAAGTACACTTCTGCGGCAGGCGCGGATGCGGCATCGTTATTGGCCGGGCTGACATTCCCAGGGCTGAGCGTCCAAATGCCATTGATGGCTAGCGGCTTCCCGCTTGCGTCCTGCAGCAGTCCGTCAAATTTTCCAGTAGTGAGGTCGTATGCAGCGATGAAGCCACTGGACTCGGTGTCTCCGCCACCCGCGAACTGCCCGATGAGCAGGTCGTGGCTGAAGCGTCCGAAATCGAGCGGAGCCAGAGCCACACCCCACGGAGCGTTCAGCCAATCACCGTGTTCAAGACGGTGCAAGAGCCGACCGGTGGAAGTATATATGTCCACGAAGCCGAGACCCGGGCCGTCGGTTTCAAAGCGCGAACCTTCCTCATGGAGCACATAGGTGACGACAATGTCGTTGCCGATGGCTTGCACATTGAAAGGCACGTAGGAACGCGGCAGGCGCTCATCTTCGAAGGAATTTTCAGACGAGTGGCCGTTGTTGTTGGAGGAATCCTCGTCGAAGTGTCCCTTGGACAAGTTCACAGGTTGAAATGCGTTGTCATAGACATCCACGCGGCCCTTGGTGAAGTTCGCTGCGTAGAGGTAGCGCTTGCCATCAATGAAAGCGCTGGTTAGGCCCGTGTAGCTGGATCCGTCGGTGGTTTTGACCACGGTCACAGCTTGCGTGGAAGGCGGCGCGGCTCCTTGAGCTACAGCCACAGTTGGATTCCATCCAGCAATCGTTCCATCGATCGTCGAGAAGAGGAATACGGCTGGTTTGCCAGGGGCCAGCAAGAAATCTGTTCGACTGCCGTTAGCGATCGTCCCGGTGGGTGTGCCCGTTGGCGTGTTCTTGTCATTTGGATCCGCTTGTGGAATGGTGACGATTAGAGACTGCTTGGCTCCTGCGCCGTTGTAGAGCGTACTCAAACCCGTCGCGTTGTCAGAGATCCACCACGGGCTGCTGGAACTGCGGGACAGACCCCATGGGTTGATCAGCTGAGGATCGGTAACAGGAGCGACTCCTAACGTGTTGGAAACCAGATTGCTTTGGATGTAGTGCTGTCCAAAGCAAACCGCTCCCGTGATCAGAGCTAATGCTGTACTCGCGGCAAAGCGCGGTAACGTCTTCATCTGTAACTCTCCTTTATCGATAGTGGTTCTCTAAAGCATCGAGTCAGTGGCACGCTGATTACCATCTCGCTCGTGCCCGGGGGAATGCCGCGGCAGCTCGCAACGTGAGCTTTTCCGGCAATTCTTTCTCGCGCAACTCGAATCGGCTCTCAAGTCCGGCCGGTGCTCGTGTCGAATGATGGGCATGTCTCGTCACGTCGTCGGTCCTTCGACAGTTCCATCGGCCAACTCACTACTTGCCAGTCCTGACCACGCGGAAATCCCTGTAAAAGACTGCGCTCATGCTTTGGAATGAGTGGCTGATCTCTGATCGCGATGTGTCCCATCTCGCGCACTCCGACGTTCACGAAAGAGTATTCAAGAGGGATGCACAGATGAGAGCGGCCCGCACTCTGCAGGCCGATACCGTTGAGGGTTCGACACAACGACTGCATTTGGTCACGTTTGTCCAAGTGTGACGTTTTTTCTTCGCCGGACGCCAACCGCTAAGTTGTCGCGCAATCAACCAGGAGCAGGATTTCCTCAACCCAGCCACTTTGGAACGAGATATGCAGTTAGAAGTGTGCAGTTAAGGGAATGCGCGTGGGCGTGACTGCAACCAAATTCAAGGAGAACAACGAAGATGCCCATGAAGAATCATGACGTGTCACTGGCAAAGGCGGCACTGATCAGTATCCTTTTGTTTGTCTTGGCTCTGAGCGCGCAAAGTCGCTCATCTGAGTCCCGATCTGGCCAGTGGCGAATCGCCGGACAGAATCTAGGCAACACTTGGAGCCAGCCGGCAGAGTACTCCATAAGCCCTGCCAACGTTAGTGGCCTGAGCCCAAAGTGGGTGTTCACAACTGGTGGAGATGTTTCTGCTACTCCTACCGTGGATGGTGACGCCGTCTACTTTCCCGATTGGGACGGCAATCTTTTCGCAGTCAGGAAGGACAGCGGCAAACTCATCTGGTCTCACAAGATCTCCGATTACGACGGCGTCGATGGAGCTATCTCACGTGTTAGTCCTGCGGTTGATGGCAACCAGTTGATTATCGGAGATATCCTTAGTAGGAATAAGGTTCACAACGGTGCGAACGTGATGTCAGTCGATCGCGAAACAGGAACACTCCGGTGGATGACACAAGTGGAGAATCATCCGGCTGCAATTATTACTGGATCTCCGGTTATTTTCGACGGCGTTGTTTACATTGGGGTCTCGTCGAGCGAAGAAGGCTTGGCACTTGACCCGACGTATCCGTGTTGCAGTTTTCGCGGCAGTATCGTAGCGCTCGATGCGAAGAACGGCGCGATGCTTTGGAAAACGTTCGACATGCCTGACAATGGCGGACAGCCGGGGGGATACAGCGGCGGTGCGATTTGGCAACCACCCGCGATTGATCCAAAGCGCGGCACACTCTTCATTGGTACCGGGAACAACTACACCGCACCGGCGGACGTAGAAGCTTGCCAGATCGCAACTCCCGCCGCGGACTGCACAGCAGCTGATGATTTCTTCGACACCGCCTTCGCGCTGGATCTAAAGACGGGGCAGATCAAGTGGGCGAAGAGGCTGCAAGGCTTCGATGTTTGGACAGTAGCATGTCATACTCCCACGGGACCAAAGGCGAACTGTCCCGTACCGAGCAGCCCGGATTTCGATCTGGGAGGATCAGGACCCAATCTGCTGGGTAATATTGTAGGTTTTGGCCAGAAGAGCGGCATCTATTGGGCCCTTAATCCCGATAACGGCAACATCGTTTGGAGCACACCAGTGGGGCCGGGCGCTTCGTTCGGAGGTATCGAGTGGGGCACGGCGACCGATGGTCAGCGCATCTATGTTGCTATCGCGAATAGCGATCACCTCCCATACACCTTGGTGTCGGGACAGCAGATTACGTGGGGATCGTGGAGCGCTTTGGATGTTGCCACTGGGAAGATCCTTTGGCAGACGGCAGACCCCACTGCTGGCACCATTGACAGGGGTTCGGTGAGTGTTGCAAACGGGGTCATGTATGCGGGCTCTAATTCAGGGCAGATGTACGCGATGGACTCAACCACTGGAAAGATCCTCTGGAACTTTGCAAGCGGGGGCTCAGTAATTGATGGGCCATCGATCGTGGACGGCGTCCTCTATTGGGGATCCGGCTACCGGAATATCGCTGGAACCGGAAATAACAAGGTCTACGCGTTTACTTTGGCCGGAGTAGAAGATCGCGGCGAGCACTCCGACGATCAAGGCAAGCATTCGGACGATCAAGACGAGCACAAATGATGGTTGCCTTGAGTGTATGCATCCACGTTGTCTGCCTGTGATTCTCACCACCAATAACTATGCCGGCAGATCTGGGACAACAACCTGAGATCTTGCCGCTTAATGAACATCCGGTGCCGATACCTTTAGCCCCACAAAGGCATCGGGTCAATGCGGAGCAGCGATCTATGTACCGCAGCATCAGAAATAGAATCGGAAGTTTAGTCAGATAAAATTGGTTTTAGGCCTGTAAACTATCATTAACGATATTCGGTTGGGGTCATTCTAGAAGAAACCCAGCTCTATTCCCTCGCATAAGCCCCGTATCGATTGACCTTGCACGTTAGTTGTACCTATTACATCCGGATTCGAATCTAAGTGTGGGTGACGCACACACAAAGATCAACGTGTTAGAGCTGTCTGACAAACTGCTAACCGAGAGCGAGGCGCGGGAACACCGCACGTTGTTGGAGGTCTCGCGCGCCATCGCATCTCACACGAATCTCGCTGATTTGTTTCATGCCCTCGTCGAACGTCTCCATCCCCTTGTTGATTTTGATTTCCTCGCCGTCTCGCTTTTTGACTCAAACCGCAATGTGATGCGAATCCATGTACTTGACAGTATGGCCGACTCCCCGATCAAAGCGGGCATGGAATTCTCGATGGAGGAATCCATTGCTGCGGTCGTCTGGCAAACGCAGCAGCCACTGATCATTTCCGATACGGAACGTGAAACGCGCTTCAACACCGCTATCAAATTGATTCGAGCACATGGAGTTCGATCGAGTTGTCTAGTGCCGCTGACCACGGCGCGGCGGCGCCTTGGAGCTCTGCATTTCGGCGCTAACAGAGCGGGAGCCTACGGCGAAGAGGATCTGGACATTCTGCAGCTCCTTGCCAAGCAAGCGGCCGTAGCGGTGGAGAATGCATTGAACTATGAATCCATTCTCGCACTTCAGGGAGAACTGTCGCATGAGCGTGACCGACTTAAGCTGCTACTGGACTTGAATAATGCTGTGGTTTCGAATCTGGACATAAGCCAACTGTTTCAGGCGATACCCACCAGCGTTCGCCGTGCCATGCAATGTGACGCCGCATGCTTGTCACTGGCCGAAAAAGAAAAGGCCGAGTTGAGGATCCACGGCCTGGACTTCCCTGATGGACGCGGCCTCCTGATAGAGGAAATGGCGCTGCCGATCGCCAACACGAGTCCCGGGCGAGCCTTTGAGACTGGGAACCCTTTCTATTGGGGCTGTCCGCCATCGGACCTTGCCCCGGTCGCCTTGCAAAAGAACGCAGATGAGGGATTCCAGTCCGGCTGCTTTCTCCCGATTGTTCGGGGAAACCGAAAACTGGGTGTGTTACATCTTCTTGATCGCCGCGAGAACGCATTCAGTGTTCAGGATGTGGACTTCCTGAAGCAGGTGGCAAGCCAGATCGCAATCGCCCTCGAAAATGCGCTCCAATACCGGAATGTGAACGAATCGCGACAGCAGCTTGCAGAGGAACGCCTTTACCTTCTCGATGAAATCCGCTCTGAACATAGGTTTCAGGAGGTTGTCGGCTCCAGCGCCGCCCTCAAGCGAGCATTAAGGCAGGTTGAGACTGTGGCACCGACAGGTTCCACGGTATTGATCTACGGTGAAACTGGAACCGGAAAAGAAATGATCGCGCGCGCTATCCACAAACTGAGTTCGAGAAGAGAGCATACATTTGTCAAGCTGAACTGCGCCGCGATCCCCCTGGGGCTGCTGGAGAGCGAACTCTTCGGGCATGAAAAGGGAGCATTTACCGGCGCGATCGAGCGCAGAATCGGCCGCTTCGAGCTCGCGCATAAGGGGACGCTCTTCCTCGATGAAATCGGTGACATTCCTTTGGAGCTTCAGTCCAAGCTGTTGCGCGTCCTGCAGGAACAGGAGTTCGAAAGACTGGGTAGCACACGCTCCGTCAAAGTGGACGTACGGATAGTCGCGGCGACCAACCGAAACTTAGGCAAGATGGTCGAAGAGAGGCAGTTTCGCGCTGATCTTTATTATCGGCTAAATGTCTTCCCACTCATGCTGCCGGCGCTTCGCGACCGGCGAACGGACATCCCTGATTTGGTACGCTATTTCGCCGAAAAGTATTCTAAACAAATGAACAAAGCCATCGATATCATTCCATCTGATACCATGGATGCCCTGGCGCAATATGACTGGCCGGGAAACATTCGCGAACTTCAAAACTTCATCGAACGTGCCGTGATTCTCTCTAAAGGGACTGTGCTTCAGCCTCCTATTGCCGAACTGAAATTTCCGGCCAGCAAGACCGCTTTTGTGGAAAGGAAGCCCAACACCTTGAACGATGCGCAGCGCGAACATATTGTGCAGATCTTGCGCGAAACCCGCTGGGTGCTCGGAGGATTGAACGGAGCCGCCGCACGGATGGGAATACCGCGAACCACCCTGATCTACAAGATGCGCAGGCTGGGAATCCAGCGCCAGCAAGATTGACCGGATGTCGACCGCTGTCGGTACCTCGACCCGACGGACTTCGACGCTCCAGAGGCGGCCCGTAGCAGGTTTCAGCATTTGCTCTCTCCTCAAGCATTTCCGTGACACGACTCATCGGCTGAGTGTGGCACCCGAAGTGCTCCCTCCATATCGCTAGTGGGTGATAAGTGGCCCACGGAAAATGCGCTTTTGTCCATCGCACAAGTACGCCTGCGCTGTCGCAGGCGAATTCAGGGGGAATAGCGGCGAATAAGAAACGTGATGAGGATTAGCAGATAGGCAGCACGTGAACGGGCAGGCGAGGGGAGAGTAGTGCTGAGGATCACCATTACCGATTCTCTTGACGAGCAGAGATGGTCTCTCGCGGGTCGCTTGGTTGGTCGGTGGGCAGCCGAGTTCAGGTCGACCTGGAGAAAAAGACACCGCAAAAGTGACACGCGCAGATGCGTCGTTGAGCTGAACGACTTGACGTTCATGGACCAGACTGGCGAAGCGGCTCTGGCGGAGATCATGAGTCAGGGCGCCGAACTCATCGCTAGCGGTGTGTACACGAAGCAAAGGTTGGGGACCCTCCGCAGTGGATCGAAACAAGCTCGCATGAAGAGAAAGGACTGACAATCGTCGACCCACTTCGGTCTTCCAAACTCGGAGCCACTAAGCTATTGTTATATTCAGCTCGCTGCGCAGTTGTTTCCAGATATTCCCAAGTTCTCGCCAAACTCACAAAAACACACAGCTGCAGCCCTGGTAAGTCATTGAGGAGTCATAAGATGAGTGCGAGGCTCAGCGACTCAGAACCAACGGACAGCGGTCCGTTGGTCCTTTTACGCGGCGGGTCGCGTAAATTATTGAATAACAATGTGTTTGGTGGGCCCGCTAGGATTTGAACCTAGGACCAACGGATTATGAGTCCGCTGCTCTAACCGCTGAGCTACGGGCCCCACGAGTGCTAACGTCCTGATTTTATAATGATTTGTGAAATTTGAGTGGAAGATTTGAAGCCTCAAAAACAAGCACTGTAGTAAATTCGTAGTAGTTCCCTGCTCTCAGGCGACCCCTAATTTCCGATTAGCGCGTCAACCAGGCACTGGGCGCGAGTTCCCTTATACTGGGTGGGAAGCGCTAGGGTTTCGGAGGCCAGCAGTGCGAGACTGGGGCAGAATTCTTATTCGCTCTTTCGGCATTGCCAATTGGTTTTACGGACTGACCGGCGCTTATTTTTTGATCGACGGTCTGCGGAGAGTTCACGACTTTGGGCCACGTCCGTACGCGGCAAGAGCCTACTATTTCCTGGTCACAATTAATGCTGTATTTCTTCTTACAATTTTCCTGACCGGCTACTGGCTGATTCTAATTCGTAGGCGAGGTGCGGTTTTCTCGAACTACGTTTTTTCTATAGAGATTCTGTTCTGGGTGCTCTCCTCCTTAATCTCTCTTAGGCTTGCTATGTCTGGAAATGCTACCGCAGTTTCCGTTGGGATGAGCCTCGGAGCCGTAGAGGGAATCGGGAATATGGCTACGGCCCTTCAATTCCTCACGGGCTATCCCCTGATTGCCCTAGTAGCGCTAAATCTCGCGCGGAGGCACGTGGACCGCAATCGTTCTTGGAACGTCCCTCAACCTTCTCAGCCATAGCTCGCACTGAGGCTAACTCCTAGTCGCATAACAGGAGTTGAGCAATGTCAGGGATGAAGTTGATTCTAAGGTGCTACACTCCGGCACGGATAGTTAGGGTGATGGTGATGATGCAGGATACCCGGCTAGAAAATGACCAAGAGTCGCGAATTTTCAAGGCCTCGAGATTTTGGGAGTCGAACGTTTGGGGAGCCACTGTTGCCGGAATTGGTATGGGAATCCTTATGACTGTCATAGGTGGAATTATGCTCTGGGAGGAAAAGGCGCCCGATGCGCTTCCTGTCGCATTGATTCTGACTACCGTGACTTCGCTTCTAGCACTGTTCCCCGGAAACCTTATCGCGGCCGTTCCCATAGCGGTTGAACTGGAAGGAGGGGAGGGACTGCACCTCATCGCGCCACTAAAAAAGCTCTACATTCCGTTTGAAGAAGTACAGGAGGTCAGGGATTCGACCGTGGCCCGGATATTCCAGCAAGGGACCGTAGTTAAGCTAAATAAGCGACACGGCCTAATGAAAAGTTTTGCCATTCACTGGAGCTTCGGCGACCAAGGACGGCAACTGGCCCGAGCCATCCAACAGGAAATCTTGCGACGAGGGTAACCGCCCAACCCCGAGCCAGAAACGAACCGCCACGTCTAAAACCTCCAATAAAACTGTGCACCATTCTGTCTTGTGCCTGGTAATCGGAAACTTAGATTCACTTTTCCGCACTGCTGTCCAAATTAGCTGAAAACCCGGCTCGGACATATCCAGAATAAGGGCAAAAGTCGTCGCCCGAGCCCTGGACGGGGGCAGGTTGGTGGGCCCGAAGGGTTGCTTCTGTTCTGATGCTGTCTAAATTCTCCCTCTTGAAATCTCGAAGTTACGTGGAATTGTCGGCATGTGGCTTATCGCTGCTGTCCAACTGATTGGCCCACTTAGGTCAACTGCAGCGCCAACTGTTTTGACGAAGTGGTTGGCATCGGCGGCGGTTGAAAGGGATCATCGATCCACGTCCACAGGTCACGGTAAACAAATAACTGCTGCCGTAGGAGTGCCACCAGATTCGAAAGGGACCAACCGAATGTCGACCGTAGTTGCAGATATTTCACCAGCAGCATGGCGATCAGCGCCGTCCAGAGCTGCGTCTTCAAGGCATTGGCCGAAGTCCCTACAAACGTTTTCACCCGCAGCGACTGTTTCAAGGCCCGGAAAAACAACTCTATTTGCCAGCGCTCCTTGTACACCGAGGCGATGGTAGCCGCCGCCAGTTCCAAGTGATTGGTCAGAAATACCAGCACGCGATCGCGCTCCTCATCGTAAAACTCGATCCGCCGGAAGTAGGCATCCCTGCCCGCCTGGGCCAGCTTGTAGAAAAAGACCACTTCATCCCGTAGCACGCCGCGCCGCTGTGGAATTTCACGCTTCTCCAGCACTCCATAGTCGGCGTTTTCCTTCAACCGGGTCACAAAATAGACCGCTTGCTTGGTTAAGTTCGTAAACCATTCGTAGTCCGTATAACCGCGGTCAAACACCAAAATCGCCCCCGGCGCAAACTGCATCTGCCGCGCCACGCGTACCTCATGCTTTTTGCCTTCCGTGATCACCGCGAAGGACGGCAGATAGCCATCGTGGTCCAGCAACAGGTGCAGCTTCACCGCGCCTTTCGTCAGGCGAAACTTGGCCCAATCAAACATCGTGGCGCACAGATCGATCACCGTGGCGTCCAAGCTCATCAGCGGGTTCTTGAAACGGAATTTCCTCTTCTTCCTGGTTCCTGATTGGCTGGCCGCCAAGATCTGGCACTTCGCCAGCAGCTGCTCAAACACCGTGCGCTGCAACTGCCAAGGCCGATGTTCGTTGGCATAAGCCAAGGTGGAGCGAGCCGGAGCGGTGGGCAAACCCAGATGCCGAAGCTTTCCTTCGCTGGCGGCCAAGCCCCCACAGATTTCACGCAAGGACTTGGCGTGCCCCAACTGACAAAAGAGCATAGCGATGAACTGGCCCCAACTACTGAAACCGCGGGCATGCCGCTCGGCTTGGTGCTGGCGCACGGCCGATTCAAATTCTAAACGAGGAATCAACTGCAGAATCTGTGAGAATATACTGCTGACTCGAGTCAAGGCTGAGCCTCCTTAGCATTGTGATTGGCTTTTGCAGAGCCCAACCTCAAGCTATCAGATGCTCGGCCTTTCTTACTTCACAAAACCAAATCCTAATTTGGACAAGCGTGACTTTTCCGATTACCGCAGCATTAATCAGGCATCTGGCGTAGATGCTCAATTCTTTCTAGCACGTGCCATCGGACCAGAAACAAAAAGAGCACCACCAGAAGTGCCATGGTAAAGGCCGCCGAGAAATCTCGAACAACGAATAGAATTTCGAGGCTCCCCATCTTTTTGCCGTCAAACAATTGGTTGGAAATTTCGTAGAGGCTTTTGGAAGCAAGAATTCCGGAGCAAAGAAACGTGAACCCAATCCATTGTTTGAGGGCAGTGCTTGAGGCTTCTAGTAGCAGTAGATATGCAGGATTGCGTGCCTGCCGAGAGAGTCTAAGAGGTAGTGCCCCTCGCCAAACTCTGGTCAGCTTTACGATCGTACGGATACAGACAACCAACAGAACCAGCATGTATACCTTCATGCTGGTCGAAGGCCCCCCCGTCATGGATCGCAAGTCAAATGAAATCGGTTCTTGAAGCATTTGTGCCCCCTGAAGGGTGTTGCTTAGGTTCTTCGGGTTCGCATTTGGCAACGAACGGGATTCACTCCAAGTCATTAGACACCATACGGTTCTAATTTGCGCCTCCGGTGACTTAGCGGGCCCACAATGTTGGGCCTCAATGTCGAGTCCTGGTTGCCAACCGAGCACATCTGCCCCTCCGGGCAGGTGTTTGGGCGTCTGCGCGTGTGCCACAGTGGAGCTTGAACCCGGAGGAACCACATGGCGCAAACAATCTGGATTCACAAGCTCACCGACGCAAAAAAGGCAGAGGCGGATGGAATGGACTACATCTGCGAACACCTGTTTCAGGCGTTGACGCAGACTGGCAAGCTCACGAAGGTAAAGGGTTGGAACCCGTTCCAGAACGCCAGCGCGAAGGATGGCACCACCTACCGCGCGCTATTCTGCGATTCGTGTGGAGAGAACTACAACAACGGCCACGTAAGAATGGCGAAAGAGCCCGTGCTGGCGTAAGGAAGCCGCTTTTGGCAGGGCTAACTCCCGAATCGTACAAGTGGTCTGGAAGGATTTCACTTCTCCGGTAAGTGCGTTAATCAGGAGGTGAGCTGGATTTTTCTACCCGTCAATATTGGTACGCGGTCTCGCTGCAAGAATCCAATTCAAGGGAAACAAACCGAACGCGACGGCCCAGAAGATGGCACCTGGCATGAACGGCAGCAGGTCGCTCCTGTCGGCTGGCGTTGAGGTCAAGATGCCAATCGCTAATACGACGCACGCACAACAGAAAATCAACCCGACCGAGCGCAACGCCCAGTGCAGGCGCTTTCGTGTGAGCGCTCCTTCCATTCCTAGTCCTACGAACCACCAGGCTGGTAGACAAAAGAATGGCATCGTGACAGTGTGCCAAGTTTGTACCGAAAACCCACTCGGGTGCGTTCGGAAGTATGAGGCCGCAGGCACTGACAGGGGAGCTCCAATGAGTGCGCCAGGCAAATTGAGATTCACGATTGTATGGAACCGCCGCTCACACACAGTTACAAGCGAAAACTCTAGCCAGCGGTCGCGAGGGAGAATCAACTCGAACTGTCCAGACCTGGTCGAGGCATTTTCATGCTTCTGGAGTGAATAAAATCTACCATACATGAGCAGCGTCGGAATCAGCACAAGCACGGACCATAGAGCAAGCTCTGCAATCGGCAGCAGGAACGCGAGCGAGATTCTTTGTGGATTCACGTACCGGAGTGTATCGCAGTGACGGCCAGGAGCGTTCGTAAAGTCCGTTTATAACGTTCATCTCAGCCAACTCCTGATTTGTCGCCTTACCGGAGATGTGGCAAGGCGGGCAATTTCACTTGTACGGTTTCGGCGTTAATCGGGAGTTAGGTTGCTAGTTGGATCCTCGATTTACGGTAAAACGAGCTGGGCGGTCTGCGCGCTGCGGTTAGTGTCTCGGTTCCTGTTCCGTTGCCCGGCGGTCTACGCCGCTTCGGCGGTCGTGACCTTCGCGCCGCTCTGGCAACGCGATAGCCCAGCTAGTTGTTCTGTGGCAAGTGGGACAGTGCCGCTGAATGCGTTGTTTATTCCAGCTTCCGGCAGTTCGCCTTCGTAGATCAGGAAGGACCCAAATCTGTTACAGCCTTCACACTTGAGAACGTATGTTGGCATTCGATTCCGAGTTGTGCCAACCAGGCACCACGGCAGGGGTCGGGAATAGGCCAGGCGCAGGAACTCGAATTTCGGGTGCGTGGCCGCTTGGAGCACGCTCTAGCGTCCCTCTTAGGTTCATTAACGATAGGAAAGTGCAGAGGATGCGTCTTTTCAGGTCGTCCGATAAGCACAGATTGCTGGTGACGCGGGCGAGAAGCAGAGCGCATTCGCTAACGTACGTGGCCATCTCAGCACGGCGTTGAGCGGTCGCCGTGCGCAATGCAACCTGGCGGTGCATCTCACCGCACGCCTCCTCCACGCTCCATGTGAAGTGGTAGACGCAGAGACCCACTGAATCGAGTTCCGTCGGTACACGAAGCTTGCACCGTGGAATACAAACGCGATACTCGTTAGGCTTACCCATCCACATACCCTGCCCCAATTTTGTGCAACAGGGCTGCCAATCCTCACCAGGACTGGGGGTTAAGTTAACAAAGAAGCTGGGTGCACAAGAGTCTCGCCCTTGGCGTGCGCAGCCAAGCGGCACGAGCCAATCCGCCGGGCGACTCAAAGAGCGGCCCGCCTTCGGTTCTTGTCACAGGGAGATTGAGTCCTTAGCCATATCAGCTCTAAGTCTATAAGATGCAGTAGATTAGGCGCCGAAGCGTTCGCTGTTCGGCAAAACCAGGCCAGGACAATACGTTGTATTTCTAGCGCAATCAGCTTCCTCCGTTGCCCTCCTGGTAACTTCAAGGTAGTAGGCCGATGTGTGTGCTGCAATCCGAAGAGGAGGATCCGAGGTGAAATGTTCGCCAGAGGTTGGGAAACTTGTCCGAATCAAATGTTCCATTACTCCTATAGGTCTGGCACTAGTACTCCTATGTGCTACCCAAAATGTGAAATGGAATTCCCATACCAGAAATCCACCACATGTACGATAAGCGCGTTTGAACGTAGCCGCTGGCGCGGCGGACGCTTCGCGTGCTATGCTCCTCAGGTCATGCCGCAAGGTAGAGCTTTTAACTGCGATTTTCGCTTTTCTCTGATTTTTCTAAGCCCTGCAAAATCAATAGGCTGCAAACGAAAAAGGATTCAATTCCCATAGCCGTTAGACCGGGTCCAGCCATTAGCCCGCATCCACCGCAACCGCCAGCGGCCACCTTCAAACGGCTCTATCGAACGCGCGCAGAGCTCCACGCGCAACTTCACGCTTTCGTGAAAACGCGCCTCCGATAGAGCACTAGCGTTTATCAAGCATTGGGTCCATTTAGTTTGTGATGAGCCCTGTTACCGACAGCTATCCAAAATCCGGAGCACTTCTTTTCCCATGAGTTTGAGCAGCGGCGGACAATTAATTCTCGATGTCTAAATCTAAAATGAGGCTACGACATTTCATGAGTTTTGACAGAAGACCAAGTGCTTTGCCATAGGCTACTATCGCTCCGGTCAAGTTGTGAAATGCGGGGGAATCCTCAGCGGCTTCGCGTCTCTTGATTTGGGCTTCGGCTGACAGTTCGAGTATTCGTTCTATCGCGCTATCCGGACTCATGGCTGCTCTCCTAGTCTGGCGGAACAGCAGACTGACTCGATTCGGAAGGTCTGGCGCGGGCTATCGGGTCGAGTTCAATGATTTCCTTGCGGAATCGGGAAACGTGGAGGCAATATAGGGTCTGACCAAGTAACCCGCAATGAGTGAACGTGCATATTTCATGCCAAGCGCGGAGCACAAGCTCAGGGTTTCAAGGCCGAGCTAACTCCAAGATGCGGCGGCACATACAGTTGAAATCGATAAGTGGTCACCTTCGATCTCTAGGGTCTAAATTCCCAGTAAGGGCAGGAGTCTTCCAAAGTTGTGCAAAAGTTGTGCAAATGTCCTTCCATGAGAAGGCCGGTGAGTGTCAAGTCTTTTTTCCTTTTTCCCTTTTTTCCTCTTCTTATTTTCTTCTTCTCCCCTGTGGGTTCCTACCGTTTGAGCCAAGCCGCCTCTGTTGCCGTCCTTCCATCTGCACTCTTTTGTTGAGCGATTTTCGCTCGGTGCAAGTTGGACGTCCTCATTTCAGTAGGTGCTGCTACCTGAGCCACAGGCAGCCTCATGCCAAGCCGTTGCAGCAGGATTCGTTGGTGCTCGGTCGGTTGGCTGATGCAGCGCTTGCGTAGCTCCACACCATTGCGCGTGGGCAAGACCACATCGACCAAGGTGATCTCCGAGAGCTCTTCAAACACTTGCCGCGGCTCATCACCGAGTCCGGCTTGGTGGCAGCTGGCGGCCAGCGTCTTCCACAACACATAAGCCAGAAAACACACCAGGATGTGTGCGCCCACGCGATGCTCTCGGTGGTGCCATACCGGTCGGATTTGTAAGTCCGACTTGTGCACGCGAAAGGCGGCCTCGGCTTCCGTGAGTTGCACGTAGGCGCGCCACAGCTCTTCCGGCGTCCAGTCGATCACGTTGCTGCGCAGCAGGTAGCAGCCTTCACTCCGGCGCGCCCACTCCCGCCAACTCTCCACCTTCGTCCAGCGTAGTTGCGTGAACCCCTGGTCATCCACCTCCACCTGCACGTTGAACAAGCGCGCAGCGCGGGTGTTTCGTTCCAGGAGCCGTCCCACGCGACGCTCCACGGCGCCCGATTTCTGCCGACGTTTGCTACAACTCCCGGTGATCTTCACTAAACCTTCTTCGATGCACTTCTCGAAGCGTTCGTGCAGCGCTTGTTCCTTGGCTTGACGTTCCGCGCTTCGACAGAGGATAAACACTTCCTCTCCGTCCGGGGCTGGAACCAGCCGGACCTCCAGCCCTTCGTGCACTTGCTTCCAGTCTGCGCTCAACAACTCGCGCTCGAACTCCGCAAAGAGTTCTTCGCCGTGCCCAAGATGTAGCGCCGCCCGCCAGCCCGCAAAAACTGTACATTTTTCTCGCTCGCCAGACCGCGGTCCATAACCCAGACTCGTCCGGCTCGGCCGTAGAGCTCTTCCATGTGCACCACGATCTCTTCTAGCGTCGTGGCATCGTGCCGGTGGCCGGCGAACACCTCATAACCCAAGGGCATCCCGCAACGGCTCACCACCAAGGCGATATTCACCTGCTGGCAGTCCGGGCGATGATCCCGCGAATAACCCCGTTGTACTTGTGGGTTGCCCTCGGCTTGGCCCTCGAAGTACGTGCTGGTGATGTCGTAGAGCAGCAGGTCGTAGTCCACATCGAACAGTTCGCCAAGCCTCTCCTTCAGGAGTTTCTCAAGCGCTTTCTTGTGCGGCAGCAGGGTATCCAGCGCTCGATACAGGCGATCTTCGTTTACCTTCTCCTCGGGCACCCCCAGCAGATCCGACATCGCACTGGCCTCGTAGAGGTGCTCGGCCAGATGCAGTTCGCTGGAAGGTTCACACAGCCGACCGAGAATCAAAATCATGGCCATCGCGGGCCAGGGAATCTCCTCGCGTCCGTTCGGTAGCGTCTCTTCCAGAAAGCGCTCCAGTTCCAACCGGCGCAGCAACTCTCTTCCTAGCCAAGGGCCACCGAATTTCCGGCTGCGTTCCACGCGCACGCGCTTCACATCGACTTCCACCCATTCGGGTTCCGTCTTGGTGAACAAACCCGTTTGATAAGCGGCGTTCTTCTCAGCGCAGCGTTTCACTCCCAAACGGCCCCGCTCGTCCATCACTCCCAACCACGCGACGACGCGCTGCCGGGGGCCTCGATTGGTTCGATAACTCTCGACTAACGCCCAGTAGGCGTGACGTTTGCCATCCTTGCGCCGATAGCAGCGTCGTAGATACATAATGCGATGCTACGAATCGACGAGACAAAATCAAGAGGGTTGGTCGTCACTACACGCACATTTCGCGCCAAAACACTGGAGCTCAGCAACACCCCAACGCAAACAAAAGCACTTGCTCCGCTACTGGCCAAGTGATTGTGCTCAAAACATTTTCAGTTCATTCAAAACTGCGGAAGATGGGCTAAGAGAACTGCAGAAAGACCAGAAGCTAAGTCTACCGTTCGGCAATAGTGCGGCTGTATTTGGCAGGCAACGCGCTACCGAGCGTTACGAAGCTCGCGTTTTTTGGCCTTCATCGCGTACATAGCCACGTCTGCCTTCCGTAGGAGGACTTCGATCCTTTCACCGTCATGGGGATAAACTGCAACGCCTACGCTGACGGAAAGCAGCGGTCCCATCCCATCATTGGCAATGCTGTCGCAGATGCGTTGCGCCACTTGGCTGGCCGCTTCTGCGCCTGTTTCCGGTAACACAACTGCAAACTCGTCCCCGCCGTAGCGCGCCGCCGTATCGATGTCCCGGCAGAAGCTCAAAACATCGGCCACCCGGCAGAGGGCATGGCTTCCCGTCAGATGCCCGTAGCGGTCGTTGATTTGCTTCAATCCATCCAGATCAAATAACAACAGGGCAAACTCCCGCCCGGTGCGCTCGGAACGCTTGATTTCCATATCCAGCACTTCCGCAAGATGGCGATAGTTGGACAGTCCCGTCAGCGGGTCGCGAGCCGCCTGTTGACGGAGATGATCCTCCAACTGGCGCTGTTTGGTGACATCCTCAGTGATGATTTCATAAGCGTCCAGCTCGCCCTGGTCACCCATGACTTCTTGCCCGCTGAGCCGGATCTTCAGGGTTGTGCCGTCCCTTCGTTTCCATTCTATTTCGAGGGGGTCGACTAAACCTTGCTGGTCCGATTGCCCCAACAATTGGGCCCGTTTGCCAGGATCTTGAACCAGGTCACATGCAAGGTTGGCAGCCA
>WNFF01001966.1_pt1 | contig 18007 bp, 10 predicted proteins | sample 5400441 | NCBI WGS metagenome assembly WNFF01 (sample SAMN13153345, study PRJNA577476) | soil metagenome | isolation source: 120 cm saprolite under Douglas fir tree site 2 hole 3 replicate 1 | place: USA:California | collected 2015-04-18 | reverse complement strand
CGTCCATGCGGACCGCATTGCATCTCATGAGGACGCAGCGCGCTGGCTGCGTTCCTGGGGCAAAAAGCGTGAGCTGCCTCCGCCGTCATGCAAATAGTCTGGTCGGAAACAGCCATCGCCAACCTCGTCGAAATCCGGAAGTACATCAAACAGGATAAGCCCGCAGCGGCACGCCGATTGGCTCAATGGATTCTCGAGTCTGTGGAACGGCTTGCCGAGCATCCCCACCTTGGTCATCCGGGCCGCAAACCCGAAACGCGCGAACTCATTGTGGAGGGTATACCATATATTATTCCCTACCGGGTTTACCGAGGCCGCGTCAGCATTCTCGCCGTTCTGCACGCCGCCCAACATAGATCTGAAGAATAGCCCACTCCCGCGTTCCTGGAACCGCACTTTAACCATTTGATGCGAAAACCGGTGGTGGAATCGTAGCGTTTGGGTGGGGGTTTGTCTTACAGGAACCACACGCCTTGCGCTGGCGGTTTGATTGGCTGTAGCATGCTAGCTCAGTTCTCTTTATTCTGGCGGGCTCGACGCCCCGGCCGGGGTGTTCCGCGAAAAATAGAGCTCGCACGCGGCTGAACCTGGCCGCTGATGAAACGACGGCGGCTTCTTGACCGTCTATTTAGGAGCTACCCTATGAGGCTCCTCGCACGCATTTCGATATTTCTTCTGCTGATGGGTGCAGGCACGGGCCTGCTGGCGCTGCAACGAGGGGGATATCAATCCGATGATGAGTTCGGTACCGCAAGGCAACGCGCGGAGCAGGATTTAAACGGCGAATCTAGGAGCGAATATTCCTGGTCGCGACTTCGGTACACGGCCGCCGGCAGCAGTTACGGCGGTTACGGGTACGGCCGTTGGTCGAGTTGGTCCCGAGATTACCCTAAAGCGGACCGCCAATTCCTGATCGCCCTGCGCCGCCTCACGCGGATTCAGGCGCGGCCAACCGAGCAGGTCGTGGACCTCGGCAGCGACGAAATCTTCAATTATCCCTGGGTCTATGCCGTCCAAGTGCAGACCTGGACCTTCACCGAGCCCGAGGCCAAGCGCCTGCGCGAATACCTGCTCAAGGGCGGCTTCATCATGGTCGACGATTTCCACGGCGCGACCGATTGGGAACATTTTATGAGTGGCATGCTCATGGTGTTCCCGGATCGTCCCATTGAAGACCTGACCGACAGGGATGAAATTTTCCACGTGCTCTACGACTTAAGCGAGCGTTTCCAGGTGCCCGGCGAACAGTACGTAAGCACGGGCAGAACCTACGAAAAAGCACGGGCAGAACCTACGAAAAGGATGGCTACATCCCGGAGTGGCGCGCGATCCGCGACGACAGGGGCCGCGTCATGGTAGCCATCTGCCACAACATGCACCTCGGCGACGCCTGGGAATGGGCCGACGATCCCCGCTATCCGGAGAAATTTGCCTCGCTGGCATTCCGGCTGGGGATCAATTACGTCATGTACGGAATGACGCACTGACGGCGAACTGCGGGCGGCGATCCTAGCATCCAACGATTCTGATATGTTTGAGTTCCTTTTTAAATATCCGCGCGCAGTTTTCTCGAAAGGCGAGTTTGTCCTGCTCGGCGCCTGGCCGAAGTGGGTCCTTGCTATTTTTCTTCTTGCGGCCGCCGCTGGTCTGGCGTGGCTGATTCGTTCGCGGCTCCCGCAGGCCTCCCCCCACGTCCGAAATTGGAAGGCAGGCGCCATCTGGCTGATGCAATTCGCGATGGCGGCCCTGGTTCTGATCTTGTTATGGCAGCCGGCAATCATGGTTGCCGAGCTCAGGCCGCAGCAAAACATAATCGCAGTCCTCGTGGACGACTCGCGCAGCATGTCTATTGCGGACAATGGCGCAACGCGGGAGTCCCAGGCCGTCAAGACGCTCGAAAGCGGCGTGGTTGACGACCTGCAAAAGAAATTCCAGGTTCGCCTCTACCGCGTCGACGGCCGTCTAGCGCGCATCGCGAAGCTGGACGAGTTGAAGACAACACCCCCGGCCGCTGCTACTCGCATTGGCGATGGCCTGAAGCAATTGGCCGGGGAAGCAGCCGACCTGCCCATCGGGGCGGTCGTGCTCCTCAGTGACGGAGCCGACAATTCGGGCGGTATCGATCTCGATACGATCTCGACGTTCCGCAGCCGCCGCATTCCGGTTCACACTGTCGGGTTTGGGCTCGAACAGTCGTCGCGCGACATTGAGATCAATGACGCCATCGTCCCGCCACGGGCATTGGCGGATTCGCGCTTGGCCGCCAAGGTGAGTTTTCACCAGCGCGGCTATGCCGGTCAGAAGGCCATGCTGACGGTGCGCGACGGCGAAAAAGCCTTGGCCGCTCGCGAAATTACCTTGGCATCCGATGGCCAGGTCCAGAATGAGACGCTTCTCTTCAACGCTGGCCCCGCCGGATCGAAAACTCTCCAATTCACGATCGATCCGCTTCCGGGAGAGGAAAACCGCGCCAACAATAGCGTCACCCGCATGGTGAACGTCGAATCGAGCAAACGCCGCATTCTGTATGTCGAGGGCGAGCCTCGCTGGGAGTACAAATTCATCCGGCGCGCTGAACAAGACGATCGCATCCTCACTGTCGTCTCCATGCTGCGCACAAGCGAGAACAAAATATATCGCCAGGGAATCAGCGACCCGAAGGAACTGGCTGACGGTTTTCCGTCGCGCGTCGAGGACCTTTTCGATTACCAGGCGCTCATCGTCGGATCGGTCGAAGTGACTTATTTTACGGCTGCTCAACAAGAGTTGATCCAGCAGTTTGTGGATCGCCGCGGCGGAGGCCTGCTCCTGCTCGGCGGCCGGGCTTCGCTGGGTGATGGAGGCTGGGGCGTATCGAGCCTGGCGGACCTGCTTCCGGTCGTCCTTCCGAACAAGAAAGGCACGTTCCACCGCGATCCGGCTACTGTGGAGCTTACTCCTGTCGGCGCCGACAATATCATCACGCGGCTCGTGGAAGACCCCGCGAAGAACGTGGAGCGCTGGAAAAAGCTTCCGTACCTGATGGATTATCAGGAAGTCGGAACGCCGAAGCCGGGCGCGGTGGTCCTGGCGGAAATGAATGCCGGTAACCGGAAGCTGCCGCTTCTTATCACGCAGAATTATGGCCGGGGACGGACAGCCGTGCTGGCCACCGGCGGCACATGGCGCTGGCAAATGAGCCAGCCGCTTGAAGATCAGACTCACGAGGAATTTTGGCAGCAACTGCTTCGCTGGCTCGTCACGGACACGCCGGGGCGCGTCGTTGCGTCGGTTCCAAGCCAGATGTTGTTTGACGATGGCCGCGTTCGTTTTTCAGCCGAAGTGCGCGACAAAAATTATTTGCCGGCCGCCGACTCCCACGTCGAGGCGCACATCCTCGGGCCGGGAGGCACCGCGGTTCAAATCGAAATGATGCCCGATCCGAACGCGCCGGGAACATTTCACGCTGAATGGAACGCCGATCAAGCGGGGTCGTATCTCACCGAGGTGACCGCCGCGCGCGGCAACGAAGAAGTGGGCCGCGACGTTCTGACCTTTGCGCGTACGGACGGCGTCGCCGAGAATTTCCACACCGAGCAGAATCGCGAGCTGCTCGAAAAACTTTCAGCGCAGACCGGCGGCCGTTACTGGAAGCCTCAAGAGCTGTCGAAACTGCCGAATGAGATTTCCTATTCCGAAGCAGGCATCACCGTGCGCGACATGAAGGACCTCTGGAACATGCCGGTCATCTTCTTTCTGATCCTGCTGTTGCGCTCCTCCGAATGGCTCCTGCGCCGGAAGTGGGGCGTCGTATGAGAATCTGCGGGAAGGTTTCCCTATGGATTGGCCTGTGCCTCGGGTATTCAGTTGTGTCCGCGCTTCCCGCGCAGGCCGCTTCCTATTACGTTACGGTTGCTGGCCTGGGTGGCGAACCCGATTACGAGCAGCGCTTCACCGCGCTGGCGAAGGACCTCGACAAGCTGCTGAAAACTTCGGGCGGCGACGCGCATGTCTACACGCTGACGGGCAGTGACGCCACGAAGGCGCATCTCACCGATGCGATGAATCAGGTCGCGCATGAGGCCAAGGCTGACGACGCGTTCACGCTGATCCTTATCGGCCACGGGTCCTACGACAGCGTCGAATACAAGTTCAATCTCCCCGGTCCGGATATCTCCGGCGAAGAGCTGGCCGCGTTGTGCGACCGCGTAGCCGCCAAGCGCCAATTGATCGTGAATACAACCAGCGCAAGCGGCGGCTCGATTGGCGCGCTACAGAAGCCCGGGCGCATCGTCATCGCCGCAACGAAGACCGGCACGGAGAAAAATGCCACGGTCTTTGCCCGTTACTGGGTGGAGGCGTTGCGCGATGCCTCCGCGGACGTGGACAAGAACGAAGTAATTAGCGCGCTCGAAGCGTTCCAATACGCCGACCGCAAGACAGCTTCCTTCTACGAATCGCAGAAGCGCTTGGCGACCGAACACGCCATCATCGAAGACACCGGCAAGAAGGAAGGAGTGCGAGCTCCCTCGGCGGAAAACGGCGAAGGGTTGCTCGCGTCCAATTTCCTTCTTCTTCGCCTCGGCGCCGCGCAGAAGGCCGCCAACGATCCGGCCAAGCGCGCTCTGCTCGAAAAGAAAGAGGAGTTGGAACGCAAGATCGATACTCTCAAGTATCAAAAGGCTGCGATGTCGGCGGAAGATTACAAGACGCAGCTTTCCGGCGCGCTGGTAGAGCTGGCCAGGGTCCAGCAGGAGTTGGATAAGTGACGCGGATGTCTCGCATTTTCGTCGTGTGTTTGGCGGGGTTTCTAGGCGCGAGCCTGTCCTGGGCCGCCACGCCCGACGACTGCCACGCGCTGCGCAAGCACGGCCATCGCGCCGAAGCGCAGAAATGCTACGAGTCGCTGACCGCCGCCCGCGATCCGTACCTTCGCGCCGAAGGCTACTGGGGCACGGAAATGTATCAGGAGGCGAACAACCAGTTCCGGATCGCGGTGGCCCAGTCGCCGGCGAAGGCGATGGTCCGCGTCCGCTGGGGCCGCCTGATGCACGAGCGTTTCAACAACACCGACGCCGCGAATCTCTTCAAGGAAGCCCTGGAAAAAGATCCGAAGAACGCGCAAGCCTATTATGGTCTTGCGCTGGTCAGCGCCGATGGATTCGACAGCAAAGCCGTCGAATATATCGGCAAGGCGCTGGAACTCGATCCGAAGCTCGTGGAAGCGCACGAACTGAAAGCCAATCTGCTGCTGGAAGATTCCGACGAAGGGAAGGCTTTCATCGAGGCCGATGAAGCCCTGAAGATTTCTCCGGAAGCGCTTGACGCGATGGCCCTCCATGCGGCCATCGAAGTTCTGGCCGACCGCTCACCTGATGCGTGGTTTGCGAAGATCCGCCAGGTCAATCCCAGCTATGGCGAAGGTTACGCTCTGGTCGCGCATCATCTCGTGATCAACCGCCGCTATCAGGATGGCATCGCATTCTATCGTAAAGCGATAGAAGTGGACCCGCGGTTGTGGCCGGCGCACTCACAGCTCGGCATCAACCTGATGCGCCTGGGCCAGGAAGATGAACCGCGCAAGCAGCTCGAAATGTCCTATGACAACGGCTACCGGAATGAAGAAACCGTCAACAGCCTTCGCCTGCTCGACAGCTACAAGAACTTTGTTACGTTCAAGGATGACACAACGATCCTCAAGCTGCAGAAGAAAGAAGCGGAACTGCTCCGCCCTTACTTCGACACCGAGCTGAAACGCATCATGGCGGCCTACGACAAGAAGTACAGGATGAAACTACCGGGGCCCGTGCAGGTGGAAGTTTATCCGGATCATGAAGACTTTGCCGTGCGCACGATGGGAATGCCAGGCCTCGGAGCTTTGGGCGTTACGTTCGGCGAGGTCGTCGCGATGGACAGCCCGTCGGGCCGCCCTCCCGGTGAATTTCATTGGGCGAGCACTTTGTGGCACGAGATGAGCCACGTGTATATTCTTACCGCCACGAACCATCGCGTTCCGCGCTGGTTCACGGAAGGATTGGCGGTCCACGAAGAAACGGAGGCCTCCCCTGAGTGGGGTGACCCCATGCCCCCCCATGTTGTTGCCGCGATCCACGACAAGAAGCTGCTTCCTGTGGCGGAGCTTGACCGTGGTTTCATCCGCCCCGAGTATCCGATGCAGGTGATTGTTTCCTACTACCAGGCGGGCCGGATTTGCGATTACATCCAGAGCCGCTGGGGCGCTGACAAGTTGTTGGATATGGTTCACTCCTTCGCTCTGCTCAAAACCACCCCGGAAGTGATTCGCCAAGATCTCGCAATGGAGCCGGAAGAATTCGACAAGCAATTTCTGGACTGGCTGGACAAGGACGTTGGAAAGACCGTCGCGAACTTTGACAAGTGGAGGGCAAGCCTGAAAGGTCTCGTGGAGCAGGCCAAGAAGAAGAACTACGACGAGGTTCTCAAGCAAGGCGAGGAAGTTCGCCAGATATATCCGGCCTACGTCTATCCCGCGAACCCTTATGAGTTCATGGCCGAGGCCGACCTGGCGAAGGGAAATAAGCAGGCCGCCATCGCCATCCTGACCGATTACGAGAAGATGGGCGGGCGCAATCCGCAGGCGCTGAAGCAACTGGCTTCGCTCGAAGAGGAACTCGGCAAGCCCGCGGACGCGGCGGCCACTCTCGACCGCCTCAATTATATTTACCCGGTTGACGAAGAGCTTCACCGTCACCTCGGCGATTTGTGGTTCGCGCAGAACAATACCAAGGGCGCGATCCGCGAATACGCCGCCGTGATCGCTTTGCAACCGCTCGACAAAGCTTCCGCGCAATTCAATCTGGCACGCGCGTATTTCGCGGCGGGCCAAAAGGATAAGGCTGAGGAGCACCTCCTCGCGTCGCTGGAGGCCGCGCCCAGCTTTCGGCCCGCTCAAAAATTGCTGCTGCAACTGAAGGATTCCAATGAAGGGAAATGACCCAATGGCCTCCATCGTACAGCTCGATCCCGATTCCGCGGAACTGAAAAAGCGCATTGAACGCTTTCAGTCGGTGCGGGACAACATCCTCACGCAGGTCCGCCAGGTCATCGTCGGACAAGAGGAAGTGCTCGACCAGATTCTCATCTCGCTGTTTGTAGGCGGCCATTGCCTGATTACCGGTTTGCCCGGCACGGCGAAGACGCTGATGGTCCGGACGATTGCCCAGACGCTGGGCCTGGTGTTCAAGCGCATCCAATTCACGCCGGACCTGATGCCCTCGGACATTACCGGAACGGACATCATCGAGGAGGATCCTACGACGGGCCACCGGCGCTGGACTTTCGTTCCGGGGCCGATCTTCGGGAACATCGTGCTGGCCGACGAAATTAATCGCACGCCGCCGAAGACGCAATCGGCGCTGCTCGAGGCCATGCAGGAGCTGTCCTGCACCGTGCGCGGGAACAATTACAAGCTGCCCATTCCCTTCTTCGTGCTGGCCACACAGAACCCCATCGAGCTCGAAGGCACGTACGCGCTGCCCGAAGCGCAGCTCGATCGCTTCCTGTTCAATACCGTCCTCGATTATTTGAGCGCCGACGACGAAGTGAAGGTGGTCGATTTGACCACCACTACGCACGTCGCGCAGGTCAATCCGGTCACCTCCGCGGAAGAGATTCTCGATTTTCAGAAGCTGGTCCGCATGGTGCCAATCGGCGAATCCCTGGCTCGGTACGTGGTTGATTTCGTTCGCGCCACGCGCCACAACAGCGGCGCCGCGCCCGACTTCATCAAGAAATACGTCAACTACGGAGGCAGCGTGCGCGCCGCCCAGTTCATCGTCCTGTCGGCGAAAGCCCGCGCTCTTGCCCATCATCGCTATCACGTCGCGTATGAAGACATCACGGCGCTGGCGATTCCGGTGCTCCGGCACCGCATCATTTTGAATTTCCACGCGGAATCGGACCGCATCGATTCGGACGAAATCCTGCGCCGGCTGCTCGCACACATGCCGCCGCCCGCGAAGTCCTGAGAAAACTGGATGCTGCAACGCTTCCTGGATCCGTCCGTGCTCGCCGGAATTTCCGGCCTGGACCTGGTGGCGAAGACTGTCGTCGACGGGTTTGTCGCAGGGCTGCACCGCTCGCCGGATTTCGGGTTCAGCCAGGAGTTCGCCGAATACCGCGCCTACTCGCCCGGCGACGACCTCCGCCATGTGGATTGGAACGTCTTCGCCCGCACGGAGCGCGCCTACCTGAAACGCTACCGCGGCGAAACGAACAGCATGCTCACCGTGCTGCTCGATGCCAGCAATTCCATGAAGTACTCGTCTCATTCCGTAAATAAAATGGATTACGCGCGCTTCACCGCGGCCTCGCTGTTCTATCTGGCGATTCAGAACCAGCGCGACGCGGCGGGACTGATCGTCTTTGATGATGAAATTCGCGCGTACGTCCGGCCCTCGACGCGTCAGGGACAGCTTGTCCGCTTGCTGAGCGGGCTCGAGCAGGCGGAACCTCGCGCCCGAACCGATTTCGCCAAGCCGCTCCAACATTTCCAGCAATTCCTGCGCCGCCGCGGAATCGTGATTTTCATCTCCGACTTTTACGAATCGCCCGAGCATATCGTCCGGACGATCGAGCCTCTGCGCTTCCACGGAAATGAAGTCGTTCTGTTTCACATCCTCGATCCCAAGGAAATCCAACCCGATTTCCGCGAGCCCGCCACGCTGGTCGATCTGGAAACCCAGGAGCGCGTCGAGATCACTCCTGAATATGTGCGCGATGACTACCGCCAAAAAATGGGCGCGCATCTGGAAGCGTTGCGTGACAAAGCGCGCGGCTCCGGCATGGATTATCACTTGCTCGTGACCGACAGGCCGCTCGACGACTCCCTCAGGGAATATCTCTCGATTCGCCAGGGGAGGGATTAAGTGGGCCTCTTCGCTCCCTGGTTCCTGGCGGGCATCGCGGCGGTGGCCGTGCCCTTCTACGTCCACTTGCTGCGGCGTCACACGACGATCCCGCATCCGTTCAGCTCGCTGATGTTCTTCGAGCGGCGCACGCAAAGTTCAATCAAGCATCGCCGCCTCCGCTATTTGTTCCTGCTGTCGCTCCGGACCCTCTTGCTTTTGTTGCTCGCCCTGGCGTTTGCGAATCCCTTCATCAATCGCACGGCCGCGAACATGAGCAGCGAGAAACTCCTGCTTTTGGTCATCGACAATTCCTTCAGCATGCGCGCCGGAACACGCCTGGCGGACGCGCGCCGCGAAGCGCTATCCGTTCTGTCCTCGCGAAGTCCGGCGGACCGCGCCCAGGTGATGGCGCTCGGCTCTCAGATTCAAGTGCTCACCCAGCCCTCGCAGGATGCGGGCGCGCTGCGTGCCGCTGTCGAGAGCCTCCAGCCCGGAGACTCTCACGGGAACTTTGGCGAGCTCGCACGGTCTCTGCGGTCGCTCGCGGAATCAATTCCCACGCCTATCGAACTTCATTTGTTCAGTGACATGCAAAAATCAGCGATGCCGGCGAGCTTCGCGGAATTGGCGCTGCCTTTGAATGTGTCTTTGGTCTTGCACCCGGTGGTCAAAAGCGCCGTGCCGAACTGGACTGTGGAAAGCGTGAATGTGCCCGGCCAGGTCTGGGAGCCGAAGAAAACACGCGTGCAAGTCGTGGTCGCCGGATTCAATACTCCCGCCGCCACGCGCACAGTCTCACTCCTTGCGAACGGCAAGACACTTGCCACCCAAAGTATCGCCGTGCCTGCCAACGGGCGCGCCACCGCTGAATTCCAGTCGCTCGATGTGCCGTATGGATTCACCCGCTGCGAAGTGCGGATCGATTCGGCGGACGCTTTTCCGGCCGACGATGCGAGCCTGTTCGCCGTCGAGCGCACCGACCCCCGGCGCGCCCTCTTCGTATATGAACCCGGCGACTCGCGATCTCTAGTTTATTTCCGTGCTGCTTTGGCTTCGGCCGCCGAAGCGGCATTCACACTCGATTCCGCCAGCGTCGCCCAGGCCGCCGGCCTGCCGCTCTCGAAGTATGCGTTCGTCGTCCTTTCCGACGTGATTTCGGTGCCCGCCTCTTTCGAAAACGAATTGCTGAAATACGTTCAGACCGGCGGCAGCGTCTGGGTCGCCGTCGGCACCTCAGCCTCGCATAGCACCCGCATCCCAGTGTTTGGCGGGAACATACTGGAGTCCCGCTACTACTCCCGGACGAACGACCGCTTCCTCTCCGTGGGGGATGCCGACCCGTCCTATCCTTCGGTAGCCAAGGCCGACCGTTGGTCAGGCGTGAAGTTTTATTTTGCGGTTCGCGTGGATCCTGGTGATTCCCGCGTCGCCGCCCGTCTGACGGATCAGACGCCATTGCTTCTGGAAAAGAAAATCGGAGAAGGCAGCGTACTGCTCTTCACTTCCGGCCTCGACAATCTCACCAACGATTTCCCGCTCCATCCGATCTTTGTGCCCTTTGTCGAGCAGACTGCCCGCTATCTTTCCGGCACGCAGAGCCGCAGCGGCGCCCGCGTGGTCGATTCCTTCCTTGAGCTGCGCAGCTCCAAGGAGCAATCGGTGAGCGTTGAAGTGATCGACCCGGACGGCCATCGGCCTTTATCGTTGAAGGAAGCTTCCTCGGCACAAACCTACCAATTGACGCGCGCGGGCTTTTACGAACTCCAACTCGCCAACGGGCGCCACGACGTGATCGGCGTCAATGCCGACCGCAGGGAATCCAATCTTGACGTTATTCCAGACGATGCGCTGTCACTTTGGCGCGGGAATCCCGGAGGGGGCGCCGCGCAGGCTGCGGCGGCAGGCCAGACGCAGGAACAGACCAAGCCCTTCAGCATATGGTGGTATATTATGATGCTGGTATTAGCAGCAGCTGTGGCGGAATCCCTGCTTGCCAATCAACATTTAGGGGTTCAGCAGCAGGAGGACTCATGAGCATCCGGGATCAGCTCAACTCCTATATCAAGCGGTTGGAGAAGAGGTTGCGCCTCGGCGCATTATTGCGCGGCGCGGCGATACTCACATCGGTTGCCCTGGTGGCCACCGTTCTCCTCGTGCTCATCACCAACGCGTTTGCATTCTCCCGCTGGAGCGTCACCAGCGCGCGCGTTGTCCTGCTGTTCGCACTCGCTCTCGCGGTGAGTTTTGGCATTGCCATCCCGCTGAGAGCCCTCAACCGGCGGCGTGCCGCCCGCCAGGCCGAGGCCATGTTCCCCCAGTTCCAGCAGCGTCTGGTGACCTTTGCCGAGCGCGACGCCCAGGTTCGCGAACCCTTTATCGAGCTGCTGGCCGCTGACACTCTTAACGTCGCACAGGCCGCGGAGCCCTCGCACCTGGTCCCCGACCGCACGCTGGCAACTTTCCTCGGCGTTGGCGCCGCTTCGCTGTGCGTGCTCGTCTGGATGATCCTGGCCGGCCCGGGCTACCTCGGCCACGGCGCCGCCCTGCTGTGGGCCGCAACGCCGCGCAGCGGGTCCGCTCCGTTTTATGACATTCAAGTGGCCCCCGGCGATATTTCCGTCCGCCGCAACGCGGACCAGATCGTCACCGCTCAAGTCATCGGCTTGCAGACGGACGCGGTTCGCCTCTACGCGCGCTATGAGAGCACTTCCAAGTGGGATCAAGTCCCGATGCGTCCGCAGGCCGGAACCTCCGCCTTCCAGTTCGTTTTCGCGGGCCTCCCCGAAAGCGTCGAATACTACGTGGAGGCGGGGCCGCTCCGTTCGCGCCACTTCAATATCCGCGTGCTGGATCTCCCCGGAGTGAAGAATGTCCGCGTGACGTACCGCTATCCTGAGTGGACCCGGATGCAGAATGTTGTCGAAGAACGCGGCGGCGATCTGCGCGCCGTCGAAGGCACGGATGCCGACCTTGAAATCGAGACCGACCGGCCCATGCGCGACGGCGTCCTGGTCCTCAACGACGAGCAGCAGATTCGCCTCTCGGGCGGCACGGGCAACGTCTACAAAGGCACTATTCGCATAGAGAAGGACGGCGTGTACCACGTCGCCGCGCTGGACCAGGGACAGCCTGTCCGCCTCTCGAACGATTTCTTCATCGAGTCGCGTAAGGCGGACCCGCCGAACGTCCTCATCGCGCGTCCCGGGCACGACTACCGCTCGAGCCCCATTGAAGAAGTCACCGTCGCCGTCAAGGCGGACGATGAGTTCGGCATCTATGACATGAAGCTCCACTATTCGGTCAATGGGGGCGCCGAGCAGAGTGTCGACCTGCTGAAACAGAAGGGCGTCAAGCAGGCCGATGGTTCCACGGTAATTTCCCTCGAGAATTTCAAGCTAGTGCCCGGCGACGTCGTGAGCCTCTATGCGACCGCGAAGGACGCGCGTTCCGAATCGCGCACCGACATTTCCTTCATCCAGGCCGATCCGTTCGAACGCGAGTTCTCCCAGTCACAACAGGGAGGCGGTGGTGGCGGGGGCGGCGGTGGCCAGATGGACCAGAACGACATCTCCCAGCGCGAAAAGGAAATCATCGCCGAGACTTGGAAGCAGCATGGCGACAAGAAAGCCACGAAACAGGAGTCCGCCGAGACGGCCAAGTTTCTTTCCAATGTTCAATCCAAACTGCGCGATCAGGCGAGGTCACTGGCCGGGCGCATGCAGAGCCGCGAGTTGTCCCAGGAAAACGAGGAATTTAACGGTTTTGTGAAGGACATGAACGCGGCCGCCGACGCCATGGGACCGGCCTCCGAAAAATTGCAGCAGCAGAAATGGCAGGAGGCTCTTCCCGACGAGCAGAAGGCCCTGCAGCATTTGCTGCGCGCCGAGGCCACGTTCCGCCAGATTCAGGTGGCGTTTGGCGGCAGTGGCGGGGGCGGCGGGGCGGGGGGCGGCGCGGGGCGCGATCTCGCGAGCCTGTTTGATCTCGAACTCGATACCGAAAAGAATCAGTACGAAACTGCCCAGACCGCGGGTTCGGCGAGCCAGCGCGACAAGGACATCGACGAAGCGCTCCAGAAGCTCGATCAGTTGGCGCGCCGCCAGGAAGAACTCGCCCAGCAGCAGCGCAAGAGCGAGTTAAGCTCCGAGCAGCGTTGGCAGCAGGAGATGCTGCGCCGCGAGGCCGAGGAACTCCAGCGCCAGATGGAGCAGATGGCCCGGAACAATTCTCAAGGTAGTTCGCAGCAAAATTCCCAGGGCGGGTCGCAGGGCAATTCATCGTCCGGTTCATCAGGCCAATCGAGTGGCGGAGGAAAACAGGGCTCGACGGACCCGCGCGTACAGCAGTCTCTCGACCGGCTGAAGCAGGCTACCGATGACATGCGCCGCGCGACGTCTCCCCAGCAAAGCGAAGCCGAAGCGCGCCGCGCCGCCGATCGCTTGAAGGAAGCCACGGATTTGCTCGGCGGCATGCGCCAACAGCAGGCTTCCTCGCGCCTGGGCTCGCTCGCAGACGAGACAAGCCGTTTGGCGAAGGAGCAACGCAACCAGGGGGACCGCATTCGCCAGACGTTTGGACAGCAGGGGGCGCAACCTGGGTTGCAGGGCGGAATTCAAGAACGCAGAAAACTTGCCGATGACCGCCAGAAGCTCGCCGAAGATCTGGGCCGCCTGGAAAAGGAGTTGCAAGACACCGCGCGTGAGTTGGCCACCAACAAACAAAATGCTGCGTCCACCAAGCTCCGCGAAGCCCTCGGGGATATGCAGCAGTCCGATCTGCGTTCCCGCATCCAGCGTGGCGCGGATTGGATGCGCCGCGGCATCGATCCAAACGCCAGCGGAGCGGAGCCGGAAATTGCCGCCGGAATGCAGCGCCTCGAAAAGGAAGTGAATGACGCGCAGCAGGCCCTGGGCGCAAATCCGCAGCAAGGGCAAGGGAACGATTCGCAACAAGGACTTGAAACCGCCCTGAATCGCGTCGAGCGGCTTCGCAACCAGATGGATTCCCTTACCCGCGATGGCCAAGGACGCCAACAGGGACAACAACAAGGGAAAGGTCAAGGGCAAGGGCAAGGCCAGGGCGGCCAGCAGGGTCAGCAAGGCGGCCAGGGCGCTAGTGGTCCGGTGGGCGGCCCTGGCGCTAGAATCGGTGGCGGAAATAACGGTGGCGGCTACCGCTATTCCAATCCCGGTGGGGGAGGCGTCGGCACCATTTACGATAATTTTGATACGGGGAACAACACTCCGCGCGGGGGTCCCCCGGTTCAACCCGATAACTCTCCTATCCCGCCCCAGCGCGCTTACGATGACAGCATGCGCGATCTAAACCAGCTTCGCCAAGCCGTCCAGGAAGACCCTGAAATGGCGCGCCAAGTTCAGGAACTGATTCGCCAGATGCAGCGCCTGGACCCGAGCCGTTTCCCAGGCAATCCCGCGCTTGTCGAGCAGCTCCACACGCAAGTCCTCGCCGACGTGGATAAGCTCGAGCTGCAGTTGCGGCGTCAGTTGGACGATAAACAATCCGGCCAGGTGCGCAGCGGCGATACGCGCACTGTGCCCGCGGGCTACGAAGATTCCGTCGCCGATTATTACCGGCGGCTCAGCAAGAATAAGTAAGGGGCAGCACTTCGTGCGCTACTTTTTGGGCAAAGGTTTGCGAGGAAGTTGTTCGTTCGCATTGGCTGTCATATACACGAATGACGCGACGATGACGGCCATCTGTTTCAAATCCGCCTCTTGAATCCGCTCGTAAACATCCATATTCGTATGATGCGTCCGTGGTTCGTATTCGATCGGATCTTGGATAAACTGGAATCCCGGCAAGCCCACCTCGTCGATGGAGACGTGGTCCGTGCCGCCCGTGCCGCGTGCGGATAGCGTGGTCATGCCCATGGATTTGAAGGGCTCCATCCATTTCTCGAAAATGGGCCGCACCAACTCGTTGCCTTGCAAATAGACGCCGCGAATTTTACCCGTGCCGTTATCCACATTGAAATAGGCTGAAACCTTGGCGTGATCGGGTTTGATCTGCAGACTCTGCCGGTCGCCGAAATGCTCCTTGACGTAGGCGCGCGAGCCGAGCAGACCTTCTTCCTCGCCCGTCCACAAGGCCAGGCGCACCGTTCGGCGCATCTTCAGACCGGACGCCTTCAGAATGCGCATCACCTCCATCACAACGGCGGAGCCGGCGGCGTTGTCCGTGGCGCCCGTGCCGCTATCCCAGGAATCGAAGTGGGCGCCGAGCATCACGACCTCATCCGCTTTGTCCGTCCCGGGAATTTCCGCGACGATGTTGAAGGAATCGAGATTTTCGTCGTAGAGCTTGTTGACGATGTTTACGGCAAGCGTCACCGGCACATGCTTCTCAAGCGTCCGGAAAATACGTCCGTAGTTTTCGATCGCCACGGCAACGCGCGGGAGCACGAGGGGATCCTTCGGATCACGGGAGCCGCCCCCCATCACCGTAATCGTCCCGCCATCGTGTGGCGAAGGTTCGAGCCACGCCGCCGCGCCTTCGTCCGTCAGGAATTTCAGAAGTTTTTGATTGAACTGCTGCTGCGCAAGAAAACGCTCACGGACGGCCGGGTCGGGAGGAGGCTGGGGAGGCCGCGGTTGCGCGATGTCTGCCAGTTCCTGGTCGGTGAAGCGATGGCCCTGCGCCTCGAATTGCGCTTCGACCGCGCGCAGCGGCGCTGTCATCACAAACTTGCCTTTGAGTCTTCCGCGAAACGCGTCGAAGTCCTGATCTTTTTCAATTTTTGCGTACAGCACTTCCGCCGTGATCAATCCGCCGGTTCCGGACGTCCATGCTTTCGGATACGCGATCAGCGGAAAACGCCGCGGCGCAATTTCGTTGGCTTCGAACAGCTCGTTCGACCAGCCCCGCCCAAACGGCCCCCACGGCTCCTCGTGGACGTTCGCCAGCCCCCAGGAGCCCAGCGTTTTGACCGCGTAATCACCGGCTTCACGGATGTTAGGAGAATTCGTCAGGCGCGGACCGTACACATCCGAGAGGTAGCTCATCGTTTCCATTACGTGCGAGTGCTGGAGGCCTTCCTCTTCGAACTTGCCGATCGCAGCGGTATCGGGACCGGGCCAATCCGTCTGCGCCGTTACGGTCCAGGCGAACGCAGACATCAACGCCAGCAAAGTCACGAATTTCAACAATTTGCGCACGTTCGTCCTCCACACCCTCGAAAGATTCTACCCCGGAAATCTTTCAAACGCGGTGTGCAGTCGTTTGGAATGTGTCTATCCATATGTACACAGTCGGTGACGCGGTGCGGAGCGGTATGGTACTCTTGAGGGGTCGAAGGCACTTGTAATTCCTCTTGGAATTGAGCGTGAGGGCTGCAAGGTCGCACTTGCAGCCATTTTTATTTCCATCGTTTATTCCGGCGGGTTTCCCTTCTGGATTCAGGGTAAACAAGTAGAGCCTTCACCCGGGCACCGGAGCGACAATCGAAGAGAAAGCTAGGATTCCATGCCGCAGATTCGCAATATCGCCATCATCGCCCACGTGGATCACGGTAAGACCACGCTCGTGGACGCTATGCTGCACCAAAGCGGCGTCTTCCGCGACAATCAGATCGTCATGAAGCGCGTGATGGACTCGAACGACCTCGAGCGCGAGCGCGGGATTACGATTCTGGCGAAAAACACGGCGCTGTTCTACCACGACACGAAAATCAACATCGTCGATACGCCCGGCCACAGCGACTTCGGCGGTGAAGTCGAGCGGGCCCTGAAAATGGTGGACGGCGTGCTCCTCCTGGTGGACGCGAGCGAAGGTCCGCTGCCGCAGACGCGCTACGTCCTGCAGAAGGCCTTGCACGCGAAGCTGCTCCCCATCATCGTGCTCAACAAAATTGACCGCTCCGACGCGCGCCCGGCAGCCGTACTCGACGAAATATACGATCTGTTCATCGATCTCGAGGCCACCGAAGACCAGCTTGATTTTCCCGTTCTCTACACGAATGCCAAGACGGGCGTCGCGCACCGCAAATTGGGCGACGCTTCGGCCAATCTCCAGCCGCTGTTTGAAACCATTGTTTCCGCCATCCCCGAACCGAAGGGCGATCCAAACGGCGTGCTCCAGGCGCAAGTCATGAACCTCGACTACAGCGATTTTCTGGGCCGCATCGCCATCGGCCGCGTTTTCAACGGAACGCTGCGACGCGGCGCCGATGTGGGCATCGCCAAGCGCTCGGGCGCGATTGAGCCCACGCGCATCACGAAGCTATATACGTTTCTCGGCCTCGAACGCGACGAAGCCGAAGAAGTTCCTTGCGGCGATCTCGTCGCTGTTGCCGGCGTCGAAGGCATCCAGATCGGGGAAAGCCTCACCGACATCGAGAATCCCGCGCCACTCGAACCGCTCGTCGTGGACGAACCCACGCTGGCGATGAATTTCACCGTGAATACCAGCCCGATTGCCGGACGCGAAGGCCAGTGGGTGACCTCGCGCGACCTCCGCGAGCGTTTGCAGAAAGAATTGCTTACCAACGTTTCACTGCGCATCACCGATTCAGACACTACTGATGTGTTTCGCGTGCTGGCGCGCGGCGAATTGCAACTCGCCATCCTGATCGAAACGATGCGCCGCGAGGGTTACGAGCTGATGGTCGGCAAACCGGAAATCGTCGTACGCGAGGAGAACGGCAAAAAACTGGAGCCGCTCGAACGCCTGGTCGTTGATTGTCCGGAATCGTTTGTGGGCGTGGTGATGGAGTCGCTCGGCCGCCGCCGCGGCGAACTCGGCAAGATGGTCAATCACGGCTCGGGCTGGGTGCGGATGGAGTTTACGATTCCCTCGCGCGGGCTGATCGGCCTGCGCGGGCAGTTGCTTACCGACACGCGCGGCACCGCGCAGCTTCACACGCTGTTTGAGGGCTGGACCGAGTACGGCGGCGAAATGGCCTCGCGCCCGACCGGCGCGCTCGCGGCCGACCGCGCGGGCCACACCACCGCCTTCGCGTTATGGAATTTGCAGGAGCGCGGCGAACTATTCGTCGGCCCGGGCGAGGAAGTTTACGAAGGCATGATCGTCGGAGAGAACGCGCGCGACGCCGACATGGACGTCAACGTCACCAAAGAAAAAAAGCAAACCAACATGCGCGCATCGAGCGCCGACGAAGCCAT
>WNFF01003044.1_pt1 | contig 18015 bp, 15 predicted proteins | sample 5400441 | NCBI WGS metagenome assembly WNFF01 (sample SAMN13153345, study PRJNA577476) | soil metagenome | isolation source: 120 cm saprolite under Douglas fir tree site 2 hole 3 replicate 1 | place: USA:California | collected 2015-04-18 | reverse complement strand
GATCGGATCGACGAAAAGCTTTTTCGGTGATCCCGAGATAGGTGCATTGTGCTGGGTAGGCTGGGGGATCGCGAAGCATCGAAGAAGGAATTTGCCATAGTCGACACGCTCAAGGCAGACACAAATGCAAAACCAGAGGTGCGAATCGTGGAGCCGGAACAATAATAATAATAACGAGGAAGTTGCGTACAATTTGGTGCAAAATCAGATTTTTTGACTAGTCGCAGATTATAGAGTAGAGAATGGAGTAGAATCGGAATTCGAACATGGAGAATCGTTTTAGCAAAGTTGATAAGAGTTCCCGCCTCTCAATCCCAACTGCCCCAGAAGCGGCAGCTCAAGCCATTCGCGAGGCCGTGATCTCTGGAGAACTCCGCGGAGGAGACCGCATCGTCGAGCAGAAATGGGCTGCGCGGCTGGGTATCGGTCAGCCGACATTGCGTGAAGCTTTGCACGAACTGGAACATCAGGGTCTAGTTCGGAAAGTCCTTAAACGCGGGACATATGTGGCACAGCTGGGTGCTGAAGAGTACCGACTCATTCAGGAGGTACGCATCCCTCTCGAGGCAATAGCGATCGGAAAGGCCGCTGAGAACTTGACTCCCGAGGCGGAAAAAGAACTTACAACTTTGGTCACGACCATGGCAGCCGCTGGCATCACGGAGCTGGATGTGAAAAAATTCCATGATTGTGATGTCGCGTTTCATCGAAAGATTTGGGAATTAGCCGGCAACAAGTTTCTGAGCGACACATTGGAGACCATTACTTTTCGCCTATTTGTGTTTTCAATCGTTGGACGTTGGCCTGGCAATCCGAAGGCAGTCAGCGAACAAATAGCCGCCGTGCAGCAACACCTCGGGATCATGGAAGGCCTCCGAAGCCGTGACAAGCACATCGCACGTGAAGCCTACATCAAGCACACCGTGCAATATTGGAATCAACAATATAACCTTCGCATCAGCGAGGAGGAAATGAATGAATCGCCGACGGGCCGCTAGTTCGTACAACACGAAGCGAGTCCGCATTGCCCCAGAAAAAATCTCTTGCCCCTTGCCCTTAGCGTTGCTGAACTGAACCAAAACGGCTATGCGGGCCTCCCTCCGCCCGGACGAAAGGTTCAAAGGCTTTCGCCCGCGAGTCGAGTAAAATTCAAAATCAATTTCGACCAAAACTGACCTACTGAAGTGTAAGTTCCACCTTAACCACCGAGCCCGGCGGAAAAGTCGCGGTTACAAAATCGGCTCCCGTCGACAAATCCAGTTTTGCGGTACGCACCGTATCTGGTTGGTCGAATGTGTTATGTGCATGGATATCATTTGCTGCCAGGGCAACCCCCGAGGCATTCTTTACTTTGCCTCCATACAATGTGATCTGGACATCCTTTGCCTTGGCTACGTCAGGGTTCACTGCGGTAAGAGTGACCGTGTTTCCCTTCCGTGAGGCTGATCCCTTTAGGCCCCAAAACCTCGCTGGCTCGCCATCCCTCGAATAACGGATGTCCGGGGTGGAAATCTCCGCCCGCAGTGCCTGAGCCCCCTGATGGGCGGCATACATCGCAAAGACATGGAAGTTCGGCGTACTAATAAACCGGTCCTCATGAGCAAGGAACAGTGCATTGAGATTGTTAACCAATTGCGCGCAGGTTGCCATCATCACTTTGTCCGCGTTGCGATTGAATGTGTCAAGCGTCAAAGCTGTGGCCAGGGCATCCCGCATCGTAATCTGCTGGCCGAAGATATGAGTGAGATCCACTTCCGATCCTTGCCTGTACCAAGGACCATATTCGTCGACGACCAGTTTCACACGATGCGCCGTGTCGTACTGTCCCATAGCGGCCCAGTGATCGTTGAGGATCTGCTCGATGCGACTGCTCTCTCGCAGGAGTTCGTACCAGTCCACAGAATCAAAGGTCAGAGCGTCTCCCTTACCCTTTATCCAGTCTTGTGTTTTGCCCCGGCTGAGGTTCCATGAATAGTGATGCACGGACCAACCGGCGAAACTGGAATTGTTGTAGCGATGCCCGACATAAAGTTGCTCGAAGAAACGATGAGTCCAATCGATGTCGTTGCCGTTCGGACCGGCGCCGATGAATTGCAGATCTAAGTCAAAACTGGGAACCCATGTTGTAAATCTACGGAACTCCGAGGCATACTCTTCGGGCGCAAAGTTACCGCCACAGCCCCAGCTTTCGTTGCCAACCCCCCAGTACCGCACGCGGAAAGGGTCGGGGAAACCGGCAGCGCCGCGCATCTCAGCCAAGGTCGTGCTGCCGGCGGGAGAATTGCAATACTCGACCCAATGGTCGAACTCTGATGCGGAAAGGCTGCGGAGGTTCGCGGCAAGGTAAGGCTCCGCGCCGGTCAAACGGCAGAATTGAATGAACTCATTCGTACCGAAAGAGTTGGGTTCAAAGACCTGCGGTCCCTTGTGGTGCAACCTGGCAGCATCCGGATCGACCTCCCAGAAATTCGTGCGCTTAGGCCGGTTGGCAGCCGGCCCTATTCCATCTTTCCAGTCATAACTGTCTGCGAAGCAACCGCCCGGCCAACGAATAATCGGCGTTCCAATCTCTTTCAGGCGATCCAGGAGGGCGCTGCGGATACCGTATTTGTTAGGGATTTTGGAATCGGGCCCCACCCACACGCCATCGTAAATAACTCCCCCTATGTGTTCTGTGAAGTGACCGTAAATATTGGGTGAGATAACTCCTACGGGCTCATTGACCAGGATCTCAACGTGTGCATCGGACGATTGCGCCCACAGTCGCCTATGAGAAAAGGCAAAAGCCGTGCCAGCCATTACGGAACCTCTTAAGAAATCTCTTCGCTGCATGAATCCCCCCTCTTTAGGTAGGCGATTTGACCTATTTTTACTAGATCATTTATAATCTATTGTCTCGGGAATGGGAAATCCCTTAAACAGCCCCTTTTTTCTCTCCCTCCCCGATTCGTTCGCAAACTCTACAGATTGCTAGGAGGGCATCGTGGAAATCTCTCTTTCTGGGAAAGTTGCAGTCGTTACCGGTGCATCCTCTGGAATAGGACTGGGTGTAACCCGTCGGTTTCTCGAGTGCGGAGCGAAAGGTGTGGTCGCCGTGTTTCGACGATCTGACATTCCCTCCGAGCTCGCTGAATGTAAATCCCGATTTGGGGAAAAGTTGCAGATCGTTCAGGGTGATGTGGCGGAGGAGCAAACTGCCATCGACTTCACTGAGACGTCCACCCGATGTTTTGGGAAGGTCGACGTACTCGTGTCCAATGCCGCTGTCAGTATCGTTAAGGCCATTCATGAGCATACTCCCGAAGAATGGGATGCGGTTTTCAATTCCAATGTGAAAGCGGTGTATTGGGCGAGCCGCCACATCATTCCTTTGATGATTCGTCAGAACGGCGGTCTGATCCTAATTAGTGGTTCCATCTCCGGCGAAGTCGGCATCCCCACCCAAGGTGCATACGGACCGTCAAAAGGTGCGCTGCACGAAATGACGCGGCAGATGGCAGTCGAATATGCCAAATACCACATTCGTGTCAACACAATCGCCTGCGGAACTGTCGATACGCCGATCGTCCACCGGTCTGCGGAGGCGTCGGGCAACCCGGAGGCGTACTGGAAGATGCTGAGGTCGAACCATCCCATCGGTCGCATTGCGGAAGTGGACGAAGTAGCTTCGTTCTACACCTACATGGCGAGCGATCGCGCCAGCTTTTTTACGGGATCGGTTCTGATGATGGATGGCGGCTTTACTGCACAATGACGCGCTCAGGGGGACATTAGAATGTTAGCCGCTAGGTATCTTGGCCCAGGTCGAATTGAATCGATCCAAATACCCAAGCTTGAAGTCGGTGATGAAGAGGCTCTGCTGAAGGTCGAGGCTTGCGGGTTCTGCGGCTCCGACCTCGGCATAGTAGCCGGCGTACATCCACGCGCTAAGGCTCCGCTTACTCTGGGACACGAGTTCTGTGGAAGAATTGAGCGAATACATAGTGCGAGGACAAATCTGAAGGAAGGCGATCTCGTCACTGCGTATCCCCTTATCTCTTGCGGACGATGCCATGTGTGCCGCACCGGCGCAGCACATGTCTGCCGCGAGTTGCGCCTATACGGTTTCGATGTCGACGGCGCCATGGCGGAGTACGTTCGATTGCCGGTAAACAGCCTGCTTCGTCTTCCCAACGATATGTCGCCTTTGGTTGGAGCGGTTGTGGAACCCTTGGCCGTAGCAGTCCACGGCGTCTCTCTCGCGCCTACCGAAACCGCCTCTACCGCGGTCGTGATGGGCGCCGGGCCGAGCGCCTGGCACTGGCAACCCGACTCGGCCTGGACGCTGTCCCCGCGGGTACAAAACTCAAACAGATTGTTGAAACGACGACTTCGGGCGATGGTGTGGACCTGGTATTTGAATGCGCGGGCGTCCCGGGCACGGCGAAAGACATGACATCGCTCGTGCGCTCGCGGGGTACGATCGTCAATCTCGGAGTGTTCAAGAAACCGGTTGAGGTTGATATGCAGGCCGTCAACTTCAAGGAAATCTCTATCCTCGGATCGCGTGTTTATACGCGTCGCGATTTCGAGGTGGCGATCGACCTGGCTGCCACACTTCCGATCCGCGATATCGTAACTCACTTATTTCCATTGCCCGAAGTGCAAGCAGCCTTCGACCTGTTCCGGCGAGGTCAGGACGTTTGCAAGGTCCTCATGGTGCCCAATGGAGCACGTGAGTGAATCCCTTTTCTCTCGCGGGCAAGACCGCAATGGTGACTGGAGCCAGCCGGGGTATCGGCCTGGGTGTGGCGAAGGCGCTCGCCGATAGCGGGGCAAATCTCATCTTGGTCGCGCGCGACGCGCAGGCACTTGCAAAAGCGGCGAAGGACCTACGCCGTGAGCAGATTGACGTGAGGACCGCTGTTTTTGATCTGCAGAAGACAAATGAGATCGCCGATTGGTTTCTCACCGAAACGCGGACGCTTGGTCGGCCGGACATACTGATCAATTCGGCTGGTATCACCAGGAGAGGCGAAGCCACTGAGCTGAGTCTTGAGGCCTGGAACCAGACATTTAGCCTTAACGTCACCGCAGTTTTCGAACTGAGCCGCTCCTTTGCGCGCGAGTTGATCAAGGTTGGGCGGCAAGGAAAGATTGTCAATATCGCTTCGCTCATGACAGCCGCTGCCCGACGCGGAACGTCGGCCTATGCGGCTTCCAAGGGGGCAGTTGGTCAACTCACAAAAGCCTTGGCCATTGACTGGGCATCTTCCGGCATTCACGTAAACGCGATCGCTCCCGGATACGTTGAAACCGATCTGACCAAAGATCTGATCGCCGATGAAGAGTTCAATCTTTGGGTCAAAAAGCGCTGCCCTTTGGGACGCTGGGCCACTCCTGACGACATATCATGGCCTGTCGTGTTCCTCGCGTCTCCGGCTTCGGACTTCGTCACGGGTCAAGTCATCTATGTTGACGGTGGCTGGCTTTCGACCTTCTGACCTTTCGCCACAACAGATAAGAATGAGTGTCCAAACAAATGATCCGCGACTCATAGCGCTTGACTGGGGAACTTCATCCCTCCGAGCATATCTTCTGGGGCCATCTGCGGCGATTCTTGCGGAAAACTCGCTGTCGGCTGGCATCATGCAGATCAAGCGATCGGGCTTCGGGGCTGGTCTTGGTGCAGCTTTTGAGAAGGCGTTCGAACAGGCTTGCGGTTCCTGGCTGGGAGCAACGCCGTCCTTACCAATACTTGCCTCGGGAATGATCGGTAGCGCGCAAGGGTGGCGCGAGGCGCATTATCTCAATGTACCGGTTGATATGTTTGAGGTTGGGAACCACTTGACCCAACTCAAGACTTCGACTGGAAAACGGATTCATATCGTACCGGGCCTCGTCCGACGCGGAAAGCTAGTCAACGTAATGCGCGGCGAGGAGACCCAAATTCTCGGTGCGCTCATCGCCTGTGGGCCTTCGGTGGATTTAAGGAAAGTTTTGATCGGCTTGCCTGGCACGCACACGAAGTGGGCTCGCGTCAGCGGGACAGCCGTCGAAGATTTCGAGACATTCATGACCGGCGAGGTATACGCCGCACTCTGCGAACACACGATCCTCGGCTGCACGATGAAGCCTACCTCTTCGTTTCATGCCGAAGCATTTGACCGGGGTCTGCGAATTGCCCAAGGTGCCATCGGACAGATGGGAGTATTGTCCAATATCTTCAGTGTGCGTACGTTTGCACTCACCGACGGACTCAGTGCCGAAGAACAGGGTGACTATCTTTCCGGTCTACTCATCGGGCACGAGATCAATACGCTTCGGGCATTCCATGACGAAGGAGACGCTTCCTCTCCGGAACCGCTTCCAATCCTTCTCATCGGACAACCACATCTCTGCATGCGGTACCAACGTGCATTGGAATTTAATTCCTACAAAAGAGTGATCGTCATTGCAGATGCGACGATTCGTGGCCTATGGCAAATTGCTGTGCAGGCAAGTCTGGTTGCACAAACAACAGTCTCGCCAATGACGCCAGCGGAAAGACCTGGACTATGTTGAGTGAAGCACTGAGTCACTGCGGGTTGATCGCAATTCTACGAGGAATCAGACCCAACGAAGTGGTCGGCGTTGGCGAACAACTTTACTCCGCTGGCTTCCGCGTACTCGAAGTTCCCCTCAACTCCCCCGATCCGTTTGAAAGCATAAAGAAGCTTCGACACGTGCTTCCAATGGATTGTGTGGTTGGGGCAGGCACTGTCTATCAGGCCGCGCAAGTTGAAAACGTACGTGCGGCTGGCGGCCAGCTGATCGTAATGCCCCACAGCGATGGCGTGATAATTGCGGCGGCTATGTCTGCAAGTCTCCATGTCATTCCCGGAGTAGCAACTCCAACGGAAGCATTCGCGGCGTTCGGGGCTGGAGCCACTCTTCTGAAATTCTTCCCTGCCGATCACCTTGGGCCCACGGCACTGAAAGCGTGGCGCTCTGTTCTGCCCCGCGAGATCGGCCTGATTCCCGTGGGCGGTATTCATCCAGAAAACCTGCGTACTTTTTTGGATGTGGGCGCCACCGCTTTTGGTGTCGGATCTACGCTCTACAAACCGGGGATGACACCCCAAGATGTCGCGCTCCGCGGCGCAGAGTTTATTGCTGCATGGCGTTCCGCACGGCTGGAAACCATAAGAACAACGACTCAATAAGGATTTTGCGAATGAAGATCACACGACTCTCTACTTTTTTGGTTCCACCTCGCTGGCTGTTTCTGAAAATAGAAACAGATGATGGAATTTCGGGATGGGGTGAACCGGTGCTGGAAGGTCGTGCGCAGACCGTCGCCGCCATGGTGGAAGAGCTGTCCGACTATCTCATCGGCAAGGACCCCTGCAACACCGAAGACCTATGGACAGTGATGTATCGCGGCGGTTTCTACCGCGGCGGCGGCATTCAAATGAGCGCCATTGCAGGGATCGATCAGGCACTCTGGGACATCAAGGGTAAAGCGCTTTCTCTTCCGATCTGTGATTTGCTCGGAGGACGGGTACGCGACAAGATTCGCATCTACTCATGGATTGGGGGCGACAGACCTTCGGACACCGCGGAAGCAGCAAAGAAAGCCGTTGCGGTGGGCTTTACCGCGGTCAAAATGAATGGCACGCAGGAATTGCAATACATCGACACCCACGACAAGGTGGACACGGCTCTCGCGAATGTGGCGGCCGTCCGCGACGCAATTGGCCCTGACCGTGGAATCGGAATCGATTTCCATGGGAGAGTGCACAAACCCATGGCCAAGATACTGGTGAAGGAACTCGAGCCCCTCAAGCCGATGTTTATCGAAGAACCTGTGCTCAGTGAGAACTACGAGGCGCTCAAAGAGATTGCCGGTCTATCCGCTACTCCGGTGGCCCTTGGCGAACGTCTTTACTCACGATGGGACTTCAAGCGCATTCTTCAAGATGGTTTTGTAGATATCATTCAGCCCGATGCCTCGCATGCCGGCGGCATAACTGAAGTGCGCAAGATTGCGACGATGGCTGAGGCTTATGATGTGGCACTCGCCTTGCACTGCCCTCTCGGCCCAATCGCACTCGCCGCTTGTCTGCAGTTGGACGCGGCCTGTTACAACGCCTTCATTCAAGAACAGAGCCTGGGCATTCACTACAACCAGGAAAATGACTTACTTGACTACTTGAGCGACCGAAGAGTGTTCTCGTACTCCGATGGCTATGTGAATATACCCAGGGGTCCGGGGCTGGGCATTGAAATCAATGAAGAGTACGTACGTGAGCGTGCTGCAGTCGGCCACCGTTGGCGAAACCCCGTTTGGCGCCACAAGGATGGAAGCGTTGCAGAGTGGTAATTTCTCAGCGCTCTAACCGATCTCTCGTGGTAGAACAAGTGGAATTCAGTGTTGCGCTCACAGAGCGCGAGTGGCGTTACGTTCTTACCCGAGCCACGCGGGATTGTGCGCTGTGGCATCGAAGCGGTCGGTGGTCTTAAACACTTCATACTTGCCATCACTGGCCGCCGTGCGCGTACGGTCGAGCAAATTCTTGATTTCTGCCTCGGTCATGGGTTTGAAGTTGCGCGTTACCTCGATGGTCTGATCGAGGATCCTTGTCGAATCGATGCCGATGATGGCTACAGACACTGGCTGGGTGAGTGCATACTCCAGGGCCTCGGCGGGCTGAACAGTCTTGCTCTGGAGAATGATGCCTCCGGTAGATCCTCCGCCGCCTCCCATGGTTTTCATGGCAAGCACTCCAATGCCTTGCTTGACGGCAACGGGCATGACCTCGCGTGTGAATGATCGGAAGTGTGCATCCATGGCATTGATCGGCATCTGCACGGTGTCGAAATGAAAGCTATGCTTCTCCGCAACTTCGAGCATCCGGAGATGGACTGCAGGGTCCTTGTGGCCGGTGAAGCCAATGTAGCGGATCTTGCCCGCTTTGCGAGCGGCAACCGCGGCTTCAATTGCGCCGCCGATGCTGAAGATGCGGTCGGGATCTTCCATCCGGATGACCTCATGGAACTGCACAAGGTCGATCATGTCTGTTTGCAGACGGCCCAGCGACTGTTCGAGTTGCTTGTTATACGCGTCCGCGGTGCGGCCGTCCATCTTGGTCATGAGCAAGACCTTCTGCCTGTTACCGTCGCGGAGTGCCTGGCCCATGCGAACCTCGGCCAGGCCGTCGCTGTAATCCCAGCAGTTGTCCATGAAAGTGATGCCACGATCGATGGCAGCGCGGGTGAGACGGATGCCCTCGGCAGCTTCCTTCTGGCCGCCGATGTGACCGCCGCCGAGACCGATCGCGGAGACGATTTCGCCGGTTGTGCCGAGCTGGCGGTAGATCATGTCCGGCGATTGCGGCCTCTGAATAGCGCTTGGAGTAGGCGATGCATTAGGCCGCGATTGCGCAAGGACAGGCGCCGTTGCACTAATGCCGAGGGCGGCCGCGGACTTAAGAAATTCTCTGCGTTGCATGAGAGGGCTCCAGAGCTGCGATCACAAGGAACGACTTTCCAAATCTAGGAGGGTAGAAGCCGACATACGACTTCTCTGCGCGAGAGTGTACTCGGACCTGAGGCGTAGAAATCACCGATTTAAAATAATCTATAATCTATGCTATTTCAAGATGCGTCACACATGAAGGAGCATTGTGAGGAAGACCGCCTGTAGCCTGTTGATCGCAGCGTGTGCCAGCATCGCGAACGCTGACCACCCTATCATTATTAGTGATGTTTCCGGCGTGCGTGGCGGCCCGATAACAGTCACCACGGAAGCTCGTGCTCTATCTGTCCAGTGGAGCGACAAGGACTCTCATCGGTGGAGTGCCAGGTTCTCGCTTGACTCAGCCCAACCTCTCATATCAATGATCGCGGTCGATGGCAAAGCCATCGTGACAGATGCAATTCCCCTGTACCGGTGTGCAACAGGCAAGCGGCGCGGAGGTTGGGATGCGTTTTTCGACTTCCCGCCCGCTGCCGCCGGTGGAACGCGGCAATATGTGGAGGAGTTCCACCCAACCAGAGCAATCGCCCGGACCGTTGGCAACCGAGTCGAAGTGAAGTTCAATGGGATGCACTTGGGAATCTTCCATGGCGATGTGCGATACACATTCTATCCGGGAAGCACTCTGATTGAGCAGACTGCGCTCTTAAGCACAGATGAGCCAGATACCGCTTATTACTACGACGCCGGCCTGACGATGTCCTCGCCGCGGGATATCCGTCCTGGTGGAAACATGGAGTCTTCTCTTCTGTTCTATGACCCTAACGGAAAGCTCACACAGCAAACTTCACCCTACGGACCGGAACGCCGCACTCTCCAGATCCGGTACCGTGCTCTGGCCGTAAAGATGGGTTCCGGAAGCCTTGCCGTATTCCCGCCACCTCACCGGTTTTTCTTTGCACGTGACTATACGACAAACCAAGGATACGCCTGGTATTCCGCTTGGCGTGGGCAGGTTGGCTTGGGGGTCCAACAATATCCCGATGACAACACTCAAATCGACCCGTGGATGAATGCCCCTCCGGGAACTGTCCAGGAGATGACCCTCTTTCTTCTTCCATCCGCGGATGCGGAGGAGACCGCACTGCAGCAGGCATTGACTTACACTCATCAGGATCATTTTCCTCACGTGAACGGTTTTGTGACCTTTGCGCCGCACTGGCATCCCGCATATACGGTCCAGGAGATGGAGAAAGGCTCCGCATGGGTGCCTCCTTTCAAGGCCATCATGGAAACCGTGGGTATCGATTCCGCCATGATTATGGATTTCCATCTTGACGGCCATCCAGGGGATCTGACCGACGTACGGCTAAATGAGCTTAAGGAGTATTACAAGGCCTGCAGGGCGCAATCTGATCCGAAGTTCCTGCTGATTCCGTCCGAGGAGGCAAATGTCTATCTCGGCGGGCACTGGGGGATCGCGTTTCCGAAGCCTGTCTACTGGATGCAGGATCGAAAACCTGGGCAGCCTTTCAAGAGCGCCGAGCCCGGCTATGGGGATGTGTACCGCGTCCATACTCCGGACGAAGTCTGGGACATGGTCAAGTCTGAAGGCGCCTGGGTGTACCAGACACACCCCCGCACGAAAGGCTCGACGGGATATCCGGACAAAATTCTCAACACCGACTATTTTCGCCATGGTCGCTACCTGGGGATTGGATGGAAGTCCATGCCTTCCGACCTTTCGCTGCCACAGCTCGGGGAGCGGGCATTCAAAACGCTGGACGACATTAACAACCTTGGATTTCACAAGCACATGCTGGGTGAGATCGATGTGTTCCAGCTAAGCGCAACGGACGAATTGTATGGCCTGTTGAATCTCAATTATCTTCGCCTGCCGAAACTTCCGGACTTCGACCACTACGATGAGATTTTGCAGTCGGTCAAGAGAGGCGACGGGTTCATCAGCACCGGAGAGGTGCTGTTCGAGGACTTCTCGCTTCAGCCAATTGGGACCGATCGAGTACATGCGACCGCTCGAGTCTCCAATACCTTTCCCCTTCGGTTAGCAGAGATCGTATGGGGGGATGGGATACACACGCACCGCGAACAGGTTGACTTGTCTATGTCGGATCACTTTGAAGACCGTCTTTACGACTGGGAATCGAGAACCCCGGGGTGGGCCTGGGCGCGACTGGAAGTCTGGGATGTCGCAGGCAACGGGGCATTCACCCAGCCTATATGGAGGGACAGTGGCCACTAATTCTTCCGAAAAATCAAAATAAATTAAGGTGCGAGGCCCGCATCAGCACCTTTCTTACTGAATGCGACAAGACTCATGAATTCCGTTCCTCAATTGATGTGTGAACAGATTTGGAACCACAAACGTGAATCGATTTGCGTCGACTCTACGAAGACGGAAATCCGCAAAGAACCCAGAAATGTTTTTCTTTAGGAGGATGCTGATCTACTTGCGATGTGTGTCTGGCTCAGGCCGGGCTCCTTTCGCGGTTTTATCGACGCGAATGTTGCCGCCGATCTCCGCAACTGCCCCTTTGCCCTGTTCGACAGAAAAAATGCGGTCAACCCCCGGTAGTTTGATAGTTTCTTTCGTACCATCCGGCCATCGAATTTCCACGGTCTCAACAGTTGTTGAGTCTCCCAGGCCGAAATGCAAGCGCTGATCATTGGCTGAGATGTAGCTGCCGCTACTGAGCACGTCTCCACGCTGGCGGATTCCATCATGAGTCAAATAGACGGTAGCGCCGATGGCATCCCTCGGGACTTTGGGTCCGCCGATCAGTTTCAGCCCCACCCAGTGGTGGCGATCGTCGCTCACATTCCGGAGAAGTGTTGGTGGGCCGTCAATCGAGTTGATCACAACGTCGATTTTCCCATCATTGAACAGGTCCCCGAAGGCCGCACCCCGTGCTGGAATAACGACAGCCAGACCGGTGCCTTTTTTTGGAGCCACATACTCGAACTTCATTCCGCCAAGATTGTGAAACAGGATAGTGCGTTGCGCGTACGTGGTGCCCCAGTCGTACTTGTCCACCTCCGGATAAACATGACCATTGACCATCATCAGGTCGAGCCATCCATCATTGTCGTAGTCGAGGAAACCGTCACCCCATCCAACGAATGGGATGCCGACCCATGCCACCCCGGCCTGATAACTCACATCAGTGAAGATCGCGTTTCCGTCGTTGCGATATAGGACCTTGTAGTCATCGGAGAAATCCGTATGGAAAAGATTCAATCGTCCATTGTTACGGTAGTCCCCGATGGCGATTCCCATGGAGGCAATTTCACGGGCGTCCTGGTTCAAGGCATAACCCGATGTGTAACTGGCGTCTTCGAACGTACCGTCTCCCCTATTGATATACAAATAGTTCGGCGTAGAGTCGTTGGCAACGATGAGATCCAGCTTTCCGTCATCATTTATGTCAACAAAAACCGAGGTGAAGCCGTAGCGGGCAGGATCATCCGCGACCCCTGCCGTTACACTGACATCGGTGAACGTTCCATCTCCGTTGTTACGGAACAAATGGTCCGGTTCACCCCGCAAGCCCCGGGGGCCACACTGAACTGTGATGCCGCGAAACTGGCAATAGGAGAATGAAACGGCTTTCGTGCCGGGAGTCGGAGGGTCGGCCAGATCGTAATGCACGTAGCCTGAAACAAAAAGGTCAAGCTTACCGTCGCCGTTGTAATCGCCGAAGGTAGGGCCGGTCGACCAGTTTCCAAGAGTTACTCCAGCTTTCTCGGCGACATCCGTGAACGTGCCATCATGATTGTTATGGTAGAGGCGGTTCTTGCCATAGTTAGCCACGTACAGGTCGGGCCATCCGTCGTTGTCATAGTCTCCGACAGCTACCCCGAAACCCCAGCGGTCATTGCTTACGCCGGCTTTCGCTGCCACGTCGGTAAATGTTCCGTCATGATTGTTGTGGAACAACGCAGCGTGTGGGGGTTCTTCTTTGCCGTCCAGAGCTTTATATGTCGATCCATTGACCAGGTATATATCGAGCCAGCCGTCGTTGTCGTAGTCGATCAGCCCTACTCCGGATCCGTCAGCTTCAAGAATGTATTTTTTCTCCGGAGTTCCCATGACGTGACGCCAAGCTCCCAACCCGGCTCGCTCCGTCACATCTTGGAACACAGTCGGGCCCGAGTCTACGAAGCCGCCAGCTGTAATAGGCCGACGCTGCGAGTCGTACACCGCCGAAAACGTGCCCCCTGTGGCGCTCCCTCCTGAACTGTTGGGGCTCTCGCTTTGCACCGGTGTTGGGGCTTGCATTGAGATTGCTTGGGCTTCCGCTACGCGTGGAAATGCCAGGGCAAGAGCGATCAAGCTGCTTGCGATAGCCTGGTGAAGAGATCGCAGTCTTGCACCTCCGCATGCAAATCGATCACCGTTCCCGAGTGACTTGGGCGTGTGGAACGGCCTCTTCCGCAACTCGCTTGAGCATCCTACTTCTGAAAAATCCAGGGCTTGTAGTAATCCATGATCTTTACCTCGACCTCGCACCCTATAACCTTGAGCGACGTGCGGAACATGTCCGGATCACCTGTATTGTTGATCATCATGTCGTAGTGACACGGTATGACTATCCTTGGCGCGATTGCCTGAACAATACGGGCTGCTTGCATCGCATTGAGATTGTTGAATCCGCCGTTGATGCAGATGGAACAGATGTCGACGCCGTGCGGGAGCAGGGTATTCAGCAGCCCGCAATAAGATGTATCACCTGAATTGTAAAAGCTGATGCCGTTTGCGAAGTGCACCAATACCCCGGTGTGATTGAGATCCGTCGCATCGGTGGGAAGAGCGAATGTGCCGAGGAGTTTGATCCCATCCAGAGCTATCGTTTGACCTGGGTGCATTAATTCGCAGGCAGATTCCGAGACCCCGCAGGCCTTGTATCGTTCAACCGATTCCCAAGGACCGATGAACTTGGCATGTTGCTTACGACCGAAGCGCGAAATCGTCTCCGGATCAGCGTGGTCGTCATGCGAATGGGTGGTGAGGAAAAGGTCAATATCGAGATCCTCCGGCTCCACAAATACCGGCAGTTGCCGGTTCAGACGGAAGGGCAAATGTGCAAAACGCTGTGCGCAGCTATCTGTGAGATAAAGGTCGATGCCAATCAGCGTGCCAGAGCTGGCTTTGAGAATGAAGCCGTTCTGCCCAAGGAACCATACGGCGATAGCTTTCTCGGGAACTGCGAATGCACGAATGGACGCCATGTAGGCACGGCTCGACATTAGTCGGGGGAGGACTAGGTCAACGGGCGACTGACAGTCATACGGGTCATTCCGAGTGAACTGATAACGTGAAGTGTTAGCCATTACCTTTGAGTACGTAACTGGGATCCGTTTTCAAGCAGACCTATTTCGGCGAGGAACCTGCGCCCGGCCAATCGCTTTCTGTCCCGGGATCGGACTACGTCCCCGGTGTGAACAATTCCAGGCGGACCTTCCAGGTGACAGACTGCCCGGGTCGTAGCGTGACCATGCCCGTATCCATACCCTTCCAAACGCTGCTGAATGGATCGGCAAAATTGAATTGTTCCTCGATTGCCGCGAAGGCCTTGTCTGGCGGAGCATAGACCTGCACCGTCTTGAGTTCAGGGGAGAGGCCGCGAATGCGCATCCCATAGGCCGATGCCGGATCAATCAAGTCAACTACAAGGTCTCTACCAGCGAGGGTCAGGTGGGAAAAGTTGTCATCGAGAAATGTGTTACCAAGCGGATTTCCAGCCGGCGGAGTGAAATCATATTTTGATCCCTTGACGTCGACCAATTTGCCGGTCGGAAACACATCATCGTAGTTGTTCACTTCCGCCAGCTGAGACGCGGGGATATGCAAACGTGCCTGCTTGCGGTCGCCACTCGGAATGTTGAAATAAGGATGCCAGCCGATCCCCATTGGCTCGGCTTCATTGCCGACATTCCTTGCAGTAATGATGGCCTCCACTGCTGGTCCCGTGAGCGCGACGCTGATCGTCAGGTCTGTTTTCGATGGCCAGTAACCGCCGAAGTCTCCTCCGTGGATTGTGCCGGTGACCGTTTGCCCGTCAGCTGTCCTCTTAACGTCCAGTGTGTCGGCTTTCCGGTCCAAGATAAGACCATGAATTGCGTGAAGCTCTGCGTCACGGTTCGCCTTCCCTTTCCACACGGCTGGAAGTGTCAGCACCTTCCCCTTCCACTCTGTGGCGATGGTCTTGCGATCTGCGGAAAGCTTTCCCCGGATCCGATTCGCGTAAGGAGCGATGAAGGCGCCTCCAAACGTGAAACCTTTCACCCCGTGTTCATCCTTGCTTTCAGCGTCCAATATTTGCGCAGCCTCCTGCAAAGAGGGAGATGCAAAGACGTCGATGGTACCCTTCCCCGGCTGGTACGCGGTGATTTGGAATAGGTTCATACCACGGCCAGGGAGAATCGTAGCGGAAAGAAACTCAGGTTTAGTTGCACCGGAAGTCGGTTTGCGTTCGAGCCGGACAACCTGCTGTCCGCCGATCTGAAGGGAACTGGGAGGGCTTGCCGAGTCAGTCTCGGATGCAGAGTGCTTCCCTCCAGATGCCGCTACAATCGCTGCGGCGAAGGCAATCGAAGATGACGATGAGGTTTTGTACCAGCCGAAGAGAATGAGTGCGACAAGAAGCGATACTAAGATAGCACTGCTATTTTTTGGCGTGAGCATAAATGACCCTCAGTGATCCCGATTCAATACGGCCCAAAATATCAGTCGATGCAATCGACGATTACTTGATACCAAGTTTGTGCTGCATCTCCTCGAGGGTGACACCTTTGGTCTCCGGAAAAACGAAGAGAACGACAAAGAACTGGAGGACCATCATCACCGCAAAGAAGGCGAATGGCACCGCTGCAGAGTGAGCACTCAGAAGTGGGAAAATCCATGACAAGACCGCGGTCATCACCCAATGCGTGAAACTGCCCAGACTTTGCCCCTTCGCCCTGACCGCATTAGGAAAGATTTCACTGATATACACCCAAATCACAGCGCCTTGTGAAAACGCAAAGAATGCGATGTATCCGATCAGCGGCCAGATCAGCAGGTTTTCATGCTCGGCGGTATTGAATATCACCGAAACGACCGCCAAGCACACAGCGGTTCCGACCGAACCGATCAGTAACATCTTCTTGCGTCCAACCTTGTCGATGACCAACATCGCTAACGTTGTGAAGAGGAGATTTGTGGCCCCAATCACGACTGCCTGCAGGTCGCCCGACACCTTGTTGAAGCCGGCGCGGGCAAAGATGTCGTTCAAGTAGTACAAAATGGAATTGATGCCGGCCAGCTGATTGAACATTCCCACCATGACGGCCAGGAAGACGGGGAAGCGGTACTTCTGTGAAAAGAGCGGCTGTTTCGCGCCGGCATGTTCGGCATCAATCGACTCGACGATGTGGCTTAGTTCTTCCTCGGCGTTGTCTTCGCCAATTTCATTGAGAACCATGCGAGCTTCATCAATTCTTCCCTTCTTTGCGAGCCAACGAGGACTCCGAGGTATTTGGAACAACATCAGGAAGAAAAATGCGGCCGGTGCAGCGGAGACACCGAGCTTCCAGCGCCACTCCGATGCTCCGAGGGACATAGTACCGATCAGGTAGTTGGAGAAGTAAGCGAGCAGGATACCGAAGACCACATTAAACTGAAAAAAACCCACCAGTCTCCCGCGCCACTTTGCCGGAGCAATTTCGGCAATATACATTGGGCCGAGAACAGATGAACCTCCGATTGCCAGGCCGGCAGCGAAGCGGAAAATCACTAGTGAGAGCCAGTTCCACGCCAGGGCGCAACCCACCGCCGAAGCGAAGAAGAGAACTGCGAGGCCACGGAGGCTGTCTCGGCGGCCATACTTGTCGCCAGGGATACCCGCGAACAGCGCGCCGAGAATCGTGCCCCACAAGGCTATGGCGACAGTCAGTCCCAAAGAAGCCGGAGACAGATGGAAGAGATCGGTCAGTGCCTTCGTGGCGCCGGCGATGACGGCGGTGTCGAATCCAAATAAAAGGCCGCCTAAGGCGGCTACGACTGTGCTCTTGATCAGTAACGAATTCAGCTTGCCTTCATGGGCAGGCTTGCGCGTATACGCTACAGAGCTCATGGGCCGTCCTCTTGGAGGGTCGGTGACTGCAATCAACATGTTATAGATTATAGATTATTATTAGTCAAGTATTTTCATACTCGAGTGTTCGGTAAAGCGCCAAAAAGGGATTCGTCTAATTTTCGAATGCGCGCAGGTTTGGGACTAGAAGGGCCAAGGGTACGATCCAGGCAGGAGCGAGAAGGGATCGATGAGAAGCTAGTTGTAAAAATCTTCTTATGTTAAGCACTTTCCTTTCTGGGAAATAAAGCTTCTCACCCATTGAATCAATCACATACTTTTGATGGCTCTGCCGTCTTCATCCCACTGCGCCCTCTTCTAGGCGGACGCCGCTCGGCCGCGGCTCGGACGGGCGTTTCGCACCGCGCCGGTCTCGCGCCAAACCAACCCCAACCCCGTTTGGCACGAACCGCGCTTTCACTCACGCCCTGCCACCCTCCC
>WNFF01004255.1_pt1 | contig 18021 bp, 15 predicted proteins | sample 5400441 | NCBI WGS metagenome assembly WNFF01 (sample SAMN13153345, study PRJNA577476) | soil metagenome | isolation source: 120 cm saprolite under Douglas fir tree site 2 hole 3 replicate 1 | place: USA:California | collected 2015-04-18 | reverse complement strand
CACGATCCCCATCGTGTTCATCGGCGAGCCCGATCCGGTCGGAACGCTCGTGGCGAGCCTCGCCCATCCGGGTGGGAACGTCACGGGGCTGTCGGATGCCCAAGCCGACCTCGTCCCGAAGCGGCTCGAGCTGCTCAAACAGGTCGTCCCGTCGGTCACTCGGGTCGGCATCCTCTGGAGTCCCGCCAATCCGGGCACCGCGCCCCAGGTGAAGATTGCCGAGGGCGCCGCTCCCGCACTGGGCCTGACGGTTCTGCCGGTAGCAGTCAAGGGCCCTCGACGTGGCGATCTGGACCGGGCCTTCGCGACGATCGAAAAAGAGCATCTCGGGAGTCTCTTCGTCATCGGTGACTCGACCCTCGGCGTTCAACGGGATCGCCTCGCGGAGCTCTCGCTGAAGCACCGCCTCCCGACGTCCGCCAGCCATAGCCGATGGGCCGAGGGTGGACTGCTGATGTCGTACGGCACCGACTTCGTCGACCTGTTTCGCCGCAGCGCGAGCCTCGTGGACCGTATCCTCAGAGGCGCCAAGCCGGCCGATCTTCCCGTCGAACAGCCGACGAAGTTCGAGCTCGTGATCAACATGCACACCGCGAAGGCACTGGGCCTCGCGATCTCGCCCTCGTTGCTGTCGCGCGCGGATCGGGTCATCGAGTGAACGGAGGTGGGAGAGTGATGCGCATCGAGGTGATCTGCACCGGTGACGAGGTGCTGACCGGCAAGATCGTGAACACGAACTTCAGCTACATCACGCAGAAGCTGGAGGACGTGGGCCTGTCGGTCGACTGGGAGACCACGGTGGGCGACGACCGCGAGAACCTGCTGCGCGCCTTCCATCTGGCCGGCGAGCGCGCCGACGCGGTCATCGTCAACGGGGGCCTCGGCCCCACCGTGGACGATCTCTCCCAGGAGATCGCGGCCAAGGCCGCCGGGGTGGACCTGGCGCTCAACGAGGCCTGGCTCGCGCGCATGGAGGACTTCTTCCAGCGCCGCAGCCGGGTGATGCCGCCCAACAACCGCAAGCAGGCCATGCTCCCCACCACCGCCGAGGTGATCGACAACCCCATCGGCACCGCGTGCGGCTTCGCGGTCGACATCGGCCGGGCCCGCTTCTACTTCACCCCCGGCGTGCCCCGCGAGCTGCGCCGCATGCTGGAGGAGCAGATCGTCCCGCGCCTGCTCGCCAAGGCCGGGCTGCCCGGGGCCATCTTCCTCAAGCGCTTCCACTCCTACGGCCTGGGCGAATCGCACGTGGACTCGCTCCTGACCGGGGTCGAGGCGCTCGTGCCGGACGGCAGCGTCAAGCTCGGCTTCCGCGCCCACTATCCGCAGCTCGAGACCAAGCTGACCGCGCGCGGACGCGACCTGGACGACATCCGCCGCAAGCTCGAGCCGGTCGAGCGCGAGGTGCGCAAGCGCATCGGCAACTTCATCCTGGCCGAGGACGACCAGACCCTCGAGAGCGTGCTCCTGCGCGATCTCCGCGCCCAGGGGGCGACGCTCTCCCTCGTCGAGACATTCACGAGCGGGCAGATGGCGGCCCGCCTCGCCCACCTGCCCGGCGCGGAGACGATCTTCCGCCGCGGGGTGATCGCGCGGTCGCTGCCCGAGGTGTGGGCCGCGGTCGGGCTCCCGGGCGGAGCGCCCGACGGCCCGCTCACGCCGCAGGTCGCGGAGACGGTGGCCCGCGCCGCGCGCGCCCAGACCGGGGCCACCCACGCCCTCGCGGTGCTGATCGACCTCGACGACGGGCCCGACCGCATCGAGTTCGGCGGCACCATCTGCCTGGCCATCGCCACCGCGTCGGACGCCGCCTCGCGGAAGGCCCGCATCCTGGGCGGCCGGGAGTGGGTCCGCCTGGGCGCGGTCGAGATGGGCCTCGACTGCCTGCGGCGCTATCTCCAGGGGCTGCCGGTGTACGAGCGCATCGACTTCGAGAGGACGTGAGGACGACCCGCGCATGAAGACCGCCGCCGAGAAAGCCGCGCGCTTCCGGGCCCTGCACGAGCGCCCGGGCGCCTTCATCATCCCCAACCCGTGGGACGCGGGCACCGCCCGCCTCCTCGCCTCGCTCGGCTTCGAGGCCCTGGCCACCACGAGCCTCGGGCTCGCCAACGCGCTGGGCCGGGTCGACGGCACCAACGCGGTGAGCCGGGCCGAGGTCATCGACAACTGCCGGGTGATCGCAGCCGCGACCGACCTGCCGGTGAACGCGGACCTCGAGAACGGCTACGCGGACGAGCCGCGCGCGGCGGCGGAGATGATCCGTCTCGCCGCGGAGGCCGGCATCTCGGGCGGCTCGATCGAGGACGCGACCGGCGACCCGGCCCGGCCCATCTACGACTTCGACCTGGCGGTGGAGCGCGTGCACGCCGCGGTCGAGGTCGCCCGCGCGCTGCCGGTGCCCTTCTTGCTCACCGCGCGCGCGGAGAACCTGCTGCACGGGCGCGACCTCGACGACGCGATCCGCCGGCTGCAGGCCTTCGAGCGGGTGGGCGCCGACGTGCTCTACGCGCCCGGCGTCCGCGACCTGCCCGCCATCCGCGCGGTGGTGTCGGCGGTCGGCAAGCCGGTGAACGTGGTGATGAGCGCGGCCGATCCCGACCTCACCGCGGCCCAGCTCGCGGAGGCCGGCGTCAAGCGCATCAGCGTGGGCGGCGCCCTCTCTCGGCTGGCCCTCGCCGGCTTCCTCCGGGGAGCGCGGGAGATGGCCGATCGCGGCGGGTTCACCTGGATGCGCGACACCGTGCCCACCCGGGAGCTGAAGGCGGTCTTCAAGGAATTCTCCGGAGGGAGCTGAGCATGACGATCGCGGTGACCCGGCTCACCCCCTGCTTCGCGGCGCGCGTCGACGGGGCCGACATCACGCGCCCGCTCGACGACCTCACCTGGTCCGCGATCCGCGCCGCCTTCGAGGAGCACTCGGTGCTGCTCTTCCGCGGCCAGCCGCTCGACGACGACACTCAGATCGCGTTCAGCCGCCGCTTCGGCGCGCTCGAGGTCACCCGCAGCATGAACCCGGCCGCGGGCACGCCCTTCGCGCGCCAGTCCAACCTGGACATCAAGACCGGGGACGTCATCCCGCCCGACGACCGGCGGATGGTCTACCAGCTCGCCAACATGCTCTGGCACAGCGACAGCTCGTTCAAGCCGGTCCCCTCGCTCTGCTCGCTGCTCTCCGGCCGCATCGTGCCGCCCGCCGGCGGGGCCACCGAGCTCGCGAGCGCGCGTGCCGCGTACCCCTCGCTGCCGGAGCCGCTCCGGCGCCGCGCGGAGACCCTGACGGTGGTGCACGACTTCTCGTGGTCGCGCGACCAGGTGCGGCCCGGCTTCTACACCGCGGAGGAGCGCGCGGTGTACCCGCCGGTGCGCCATCCGCTCGTGCGGGTGAACCCGGTGAACGGGCAGCGCGCGCTCTTCCTCGGCGCGCACGCCTCCCACGTGGAAGGGCTCCCGATCGCGGAGGGCCGCGCGCTGCTGCGCACCCTGCTCGACCACGTCACCCAGCCCCGGTTCGTCTACCGGCACGAGTGGGAGGAGGGCGACCTGATCGTCTGGGACAACCGTTGCGTGCTCCACCGCGCGACCCCCTACGACACCACCAACCACAAGCGGCTCATGCAGCGCACCACCGTGTCCGGGGACCCGGCGGAGCGATGATCGACTACAAGCACCTCGTGCAGGACGATCGGATCCACGCGAGCCTCTACACCGACCCGCAGGTGTTCGACGACGAGATGGAGCGCATCTTCCACCGCGGGTGGGTCTTCGTCGGCCACGCGAGCGAGATCCCGCGCCCGGGCGACTACGTCACCCGCGTGGTGGGCACCGAGCCGGTCATCATGGTGCGGGCCGGCGATGGCGAGATCTCGATCCTGGTCAACCGCTGCCGCCACCGCGGCACCATGGTCTGCCCGGCCGACCGCGGCCACGTCCGGACGCTGACCTGCCCCTACCACGGCTGGACCTATGACCTGCGCGGCGACCTGCTCGGGGTGCCGTACCCGGGCGGCTACGCCTCGTTCGACAAGAGCGCGAACGGCCTGCCGCGCGCGCCGCGGGTGTCCGCGTATCGCGGCTTCGTCTTCGCGAGCCTGGCATCCGAGGGGATCTCGCTCGCCGAGCACCTGGGCCCGGCCACCCGGCTCATCGACCGCTCCTGCGATCTCTCGCCGGTGGGCGAGGTCGAGCTGACCGCGGGCTGGGTCCGGCACCGCTGCGCGGCCAACTGGAAGATGCTCCCCGAGAACGACAGCGACGGCTATCACCTCGGCTTCGTGCACATGGCCCTCTTCAAGACGATCCAATCGCAGTACCGACGGGTCGTCGGCGACGAGCGCTCGATCAAGGCGGTGGTGCGGGACTGGGGCCGCGGCCACATCGAGATCGACTGGTCGCCCGGCTACGAGGGCCTCTTCGAGTGGCTCGGCAACGCCTCCGGCTCCACGGTGGAGCGCTTCGTGGCCGAGATCGAGCGGCGCGACGGGCTCGAGGTCGCGCGCCGGCAGTTCCGCGAAGGGCCGGCGCACGCCCTCATCTTCCCCAACCTCTTCCTCGGCGAGACCAACATCGCCATCGTCCAGCCGGTCTCGGTGGAGGAGTGCGTGCACTGGCACACCCCGATGTTCTGGACCGGCGTGCCGGAGTGGAACGGCCGGCTGCTCCGCATGGCCGAGGCCGGCATGGGTCCCGCGTCGTTCCTCATGCCGGACGACCTGATCATCGCGGGCCGCAACCAGCTGGGCCTGCACGCCCGCACGAGCCCGTGGCTGCTCCTCGGCCGCGGCCTGAATCGCGAGACCACCGACGCGGACGGCCGCATCGTTTCCCACGTCACCGACGAGACGACCAACCGCGGCTTCTGGCGGCACCTCCGCTCCGTGATGACGGAGGCGTGAGCACGAGCGACGCCGACCAGCGCGCGGTCGCCGCGTTCCTCTACCGGGAAGCGCGCCTGGCCGACGAGGCGCGCTACGCGGAGTGGCTCGAGCTCTGGACCGACGACGGCGTGTACTGGGTGCCCGCGACCACCGATCCGGGCGCGGACCCGGAGCGCCACCTCTCGCACATCTATGACAACCGCGCCCGCATCGAGACCCGCGTCAAGCTGCTGCAGACCGGCGTGCGCCACAGCCAGGAGCCGGCGTCCCGCATGCGACGGCTCATCTCCAATATCGAGATCGAGGCGGCCGCCGACGGGGAGCTGGTCGCGGGCTCGAACTTCATCCTGGCCGAGCTCGCGGTGCAGGCGGGCCGCGAGCTGCACTGGTGGGCGGGTCGCGCGACCCATCGCCTGCGCCGCGTGGACGGCGATCTCCGGATGAGCCGCAAGACGGTCGTGCTCGTGAACGCGGCCGAGCCGCTCCCCAACCTGGCCTTCCTCATCTGAGGTCGACATGAAGCAGGTCCTGCTCGAGCGGTACGGCTCCCCCGAGGACGCGGTGTGCTGCCGGGAGGTCCCCGACCCCGGCGCGCCCTCCGCGGGCCAGGTGGTGTTCGACGTGCTCGCCTTCCCGATCAACCCCGCCGACCTCTCGATGTGCCGCGGGACCTATCGCCTGCGGCCCACCCTGCCGGCCGGCATCGGCGCCGAGTGCGTGGGGCGCGTCACCGCGGTCGGCGGCGGGGTCTCGCACGTCGAGCCGGGCGATCTCGTGATCAACCTCCAGCGGGAGAACTGGACGCAGCGACGACGGGTGGCCGGCGACGACGTGATCCCCGTGCCCGCGGGCCTCGACCTGCTCCAGGCCGCCATGCTCCGCATCAACCCGCCCACCGCGCTCCTGCTCCTCACCGACGTGGTCGAGCTGCGGCCGGGCGACTGGATCATCCAGAACGTGGCCAACTCCGCGGTCGGCCGCTTCGTGATCCGCCTCGGCCGGGCCCGCGGCGTCCGCACCGTGAACGTGGTGCGGCGCGAGGCCCTGTTCGCCGAGCTCGCGCCCCTCGGCGCCGACGTCTGCGTGGTGGACGGACCCGACCTGGCCGAGCGGGTGAAGGCCGCGACCGGCGGCGCCTCGATCCGCCTCGGCCTCGACGCGGTGTCGGGCCAGGCCACCGCGCGCATCTCGGCGTGCGTGGGCGAGAACGGCGTGGTCTGCAACTACGGCTCGATGAGCGGCGAGGACCCGGTGATGCCGCGGGGCAAGCTGATCGGCGACGGGCAGAGCCTGGTGGGCTTCATCCTGGGCCGCGCGCTCGCCCCGCGCTCCCGCGCCCAGGTCCGCGAGATCTACGCCGAGCTGGGGGAGCAGGTGCGCGCGGGCGTGCTCGCCGCGCCGGTCGAGCGCGTCTACCCGATCGAGGAGATCCGCGCCGCGGTGGCCCACGCCGAGCGCGGCCAGTGATCGAGCGCACCGGCGTGGCCTGCGCGGCGTCCGGCAAGTCCGGCGGGTTTCTCGCCCTCGACTGGTGCGACAACACGGTGGTGGAGGGGCTCGCCCGCGCGAGCTTCGCGCTCCACGCGACGCTGGCCCGCGAGCTCGCCGTCGACTACGGCTACCGGCGCATGGACACCTACATGGTGGCCGCGCGCGAGACCGGCCGGGTCCCGGGTGGCCATCAAACCGCCGCGCCGCCCTGGATCGACGGCCCCGCCATCGTGGCCGGCGCGATCGGCACCACCGAGACCACCGCCCAGGTCCATCCGGCGCGCTTCACCGAGGCGCTGCTCGACGGCGCCAGGAGCCACGGCGCGACCCTGCGCCTGGGCGTGGTGGAAGCGGTCGCGGTGCGCGAGGGCACCGCGCGCGGGGTGGTGGTCGACGGCGCGACGCTCGAGGCCGACGCGGTCGTGCTCGCGATGGGCCCGTGGACCGGGCGCGTCGGGGGCGTGAGCCTGCCCCGCATCCACGGGCTCAAGGGCTACAGCGTGACGCTGGCCGCCCCCGACGTGCCCGCGCACGCGCTCTTCATGGACTACCGCACCGCCGACGGCGGCGCGCTCGAGCCCGAGATCATCCCGCGGCCCGACGGCACCGTGTACGTCTGCGGCATGGCCGATCGCCAGCCGCTGCCGGAGTCCGCCGACGGCGTGGAGGTGAGCGAGGCGGGCTGCGCGGTCCTGGCCCGGGCGGCCGGGCGCGTCTCCGCCGCGCTGGCCGCCGCCGTCGTCACGCGCCGGCAGGCCTGCTACCGCCCGGTCACCGACGACGGCGTGCCGCTGATCGGCGCGGTGCCGGGCGCGCGGGGCGCCTACGTCGCGACCGGCCACGGCCCCTGGGGTATGCTCAACGCGCCGGCCACCGGCCTGGCCCTGGCCGAGCTGATCACGGACGGCGCCGCCCGGGCGGTCGACCTCGAGCCCTTCGATCCGGCTCGACTGGCCGCGACCCGGATGCGCTCCTAACCGACCGAACGGACCGGAGGCGTCATGCGACGATTCGCCCTCGCCGTGCTGCTGCTCCTGCTCGCGCTCCCCGCCCCCGCGGCGGCCGCGCCCGAAGGCACGCTCACCTGGGGCATCCACGTCACGCTGGCCGCGCGCTGGCTCGATCCGGCCGACACCGAGGCCTTCATCAACCCGTTCATGGTGCTCTACGCCATCCACGACGCCCTGGTGAAGCCGATGCCGGGCGGCGACAACACCCCGAGCCTGGCCGAGTCGTGGACGCAGTCGAGGGACGGGCTCGTCTACGAGTTCGTCTTGCGCAAGAACGCCAGGTTCCACAACGGCGACCCGGTGACCGCGGAGGACGTCAAGTTCTCGTTCGACCGGTACAAGGGGGCGGCGGCCAAGCTGCTCCACGACCGCGTCCGCGAGGTGCAGATCGTCGATCCCGGCCGCGTGCGCTTCCACCTGAAGGAGCCGTGGCCGGACTTCATGACGTTCTACGGGACCTCCGCCACCGGCGCCGCGTGGATCGTGCCGAAGAAATACGTCGAGAAGGTGGGCGACGACGGCTTCAAGAAGGCGCCGGTCGGCGCGGGCCCGTACCGGGTGGTGAGCTTCACGCCCGGAGTGGAGCTCGTGATGGAGGCCTTCGCGGGCTACTGGCGCAAGGTCCCGTCGGTGAAGCGCCTGGTCTTCCGCAGCATGCCCGACGAGGCCACGCGGGCCGCCGCGCTGAAGGCGGGGGACGTCGACATCGTCTACCTGCTGAGCGGGCCCCTGGCCGAGGAGGTCAAGCGCACGCCGGGCCTGCGGCTGGCCGCCGCGATGCCGCCCGGCGTGGTCTTCCTCGACCTGCCCGAGCAGTGGGACCCGAAGTCGCCGTGGCACGATCTGCGGGTGCGCCAGGCCGCCGGCTTCGCGCTGGACCGGGCCGGGCTCAACCAGGCCGAGACGCTCGGCCTCTCGCGTCCCACCGGGGGCCTGATCCCGCGCGTGCTCGACTTCGCGCGCGCCTACGACCCGCCCGCCTACGACCCGGCGCGGGCCAAGCGCCTGCTCGCGGAGGCGGGCTACCCCAACGGCTTCGACGCGGGCGATCTCACCCCGTTTCCCCCGTTCTTCTCGCTGGCGGAGGCGATCGGCAACTACCTCCAGGCGGTCGGCATCCGCACGCGCATGCGCACGATGGAGCGCGCGACGTTCCTCACGTCGTGGCGCGAGCACAAGCTGCGGGGCGTGATCATGGGCCTGGGCGCGCCGGCCGGCAACGCGGCGACCCGCATCGAGGTGTACGCGACCAAGGGCGGGATCTACTCGGCCGGCGAGGTGCCGGAGATCGAGGCGCTCTTCCAGCGCCAGGCCCGCGAGCTGGACCGGAAGAAGCGCGAGGGCCTGCTACACCAGATCCAGCAGATCATGTACGATCGCGCGATGTACGTGCCGATCTATGAACTCGCCTTCCTGTGGGGGATCGGTCCCCGCGTCGACGAAGCGTGCGTGGATCATATCAAGGGCTTCTCGTACTCCGCTCCGTACGAGGACCTGCGGCTCAAGGCGCCGCGATAGGAAAGAGACGGACCATGGACATCGTCGACTCGCAGGTACACCTCTGGGCCGCGGAGAGCCCGAGCCGTCCGTGGCCTCCCGGCCGCGCGCCGGAAGCGCAGAAACCCTACCAGATCCTCAAGGAGACGCTGCTCTTCCAGATGGATCTCGCCGGCGTCCGGCGAATGGTCCTGGTGCCGCCCTCGTGGGAGGGCGATCGCAACGACATGGCGCTCGAGGCCGCGCGCAGCCATCCGGACCGCTTTGCGGTGATGGGGCGCCTCGCCCTCGGCGATCCGGCGAGCCGCGCGCTGGTGACCGACTGGCGCAAGCAGCCGGGCATGCTCGGCATGCGCTTCACCTTCCACAACGAGCACTACCGTCACTTCCTCACCGAGGGCACCGCCGACTGGCTCTGGGCGGCCGCGGAGAAGGCGGGCGTCCCGCTGATGGTGCTGGTGCCGGGCGCGCTCGACCACCTCGATCGCATCGCGGGCAAGCACCCGGGCCTCAAGCTCGTGATCGATCACGTCGGGATCAGCGTGCGCGGCAAGGCCCCCAAGGTCTTCGAGGAGCTGCCCGCGGTCTGCGCGCTCGCCCGGCACCCGAACATCGCGGTGAAGGCCTCGGGCATGCCCTCGCTCTCCGCCGAGCCCTATCCGTTCCGCGACCTGCACGGCGCGATCCGCCAGCTCGTCGACGCCTTCGGGCCGCGCCGCGTCTTCTGGGGGACGGATCTCACCCGCATGCCCTGCACCTACTACGAGTGCATCGGGCTCTTCACCGAGCACCTGCCCTGGCTCAAAGGGGGGGATCTCGAGTGGGTGATGGGGCGCGGGGTCTGCGAATGGCTGGGCTGGCCGCTCGGGCACGCCTGAGCGGCGCGCCTCAGCGGCCGATCGGCTCGAGGCGGAAGATCCGGCCGCGGGTCTCGTCGGTCAGCAGGTAGAGCCCGCCGTCCGGGCCCTGGCGCACGTCCCGGATCCGCTCGTCCAGCTCGGCGAGATAGCGCGCCTCCAGCACGACCCGATCGTGCTCGAGCCTGAGCCGCACGAGCCCGCCGGGGCGGAGGGAGCCAACCAGCAGATCGCCGCGCCACTCGGGGAAGGCGGAGCCGGTGTAGAACGTCGCGCCCGACGGCGCGATCACCGGGTCCCAGTAGTAGACGGGCTGCTCCATCCCCGCCTTCGCGGTGCCGATGCCGATGCGGGCGCCCGAGTAGTCGAGCCCGTAGGTGACCACCGGCCACCCGTAGTTCTTCCCGGCCTCCGGGCGGTTCAGCTCGTCGCCGCCCATCGGGCCGTGCTCCACCGTCCACAGGCGCCCCTGCGCGTCGAGCGTGGCGGCCTGCACGTTGCGATGCCCGTAGGACCAGATCTCGGGCAGCGCGCCCCGCCGGCCGACGAACGGGTTGTCGCGCGGGATCGAGCCGTCCGGATTGATGCGCACGATCTTGCCGAGCGTCGTCGAGAGGTCCTGCGCGCGCTCGCGATAGGCGAAGCGCTCCCCGAGCGTCACGAAGAGCGTGCCGTCGGGGCGGAAGACCAGCCGCGAGCCCCAGTGGTTCGGCCCGTCGACCTTGGGCTGCTGCCGCCAGATCACCTGCGTGTCCTCGAGGCCGCGCGGCCCCAGCCGCCCGCGCGCGACCGCCGTTCCGGCGCCGCCCTCCCCGGGCTCGGCGAACGAGAGGTAGACCAGCCGGTCCTGGGCGAACGCTGGGCTGAGCGCGACGTCGAGCAGCCCGCCCTGTCCCCGCGCGAACACCGCCGGCACCCCGGCGAGCGGCGCCGACAGCCCGCCGCCCGTGACGATGCGCAGCCGCCCGGGCCGCTCGGTGACGAGCAGGCGCCCATCGGGCAGGAACGCGAGGCCCCACGGCCGCTCGAGCCCGCGCGCCACGTCGACCACGCGGGCGGCGAGCTTGAGCGGAGCGGGCGTGGGCGAGCGCGGCGCCTCCTGGCCCCACGCGGGGCCCCACGCGGGGCTCCACGCGAGCCCGGCCAGGAGGAGGCCCGCGGCGAGGACCCGCCCGAGCGCGGTCAGAACGCGACCGGCAGCGACACGAGCCCCCGCAGCGTGAGGCTCTTCCGGTGCTCCGGCTGCTGGCTCGCCAGGGCCAGCTTCGGCATCCGCCGCAGCAGGGTGTTGATCGCGATCTGGCCTTCCATGCGCGCGAGCGGCGCACCCAGGCAGAAATGGATGCCCATGCCGAAGGCGATGTGCCGGTTGTCGGCGCGGGCGATGTCGAGCCGGTCGGGGTCCGGGAACTGGGCGGGATCGCGATTGGCCGCGCCGAGGAACGGCATCACCATCTCGCCCTTGGGAATGGTCTGCGCGCCGATCGTGATGTCCTCGCTCGGGATGCGCGCGGTGCGCTGCACCGGCCCGTCGTAGCGCAGCAGCTCCTCGACCGCGCTCCCGATCAGGGCGGGGTCTTCCCGAAGTCGCCGCAGCTGCTCGGGGTGCCGGAGCAGCGCCAGGGTGCCGTTGCCGATCAGGTTGACGGTGGTCTCGTGCCCGGCCACCAGCAGCAGGATGCAGGTGGCGAGCAGCTCGTCCTCGTCGAGCTTGTCGCCCGCCTCCTCCGCCGCGATGAGCGCGGAGAGCATGTCCCCCCGCGGGGCGGCGCGGCGCTCCGCGATCAGCTCGCGGAAGTATTCCGCGAGGGCCTTGCGGCCGATCATGCTCCGCTTGCCCACCTCCGAGTCGGGCGGCAGCATGATCGCGTCGAGGCCGCGCGCGATGTCGAGCCCCCAGTGCTTGAACCGCTCGTGGTCACGGACCGGCACCCCGAGCATCTCGCAGATCACGATGACCGGGAGCGGGTAGGCGAACTCCTCCACCAGGTCCATCTCGCCCCGGCTCTCGACCTGGTCGACGAGCCCGTCCACGATCTGCTGGATGCGCGGGCGCAGGCTCTCGAGGGCCTTCGGGGTGAAGGCCTTGCTGACGAGGCCGCGCAGCCGGGTGTGGTCGGGCGGGTCCCGGTCGAGCATGGAGAGGCCCAGGCCGGGCGGCACCGCCATCCCGAACCGCGCGGCCACGAAGGCGGCGATGGGCTCCTTGATCAGGCGAGGGTCGCGCAGCATGGCGATCACGTCCGCGTAGCGGGTGAGCACCCAGAAGCCGAGCGGGCTGTGGTGGACGGGATCCTGGCTGCGCAGCACGTGGTAGGTCGGGTACGGATCCTCCACGAACGCCGGATCCATCGGGTTGAACTGAACGTCGGCCATGTTGGTCCCCTCCCGCGGCCATTCTACATCTGCTAGAGTCTCGGCACCCCCTCACAGCGGAGGAAAGGACAAGGCCATGGCGACGATCACCGGCTCGGAAGTCCTGGCGCAGGCCCTCAGGTCTCAGGGCACCGACACACTCTTCTATCTGATGGGCGGCCCCATGCTCGAAACGGAGGCGGCCTGCATCAAGCTGGGCATCCGCGCGATCGACACGCGGCACGAGCAGGCCGCCGCGCTGGCCGCCCACGCCTGGACGCGGGTGACGCGGCGGCCCGGGGTGGCGATGGGCTGCTCGGGGCCGGGGGCCATCAACCTGGCCACCGGGGTGGCCAACGCCTTCACGGACTGCGCCCCGCTGATCGCCATCGGCGGCTCGAGCCCGCGGGTCTACCTGGGCATGGAGGCCTTCCAGGAGATCGACCAGGTCGCGCTCATGAAGCCGATCACCAAGTGGACCGAGCGCATCTACGACGCCCGGCGCATCCCGGACGTGGTGGACACCGCGTTCCGCCAGGCGACGTCCGGCCGCCCCGGCCCGGTCTACATCGACATGCCCGGCGACATCCTGGGCGAGAAGATCGAGGAGGAGCAGCTCCACTACCCCGGCCCCTGGAAGCCGGCCCCGCGCAGCCTGGGCGATCCCGGCGCGGTGCGCGAGGCCATCGCACTGCTCGCAAAGGCGGAGCGGCCGGTGATCATCGCGGGCAGCGGGGTGTGGTGGTCCGACGGCGCGGCTGCGCTCCGGGCCTTCGTGGAGGCGACCGGCATCCCGTTCTACACGACGCCGATCTCGCGCGGCCTGATCCCCGAGGACCACGAGCTGGCCTTCCTCAACGCACGCAGCAAGGCCTTCACCGAGGCCGACGTGGTGCTGGCGGTGGGCACGCGCTTCAACTGGGTGATCCAGTTCGGCCGCCCGCCGCGCTTCGCGGCCGACCTCAAGGTGATCCACGTCGACATCAACCCGACCCAGCTCGGCCACAATCGCTCGGTCGACGTGCCCATCGCGGGCGACGCGCGCGCGGTGCTCGACCAGCTCCGCGCGGAGGCGGAGGGCAAGATCAGCCCCAAGCGCTACGCGGCCTGGACCGGCAAGCTGCGCACCCTCGACGCCGAGAAGGGCGCCGAGCAGGACAAGGCGATGAGCCGGGAGGAGACCCCGATCCACCCGCTCCGGCTCTGCAAGGAGATCCGCGACTTCATGCGGCGCGACTCCATCCTGGTCGTGGACGGCCAGGAGATCCTGAACTTCGGCCGCCAGGCCATCCCCACCTACGTGGCCGGCCACCGGCTCAACTCGGGCGCGTTCGGGACGATGGGCGTGGGCCTGCCCTTCGGAGTGGGCGCGAAGGTCGCCAAGCCCGACGCGCAGGTGCTGGTGCTGCACGGCGACGGCTCCTACGGCATCAACGCGATGGAGATCGACACCGCGGTGCGCCACAAGATCCCGGTGGTGGTGGTGATCAGCAACAACGGCGGCTGGACCGCGGACGCCCCCTGGACGCGGCCCCTGCCCAAGCCCGGCCGCAACCTCGGCCACACGCGGTACGATCGGGTCGCGCAGGAGCTGGGCGCGCACGGCGAGTACGTGGAGAAGCCGCACGACATCCGCCCCGCGCTCGAGCGCGCGTTCGCCTCGGGCAAGCCGGCGGTGGTCAACGTCATCACCGATTCCAAGGCGCGGGCGCAGACCGTCCGCTTCTCCGCCTATACCACCTAGCAGGAGGGAGGCCCCGACCATGGCCCAGGCGCTCGCGGGGATCCGCGTCCTCGACCTGACCCAGTACGAAGCCGGCCCGTCCGCCACCCAGATGCTGGCGTGGCTGGGCGCGGACGTCATCAAGATCGAGCCGCCCACCGGTGAGCCCGGCCGCACCGCGCTCTCCGACAAGCGCGGCGAGGACGCGTGGTTCTTCCTGCTGCTGAACTCCGGCAAGAAGGGCGTCACGCTCAACCTCAAGTCGGAGCGCGGCCGCGCCATGTTTCTCGAGATGATCAAGAGCGCGGACGTGCTGGTCGAGAACATGGGCCCCGGCGCGATGGAGCGCCTGGGGCTCGGCTGGGAGACGCTCCAGCGGCTGAACCCGCGGCTGATCGCGGCTTCCGTGAAGGGCTTCGGCGGCGGCGGGCCCTACGCGGAGTACAAGAGCTTCGAGTGGATCGCCCAGGCCATGGCCGGCGCGATGAGCATGACCGGCTCGCCCGACGGGCCGCCCACCAAGGCCATCGGCGGCCTCGCCGACACCGGCGCCGGGCTCCACACCGCGATCGGCATCCTGGCCGCCATCATCCAGCGCCAGGCCACCGGGAAGGGCCAGCAGGTCGAGGTGGCGCAGCAGGAGGCGGTGGTGAACCTGCTCCGCATCCACCTGCGCGAGAGCTACGCCACCGGCAAGCCGGCCCCGCGGCAGGGCAACCGCTCCGCGGCCGCCGCGCCGTCCAACATCTACCGCTGCAGCCCCGGCGGGCCCAACGACTACGTGTTCATCCACTGCGCCACCGTGGACATGTGGAAGGCGCTCACCAAGATCGTGGGCCGCCCCGAGATGGGCGACGATCCGCGCTACCACGACCGGCGCGACCGCGTGCAGATCGTCGACCAGGTCGACGCGATGATCGAGGCGTGGACGGAGACGCGGAGCAAGCACGAGGTCATGGAGATCATGGCCGGCGCCGGCGTGCCCTGCGGCGCGGTGCTCGACTCCACCGAGGTGCTGTCCGACCCACACCTGCGCATGCGCCGCTTCGTCACCGACCTCGAGCACCCGCGCCGCGGCCCCTACCCGATGCCCGGCAACCCGGTGCGCCTCTCCGACTCACCCACCGAGGTCACGCGCTCGCCGCTGCTCGGCGAGCACAACACCGAGGTCTACAGCCGCCTGCTCGGCTACAAGCCGGAGGCCATCGACCAGCTGAAGCGCGACGGCGTCATCTAGGGAGAATCCAAGTGAGCGACAACCAGGCCGTCGTCGTGGATCCCGCAGCCCCAGGCCGCCTCGTCCTCCGCCCGGTCCCCGCCCCCACCCCCGACCGCGGCGAGGCGATCGTCCACGTCCGCGCCATCTCGCTGAACCGCGGCGAGGTCCGCCGCTCGACGATGGCCCCCGCGGGCTGGCGTCCAGGCTGGGACCTGGCCGGGACGGTGGAACGCGCGGCCTCCGACGGCTCCGGCCCCAGGGCCGGCGCCCGCGTGGTCGGCTTCCTCCCGGAAGGGGCCTGGGCCGAGCGCGTGGCGGTGCCCACCCACGCCGTGGCCGAGCTTCCCGAGAAGGTGACGTTCTCCCAGGCCGCGACCTTCCCGGTCGCCGGGCTCACCGCGCTCCACGCCCTGGGCAAGAACGGGATGATCCTCGGCAAGCGCGTGCTGGTGACCGGCGCCACCGGCGGCGTGGGCGACTTCGCGGTGCAGCTCGCGCGGCTCGGCGGCGCGCACGTCACCGCCGCGGTCCGTCGCGCGGATCAGGCCGCGGCCGTCCGCCAGCTCGGCGCCCACGAGGTGACCGTCGGCGACGACATCCCGCCCTCGCCCAAGTACGACCTGGTGATCGAGTCGGTCGGCGGCCGCACGCTCGGCACCGCGCTGGCCGCGCTCGAGCGCGGCGGCGTCTGCGTGACCCTCGGCGTCTCCGCCGCCGCCGAGGTGACCTTCGACACCCGCACCTTCTTCGCCACCGGCCGCACCCAGCTCTACGGCTTCTATATCTTCGCCGAGCTGGGCAACGAGCCCGCCGCGATCGGCCTGCGCCGCCTCGCCGACCTGGTCGCCGCGGGCCAGCTCGCCCCGCACATCAGCGTGGAGCGCCCGTGGACCGAGATCGCGCAGGTGGCCGCGGACCTGATCGCCCGCAAGTACCCGGGCAAGGCGGTGCTGACGCTCGCCTGAGCTGGAAGGCCGCCGCGGGCGGGTGGCGCGCTAGGTGTGAACCGCCAGGAGATTGTTCGGGGCCACCAAGGCACTGATGGGTGGTCGACCGTGGAGGGCGCCATGGCCGCGCTCCCAATTGTAGTAATACAGCCAGACGGGCAGGGCCTCGGTGCGGTGGCGCGAGCTCGGGTAGGCCCGGCGGTACGCCCACTCGCGCAGGAGGGTCTGGATGAAGCGCTCGGCCTTGCCATTCGTGCGCGGGGTGTAGGGGCGCGTGCGGAGGTGGCGCACGCCCAGGCTGCGGCAGAGGCGGGCAAACCGGGTGGAGACATAGCCGGAGCCATTGTCGGTCAGGACGCGCCGGACGCGGAGGCCGTGGCGCCGAAACCAGGCGCGAGCGCGCCACCAGAATTGCGTCGTCGTCACGCCGCCCTCATCGCGCAACACTTCGACGTAGGCCAGCCGGGAGGCATCGTCGATCGCCACATGCACGTACTCCCACCCGATGCCCCGCACCCGGCTCCGCCGATCGCCGCTGATGCGGTGCCCCACGCGCCCGATCCGCCCGAGTTTCTTGACATCGAGATGCACCAGCTCGCCGGGGCGGGCCCACTCATAGCGCTGCACCGGGACCGGGGGCTCGAGCGCCCGCAGCCGCGCCAGCCCCTGGCGCCGCAGGAGCCGGGCGACGGTCGAGGCGCTGAGCTGCAGGGCCTGGGCGATCTCCGCCCCCGTCCAGCGCTGCCGGCGCAGCTGCGCCACCCAGCTCACCAGCAGCGGCGGCGTCGCCCCTGGCCTCCGGTGCGGCCGACACGGCCGATCTGCCAACCCCGCCTCGGCCTCGGCGGCGTAGCGGGCCACCCACTTGCGCACGGTGCGTTCGCTGACCCCCACCGCGGTGGCCACCGTCGCGGGCGATTCCTGCTGGCTCACCACCCGCGCCACGATCTGGCCTCGACTCCGGGGCGTCGTCCGGGCATTCTTATGAATGTTCATCCGGGCCTCCTTCTCTGCGGGGAGGGTTGGTCGGCAACCACCACCGTCGCAGAGACGGCCCGGATGGACAACCTCTTGGCAGTTCAAAGCTAGGCGACCGGCTCGCGCTAGGACGTTTCCTCGGAAACGGGCGGGACGGGCAGCGCCCGGGGATGCAGCACGTCGATCGCCCAGCCCACGTCGAGGCGCTCCCCGAGCCAGCTCGGGCACGCGGTGCGCGAGTGGAGTCGAAGGCCTTCCGAGACGTGACGCGCCCGTAGAGTCTCGACGGCATCGTCGGGTACCACGACAGGCGCCGGCACGTCGGGCAACGCCCGGCCGTCCGGCCGCCGGAACTGGAGCGCCCCGTCGGGCCCACGCGCGACCTGGTAGCCTCCTTCGTGCACCGCGCGATGGTGGCGACGACAGAGAAGCGCAAGGTTCGAGAGCATGGTCGGGCCTCCCTGGGCCCAGTGGCGGAGATGATGGCCCTGCCCGAAGCGGACGGTGCAGCCGGGGAAGCGACAGCCGTGGTCCCGATGGTGCAACGCGCGCCGCAACGCGGGGGGAATCGTCCGGGTCCGGGCCCCCACTTCCAGTAGGAGGCCCGATTCGTCGTGGCGCATCACCACCCGGCTCGCGTCGCACGCCAGGCGCCGCGACGTTTCCGCGGAAACGTGGCTCCCCTCTTCGAGCACGGATTGGCCGGGTTGCTCCGGATCCGCCAGCACGGCGGCATCGACGTGCACCACCACCTGGTAGCGATCTCCGGGAGCGCCGGGATCGAGTCCCCGGTGCAGCGCCGTCTCCGCGAGCAGGCCGAGCGCGTCCGCCTGCCGCTGGACCATCGTCGACAGGTCGCCGGGCGGGTCGGCCGGCCGCGTCCGCTCCGCGTCCCTGGCCCGCTGGTACAAGGTCTCGCGCGCGGCGGCGAGCGCCTGCACGAGCAGCTCGCCCACTTCGGGCTCGAGGCGCCCCCTGACCATCACCATGCCGTCCTCGTCCTGGTACACGTGGAGAGCGCGGCCCGCGTGCCGGCGCGCAGCCTCTCGCGCCTCCGCCTGACG
>WNFF01002447.1_pt1 | contig 18024 bp, 18 predicted proteins | sample 5400441 | NCBI WGS metagenome assembly WNFF01 (sample SAMN13153345, study PRJNA577476) | soil metagenome | isolation source: 120 cm saprolite under Douglas fir tree site 2 hole 3 replicate 1 | place: USA:California | collected 2015-04-18 | reverse complement strand
ACAAGCAAGAGCCGCGCGGAATGTATCGCGCTGGCGTCAAGCAATTCGGCCGGTTGGAGTGGGCATGGGCCCCCTCTGGCGGTCAGGGCTATCGTATATGACCAACTTCAGCCGTGCGTTGATACAGTCGTGGCCTCGCACGACCTCTCAGCGGGTCGTCCCTGCGAACGCAGGGAGCCATCACCCCTGGCCTCAAATTGGAAAAGAGGCCTCTGCCCCCATGCCGAAACGAGAGTCCGCGGCGTATGGGTCCCTGCGTTCGCAGGGACGACTCGTTGATACGTCACGCAATCGACGTGCTGGCAGGCATCGCCGTGGAACTGCAGATGTCGCACCCCACCCCCGCGTTCCCGTCTGTGGCAGGCGCCGGCATCGGAACGTAAGCTTCGCCGCGGGTGACTATTTCATGACAAGGAAATCCTCGACCTCGACCCCACTCGTGCATTGCCGCCAAAAATAGTACTAAGCAGAAAAGCAAAATGCCGAGAGTTACGTTGCGTCAGTAGGGTGGTCGCGATGGTGCCCGAGCAGGGCCAACGACCTGTATATGCCTCCGCCGGGTGGGAGATCGATCTTGCCCGGCGCGAATTGCGTTCGTCGGGGGTGCCGGTGCCCCTCGGCGGCCGTGCCTTTGAAATCGTCGCGGAGCTGGTGCAATCGGGCGGCGAGCTCGTCAGCAAGACTGACCTCGCGGAGCGGGTCTGGCCGCGCACCTTCGTCGAAGAGGGCGCGCTTCGGGTTCACATCGCGGCTATTCGCAAGGCGTTGGGCCCCGATCGCGACATGCTGTCGACGGCGGTCGGTCGCGGCTATCGCCTGCTTGGAACCTGGCAGGTGCGACGGGACAGCACACCCGCGGCACAGGCCGCGGTCGAGCCGATGCAGGCGCGCGTCGATCCCGTCTTGACCAATCTTCCCGTTGCGAGGTTCGACCTGATCGGCCGGGCCTCGGCCATTCCTTACCTGCGGGATCTGCTGTCGGCCTATCGGGTGGTTACCCTGACCGGTCCCGGTGGGATCGGCAAAACCGCACTGGCGCTCGAGGTCGCCCGATCCGTATTCCCGGACCTGCAGGATGGAAGCCTGCTGGTCGAGTTGGCCTCGCTTTCCAACCCGGACCTGGTCCCCTCGGCGCTCGCCAGCGTTCTCGGTCTCAAGCTGGACGGCGAGGAGATTTCCGCCGAGTCGGTCGCGCGCGCGATCGGGGCCAGAGAATTCCTGCTCGTGCTGGATAATTGCGAGCACGTGGTCGACGCGGTGGCCAACCTGACCGAAGCGATCGTGGGCCGTTGTCCGCACACCACCGTTCTCGCCACCAGCCGCGAGGTGCTGCGCGTCCATGGCGAGCATGTGTTTCGCGTCCCCCCGCTCACCGTGCCGCCTGAAACCGGGGTCGAACCCAACGGCACCCTTGACCATGCGGCCGTGGAGCTGTTCATCGCCAGAGCCGGGGCGTTGGGCTCTGATTTTAACCGCAACGAAGAAAACTTCAGCGCCATTGCCTCGATCTGCCGGCGATTGGACGGCATCCCGCTGGCCATCGAGTTCGCCGCGGCCCACGCCGTCATGATGGGACCTCCAGAGATCGCCGCCCTGCTGGATGACCGCTTCAAATTTCTGACCACCGGCCGGCGAACGGCGCTGCCGCGGCACCAGACGCTGCGCGCGACGCTGGATTGGAGCTATGACCTGTTGCCGGAGACCGAGGCGCGGGTGTTGCGCCACCTTGCCGTATTTGCCGGAGATTTCCTGCTCGACGCCGCGATTGCCGTGGCGGGCGCCGCGGCGTCCGTCACCGATCACCTGGCCAATCTCGTGGCGAAGTCGCTTGTGGTCGCCGATGTTCGCGGCCAGACCCCGCATTACCGTCTGCTGGACACCACCCGCGTCTATGCGTTGGAGAAGCTGCGCAGTGGCGGAGAATATCGGAAAGCCGCACGCCGTCACGCCGAGTACTATCGAGACTTCTTTGCGCAGGCTGAAGCCGAGAGCGAGTCGAAGCCGCAAGCCGAGTGGCTGGCCGTCTACGGCCGGCACATCGACAACGTGCGCGCCAGCCTGAACTGGGCATTTGCGCCGGACGGAGATCCGCAGATCGGCGTGGCGTTGACCGCCACCGCGGTGCCGTTATGGGTCCAGCTATCGCTGTTGGGCGAGTGCCGCGAGCGCGCCGCGATGGCGTTGGCGAGCCTCGGCAATGGCTCAGCCGCCACGGCACGGCTGCGCATGCAGCTTTCCGCAGCACTTGGCTGGTCGCTGATGTACGGCGTCGGCCGCGCCCGGGAGGCCGGCCCGGCCTGGGCGACGACACTGGAACTCGCCGACCAGCTCGATGACCGGGAGTACCGGCTGCGCGCGCTCTGGGGTTTGTGCATCGATCAATTCAACAACGGCGAAATTCGCAAGGCGCTCGAATTCGCCCATCGTTTCGTGGAAGGGGCGGCAAATTCCACCGACCCGATCGACTCGATGATGGCCGATCGCCTGCTCGCCACGGCGCTGCATTACCTCGGCGACCAGAAAAGCGCGCGTCATCATATCGAACGCGTGCTGGTGCACCTGGCAGACCTGACGTTGAAACCGCGGATCGTCCGCTTCCGGTTCGATCTGCGGGTGTCCACGCACTACTTTCAGGCGCGCATCCTTTGGCTGCAAGGCTTCGCCGATCAGGCGTTGCGCGCGGTTGAACGCAATATCGAGGAAGGGCGCGCCAGCGGACACGCCCTGACGTTTTGCAGCGTGCTGGGACAGGCGGCGTGCCCGATCGCTTTCCTGGCCGGCGATCTCGACGCCGCCGAGCGCTATTAGCGCTATTGCACCGCGCTGCTCCACCATACCGAGCGCCACCCGATACGTCTCTGGAATCTGTGGGCGCGCTGTTTCAAGGGCATCGTGATGGTCAAACGCGGGGACATCGCCGCCGGGCTGGAGGTTCTGCGCAGCGAGCTCGGACGCGCCGGAGAGGCCAGGTTCCTGCCGCGCTTTCTGCTTCCGCATGGCGAACTCGCGGCATGTCTCGGTGAGGCCGGCGAGGTCGCGCAGGGCCTCGCCACCGTCGACGAGGCGCTGATGCGCTGCGAAGCCAGGGACGAACGATGGTACGTGGCTGAGCTGCTGCGCATCAAGGGCGAGTTGCTGCTGCGGGAGACTGAACATCGATCCATTTCGGCCGCCGAGCAGTGCTTCGGCGAAGCGCTTGAGTTGGCGCGGCGTCAAGGCGCGCTGTTTTGGGAGCTCAGGAGCGCGTTGAGCCTTGCCCGACTGAGGATCGGGCAGGACCGGCGCGGCGACGCGCGAGCGGTGCTCGCGCCGGCCTACGCGAAGTTCGCCGAAGGCTTCGAGATTGCCGATCTGCGCAACGCAGGAGCGATGCTTGAGCAGCTTTCAGTTCGTTGAGTTCTCCGCCATTCGTCATTGCGAGCGCAGCGAAGCAATCCAGAGATGGATACGAGAGGTCATGGATTGCTTCGCTACGCTCGCAATGACGGCAAATACGACCCGGATGGCTGGATCAGGTTTTTGTCTTTTTGACCGCCTTTTTGGCAGGCTGGGCCTCTGCCGCGTTTCGCATCGATCTCGCGTAGCTGTCCGCGGCGTTATCGGCGGAAATCTGCAACCGCTTGGCGGCGGCGGTTCCTTGCAACATGATGTTCTTCGCAATCTGTCGATATTTTTCCTTGGTGTCCTTGTCCTTTGCCTTGGCGGCGAGGCTGACATACCGGTCGCGCCGACGTTTAACGGCGGTCATGAGACCTTTATTCTGTTGCTTCGCAAGTTGCCGGATTACGATATCCAGATCGGCTTCCGCCATTTTCTGTTTCCTCAGCTGCCATCGGAACATTCCACATGGTCAAGTATGCAGTTGCTGACGTGGCTTTGCAATTATGCGGCCGGCGGATGCGCCGTCTGGGGAATAGCTCTCGGATCACTTCGCCGAGGCCGATTGTTCGGATGGTTTGCCGAAAACTCTGCGACAACCTTCGCTCAGGCTGGCCCGCTGCTTGTGCATGCAGGCGGTGATGCGCTCCACACTCGGAATTTCCGACGCGCAAAGCCGAAAAACATCGCCGGTGCAAAGCCGGCGTTGATCGTCTTGCGTAAATGCGTGGCTCGTTGCCGGCAACATTGCCAGCCAGAAAGCCAACCCCAATGCGGCCTTGAGATTGCGAACTGTGAACAGATCAATCGGCATAGTCGCCCCCCTGGATTGGCCGACGTTGCGGCCGACCGCCAGACGTTGACCGCCTTCGAATCAATTCATGATTGTATTGACATGAATGCCAATGCTTCAAGACTCTCAACGCCCGTTGCGCCAAAATTTGTATTGGCGAGCACAGCGCAATCGCTAGCCCATGTGGAGCCAGCCGCCTTTGGCGCATCGGACCCGCGCGAGCCTGGCCGAGCCGGTCGGCCTCGGCCACCCCGCATCGCCTCGGGCCTGCCGGCGGTCCGCCGCGCCTTGCGTTCGTGGTCATATTGAGAGAAAGAATGATACGTCGAGCCAAGCTCATGGGTCGCGAACACGGCAGTAAATGAAACCATTATTCGCCATTTTGCTCGCATTGCCCCTGCTTTTGAGCGGCCTGGCCGCCGCAGCAGCGTCACCCGCCGAGATGATTTCCGACTTTCGTCTGAAGCACGGCGAAGGACGCGTCACCATGGATGCAACTCTCAACCGGATTGCGCTGGACCAGGCCAAGGCAATGGCCGCCAAGGATAAGCTCGACCACGAGGTGCTCGGATCCTTCAATTCGCGGATCGCACCGGCGAGAGCGGGGCGGGCTGCGGAAAACATTGCGTATGGCTATGACGGTTTCGAAAAAACGCTCGGTCAATGGATCGACTCGAGCGGACATCGAAAAAATCTCCTGCTCCCCAGGGCGTCTCGCGTCGGCGTCGCCAGCGCGAAAAGCGCTACCTCTCATCGTACGTATTGGGCAATGGTGATCGCGGGCGAATACGAGCCGCCGCCAAAAGCCGCGGGCAAGACAACGACCGCTGCAGCCAAACGAAAGCCGGCGGTTCAATCCTGCCGCCTCAAGGTTCTCAGTATCTGCTTTTAATGCAAGCCTCGATGCCTGCCCCCCGCTCAGCCCTTCACCGAACCGGCTTCCTCTCCGACGATGGCGCGGTCGAGGGCGTCGACCAGGGTCTGGATTTCGGTGAATTTGACGCGGGCCCGCTCGGCCTTGTCGCGATCGAACGGAGCGGCGAGCACCTTGGCATGCGCGTCCCGGTCTTCGATCATCCGCTCGCGGGCTTTCTTCAGCGTCTCAAGTCGCTCGCTCATTTCAGGCTCCTGCTTTCATATCCGGTCCCGCCACGCGCCTGAAGACCTCAGTCAAAGGCCGGCAGAAGCCGGCCATTGGCGTCGATCATGACTTCGACGCACTTGTTGGGAGACAGCAGGCCGAATGTCAGAATGACCGACCGCCCGCCGAAACCGAGCCGGGCCTTCGCCGCCTCGGGCCGGACAAACCCAACGTCGGGAATGCCGTGAGCAATCACCTCGATCTTGTTTTCCGGCACTTGATAGACACTGCGCAGCAACTCGTGGGCCTTGTTGGCCATCACCGCGACCTTCGCGGACGCCGCGACGATGCGCTCCACCACCGCGCGGCGCCGCAGTGGGTTCGGCCAACACCGTGTGCAACGTCGTCACGACCGGCATGGTGAGGCGCGACAACAGCACGAGGATGCGAGCGCCGGCTTCGCCACCGAAAATTCCGAATTCGTGCTGCAGACAAACGTTGTCGAAACGGCCGGCGTTCAGGAAGTCGGCGGCGCGCACGTGGTCTTCGATGTTGCCGTCTTTGATCTGCAACGCGACCGCCGCCGGATAGTCATAGGTTTGACCGTGATCGGTCATCGCCACGATGCTGGTCTCGAGATGACTACTCGGGCTCCCGAATGCAACCGGTACACGGTCGTAAAGGCCATCGCGCCCACAGATATATGCAACGTCACGGGAAAAGGACACGGCGGGACGGCGTCTCAAAAAGCCGCCGTCCCGCGCCCATGCATTCCCACCTCACGCCGCCTGGACGAGTTCCGCGTTGAGATGCTTCAGCCGTGGCATCACTTCCTGCTTCAACAGCCGCAACGAATTGTGCCAGGCCTCGGGCTTGTGCTTGTAGTCGAAGCCGAACACCAGCAGCGTGCCGAAACCACCGACCTCGCGGTAGATGGTCTCGATCTTCTCGGCTACCGTCGAAGGCGAGCCGACAACCCAGTTGTGGCGAGCGCAGTAGTCGACCGTCACATCGCTGTCCGGCACGTCGGGCGCGTGCTTGAGATAGTCCTTGAAGCCGAAGTGACCGAGCAGCGGCAGGAAATATTCGCCCATCATCCGGCCCATCATGTCGCCGGTGGAAAGCTTCCAGGCCTCCTCGTTGGTATCGGCGACACAGACCTCGCGCACCAGCCGCCAGTCCTGCCGGCTCGGCTTGCGGCCGGTCTTGGCGGCGCCGGCCAACACGGAATCCCAATGGCTTGTGACATAGGCCGGGTTGAGATTGAGGCTCATCGGAATGTAGCCGCGTTCGCCCGCGAGTTTCAGGGTGTCCGAACCCTTGCTCAAGCCTGCAACGCCGATCGGCGGATGCGGCGCCTGCAGCGGCTTGAGATGGGGTTTAAGGAAATCGAACATGGTGTCGGGTTTTGTCACGGTCCAGAATTTGCCGTTGTGGGTCCACGGGGCGTCTTCGGTCCACATCCGCAGGATGATCTCAAGCGACTCGCGGGTCATGTCGCGGTTCTGGCCCGACATGCCGTCGACGTTGAACATCGCCCAGTCGCTCGGCAGGCCGGAGGCCGCGACGCCGAAATTCAGGCGGCCGCCCGACAGGTGATCGAGCATCGCCACGCGGTTGGCAAGTTCGGCGGGGTGGTGGTAGGGCAGCAGGAACCCACCGGGGCCAAGACGAATGTTCTTGGTCTGCAGGAAGGCCTGCGCGAGAAGCAGGTCCGGCGCCGGGTGCGGTTCCCAGGGCGCTGTATGATGCTCGCCGATCCAGGCTTCCTGATAGCCGAGTTCATCGAGCCATCGCAGCACCTGAAGGTCCCAGTCGTGCCCCTCTTTCAATCCGCACTCCGGCGGATGCGAGGGCATCGCGAAATATCCGATTTCCATAGGGGTTCCTCTCGTCTTTTTTTATTTTGACGCGTAGGGGACTTTTTATGACGCGTCTTGTTGCGCGCCGGCGAGAAGCGTAGCACGCCGGACGCCGTCCATCACCTGCCGCGCTTACGGCCGAAATATGACAAGCAAAAAGGAACGTAGCCCGGATGAAGCCAACGGGTCCCTCACCGTGTGCCGAACGTCGTGGTTCCGAACAGCGCCTTCTGCGTCGAGGGTTGCGAGCGCCAATATTGCGGCGGCGCTTCGACCTGGCCGCCGAGTTCGGCCGCGGCGTGCCAGCCCCAGCGCGGGTCGTAGAGCATGGCGCGCGCCAGCGCGACCATGTCGGCCTTGCCCGACGCAACGATGTCTTCCGCCTGTTTCGGCTCGGTGATGAGGCCGACCGCCATGGTGGTGACGCCGGTTGCTTCCTTGATGGCTTGCGCGAACGGCACCTGATAGCCGGGGCCGAGCGGTATCTTCTGCTGCGGCGAAACGCCGCCGGAGGACGCATCGACCCAGTCAACGCCGCGCTTCTTCAACTCCCTCGCCAATTCGATTGTCTGCGCGAGGTCCCAGCCGCCCTCGACCCAGTCGGTCGAAGAAACCTTGACGCCGACCGGCTTCTCCGCCGGGAACGCCGCGCGTACCGCCTCGAACACTTCCAGCGGATAGCGCATGCGATTTTCCAATGCGCCGCCATACTGATCGGTGCGCCGGTTGGAGATCGGCGACAGAAACTGATGCAACAGATAGCCATCCGCGCAGTGCAGCTCGAGACCGTCGAGCCCGAGCCGCTCGGCGCGTTTCGCCGTCGCCACGAAGGCGTCGCGCACGCGCTGGAGCCCCGTCGCATCGAGCGCCAGCGGCGGAGCCTCACCCTCCTTGTGCGGTACAGCCGAAGGACCCTCCGGCCGCCAGCCGCCTTCCGAGACCGGGATCAGCTGGCCGCCATCCCACGGAGTATGACTGGACGCCTTGCGGCCGGCATGGGCGAGCTGCATGATAACAGCGGTTTTGGAATGCTTGCGCACCGAAGCCACGATCGGTTTCAGCGCGGCTTCCGTCGCGTCGTTATAGAGGCCGAGACAGCCCGGCGTGATACGGCCGATCGCCTCCACCCCGGTCGCCTCGATGCAGAATATCGCAGCCCCTGACAGCGCGAGCGTGTTGATATGCGTGAAGTGCCAGTCGTTGGCCTCCCCGTTCACGGAGGAATACTGGCACATCGGCGCCACCATGATGCGATTGGGAAGTTCAAGGCCGCGCAGCTTTATCGGAGAAAACAGGGCACTCATGGGGGATTTCCGGGCAGGAGGAGGGAACGTCGTGTTTCTATCTAATCAGACGCGGCGCTTTCCTCAACCGTGCCTGGAGCCTCGGTTCTGGCCGAACCGAAGCTCCAAATCTCCATTTGACGCGTTTTCTTTACGCGAGCCGGTATCCACCGGGATCAAGTCCGGGGCAGGCTTTCGCTTGAAAGCGCGCTACTGCTTGATCCCGGCGGCCTTGATCAGTTCCATGTTGGCGGCCGTCTCGCGCCTGACGAGATCGTCCATTTCCGACGGCGTCATCCGCAGGGCTTCGACGCCGAGCTTCTTCAGGCTGTCCTGCATCGCAGGCTCGGTCAGCACCTTGACGCCTGCGGCATGGAATTTCTCGACGATGTCGCGCGGCGTCTTCGACGGCATGAACACGCCGAACCAGATCGCGCTGTCGGCGTCTTTCAATCCGGCCTCGAGCGGCGTCGGCACCTCAGGCAGATCCGGCACCCGATTGGGCGTCGACACCAATAGCGCGCGCACCTGACCTTCGCGGATCAAGGGCAGCGCGGTCGCGAGCGGACAGAAATAGAAATCGATTCTAGCCCCGAGGATATCGGCGATCACCTCGGAGCCGCCGCGATACGGCACATGCGTTGCCTCTACCCCCGCGGCGAGCCGGAATTTCTCCGAGCTGATATGCACCGCGCTGCCGATGCCGACGGAGCCGAACGAGATCGACCCCGGCTTTGCTTTGGCGCCGGCGATAAAGTCCTGCACGGTTTTCCAGGGCCGCGCGTTGGGCACGATCATCACATTGGCGCTGGAGCCGATCATCAGCACCGACGCGAGATCCTTGGTGGCGTCATACGTCAGATTGGGGAAGATCGCCGGCGCAATCGTCAGCGCGGAAGAATGGGCGATGATGCTGTAGCCGTCGGGATCGGCCTTCGCCACCACAGCCGTACCGAGCGTGCCGCCGGCGCCGACGCGATTCTCGATCACGATGGGCTGGCCCAGTTCGGCCGCAAGCCGATCGAACACCAGCCGCGGCACGACATCGGCCGCGCTGCCGGCGCCGAACGGAATGGTCGCCTTGATCAGCCGCGACGGCCAGTTTTCCGCCCGCGCCGCAAAGGTCAGCAAAAGACTTGAGAGAACAAATATCAATCGTACCGACTTATGCATCGACGCCCCGCTTTCATCGGCCGCGTTGTGGGCGTGTCCATCACGTCAGGCCGGCAGGCGCGTTGCAAGAACCGTTCCTATCGTCGGCTTTGTTGATAGCTGAAGGCATCCGCTCCACTGCCTGAGCGCGACTCCGCGGCGTATGGGCCCGGCGTTCGCCGGGGCGACGAGGAGCATCACTCCACCAGCTTGAATTGCAGCAATAGCGTGCGCTGGAGCATCGAGAAATTGTCGTCGGAAATCATCGTCAGCACGGTGTCTCCCTCCGGCGTGACGTGGGCGTCGATCCCCTCCATGTTGTCGATCTCGTGGCCCAGATCGGCATCGAACAGACTGGGACCATCGACCACGGCCCCCGGCGCCACCGATTTGAGCGGTATGCGCCGGATCCGGATGCCGACGCCTGCGATCCACGAAAATTTCCGCTCCAGCACCAGCAATTCGCCCGACGGCAGCAGCATCGCGTCGCTGATATCGAAATTATTGGTGCGGCGGACCGCGAACTGACCGGGCGTCTTGCCGCCGATCAGGAATGCGATCAGGTCGCCATTGGCATCGAGGCCGCGCTCGGAGAACGCGATCAGCGTGCCGGCTAGCGGCAGGCCTTTCGGTACGATCACCAGCCCCTCAAGCCCCTTGTTGCGCGGCAGCTTGCGCAGCGCCGGCGGCACGGCAATCGTCTCGCCGCGCGAGCGCGTAAAGCCCTTGCTGAAATCGTAGCGCAGGATCTCGTTGGCGCGCTCGAGGCCGATGTAAACAAAAGAGCCGTCGAGCGCGATCGACTCGGAGTCGTACCAGCCGCGCGCGGTGATCGGCCTGCCGTCGGCGCCAAGCAGCGGCGCCGCCTCGACATCGGCAAGCCCGGTCATCTCGCGGCCCTGATAGACGATGCGGCCGGTGAACCAGCTGCCCTTGTCGCTGACCGAGATGAAGCGCTCGCCCTTGGCGTCGAGCCGCAATGCCGACAGCCCGCCAAAGCCGCGAAAGCTCGAGGTCAGGATCAGTCCGCTGCGATATTCCAGGGCGCCGAACCGAACACGTGCGCGGTCTCTGGTATCGAAAGCGGGAATCGGCCGGGCGTTGACCTCGATCGAGACCGGTGTCGCGACCGAGAGTTCGTCCGGGGAAGGCTGCTTCGGCGGCGGCTGGGTTGCGAGTTGCGCCCGCGCGATCTGTGGTACCGCGGCGGACAAAAGCCCCGCCGCCGTGGACTTCAGAAAGCGGCGGCGGGAGAAATGCGCGGGTTCACCCCTCATGGTGAGGAGGCGCGCTTGCGCCGTCTCGAACCATGAGACCCGGATATCCCCCATCCTTCGAGACGCGGCGAAGGCGCCGCTCCCCAGGATGAGGTATTCCCTGTCCGCGATAAGTCATCTCATTGCGTTACGAATGCAATCTGCGCCGGCGGCTTGACGTTGCGGGCGCCGCACCGTGGGTCTCGCTGAACAGCTCGGCGAGCTTTTCGGTGATGGCGCCACCGAGCTCTTCGGCATCGACGATGGTGACCGCGCGGCGATAGTAGCGCGTGACGTCGTGACCGATGCCGATCGCGATCAATTCGACCGGCGAACGGGTCTCGATTTCCTCGATGATGTAGCGCAGATGGCGCTCCAGATAATTGCCGGGATTGACCGACAATGTGGAGTCATCGACCGGCGCGCCGTCGGAGATCATCATCAGAATCTTGCGCTGTTCGGCGCGGCCCAACAGGCGCTTATGCGCCCAGTCCAGCGCTTCGCCGTCGATGTTTTCCTTGAGCAGGCCCTCGCGCATCATCAGCCCGAGATTTTTGCGCGCGCGCCGCCACGGCGCGTCGGCGGATTTGTAGATGATGTGGCGGAGATCGTTGAGGCGGCCGGGATTGGCCGGCTTGCCGGCGGCAAGCCAGGCTTCGCGCGACTGCCCGCCCTTCCACGCCCGGGTGGTGAAGCCGAGAATTTCCACCTTGACGCCGCAGCGCTCCAGCGTCCGCGCCAGAATATCCGCGCAGGTTGCCGCCACCGTAATGGGGCGGCCACGCATCGAGCCGGAATTATCGAGCAGCAACGTCACCACGGTATCGCGGAACGTGGCTTCCTTCTCGTTCATGAACGACAGCGGATGATAGGGATCGGTCACCACACGCGACAGCCGCGCCGGATCGAGCACGCCTTCCTCGAGATCGAACTCCCAGGCGCGGTTCTGCTGCGCCATCAAGCGACGCTGCAGCCGGTTGGCAAGCCGCGCGACGATGCCCTGCAAATGCGCGAGCTGCTTGTCGAGATAACTGCGCAGGCGCTCCAGTTCGTCATGGTCGCAAAGATCCTCGGCCGCGATGACCTCGTCGAATTTCGGCGCGAAAGCGTGATATTCCGGCCCGCGCTGCTCGTTGACGCCACGCGAATTCGGCCGCGTCGCTTCGCCGGGCGTTTCATCGTCGCCGAGTTCGCCGTCATCGAAAGTGTCGCTGGTGGAGGCCTGCGCGCTTTCCATCGCGCTCTCCGACATCTCGTCGGACGTGGGCTGCGCCTGATCGGCGCTCATTTCCTGCGCCGCATCGCTGTCGGGCGAACCCTCCGCGCCGGACTGGTCGTTTTCGCCGTCGCGGTTGTCGTCCTGGTTGTCGTCGTCGTCGGCCTCGGCGTTGCGGTCGTCGCCGAGTTCGAGCGCCGACAGCAGATCATGCACCGCGTCGCCGAATTTCGCCTGATCCTCGGCAAGGCGGTCGAGCCGGTCGAGCCGCGCGCCGATCTTGTCTTCCAGCAGCGGACGCCAGAGATCGACCATCTTGCGGGCGGCCGTGGGCGGCGCGAGGCCGGTCAGCCGTTCGCGCACCAGCATTGCCAGCGCATCGGACAACGGCGCATCGGCGCGGTCGGTGATCTCGTCGAACTTGCCGCGATGAAAATGATCGTCGAGCATCGCGGTGAGATTTTTCGCAACCCCCGCCATGCGCCGTGAGCCGAGCGCCTCGACCCGCGCCTGTTCGACCGCCTCGAACACGCCGCGCGCCTGCGGATTACCCGGCATCAGCTTACGGTGCACTTTCGGATCGTGGCAGGCGAGTTTGAGCGCGATCGAATCGGCGTGGCCGCGCACGATAGCGGCGTCGCGCCGGGTCATCTTGCGCGCCGGCTCCGGCAACCGCGCCTTGCCGGGCGCGAGGCCTGGGCGCTCGGCCGCGAACGTCACTTCCAGCTCCGGGGTTCTTGCGATCGCGCGCAGGCAGGCGGTCACCGCGCGCTTGAACGGCTCGGTCGGCGCTTCCTTCGAGCCGCCGCGGAATTTTGTGTTGGTGGTCATCGCCAGTCCTTACAGCGCCTTGGTAAACCAGTGACGCTTGACGCCGCCGGGATAGCCATCGATTGCACCGAACGCCTCATACCCGCATGCCCGGTAGAAGCCCGGGGCCTGGACGCTCATCGTGTCGAGATAGGATCGCACCGCCCCGAACCGCCGGGCCTCCTCCTCGATCTGTTCGATCAGCGCCGTCCCGTGACCCTTTCCACGAAACTGCTCTTCGATCCAGAAGAACTGGATGAACAGCACGGTCGTCCAGACCTCGCCAACAATTCCGCCGACTATCGCCCCGTCGTCACGCAGCGAGATGGCGAAGCGGCGATATTTTTGCTTCCCCATCTTCTCAGCGTTATAGCGCAGCAGTCCGCCAAGCACCGCGCGCCTGGTCGCTCCAATCGTGCGCTCGACGGAAATCGCCGGCATCGCATCAGCTCATCGCAACGTTCACCGAGGATTCCGCCAGCTCGGCGTTGAAGCAGCGCTGATAGAATTCAGCAACCAGCGGCCGTTCCAGTTCGTCGCACTTGTTGAGGAAGGTGACGCGGAAGGCAAAGCCGATGTCGGTGAAAATCTCGGCGTTCTCGGCCCAGGTGATGACCGTGCGCGGGCTCATCACGGTCGACAGATCGCCGTTGGCGAAGGCGTTGCGGGTGAGGTCCGCGAGCCGCACCATCTTGTTGACGACGTCGCGGCCCTCCGAGGTGCGGTAGTGATGTGCCTTGGCCAGCACGATCTCGACTTCCTCGTCATGGGCGAGATAGTTCAGCGTGGTGACGATCGACCAGCGGTCCATCTGGCCCTGGTTGATCTGCTGGGTGCCGTGATAGAGGCCGGACGTATCGCCGAGGCCGACCGTATTGGCGGTCGAGAACAGCCGGAACGCCGGATGCGGCTTGATCACCTTGTTCTGGTCGAGCAGCGTCAGGCGGCCGGAGACCTCGAGCACACGCTGGATCACGAACATCACGTCGGGACGGCCGGCGTCGTATTCGTCGAACACCAGCGCGATATTGTGCTGCAGCGCCCAAGGCAGAATGCCGTCGCGGAATTCGGTGACCTGCATGCCGTCACGCACCACGATGGAATCCTTGCCCACCAGATCGATACGGCTGATATGGCTGTCGAGGTTGACGCGCACGCACGGCCAGTTCAGCCGCGCCGCGACCTGCTCGATATGGGTGGATTTGCCGGTGCCATGATAGCCCGTGACCATGACGCGGCGGTTCTTGGCAAATCCGGCGAGAATGGCGAGCGTGGTGGCACGATCGAACCGATAATCCGAATCGACGTCCGGCACGTGCGGATCGACTTCGGAGTAAGCCGGCACTTCGAGATCGCTATCGATACCGAACACTTGCCGAACCGACACCTTCATGTCGGGCAAACCGGCGGGTTCCTGCACTTTGGTCATGGCGGCGGTCGTCATCAATCCTCCGAGGTCTCGGACGCTCCCGAAACCAGATTTGCGGCATGGCTGCGGATGGGGGCTAAAGTGAACGTAGCAGAGAGCACGGGCCGGCAGAAGCCCGCGGGACAATCAAAGTTCCATTGCGTTATCATCTAGATAGATGCTGGCCCCGATTTTTGGAGGGCTGCCCTGCGAATTACGCCGCACTTTCGCCGGGACAATTGGCCACCCCTCGCTCGAGGGCGCTGATGGCGCTTTCCACTCCGCCGATGAGTTATGTTAGGTCTGGGCCCCGACCGGACAGCAATACCAGCACAGGAATCTTGTGGCTTCCTTCATCGATCCCTTGATTACGTTCGTCTCGGCACATGCGTGGCTTGCCTATCTCACGCTATTCCTCGCCGCCCTCCTGGAAGCAGTTCCCATCGCAGGCTCGGTGATCCCGGGCTCGACCATTATCCTGGCGCTGAGCGCGCTGGTGCCCGGCGGCGACCTGCGACTCGAGTGGGTGCTGGTGGCCGCGATCGGAGGTGCGTTGCTGGGCGACGGAACGGCATTCTGGATCGGACATCGCACCCAGCGCGAAATCCTGAGCTCCTGGCCGATGACGAATTACCCGCGCGTGGTAGCGCAGAGCGAAGCGTTCTTTCATCGCTGGGGCGCGCTGGCGGTGTTCTTCGCCCGATTTGTGCCGCCGATCCGCGCCTTCGTGCCGATCACGGCAGGCGCGTTGGGCATGACGCCGCTGCGCTTTTACGCCGTCAACATCCCGGCGATCCTGCTATGGGCGCCCGCGCATGTGCTGCCGGGCGTGCTGGCGGTATCCGCGCTGCACCACTACGCCGGAATTCCGCATCATACCGGGGTCGGCAAGCATTACTGGATGCTGATTGTGGTCGGCGGCGCGTTGGTTGTCGCGCTGGCGGTCTGGGTGATCCGCCGCCGACATGGCGGGACCGCCATCGAGCCGGCAGCCAAGTCGATCAAGGATTCTCGCTGAGATTTCGGCCTGCGCAGCCTCCCGCAGCTGTGCTAACTTCGGTTCCATAAGCCGGCTACCCTCCGGCAGGCGCGCGGAAATTACCGACGATGAAACGTCGCGTATTCATGATGCTGCTCGGCGGCACGGCGGCGGCTTCCATTTCGTGGCCGCTGGCGACCCGCGCGCAGCAGGCGATGCCGGTGATCGGATTCCTCAATGGCTCATCCCCGGATGGTTACGCGCCCATGGTGGCCGCCTTCCGTCAGGGTCTGAAGGAAGCAGGCTACGTCGAGGGCCAGAACGTGGCGATCGAATATCGCTGGGCCGATGGCCACTATGACAGGTTGCCGGACCTAGCGGCCGATCTAGTGCGCCACCAGGTTTCAGTCATCGCAGCGACAAGCACGCCGGCAAATCTGGTTGCGAAAAAGGCGACCAGCACCATCCCCATTGTCTTCACCACCGGCAGCGATCCGGTGCAAATAGGCCTCGTTGCGAATCTGAGCCGGCCCGGCGGCAACGTCACCGGCGTAAGCCAAATCAATGTCGAACTAATCCCGAAACGGCTGGAGCTGGCGCATGAGCTGATGCCCGCCGCGACCGCAATAACGCTGCTCGTGAACCCGAGCGACCCCTCGCGCGCTGAAGATTTGATAAAAGAAGTGCGGGCTGCGGCCGACCGTCTTGGATTGCAGCCTCATATTCTGAGGGCCACCACCGAAGCGCAAATCGAAGCCGCGTTCGCCGGCTTTGCCAAGTCGAAGGCCGGCGTGCTCCTGATTGGTGCCGACTCTTATTTCGTCAACAAGAGTCAATTGCTGGCCGAACTCTCGCTTCGCTATGCGGTGCCTGCGATTTACGAAAATAGCGAGTTCGTCAACGCCGGCGGCCTGATGAGCTACAGCGGCAACATCAAGGAATCGTATCGATGGGCCGGCCTCTACACCGGGCGGATTCTCAAGGGTGACAAGCCTGCCGACCTCCCGGTGCAGCGCGTCACCAAAGTTGAGCTGATCGTCAATCTCAAGACTGCCAAGGCGTTGGACATGACCATTCCGCTCTCGCTGCTCGGTCGCGCCGACGAGGTGATCGAGTGAGGTGCAGGCCGCGACTGCTCTCCGCGGGTCGTCGCTGCGAATCATACGCGGAACTCAGGGCCTGTTGAAAGCCGGGCTGCGCCCCGGCGCGGGACCGATGTAGCGCGCGCGGGGGCGGATCAGCCCGCCATGCCGCAATTGCTCGCTCGCATGCGCGATCCATCCGACGGTCCGCGCCATCGCAAACAGCACCAGTTCGTTGCCGGGCGGCAGGCCCAGCGCATGCACCAGCACCGCGAGCGCGTAGTCGATATTGACGAATTCGCCGGTCGCTTCGAGGATCCGCTCCGGAATCTCGGTGGTGAGTCTCTCCGCCGCGCCGGCCCGCGCCAAGGCTGCCAGCAGGGCGTGAGCGCGCGGATCACCGTGCTTGTAGACGCCGTGACCGAAGCCCGCGAAACGTTCGCCGAGCGCAACCCGCTCCCTGATGACCGGGGCGACATCGCGATCCACCAGCGTCTTCACGAGCTGCGCGGCCAGAACCCCGGCGCCGCCATGTCTGGGGCCTTTCAACGCCACGAGGCCGGCGATCATTGCATCATAAAGATTCAATCCGGTAGATGCCGCGCACCGCACGGTAAAGGCCGAGGCGTTGAGTTCATGGTCCGCCAGCAGCACCAGCGCACGGCGGATCAAATCGGCGGCGCGCTTGTTGTCCGGCGCCCAGGCTTTGGCGATCTGGAGATGAAGCGGTTCCGCCGACGATGCGCCGTTCAACATCGTGGCGACCACCAGACGCAGGATGCGGCCGCCGACCATCGCGCGCCCGTCGGCGGCGCGGGTAAAGGCCCGTGGATCCGCGCTTGCGGCCAGCGCCAGCACGGCGATGGTGCGATCGATCGGTGCGGCATGGCGCGCGGCGTCGGCGACGCTGCGCATTTCGCCCGATACATGCGGGCAATTGTCCTGGGAAAACGGATCGACGCCGGTCACATCCCACAGCAACGTCGCGGCATGTTCGAGCGTGTCCTTTTCCGCAAGCTCGATGCAGTTCACGCCGCGGTAAATCGGGCCATCCTCGGTGATGGTCGAAATCGACGAATCCATCACCGGCAGATCGGCGTCGAAACTTCTGAGGCCACGCGGCTCCGGCGACGGCGCGCGTCGTTCCTTCAGCCCGCGGACGTCCTCCGCCCGATAGCGATGGCTTCGCGAATCCGACGAGGGCTCGGAGCGGATCAATCCGCGGCTGACATAGGCGTAGAGCGTGGCGGGCGAGATCGCGAGTTCCGCCGAGGCCTCGCGGGCGGAGAGATAAAGTGCCGCGGATTTCTTCATATTGATTTACATAATCAAGATTGATCAATCTGTCGAGAGGGTCGACCTTTGAGGCCTCAAAGGAGATCGACCATGAACCTGCAACTTTCCAAGAGCCCGATCGGGCTGGACGGCATTCCCGCCGCCGAAACGGTGCTCAGCCACGTCGATGGCGAACGTGGCGAACTGATCATCGCCGGCGAACGCGTGGGCGACCTCGTGCGCAAAACCAGCTTCGAGGGTGTGACCGCGCGGCTGTGGAGCGGCGGAACCGGCCAGCCGACGGCTGAGGCCACCGTGCGTGCCGCTTTGGGCGCGGCCCGCGAACGCGCCTTTGCCCGGCTTCCGGACTTGCTGGGAATTACGCGCGGCCTGTCGATCATCGATGGCTTCCGCGCCGCCATCGCCGGATTGCGCGCGGAAAACGGATT
>WNFF01003711.1_pt1 | contig 18026 bp, 13 predicted proteins | sample 5400441 | NCBI WGS metagenome assembly WNFF01 (sample SAMN13153345, study PRJNA577476) | soil metagenome | isolation source: 120 cm saprolite under Douglas fir tree site 2 hole 3 replicate 1 | place: USA:California | collected 2015-04-18 | reverse complement strand
CGCAGCCCGCGAGCGCCGCGAGGCAGAGCACCCACGACTTGCCGCGCGCGCGCATGGCTCCAGCTTGCAGGACGACGGGGTGCTTCGCAAGGAGGCGATGTGCGCCAGGTATGGATCGCGCGCAAGGGTGGGCCCGAGGTGCTCGAGGTGCGCGAAGCGCCCGACCCGCAGCCGGGGCCGGACGAGGTGCGCATCCGGGTGCGCGCGGCGGGCGTGAACTTCGCCGACCTGATGGCGCGGCGGGGGCTGTACCCGGACGCGCCGAAGCTGCCGTTCGTGCCCGGGTACGAAGTGGCGGGCGAGATCGACGCAGGTCCGCCGCACCGCATCGGGCAGCGCGTGTTGGCCTTGACGCGGTTCGGCGGCTACTCCGACGTCGTTGTCGTGCCGGCGAAGCGGGCCATCGAGATCCCGCCGCGCATGTCGTTCGCGGAGGCCGCAGCCATCCCAGTGAACTGGATCACCGCCTGGCACATGCTGATCGAGCTGTGCAACGTCAAGCGAGGCCAGCGCGTCCTCTTGCACGCGGCGGCGGGCGGGGTGGGGACGGCGGCCGTGCAGATCTGCCGGCGGGTAGGCGCGGAGGTGATCGGCACCGCGTCCGGCTCCAAGCACGCGAGGCTCCGCGAGCTGGGCCTGACGCACGCGATCGATTACCGGAAGCAGGACTTCGAGGACGAGGTGAAGCGCATCACCGGCGGCCGCGGCGTGCACGTGGTGCTCGATGCGGTCGGCGGCGCATCGATCAAGAAGGGCTGGCGGTGCCTCGCGCCCACCGGGAAGCTGGTCGTGTTCGGCGCCAGCTCCGTGATGCAGGGCCCGGTGGGGATGATCTCCTCCGTGCTGCAGATGACGCCCTTCTGGCCCCTGAAGGTCATGCAGGAGAACAAGGCCCTGATCGGCGTCAACATCGGCCGCCTCTGGGGCGAGGAGGACCTGCTCACCTCCGAGCTGCGCGCGATCCTGCAGGGAGTGGCGGAGGGGGCCTTCCGGCCGATCGTGGACCTGGAAGTGCCGCTGGCCGATGCGGCGCGCGCGCACCGGCGGCTCGAGCAGCGGGAGAATTTCGGGAAGGTGGTGCTGGTGGCGTGACCGATCAGCGCGCCGCGCTCGCGCGAGCGGCCGATGAATGCTGCGCGGCTTCCGTGCGCCTGGCGACGAAGAGCACCAGGTTTCCGAAGGGGAACCGCCAATGCCGGTGCGGCACCAAGCGCGAGAGGAACCGCGCTCCGCGGAAGGAGAGACCGGCCAGAAACGGCGTGACCGAGTGGCTGGTCGTCTTCAGCTCGACCTGGAACTCGCGCGCGAATGCGGGGTACAGCTCGCCGAGCTTTCGCTCCAGATTGAAAAAGGTGAACCTGGTGATGTGCTGCTCCTCGTATTTCACGTCGGAGAAGCGGTCGAGGAGCGCCTCGAGCAGCGGCCACGTGCTCGCGTAGTTCGGAGTGGTGAGGACGAGCCTGCCCCCGGGAGCGAGCCGGCGCGAAATCTGCCGGAGCATCTCCTGCCCCTGCCGGGCCGTCAGGTGCTCGAGCACCTCGATCAACGTGATGCAGTCGAAGCGCTCGCCGAGCGTGTCCAGCCGCTCGATCGCGTCTATGAAGCGGAATTCACGGAAGCTGGTGCCGTGGTGCGCTTTGGCGTACTCGATCTGTGCGGGCAGGATGTCGACGCCGAGCTGCCGCCGGAACCGGTCGGCCGGAACGAGCGACAGGAAGCTTCCCGCGAAGCAGCCGATGTCGAGGAGTGAGGTCTGGCCTTCCTTGGGAAGGCAGTCGAGGACGCGCTCGAACTTGGACAGATGCCACAGCCGGCGGATCGGGTTCCCGCCGCGGAGCACCTGGTCGTAGAAGCCGACGGGGATTCCTTCGTAATCGTACGCAGCCATCCGGGTTGCGCTGGTACAGTGCGCGCGATGGGACTGTCAAACGCGCGGCGGCTGTCGGCGGCGTACGGCTGCCTGATGCTCGCCTGGACCTTCACGCTTCCGCCGTTTTCCGCGCCGGACGAATGGTCGCACTACCTGCGCACGCTGGGCATCGCGCACGGGCGCTTCCTCGGAGCTCCGGTGGAGTCGTTCCACGATGCCAGTCTCGATCCGCGGCAGGAAGCGTGGGTAGCGCAGACCGTGCGCTGGACCGAGGTGCCGCCAGGGATGGCGCCGGACGGTTACGGCTGCAACGCCTTCCGTCCAGCGGTATCGGCCGCTTGCGCCGACCGCGTGCCGCCGCCACCGCGAGAGCCGGTCCGCCGCCTGACGGTGAACGGCACCTACCAGCCGGCCGCTTATCTGCTGCCCGCGCTCGTCCTCCGCGGAGCGGACGGACCTGTCTCTGGCCTGATGCTGGGCCGGATCGCCAATGCGCTGACCTGCGTTGCCCTGCTTGCCGCGGCGGCCTGGGCGCTGCGCCCGCATTTGCTGGGGCTGGTCGCCGCGGTGACGCCCATGGCCGTCTTTCTCGCGTCCTCACTGAACCCGAGCGGTCCCGAGATCGCCGGCGCGATTGCGTTCGTCGCCGGCCTGATCGCGCTTGCGCGTGGCAGCGCGCGCGGCCCGCCTTGGACGGCGGCGGCGGCCGGCGGCGCGGCGCTCTGCCTGTCGCGCTCGCTCGGGCCCATCTGGCTCGTGCTCCTCGGCGCGGAATGCATCGCGCTCTGCGGCATACCGGAGGCGTGGCGGGCCGTGCGCGCTGCGCCGCGCCACGCAACCTGGACGGCGGGCATCATCGGCTCCGCCGCGGTAGTCAACAGGGTGTGGGAGGCCGCGTATGGACCTCATCTCCCGGCGGCAGGGCTGGAGACAATTCCAGCGGCGCTCGGTGAGTCGCTGCGCGCCCTGCCGCGCTGGATCCGGGAGCAGATCGGGGTCTACCAGTATCTCGATTCGCAGATGCCGGGCTTCGCGTACCTGCTCTGGATCGCGCTGGTGGTCGCGCTGGTGATCGCCGCGGTCTGGGTGGGCACGCGGCGCGAGCGGCTCGCCCTTGCGATGGCGATCGGCGCCGCGCTGGTCATCCCGGTGCTTCTCGACGCCTTTGCGATGCGGCCCATCGGTTGGGCGGTGCAAGGGCGGCACGTGTTGCCGCTGTCGGTCGCGGTGCCGATGATCGCGGCGGAAGTGCTGGTCCGGAACGGACGCCCGGCGGGACGCCTCGGCGCGGGACTCGCGCTCGTTTGCGGCGTCGTGCAATTCGTCGGGGTCTACACGGACGGCCGAAGGTCGGCGGTGGGGACCTCCGGCTCCTGGCTGTTCCCGCTGCACGCGGAATGGAGCCCGCCCCTGGGGTGGGGGCCTTGGCTCCTCCTGGCAGGTGCCGGCGCGGCGCTGATCATGACTTCGCGACCGGCGCCGACATGAACTCGTGGACGCGGTCGATCTGCTCGTTCCAGGTGATGCTGCGGACCAGGGCCTGGCCGGCGCTCGAGAGGCGGTGGCGCAGCGCGGGATCGCGCAGGAGGCGCTCCAGCGCGCCGGCCAGGAGCGACGGGCTGGGTTCGGCGACCAGCGCCGTCTCCCCGTCGCGCAGGAGCCACGCGTTGGCCGGATTGACGTTCGCGACGGGCACGGCGCCGCAGCTCATCAGCTCGAAGGGGAGGTACGAGGGGTGCTTGGTGAGCATCAGCACCAGCCCGGCGTGGCACTTCCGGTACAGGTCGGCGGTCTCCCGGTAGGGGAGGCGTCCCAGGAAGCGGAGCCCGGGTGCGCGCTGCGCGATCTCCGGCGGGACCTGGCTTCCCGCCACGACCACGTCCACCTCGGAGCCATTCCGCTGCTTCAGCCGCCGCAGGGCGGCCAGGCCGAGCTCGAACGCGTTCCGGTCCGTCTCGGGGCGGCCGTAGAAGAAGACGCGGAAGGGCCGCTCGTCGCGCGACGGAGGAGGATGGAAGAGCTCGGGATCCGTCGCTGGCGTGAAGGAGACCGCCGGCGCGCCGAACTCGCGCCGGTACACGTCGCAGAGGCCCGGCGTGTTCACGATGCCCGGGAAGCCGAACCGGTACGTGGCTTCCACCAGCGAGTAGTACGTACCGGCCGGGTAGAAGAGCGGCTCATAGTCCTGGATGAAGTAGTACTTGCGGGCCGAGGTCCGGTTCTTCATCACGGCGTACGCGCTGGTCCAGAAGGTGGCGATGCTCGCGTCCGCCGGCGGCACCTCCTCCATCGCGGCGCGCAGCACGCGCACTTCGATGTCCCGCAGCGCCGGGAACGCCTCGACCACCTTGCGCTTCATGTCCTCGGCCGCCACGGACGGCCGGTCGTAGAAGACGAGGTCGCTCTGGACGCCGTGCCGCTCGCGCAGTCCCGTGACGAAGCGCAGGATGGTGTGCACGCCGCCGTAGAAGGCGTACTCGAAGTACGGCACGTACCAGTGAACGCTGCGGATCGGCGCGCGCAGCCCCCGGGCCGCCTCCAGGCAGGCGCGGTTGGCGGCGAGATCGTCCGCGGTGAAGTCGAGCGCCTCGACCAGGTCGAGCCGGTCCTGGACGCCCATGGCGAACCGGGTGCGACGCAGCAGGTCCTTGGCGCCCAGCCAGGAGAAGCGGCCGAGCCGGGAGAGGATGCGGCCGCGCGCCGCCGCGAGCTTCACAGGAAGCTCCGCGCAAACTCCAGCATGTCCTCGGGGCCGTCCCGCAGCATCACCGCCGGGTCCTTCAGGCTCAGGTTCGGGTTGAAATACGGGTCGCCCCCGCGCAGGTACGGCTCGTACGCGGCGAAGCTGCGCTGGAAGTCGGAGCGCGGGATCTCGGTGCCGCGCGTCTTCGCTTCGTGATGGAGGAGCCGGGCGTGCGGGGTCATCACGACGCGCAATCCCCGCGCACGCGCGCGCAGGCAGATCTCCACGTCGCTGCCGCAGAGGATGAAGGACTCGTCGAAGCCGCCCAGCTGGTCGAAGACCTCGCGGCGCATCATCATGCAGGCGCCGGTCACCGCGGTGCAGTCGCGGATCCGGTCCGCGCGGCCGAACGGCGTGATCTCGTCGGGGCGGCGGCCGGCGAAGACGTGGCCCGCGTAGCCCGTCAGCCCCACCACGACGCCGGCGTGCTGCACCGTCCCGTCCGGGTAGAGGAGCAGGCCGCCGGCCATCCCGATCTCGGGCCGGCTCGCGAACGCCAGCAGCGCGTCCAGCCACCCGGGCGCGAGCGCCTCGACGTCGTTGTTGAGGAAGAGCAGGTAGTCGCCAGTCGCGTGCCGCGCTGCGAAGTTGTTCACCGCGGACCAGTTGAACGCCGCGGGGTAGGGAAGCACCTTCGTCGCTTCGCGACGCGCCAAGGTGGCGAGGTATTCGTGCGTGGCGGGCTCCACCGAGCCGTTGTCGACGACGACCAGCTCTGCCCTCGCGGCGAAACGGTGCCGATCCAGGCTCTCGATGCAAGCGCGCAAGAGATCGGCACGGTCGCGCGTGGGGACGACGATCGAGACCCGCGCCGGCGTCGGGGGCTCGTACAGGATCGCGCCGTCGGGAGCGACCCGGTAGTGCGGTCCGTACGCGCGAAGCACGTGATCGGAGATGGCGCGCCGCCGGTCCTCTTCCGGTTGCGGCCGGTCGGCCGTCCGGTGCAGGAGGACCTGCGGCACGTGCTTGACGCGCCCGAGCCGCGGGAGGAGGCGGAGGAGCAGGTCGTGCCGCTCGGCGCCGCCCATCTCGCGGAATCCGCCCGCGGCCTCGAACAGCTCGCGCCGGACGGCGGCGACGCCGCCCACGGAATCGTGCGAGAGCAGCGCTTCCGGAGACCAGGCGGGCTTGAGCAGCGGCTGCTGCCCGAGAAGGTCCTCATCGGAGTAGAGGAGCCCCGCGTCCCGCGCGCCGGTCGCCGCCAGGGAGAACAGGGCTTGCGGAACGAGCCGGTCGCCTGCGTCGAGGAGCACGAGCAGCTCGCCCCGGCCCGCCGCGGCGGCGCGGTTCAGCGCATCCGCCGAAGGATCGGCGCACTCGTGGACCGCCATGCGGCGATAGGTCTGCGCGGCCAGCGACGCGGTGGTCCGGAGCGCTGCCTCCGAGTCGCCCGGCCGCCTGACCACGACCACGTCGAACGCCGGCCTCCAGCCCAGCGATTCCGCTCGCCGGCGCTGCTCCTCCAGGTCGCGCCTCGACGGGGCTCGCTGCGCCGACCATGCGGCGTACGTGAGCGGCCGCGGCCGCGTGTCGCGCGCCAGGATCCGGGAGAGGGCGCGACCGAGGCGCCGGACCGTTCGCAGCGGCATCACGCCTGCTTCCGCCACGGCCGCACCACCCGCGGCGGCCACGCCAGATCGGCCTGCTCGGAGGTGAGCGACAGGTTCGGGCTGTAGAAGGGGTCCGATTCGAGCGCGCTTCCCCAGCGTCGCGTCATGTAGGCCCCCTCGCTCGCGGAGCGCGCCCGGTTGGCCGGCGCCTCGTCGGGACCGCGCGTGGCCGCCTCGTGGTGGATCAGCTCGGCGTACGGGGTCCACACGTTCCGGTACCCCTTCTCGCGCAGCCGCAGGCAGAAGTCCACGTCGTTGAACGCGACCGGCAGGTTCCGCTCGTCGAACCCGCCCACCTCGTCGAACGCTGCCTTGCGCACAGCCAGGCACGCGGCGGTCACTGCGCTGACCTCGTGCACCAGGTGCGGCCGGCTGAAGTAGCCGCGCGCCTTGGCGGGCAGGCGCCGGTGGAGATGGCCGGCGACGCCGTAGAGGCCCAGCACGATGCCCGCGTGCTGGACGGTCCCCTCGGGGTACAAGAGGCGCGCGCCGACCGCACCGACGCCGGGGCGCATCGCCTGGCTCACCATCTCGGACAGCCAGCCCGGTGACGTCGCCTCCACGTCGTCGTTGAAGAAGAGCAGCACTTCGCCGCGCGCCTCCCGCGCCGCCAGGTTGTTGAGCGCCGAATAGTTGAACGGCCGCTCGTCGCGCAGCACGCGGATCGCGCCCTCCGCCTGGAGCCTGGCCAGCTCGTCGAGCGTGCGCCGCTCGCGGCTGCCGTTGTCGACCACCACCACCTCGTAGGCCGCGTAGTCGGTGTGCTTGCGGAGCGCGGAGAGACATCGGCGCAGCAGGCGACCATCACGCGTGGGGATCACGATGGTGACGGGCGGCGGCGGCTGCGGCAGCGGATGGCGGACGCGGTAGGTCGTGTCGAAAGGCCCGGGGCCGACCTCAGCTACCTGGGCGCCGTCCTCCAGGAACGACCGGATCGCCGCCTCGCCGGCGCCGTGAGCGTAGCCCTTGGCCCCGGTGCCCGCAGCCGTGGAGGCAGGGTGGACGCGCCAGTGGTACAGCACGAACGGCACGTGGCGGACGCGCTCGGGAGAGGTCTTCCGCAAGCACCGCAGGCAGAGGTCGTAGTCCTGGCTCCCTTCGAAGCCCGGCCTCAGGCCGCCCACTTTGCGCACCAGCGCGGTGCGATACACGCCGAGATGGCAGAAGTAGTTCTGCCCGAGGAGGAGGTCGGGATCGAACTCCGGCTTGAAATACGGATCGCTGTAGCCGCCCGCCGCGCCGAGCTTGTCCTCGTCGGTGTAGAGCAGGTCTGTCGCCGGGTGGGCCTCCAGCTCCTCGGCGATCAGGTACAGCGCGTGCGGGGGAAGCGCATCGTCGTGGTCGAGGAGGGCGACGTACTCGCCGCGCGCCAGCTCCAGCGCGGTGTTCGTCGCCGCGGAGATGTGCCCGTTCGTCTCCCGGTACCGGACGCGAATGCGCGCGTCGGCCGCCGCGGCCTCGTCCAGCACTACCCGTACGTGCGGAGCGCGCGAAGCGTCGTCGGCGATGCATAGCTCCCAGTGGGGATACAGCTGCCCGCGCACCGACTCGATGGCGGCCCGCAGCCACTCCTCGGGAGTGTCGTGGACCGGCATCAGGACCGAGATCAGCGGCTTCTGGTGGAGCTGCCCGATGCGGTCCGCGATCGCGTCACGATCGGCGGCGCTCAAGGTGTCGTATCGCCGCCGCCACTCGGCATAGCGGGCGCGACTGCTCGCGTGGGCGACGCGCTCCAGCAGGCGCTGCCGGAGGGCGCTCAAGCCCCCCGATCGGAGAGTCTGCCCCGCCTTCCTCAGCAGCAGAGCGAGCCGCCCCGGCGCGCGCCCGAGCTGCGCGGCGACGCGGACAGTTTCGCGGAGGGCAACCTCGGTATCGCCGATCGGGACCACTTCCACCTGTCCAACCCGGAAGGGCGACCCGCCCGGCTTGAGCCACAGCTCCGGCAAATCCTCCGGCAGCCGGACCAGGCCGCGGACCACGCCGCGGCGGGGCGCCGGCAGCTCGGCGCGCCAGGTTGGCTCGGGCGAATCGACCAGCATCGGCGCCGGACCATCCGCCTGCTCGACGCGCACCAGCACCCATCCGGACGGGAGCTCCGAGTCCGCCGCGCGCAGTCGCACGGCCGGCCGGGGGCCGGTGACGCGCCACCCGGCCGCGCCGTCCTGGACCGCGTCGCGCACCTCGCCGGGCTGGAGAGCAATCGCCCTGCGTACCCGCATCGCCGCGTTCGCCTTACCACAACCGGCCGGTCGACGGTCACGGGTGGCCTTTTTCATTCGGAAGCCGACTTGAACGCAAGGGTACTTGACGGTATCTAGCGCCGACGCTCTTTTCGACCGCCGACACATGCCGCCGATGCCGTTCAATCCGCTCGACCATCCGCTCTGCCTCGAGCTTCCTCGGCACGTCAACGCCATTTCGTGGCAGGAGCACATCCCGTTCGGGATGGCGCTGGTGCAGATGCTGCGGCCCAAGGTGCTGGTCGAGCTGGGTGTGCACACCGGCGACTCGTATCTCGCCTTCTGCCAGGCGGTCGCCGAGCTCGGCCTCGACACGGCTTGCTACGGCGTCGACACCTGGCGCGGCGACGAGCACGCGGGCTTCTTCGGCGACGAGGTGCTGGCCGAGCTGCGCAAGCACCACGACGCGCGGTACGGGACGTTCTCGCGTCTGGTGCAGTCGACGTTCGACGAGGCAGCGCGCCACCTCCCCGACGGCGCAGTGACGTTGCTGCACGTCGACGGCCTGCACACGTACGAGGCGGTGGCACACGACTGGGAGACCTGGAAGCCGAAGCTCGGCTCCGGCGCGGTGGTCCTGTTCCACGACATCAACGTGCGCGAGCGGGACTTCGGAGTCTGGAAGTTGTGGGAGGAGATCAAGGCAGGTCGCCCGCATTTCGAGTTCAAGCACGGCCATGGCCTCGGGGTGCTCGCAGCGGGGCCGGCCGTGCCGCCGGCGATGAAAGAGTTTTTCGACCTGCGTGGCGTCGCAGCCGAATCGGTGCGGGCGTTCTTCTTTGCGTTGGGCAGCCGGATCACGCTGCAAGCGCAGAACGCGAGCCAGGGAAGGTTGCTCCAAGAGACGCAGCGGAAGGTGCTGGAGTACGACGGCGAGTGCCGCTTCCGCGACGCGCGCATTCGCGAGCAGGAGGCGAAGATCCTCGAGTTCGATTCCGCCGTGCGCGACAGCAGCGCGACAATCCAGCGCTTGACCGAGGAGGCCTCGCGCGTGCGCGCCGAGATGAACGAGGTCAAGCTCGAGCTCGCCGAGATGAACGAGGTCAAGCTCGAGCTCGCCCGCGCGAGGTCGCAGTTGTCGGGCCGGAGCTACCGGATCGGACGGGCGATCACTGCGCCCTGGCGCCTGCTTCGGGGCAGCCGCTCATGACCGGCCGGTGCGACGTGATCATCCCGGTGAAGAACGCGGTCTGGTGGGTCGCCACTTGCCTCGAGGAGCTGTTCCGGCACAGCACTCCGCAGGAGCGAGGGCGCGTGATCGTCGTCGACGATTCGTCAACCCCGCGTTCGTATGCGACGCTGGAGAAGATCTGTGCCCGCCATCCCGAGGTGCAGTTGCTGCGCAACGGCGGGCGGCCCGGATTCGGAGGGGCGTGCAGCTTCGGAGTCGGGCGATCGAACGCGCCCTACGTGCTGCTCCTCAACACCGATTGCCTGATCACCCGCGGGACGATCGGGAAGCTCATCGCCGTGTTCGAGGCGGATCCGTCGATCGGGATGGCATGCCCCCTGTCGAACAACTCTCCGGTGCTCACGCTGCCGCTTCGCCCCGGCCGGTCGTACCAGGAGATGAACGAGATGCTCGAGGCGGCGGCGCGAGGCAAGCCTGCCGGCGCAGCGGCGATCGACGCGTGCACGGTGGTCGGGAATTGCCTGATGATCTCCCGCAGGTGCTGGGACGCCACGGGCGAATTCGATCCGATGTGGAAGTCCGGATACGGGGAAGAGACCGACTTCCAGATGCGCGCCATGCAGCGCGGCTTTCGCGGCGTCGCGCTGATCGACACTTACGTCTACCACTTCGGCAGCGCGACGTTCCGATACGATCCGGCGCTGGCGCAGATCCAGAAGAACGCCCTGGCGACGTTCCTGTCGACCTGGGGAGATCGATACCGGGAGTACGCCGCCCGCTGCGCGTCCCATGACCCAGTGGACGCGGCGGCGCAGGCGCTGGACGGGATACGGACGAAGATCAGCCCCGACGTGCTGTTCGTCCTCCCGGGGCTCTCGCAAGGCGTCGGCGGCGTACACGTGGTGATCGACGTATGCAACTACCTGGTCCGCCACGGTATCGAGGCGAGATGTGCGGTGCTAGGCGGATTCACCGAGGGCGATCTGAGGGCGTACCAGGAGCCGATCTACTTCGGGCTGCTCCATTTCGCGGATGAGGCTGCGCTGCTGGCCGACGAGAGCCTTGCTCCCCGATTGGTGGTGGCGACTCTCTTCTCGACCTCGTTGCCTGCATTTGCGTACTCGCGGATGCGGGGAATTCCTCTGCTCAACTTCATCCAAGGCTATGAGTTTTATTTCGAGAACGGCACGCGGCGCCGCGAGGTCGAGGACGCCTATGGCGTCGCCGACGCGATGATCACGACCTCGGAATGGCTGGCGGAAGGCATCCGGCGTCACGTTCCCGACAAGCCGGTCGCGCTCCTTCCCATCGGCGTGAACGAGCACATGTTCGTGGGCGGTGAGGCCGTCCGGGGCGAGGGAAAGATCCGGGTCGCCGTGATGCTTCGGACCGCGCCGGACAAAGGTCAATGGGTTCTGCAGGAGCTGCTCCACCGACTGCTCGCGCACAAGGAGCAGGTGTGCGTCACCATCTTCTCCTCGGGCCGGCACGCCGTCCCCGCTGAATGGAGCCAGGACGAGGATTCGGTGTTCGCCAGCTTGCCGCTCGATCGCGGCGCGATCGCGGCCCTTCTCGGCGATTGCGACGTGCTGGTGGATGCCTCGTTCCACGAAGGCTTCGGTCTGCTCCCGCTGGAGGCGATGGCCGCGGGCGCCACGGTGGTCGCTTCCGATTCCGGGGGTGTGAACCAGTTCCTGCGCGATGGCGTGAACGGAGTGCTTGTCCGGGAGCTGAACAAGCCGGAGCGGTATCTGGCGGCGCTGGAGAAGCTCATCGGTGATCGGCAGCTGCTCGCCCGATTGCGAGCCGAGGCGAAGCAGACCGCAGCCCGGTTCACCGAGGACGCCTGCTACACCCGGTACGCGGCCTTCTTCCGTGAGCGGGTCGCACAGCCCGCCAGCTCGATCGATTGGTCGAAGGCGGCGGTGACGCTGCGGATCGATCAGGAGGCGGGCACCGATCAGCTGGTTCCCGAAACCCAGGTCGAAGTGCTGCGCCCCGATTATCTCGTGCTCCGGTCGAGGGGCACCGATCCCGGTCTGCTGCTGCCCCAGTTCGACGTGGCCGTGGGCTCCCGTCTGCTGGCACGGATCGACATGGTCAGTCCGGCGGCGACGACGCTGCAGCTGTTCTGCCCGGCCATCGCAAAGGAAGGCATCGTCGCCAAGGGTCGGCGCATGCTCCGCAGGCTTCTCCTGCCCGGGCGCCCCATGCGGTGGCGTTATAGCGAGGAGCACAGCGTCAAGGTTCCTCTTCACCGCGGTCGGAACGAGCTGCTGGTCGAATTGCCGCGGTGGTGGGGTGGTCGCGTCCGTCTGGATCCTGGCGAGGTCGAGGGGGACTTCTTGCTGAGGGACCTCGAGCTCCGAGCGATCGAGGACGCTCGCGGCGCCCCTCTGCCCACCGGAGCGCGCGCCGCCTCGCCCGATCTGCCGGGCGAGCGTTGCTTCCGGCTGGAAGGAAACGAGCACCTGAAGCAGTTCGAGCTGAGCCGGCAGCTGGAGCTGGCGAGCAGCGGAGCCCTCTTGCTGCGAGCGACCGGATCCGCTCCCTCGGTCCGTTTGGCCGCCTTCGACAGCCGGGCGGGCGAGGTGATGTTTCTGTGGCTCGATATCGACAGCCCGGCCGACACCTCGCTGACGGTGTCCGGCGAGCCGCGGCCCGTTGCTCGCCATCCAGCTGGCCGCGGGATTGACCGGCCTTCGCCTGCGGCCGGGATGCGTGCCCGGAGACTACGTCCTCCACAAGCTGGAGCTGCGGAGCTTTTCCGCGACGCAGCCCGACAGGATGACCGGCTGAGACGATTTGCTCGAGAGCCGATCCGCCGCGCTGCGTGCCGGACCGGCGACGCTCCGTGATAGAGCCAGTCTCCAAGGTGACGTCGGGACATGACACCGGAACGCCATCCCTCGCGGTGACCGAAGCGTCGGTCCCTTTGGCGGTGCCCGATCGCGAGCCTTACCACCCGTTCCAGCCCGATCCGGTCCGGGAGAGAGCTAGCCGGAACCGGCTCGTCCAGCTGCTCGTGAGACGAGGACAGCACGGCGTGGAAGAGAATACCGAGCAACTCTTTTCCCTGCAGAGCGGCGTCTGCGATCGGTTCGACTACTTCTCGGCACGGATGGTACGGTTTCCGGCAAGTCTGCGGGACGGAAGTCGATGCCGAGCTGGTCGACATCGCCCGGGAGCGGCTCGACGGCGCGACCGGCTTCGAGGTGATCCAGTACGACGGCCGGCGCGTCCCTTACGACGACGGCAGCTTCACCTCCATCGTGTCCGGCCACATCATCGAGCACACGCCGTCCCCGTTCGCGTATCTCAAGGAACACCTCCGACTTCTCGCCCCCGGCGGATGGCTCTTTCTCGAATTTCCCGATCGGTACCATCCAGTCGATCTGCATACGGGCCTGCCGTCGCTGGAGTACCTTCCTGGCCCGTTGCGAGCCCTGGCGCTCCGATACCGGGCGTCGCGCTTCTCGCGCTACTCGCCCGAGCAGCGCCGCCGATACCTGGACGTGCTCGGCACCCTGAAGCCGGTCAGCCGCTGGCAGATCGCACTGTTTCTCTGGCTTTCGGGCAACCCAGGAGAGCGAATCGTCCACTCCTACTCGCCGCTTCCGGGTTACGTCCGGATGCTGGTGGAAAAGCGTGCGTAGCGACCGGGCTTCAGCGAGCCTGTGGCACGGCCTTGCGTGAACGCCGGCTCCTCAGCTCGTCCCAGAGGCATTTCAAGAAATGAAGCCCTGTCGGAATCGATGAAGCCTTGGTAGTGCCCGCAATCCGCGAGCTCTCGTGCGTGGGGAATTCGGCGATCTTCACTCCGTGCTGCATGGCACGGATCGTCATCTGATACTCGATCGTGAATCCGGTCGCATCCAGTCCTAGGCCGAGCAGCACGTTCCGGCGGATGCCGCGGAACCCGTTGATGGAGTCGGTCACGTAGCCGCGGTCTCGATTGAACAGGACGTTGGCGGCCCAGTTGAAGGCGTTGTTCGCCCATTTTCGTGGTCGGAACCAGGTGGAGTCTTCTTCGTTGTAGGCACCTTTCATCATCCGGCTGCCGATGACGAAATCGAATCCCTGCTCGAACAAGGCGCGAAACCGCGGAATGTCGCGCCAGTCTTCGTTGCCGTCGGGACTGAAGTAGACGAGGTAGTCGGAGTCGGCGCGCTCGGCCGCCAGCCGGATCGCCTCTCCCCTGCCACGCGATCGCTGCTGGAGTACGCGGACGCCGTGTCGGGCATATTGGTCGAGCGTCCCGTCCGTCGACCCGCCGTCGACGGCGAACACCTCGTCGACGGACAGCCTTGCGGGATCGCTGAGGTGCGGGAGGAGCGCCTTCACCCCCTCGACCTCGTTCAGCGTGAGAAAGACCAGCGAAATGCGGGCAGGCATCGGCGCTCCCGGTTTGCTCGATTCATGGGACCTGGTGCTGCAAGTACCATCTGACCGTTTCGCGCAGCCCATCCTCGAGCGACCAGCGTGGCTGGTAGCCGATGCTGGCCCGCGCCCTGCGAGTGTCGCATCGCCGCCGCGGCTGGCCTTCGGGTTTGCTGGTGTCGAACACGACCTCGAACGACTCGCCGTGGAGCTCTCGATGGATCTTCTGCAGGATGCCGACCAGCTGCGCGATGGTTATCTCCTCGTCGCTGCCCAGGTTCAGCGGATCGGCTACGGCGTACTTCTCCGCGACCTCGATCAGCCCGCGAGCGAAGTCCTCGACGTAGAGGAAGCTGCGCGATTGGGTTCCGGAGCCCCACACTCGGAGCGGTCGCTCATGCTCCGTCCAGATGCGCCGGATGAGCGCCGGGATCACATGGGAGCTCGAGGGATCGAAATTGTCGCGTGGCCCGTAGCAGTTGTACGGCCGCGCGAGCGCGACCCTCATCCCGTACTCGCGCGCATACGCCTGCCCGAGGAACTCCTCCATCCTTTTTGCCCAGCCGTAGCCTTCGTTGGTGGGCTCCGGCCGGTCGCGGAAACCTTCCTCTTCCGGGGTGGGAATCGTGCAGTACCGAGGGTAGACGCAAGCCGAGCTGGTCACCAGGACCCGCTCGACGCGGGCCTCGCGCGCGGCTTCCATCACGTTCATGAACACCCGCAGGTTGTCGCGAAAGATGGACGCGGGGTGGGCGATGTTGAACTCGATCCCGCCGACGACGGCGGCCAGGTGCATTACGACTTCCTGACCGTCCAGGGCCGCGCGAGCCTGGTCCGGGTCGGCGAGGTCCGCTTCGAGGACCTCGAAACGTCCGGCGTACGGAGACAGGAAGCGTGCGGCGTTCGATCGCCTGCGCGTCGGGACGCGGACGCGCGCGCCGGCGTCGACGAGCATCTGCACGACGAAGCTACCGATGAACCCGGTCCCGCCGGTGATCGCGACTGCGCGACCGCGCCAGGCATCAGCTGAAATCGGCAATCTTGAGCCCCTCGGCCTCGAGGTCGGCCTCGACCATCAAGCGGACCAGCTCCTTGAAGCTGGTCCGTGCCCGCCAACCCAGCAGCCGCCGCGCCTTCGAGGCGTCGCCTTGCAGCAGGTCCACCTCGGTCGGGCGGTAGTAGCGCGGATCGATCTCGACGTGCTTTTTCCAATCGAGGTCCACCAGGCCGAACGCCTCGTCCAGGAACGTCTTCACCGAGTGCGCCTCGCCGGTGGCGATGACGAAATCCTCGGGCTCATCCTTCTGCAGCATCAACCACATCGCCTCGACGTAGTCCTTCGCGTATCCCCAGTCGCGCTTCGCCTCCAGGTTGCCCAGGAACAGCTTGTCGGCCTTCTTGGCGAGGATCTGCGCCAGGCCCCGGGTGATCTTCCGCGTCACGAAGGTCTCGCCTCGCCGCGGCGACTCGTGGTTGAACAGGATGCCGTTGGAGGCATGGAGACCGTACGCTTCGCGGTAGTTCACCGTCAGCCAGTACGCCATCACCTTGCCGCAGCCGTAGGGCGAACGCGGGTAGAACGGCGTCTCCTCGTTTTGCGGCACGCTTTGGACCTTCCCGTACATCTCCGATGAGCTGGCCTGGTAGTACCGGACCGGGCGGTTGCCGTGCACGTTGCGGATGGCCTCGAGAAGCCGGAGGGTTCCGAGCCCGAGCGTATCGATCGAGTACAGCGGGATGTCGAAGCTGACGCGCACGTGACTCTGGGCGGCCAGGTTGTATACCTCGTCGGGCAGCACCTGGTTGACGATCTTCTCCACCGAGGACCCGTCGGTCAGGTCGCCGTAGTGGAGGAACATGCGGGCGTCCTCGTCGTGGGGGTCCTGGTAGATGGGCATGATCCGCCCGGTATTGAAGGACGAAGACCTGCGGATGACCCCGTGGACCTCGTATCCCTTGGCGATGAGGAACTCAGCGAGATACGAGCCATCCTGGCCGGTGATGCCCGTGATCAGCGCTTTCCTGGTGGGGTTCATCATCGATTCTCGAAGAATTCGGTGACCGCTGCGATGACCCGGGCGACCTCCGCGTCGGTCATCATGGGGTGACAAGCCCAGTATACGCCCCGCGCGGCGATCGCCTCCGCGTTGAGGAGGTCGCCGCCGATCCGGTGAGGGAAATGCCGGAAGGCCGGCTGGACGGCCAGATTGCCTGCGACGATGGGACGCGTCTCGATTCCACGCTCCTCGAGGTGGCGCACGAATTCCTTCCGCAGCGACCGGAAGCGGGACCCGACCAGTACGGGGAACCCGAACCAGGTATGATCCGTCCCTGGAGTCGGCTGCGTGAGCTGGAGCGCGTCGCCCAGCTTCGAGAACGCCGCCCGGAAGGTCCCTGCGATGCGCTTTCTTGCCTGGTTGAAGCCGTCCAGCTTGGGGAGCTGGTGGAGACCGAAGGCGGCCTGCAATTCGGTCGGGCGGAGGTTGTACCCGATGTTCACGAACAGGAAGCGGGGATCCAGGTCCGGATACAGCGCTTCGAGGGCATCTCGCGCGCGCATGTGGCGCGTCCAGCCGTGTGCTCTCAGGCAACGGCACAGATCGGCGAACTCGTCGTCGTCCGTGACGACCATGCCGCCTTCCATGGTGGTGATGTGATGGCTGAAGAAGAAGCTGTAGGTCGAAGCCATGGAGAAGCGCCCCGTCGGGAGCCCCTCGAACGTGGTCCCCAGGGCCTCGCAGGAATCCTCGAACAGCATCAGGTCGCGCTCGGTGGCCAGCTGCCGGAGCGCGCGCATGTCCGCCGCGTTTCCGAGGATGTGTGCGACGAAGATGGCTCGCGTCCGGGGGCCGACGGCCCGTCGCGCGGCCTCCACGCTCATGTTCAGCGTCCCGGGATCCGCGTCAACCAACACGGGCACGCAACCCAGATTGATCACGGGCCAGACCGTCGTGCTCCAGGTGACGGCGGGCACGAGCACTTCGTCGCCGGGCAGAAGGCGGACGCAACGATCCCGAAGCGGGTTGGCAGCAGCGGCCATCAGCAACAAGTTCGCGCTCGAGCCGCTGTTCACCATCACGGCGTGGCGCACGCCGATGTAGGCTGCGAACATCTCCTCGAACCGGGCCACCTTCGCTCCCATGGTGACGTTCTGGGAAAGGAGCGAATCGAGCACTTCCAGGATCTCGTCGACGCCGAAGGTGGCCGTGTTGAGGGGAACGCGATCCGCCGGCGCCGGCCGGGATCGCAGGACGCGTTCGAGGTCGTCCCGCACCCCGTTGAGAAACCGTCGGATGTCATCCATGCGCTGAGCTCGCGAGGCGAGGTTTCTACGTCGCCTGCCACGTTCAATCAAGCAGATCCGGAGTGCGATTTTCGTGGTAGGAATCGCGAGGGGCGTCGGGGGCTCGAGGAGGACCTTGCGGATGAGCGGCAGGGTGCGGAAGACGGTGACGGCGGGCGCGTTCGTCGTCGTCCTCGTCGCACTCACCAACCTGTATCGCTCGTGGCTTCGCGATCGGACGCTCTTCTACGATGAATGGATGTACCTCGAGGAGCTCGCTGACGCGGGCGGCTGGTCCAACTGGGTGCTCGCTCCGATGCAAGAGCACCTCACGCCGGTCGCAAAGTCGATTTTCGTGTTGAACAACGTCCTCTTCGGATACAGCGGCCAGGCGTTCACGGCAGTGAGCCTGGTGCTCCACTTGTCGTTCATCGCGTCCATCTGCTGGTTCCTGAGGGCCGCATCCATCGGTCGCGACCTCGTGCTCGTCGTCGCACTGTTGCTGGCCACAACCGCGGCATATCCGGAGGTGGTGATTTGGTCCCACGACAAGCTGGTCCTCTTCTTCGTGGGCCTGTTCGGCGCACTTGCGCTGTTCCTCCGAGCAGAGCGCGACGCGATGACCGGCGAGGGGCACGGTTCGCTCCCACTGCTGTCCGGTCTGTGCTGTTGCATGCTTCTGTCGATGATGAGCCTCGGACTGGGGCTGTTTACGGCGACGTTCTTCGCGGTGTTCGCGTTCGTGTATCGACCGAGGGCCTTGCTCCG
>WNFF01001645.1_pt1 | contig 18044 bp, 14 predicted proteins | sample 5400441 | NCBI WGS metagenome assembly WNFF01 (sample SAMN13153345, study PRJNA577476) | soil metagenome | isolation source: 120 cm saprolite under Douglas fir tree site 2 hole 3 replicate 1 | place: USA:California | collected 2015-04-18 | reverse complement strand
AGCGCCGGCCAGCCAGCAATTTGTGCTCGCGTGTCTCAGGTATGACCGGCACATATGGATCGTAGTAGCTGACCTTGGCCCCACGCTGCTCCAGCATCTCGATGATGCGCAGGCCCGGGCTTTCGCGCGTGTCGTCGACGTTTTTCTTGTAAGCTATTCCCAACACCAGGATACGCGCGCCATTCAGCCCCTTGCCGCGATGCGCATCGATCGCGCACGCGAGTTTATGGACGACATGCTGTGGCATGCTCGAATTGATCTGTCCGGCCAACTCGACGAAACGCGTCGCAATTCCATACTCGCGCGCTTTCCAGGTGAGATAGAAGGGATCGACCGGAATGCAGTGGCCGCCCAATCCAGGACCGGGATAAAATGGCATAAAGCCAAAGGGCTTCGTCTTTGCTGCTTCAATGACTTCCCATACGTCGATGCCCATCGCCTCGTAGACGATCTTCAATTCGTTGACCAGGGCGATGTTGACTGCACGAAAGATATTCTCAGTGAGCTTGACGGCCTCTGCCGTGGCACTCGATGACACCGTAACGACCCGCGCAACGAAATGGTTGTAGAGCGCGCAAGCGGCCTCCTGCGCTTCCGCACAGTCGGCGCCGACCACCTTTGGTATACGAGACGTCGAATATTCCGAGTTACCGGGATCCTCGCGTTCGGGCGAGAACGCGAGAAAGAAATCGCGATTGCATTTCAAGCCACTTGTCTCGAGAATCGGTCCCAGCACCTCTGCTGTCGTTCCCGGATAGGTCGTTGATTCCAGGATGATCAGTTGCTGCCGACGCAAGTGCCGTGCGATCGTCTGTGCTGTCGAAATGACGAACGAGAGATCAGGCTCAAGGTGAGCCGTCAGCGGGGTTGGTACGCAGATAAGCAGGACGTCCGACTCCGACAGCCGTTCGAACTTGGAGGTGGCAGCCAACGAGCCCTTTTCGACCAGCGGCCGGATCAGCTCGCCTGGAATGTGCTTGAGGTAGCTCCGGCCCTGGTTGATCGCGCGTGGCTTTGCCGGATCAGTATCGAATCCGAGTATCTGCATGCCGGCCTGACCCGCGGCTATACACATCGGCAATCCGACATAGCCGAGGCCGATCACGCCGATCTTCACCTCCTTTGCCTTGATTCGGACGATCAGATCCGTCGTCAGCGACAATTGTTGATGCATGCTGGGCTGCTCGTGCTGCTGTGGGATCGCATGACCCTCTCAGCGTTGCGAATGGCGGTTGATGAACCGGGGCGTCGAAGTTGCCGATTTCAGGTGATCGCGAAGCCGGGGGCCCGCGCGGTGGTTGCTGACTTTGAGGTGCTCTGATGCGCAGCTATAACCTGACGCGCCCAGACACGGCTCCGCAGCTTGACGTCGTCATTCGGAGGGCGGCGTCGGTTCGACGCTGCCCGCTTTCCGAAGGCATAGGTTGACGACCGCCCATCGCTAACGCCTCGTCACATTCAATCTTGGTTTTGATTCTTCTGCGCCGGGGGCCTTGGGGTGTGCAGGAACCGATCCACTCGGCAAAGCTACCGCACTACAGGTGAATCACCATCGGTCCGCCTGGATCCCATAACTCGAATGCTTAGCGGCCCCACCATCAGCTGGTTATGTTTAGAGTATGTCGCGGCGTTGGCAACAACTTTGTTATGCCGATGAGGTCCACTACCTCACAAGCTGTGCATAAACCGATCATGACACATCAGATCGGACAGAAAGCAGATCAGCGGGCGGTTGTATGCCTTAAGGATGCGCGGAAGATTGCGCTGGTGTGCGATATTAATTTGACAGGGCTTAGACGAAGAAAATCAAACATTAGACGCGCCACATCGACTGGACGCTCTATCGGCGCCCCCCGCGTATAGTCGAATCGCGCAGCCTCCACCCCGTGCCAAGCAATTTCGCCAGCTGTATCTTGAGCTTGCGGTTCTCATTCTCCAACCGCCGCAACCGGTACACTTCGGCTGGCCGGAGCCCGTCGTACTTACGCTTCCATTGACGGAACGTCGCTATCGAGATTCCGACCACGTCACACACATCCTCAATCGGCGATCCCGCCTTTACGCGGCTTAGTGCGAAGGCGATTCGGAAAGCGGTGTGTCGTAGTCGCACGATAAATTCTCGCCTGGTTGTCCCCCGCCATGCCAAACCAACTCGATGCGATTGGTTCTCCCCCTCTTCGGCGTTCTGCCGCCTTCATTTGGCAAGTTGACTCTACAGTCGAGTAAACATGTTCTTCAACTATAAATCTCTATTAAAGTCGGATGTCGGACAAAGTTCGATCATGAGGCCGATGCGGGACCGCGAGGAACGGCGATCAACCAAGTGCTAACCTTGTCCCGACGGAAAAAGGTTCGGCCAAAGCGCATGAGCCGGAAAAGTGAGGACCGGTTTCCCGATAAGGACGTGCGCCACTCAACAGGCTCAGGGCGTATCCCGATTCCGCAGGACGGCACGCACCCTAATTGCGCCTACGCCCGGGATTCCTGCAGCGCAGCCTTTTCGAGCATGGTGTCGGTCAGCAAGCGCCGCAAGCGCGCGTTCTCAAGTTCCAGTTCCCTGATCCGACTTGTCAGGTCGTGGCCGCCAGACGCATTGACGATCTCGGGGCTTGCGACGGTGGCATCTGCGATGGAGGCACCAAGCGCCTTTCGCGCCGCAAGCCACCGATGATACGTCATCGGGCTGATTCCCAACGCCTCGGCAATCCTGATCTTCGAGATTCCCTCTCGATGCATAGCATCGCCCTGGCGAAGCTTTGCATCGATCTCCACGGTGGAGTGTCGTCGTCTAACCATCCAATCGCATTGAACCCGTATTTTGCCGCGGCCAAACCGCTTTGATGAAGCACCATCAACGGATGATCGACAAAGGTGCTTCTACTATCGCAAATTCCGGCCTTGAAATGTTTCATACCGCACTCTTCTGCGCGTTGCAAGTAACTGCAAATGGTGCTTTCCTAACATTATCTTGGACGTGGATATGTTGCACACGCTCTCACGGGTAAAGAATTCATAAATTAGGGAGCGCACTCCCAAGATGACAGGCGAAGTGGGGACGCATGCGCAACGCGCTCCGCGAAGCACGATTGATGCCCGCAGAATCGGTTCTCTCTGGCCTCTCTCACAAAAATGTAGTGACGGCTTTTCGTCTAACCCATTGATCGCATTGATAGCGATCCCCGATTCTGCTTCTGCGCAAATTGGATTAGCAACTACGGGCGTGGCATTTGACGCAGTGGTATTGGCCGGCCTTATGGCCTCAGCTTCAGATGATGACGGCCAGAACGAATTCGCGCCGAATCTCGACCGGCACCGGACGGCCCAAGATTTCGAGCAGGACGCGCACGCGCCCCGAATCATCGAGACGATCGAGGATGGCAAGTTGCTCGGCAAACGGGCCAGCCGCCAAGCGAACCTTGGCGCCAACCATAAGGTCCTGCTCGAATCGCAAAAAACCACCGCGGTCTACGGAAGTTAGCATCATTTCCACGATGCCGCGCGGCATCGGATGAGGCAAATCGCTCCGCATCACAAGGCTCGCCACTCCGAACGTGCCATTGACCCTACGCCAAGGATGGCGCGTCAGATCGAGTTCGACAAACAAATAGCGCGGAAAAAGCGCCGCTTCGACGTTCGCCATCGTGCGGGCGTGCCGGACGGTTCTCAGCCGCTTTGGCAAAAACACCCGAAAGCCCTGGCCCTCAAGCTGCGCCTTTGCATAGAACTCGCGCCTGGGCCGGGTATGGACGACATACCACCGCACGTTCCCGCCGGCCGGAACGGGAGCCCCACGCCAGATCCGCGAATCCTTCAGATGCCCGCCCGCGATCCCCGCCATCGGCCGCCTGAATTGTGGTGCCCCCCGCCGCCGGGGGTTCACGTTAAGGCCACCCTAACAAATATCTACCAAAATGCAACATGCAGGACCGCAAGCTTGCTTAATATGTTGCAGTTATGATGCAGTTCTGATAGCGCTTCGCCGGCGCGATGATGGATCTGTGAGCTTTGACCTAGCAGAGTCCGCCAGTTTGACCTAGCAGAGTCTGCCGGGATGTGGGGAGCGATGGTCGTTTACGACAGGAGGCTTAGGGGGCGTGGGACCACAGGGGGCTGCGTTCTGCGGTAATTCGGCGTTGCGGTCTTGGGGCTTAGATCAATGCATGCAGTGGGATGCGCGGATGCCGCTCGTCGACGGCGGGCGACGCTACGATTCTGATGGATTTCGACTAGCGGGTTGGGGACACAATGGCAATTGGTTCTCCTGCGTCGAGGGGGTACTTCCGAATCCGGTTTTCTCCCTTCGATACCGCATGGGCAATTGCCTCGCCCATGACGGCATTGGCCATTCGCGATGCTTACATACTTTCCTACGAGGGATTGCTGTATTGTTCGATGTGCACGGCTCTTTCGCTCGTGGCTTTTTCCGCTTTTCGCCTGCATGACGGCGTCTCAAGGTTCTTCAGCGTCAATGATGCATGGGACGTATTGAGGGCTGTCGCCGCCGCTGAGCTGATGACCTGCGTCGTCCTTTTCACATTCACGCGCCTGGACAACATTCCGCGCTCTGTACCTATTGTACATGCCTTCAGTTTGTCCGCCGGGCTCATTGCGGTACGCGCACTTGCGCGCTTGCGCGAGGACAACCGCGGCGTAGGCGTCCGCCAGCGATGTGTCGAGGTCGAACACATCATCATGGTCGGATCAACGTGTCTGACTTTTTGGTTTGTGAAGTTCCTGGCCGCCTATTGCCCCGGACAAAGGCAAGTGATCGCCGTGCTCGACGGAAGATTGGAAATGATCGGTCGTACTGTCTGCGGCATCCGAATCGTTGGACCGCCTGACCATCTCCAAGCAATCATCGACGAATTTTCCGAGCACGGTATTCAGACCGGGCGCGTCGTAGTTGGCGGCGATGCGAATATATTATCAGGTGCGACTTTGGGGGAAATACGCCGGGTTTGTGAACAGCGGCGAATCCCGTTCGATTTTGTGCCAGAGCTCATGGGTGTGAGGGCGCTCGCGGTTGAGAGCGATTCTGGACGCGACATGATTGCCAATACGGCGCCGCCGGTTAAATTAACACCCTACTTCCGATGGAAGTATGCGATCGATTTTGTAATCGCCGGAACGGCAGTTGTGCTATCGGCCCCACTTCTTATCGTTGCATGCGGGCTCGCGCTTGTAGATGTTGGCTCGCCGATGATGTTCTGGCAGCAGCGCTTGGGAGAAGGAGGCCGAACATTCACTATCTACAAGATCCGCACCCTGCGTCCGCCCTTCGATCAACGGGGTCGACCGCTTTCGGAAAATTGTCGACTGTCGTGGGTGGGAACTCTTCTTCGAAGGACGCGGCTCGATGAGCTCCCCCAACTCTTTAACGTGCTGGTTGGAGACATGTCTTTAGTGGGGCCACGTCCGCTGCTGCCACGAGATCAGCCGTCCGATCCGAGCGTGCGCCTCCTGAGCCGTCCGGGGATCACGGGCTGGGCGCAGGTGAACGGCGGGACCCTTCTGACCCCAAGCGAAAAGGATGAATTGGACGAGTGGTACGTCCGGCATGCCTGCCTTTTGCTTGATCTGCGCATCATCATGATGACTTTGCGGGTCCTGATCCGTGGTCAGAGTCGGCCTGAGGGCGCCGCTGCGAACTCTCGCAGCACGCGAAACCTCAGCAGGGAACCGTCTGTCCTGGCCGCTCAGTCGACCATCAAGGCCAAAATGGATCTTCCGAGCCAAGGCACAATCGATGCAATTGGACGTCATCCGATTGGGCGGAGGGTCGCCGCGCCGCCTCGCGAGCAGTTCAGCGTTCGCGGAACATGCGGTGTAGCTGATCGCTGATGGGCTTGAAAAGGTAGCTCATCATGGTGCGGCTGCCAGTCTGAATGAAGACCTCTGCCGGCATTCCTGAAATAAGTCGCTGCACGCCATGGCGCGCGAATTCGCCTCCTGGCAAACTGACTCGCACAGTATAATAATTCGCGTTTGATTGCGGGTCGCGGGTTACGTCTGCCGACACATGGGAAACAATGCCGCTGAGTTCAGGGGTGGTTCGCTGATTAAAGGCTGAAAAGCGGACCAGGGTGTTTTGACCTTTGTGCACTTGATCGATTTCGTTTGCCGGGAGCCGCGCGTCGATCTGCAACTCGTCCGATTCCGGAACGATAACCATCATGACTTCCGCGGGTGAAACGACGCCTCCGATGGTGTGCGTCGAGAGTTGGTGGACGATTCCCGTCGCTGGAGCGCGAAGGTCGATGTGGGTCAACTGGTCTTTTGCGGCTACTACCCGTTCGGCCAATTCGGCCTCTTTGTCCTGGGCCTCTCGAAGGTCCTTCATGACCTCGGCTCGAAAATCCTGGTCCAACTTAACGAGCTGTAGTTCGGATTCGCTGATTTTGCCGCGTGTTTCCGCGATGGTGGAAACCAACTGCCCACGTTCCCCGTCGAGACGTGCCGCCTCGCGCTGCAGCGACGTGAGGCGCGTCAAAGGCGTGAGGCGTTTCTCGTACAGGGCTTGGACGCCCTCAAGCTCCTGAGCGATCAGATCGGACTGGACCTGCTTCGATCTGATTTGTGCATCCATGCCGACGATCTCTTCATTCAGTTGCGCGATTCGGCTGCGCAACAGTTCCCGTTGGCTCCGGCGTGCGTCGGCTCTGGCCTTGAACAGAGAGCTTTCCGTTGTTAGCAGCTCATCGTCGGTCGGCCGATTTTGGAAAGCCGCCTTGCGAATCAAAGGCTGGTCGTCATGGCCGTCTCGCTCTGCCGTTAGCCTCGAAATTCGTGCGCTGACCTCTTCAAGTTGCTTGGTGACGACCTGGAAACTAGAATGCACCTGAGTGTCGTCGAGGCGGACGAGAATGTCGCCTTCGCGTACGTGCATTCCGTCCGTCACCGAAATGTCCGCGATAATACCGCCAGTTGGATGCTGAATTTTTTTGACGTTCGTTTCGGAGACGACCGTACCGGGAATGACCACTGCTCCAGAGAGGGGCACAAAGGTTGCCCAGCCCCCACCGACGACGAGCGCTATGGCGAGCACGCGGCTACCCGCCTTGCGTTGGTTTTCGAAAGAGCGGGTCAGATATGCCTTCAGTCCGTCGCCGTCTGCTTCGTCGACCAAATTACGATCGTTAGGATTGAAAATGCTGTCATAAGCGCGTTTCAACACGGCGACGGACTCGGTTGCGGTCCGAGTGACGGTTTGAGTTGCCTTCGCATGAAGTGCTGGAATTCGGGAAAGTTCGGTGCGCGAAGCGGACCTTTTGCCGACAACCACCGCAATACTGTCGTAACGTCTGCTCGAATTTACAGTCACAATTTCCCGGTGAGTTGCGCGCTTTTCCGCACGCCAGCCACCGTCCAAAATGACTGCACCATCGGCAGTCGCCCCTCGAAACGGGTGCAGACCACGGGCGGCCGTCCGCTGCGTCCGCTGACCTTGTCGAACGCTATGCTGTTGCATGATGCTGCGCCCCGTGTGGCAGGCGGTCGTCTTTTCTCGTCGCCGCTGCCGGGCCCTCTGGGCTGGATGCGGCTGGCACCTGATGACCGACCGATCGCGCCACTTGTTCGAAGACTTGGTCTCGGACTCCGAAAGCGATCATTCTTCCGGCGTAGATGACCAGTGCCATGTTCAATGCCGCCAGAACATTTGCCCGGTGAGATATCACGATCGGATTTTTCCGGGCGGCCCGCAGTGTGAGGATGGTGCGGGTCAATGCTTTCTCGCCATCGACATCGAGATTGGCGTCAGGCTCGTCCAATACTACCAGAAAAGGGGCGCCGAACACGGCGCGCGCGAGCCCAATCCTCTGCCTCTGGCCGGAGGACAACGAGGCGCCGCCTTCACCGATCTGAGTCTCGTATCCGTTCGTGAGGCGCAGAATCATCTCATGAGCACCCGCAATATGGGCGGCTTCGATGATGGATTGAGAGGATGCGGAAGCGTCAAAGCGCGCGACGTTCTCCGCGACGGTTCCGTCGAACAGCGCAACATCCTGCGGCAAATACCCCAGGTGCTGCCCAAGATCGTTGCAATTCCATTGGTCGAGAGCGGCGCCGTCGAGACGGACCTTGCCGTGCGCGGCCGGCCAAATCCCGACCAGGGCGCGAGCGAGTGACGACTTGCCGGATGCACTTGGTCCGAGCAATGCCAGGCCCATCCCGGCCTCGAGCTTGAACGAAACATTCGAAACGATTGGGCGATCACTGCCCGGCGCAAATACGGTTAGGTCTTGCACCGTCAGCATTCGACAGGGACGCGGAAGCTTCACCGTCGGCGTGCGCGGCTGCGTGGTGGCCCTGATGATTTCGCGCAACCTGAGGACGCCCTGACGGGCGGCGACCAGCTGCCTCCAAGTGCTCAACGCAACCTCAATCGGGGCCAGGGCGCGGCCCATCATGATGGAAGAAGCGATCATGATTCCGCCCGAAGCCTGCTCAATGACGACCAGATAGGCTCCGATCCCCAGCATCGAGGATTGCAGAACATATCGCAGAACTTTCGCTCCGGATCCGAGGTTGGCGTGGGTGTCCATCGCCCGGATGCTGATCTCGAGAAAGCGATCGTTGCCGCGCAGCCAGCGTTCGGTAAAGCGGCCCGTCATTCCCAGCGCACGAATGACGTCGGCATTTTGCCGGGTTGCATCGGCGAGGACTTGGCGATGTGCGCTCGTTTCCATCGTCGCCCGCGTGGGCCCGCGCGCATGACGTTCGGTTGCAAGGGTTATGGCGATGATCGACGCGGCGCCGAGTGTTGCCGCAGCCCCGATGGCGGGATGAAAGACATATAGGGCGATCAGAAAGATCGGTATCCAGGGCATGTCGAGAAACGCCGTCGGACCCGTGCCGGAAAGGAAAGTCCGCACCTGATCGAGGTCGCGCAGCGGCTGCTGCGCGACAAGGGGCCTCACTCCCCTGAGCGGAAGCGTCGCGAGCGCAAGGTAGATCGGTTTCTGCAATCCGGCGTCGAACAGCGTCCCGATCCGCGCCAGCATGCGGGTACGCAGAGCATCAAAATAGCCTTGCAGCACGTAGGCCAACAGCACGATGAGTGAGAGTCCCACGAGCGTCGCAACATTGCGGCTCGGAATAACTCGGTCATAGACCTGCAACATGTACAGCGACCCCGACAACGTCAGCAGATTGACGACGCCGCTGAACGCCGCCACTCCTAGTAACTGCCGCGCGCTGGCGCGCAACCCGACGGTGACGGGATCATCTGAACTCAGGTCGAATCCAAGAGTCATTCTGCCCTCAACTCCACCGCGGTCCTGCAGGCACTTGAGCTGGCGCTTCTAACTCACGCCGCAAGCGCATCGTGCGCAAACACCGCGACTCCGTTCGACAATCTAAACAAGCGCCGAACTAAGTCAGCGCTCTATAGGTATCCACGAGTTCGTCAATATTGCGACTGTGTGGGTATCGGTCGTGCGCGAATTTACACGCATACACCTTCTCATCGATGATTGACGCGAGTGAAGATAAACGGTCAGCGAAGGTAACGCGATGGGCCTCGCCTTTAATTGGCCCCTATAAGATCACGCATTCGCGCGGAGCCCCTCTCGCTCTTGTCCCATTGGGATTGCAAAAAAGATAGCGGCCAACAAGACAGCGATGCACAAAATAGCGCTGCAAATGAAGAAGCCAAGGAGGCTGCAATCACAACAGCGCTACCTGCTTCAAGCGCTACCTGCTTCACTCTGACCCGACATCGGTCGCCTTGTCGTAAGGTGATCGTCAGCAAAGCCAAGCAGTCGCAGCGTCGTTTGCGTCCGATCAATCTTGACCGTGGCTCATAAACCGGGAGACAGCAATATGGCCATCTTCGTCACGTGAACCGATGCATTGAATGCTCACTGCGGCCGACGGGGCGTTGCTTTCAAGAAATCCTCCGGCAGGCAAAGCGGTACTGAGCAGACGTGGTCGTGGGCGTTGGCGCCGTTCCGTCACCAATCGGCGTCACGTTAGTTCTTTGCTATCGCCAGCAATGGTGAAGATAAGGAAAACGTAAATGGCTCTGACAGCAACGGACCTATTCAACGACGCAACGACCCGCGAGATTGGCGGCGTCGGCCCCGATCAGGTTAACTTGATCGTCTCGGACCTTATCGGCGTGCAGCAGATGTTAAGCGCAGCAGATCCCCAGATCAATAACCTCTCCGATCTGCACACTCACGTCATCATTAACCAGCTCAATGAAGAGATTGCGGCGGTCGAAAACGTGAACTCTCCTACGGGCACGTCCATATTGGGAACAGATCTCGGGCAATTTGTCGGGCGCGCGATCAATGATATCCATCGGGATATTATTGACATTGCTCAAGGCGACCCAGGCGTTCAAGCGGTGTTTAACCCGACGCCGCTGCCACCTTTGAACACCCCGGCAGCGCCGTTCCTCGATAATGCAGCCCAAACGGCCTTTGTTACTCAATGGATCCAGGACAGTAACCATCTTGGGCAGGCGGCGATCACGATTGAGAATAATGGCTTTACCGGTGATATTGCGGGACTCGTCCAGCAAATACAGACCTTCGAGAATAATTCGAACGCCTTCGATCAATCTCAAGGCAGCCTTTGGTCGGCGCGTTTCTGGAACGAATTTCGGTCAGATGGCACGGCAGGCACGGCAGCGAACGCCCTGATCGAGGGTTTGCAGACGCACAACGCCGGGGAAGTCAACGCAGCCGCAGAGCAGCTCGCAGCGAACTCTGCGGACGTGGCGGGCAATAATCTCATGGCGGACGGCGGGAGCTATGCGGGTGTGGTGGCGGCGGTGCAGGCGACAGCCGTGACACCTGCGGGCGGCAACGAGGCCGCAGGCGACCAAGGCGGCAACGCGGGCGGCAACCAGGCCGCAGGCGATCACGGCGGCACCGCGGGGGGCAGCCAAGGCGCAGGCGATCACGGCGCGAATAACCTGGTGGCTGACCTGACGGCTCTTTTCCAGGGAGGCGGCCAAAACGGCGTTTCGGCGGTCCTGGCCGACATCTCGGCCTTGGCTCACGGCGCGGGCGTCCATGGCAACGGCGTGGCAATGTTGTTGGTCGATCTGTTGACGGGCGCAGGTCCACCGGCGCAGTCGAGCGGCGGAGCTCCGGCGGCGTCAGCGGACGCCGGGCATGCCGACCCGGCCCCGGTGATCCAACATTCCGCTTTCGAACATATGTGGCACCACGCTTGACGTCATGCAACGCGATGGACGGGGCAAGGACAAGCCCCGTCCAATCACTGTTTGTTTGATCCAAGCAACCCGGTTCCTTCAACCGCGCTGGGGACCTCAGCTATGCAGCCGTCTTTTCTGGGCCGCATTCTGAGCGTCGGGCGTCTCTCTGGCTTTCGGACACCAGCGGGTCACCTCGGCGGAATGACAAAGCGGATACCGATCACGTTGATCCACGCTGCGGAGTGTTAATCCATGCCCCCAGCCGGGCCTATCTCATAATAATAATGCGTAGACGTTGTCGTGTGACGATCGATGACCATGTGTTCTTCGCCTCCCCCGGCGACATTCTACTCGACGCCGCACTGATAAATGGAGTCAACATTCCACATGATTGCCGTTCCGGTCAATGCGGTATCTGCCGCGTGCACGTCGTCAAGGGATTAGCCGTCGGCGGGGAATGCGGCGAGCCGGGCGCCGCGCGGGCGTGCCAAAGCCGGATCATGTCAGACCTGCAGCTTGAAATCGAAGGCTTGCCGAAAATCCAGATGGCGGCAGGCCAAGTGAGCGCAATCAAGAAGCGTGCACCGGATGTGGCCGAAATCAATATCGAGCCCTCGCAACCCATCAGGTATCTGCCGGGACAATATCTGCGCGTGCAGTTTCGTGGTTATCCGATGCGCTGCTATAACCCGACCGCCTCGATGGAGGATCTCGCGGAAAGGGACTTTCTGCATTTGCAGGTGCGGCGCATTCGGCGCGGGCGGGTATCCGCGGCCATCGGTAGCGACATTCGCGAGGGCCACCGGGTGAAGATCCAAGGGCCGTTTGGCTTAGCGTTCTTGCGTCCGGCGTCCTTGAACCGGCTGCTGCTCGTCGCCAGCGGCACCGGCTTTGCGCCGATCTGGTCGATTGCAGTTGCCGCAATCCGGGAGCATCAGCGCCGTCGTGTTGTCATGGTGGTTGGCGCGCGCACGATCGAATCCCTGTACATGATGAACGCTCTTTGCATTCTGGCGCGTTATCCGAACGTGACGATCATTCCGGTTGTCGAAACACCGCAGAACCTCTCCCACATGATCCGCATCGGAAGCGTCGCCCATTACGTTCCGGAATTGTCGCCAGAGGATACAATCCACGCCTGTGGACCGCCGCGGCTTGTGGAGGCTGTGAGCCGAATGGCTGCCGCAGCCGATGCACCATGTTATTGCGTTCCGTTCGCACCTCAACGTGCCAAAGAGAACGCGCTGTCGCGCGCGCTCGGTTGGTTCAATGACGTGAGCAATCTCTGACCTTACTGAGAGAACAGACCGCCGCCCTGCTCCTCGAAGGTCTGCGGTTCGCGGAACATATGGCGTAGCCGATCGGTAATGGGCTCGAATAGGTACCTACTCGCTCAGGAGGTCTCCAATCGGCATGATGAGGTCACAGCGGAACTCGTCTGCAGTTTTGCCGCTTTGATCTTCGACGCGGTGGTAGCAAGCGCTGTTTCCAAACTGTCGGTTTTCGAATTTTCCATTACGGTCCTGAACCACTTCAGCGCGAATCCTTCTGCCAAGAAAATTATATAGCGTCTTGGCCTTGCCGGCATTGCAGGAAAAGACGATGACAGATCCCTCGCCTTCCACCGAATTGGTGGCAATGGCTTCCGTAATGCAGTCGCTCACGCCTGCCAACGTCAATGTTCGCACATTTATTTGGGCATAGCTCGAAGTAGCGACGAATGCGACACAAGACACAACGGCCAATCTGCTCATATGTGCCTCCAACCGGCGGCTGATTGCGTACATCATCATCTTGTCACGGCTGAGCTTGACCCTGACCTACGCCGTGCCATATTTCGTTTCCACCTCAATGCCGACGCTCTCAAGAAAGGCGGTCGGCAGAATCCCGCCAGCGCACACGATGACCACGTCGTTCCTGATTTTCATTCGCCGTCCCATCTGCTCGATCTCAACGTCGTGGCGACCGATCCTCTTGACATTGGATTGAAGCAAGACGTTGAGGCGGCCGGACCTGCGCATAGTTTCCACCTCCTCGCGATTCTTCACCTTGGCGCGCGAAAAGGCGTCGCTTCGATGGGACAGAGTGACCGTGGTGCCGGGTTGCTTGGCTAAGCTCACGGCCGCTTCAAGGGCGCTGTCGCCGCCACCGGCCACCAGCACGTGTTGCTTCCGGTATTGCCGGGGGTCGACCAATCGATAAACCACCTTGGCTTGGTCTTCGCCTTCGACATCGAGTTTGCGCGGCGTTCCGCGCCGGCCGATGGCAAGCAACACGGACGCGGTCAAGTAGGAGCCGCGCGTTGTCCGGACCTCGATTGCGGAGCCGCGCTGAGCGATACTCTTGACCTCCTCGCCGTATCTGATCTTCAGGCGGGTCTTTCGAGCGACGTCTTTCCAAACCTTGAGCAGCTTTTCCTTGCTCACCGTTTTGAATTTGAGCGTGCCGCCCAGCGGCAGAATGGCAGGCGACGTCATAACGACCTTGCCGCGCGGGAAATGCGCAACGGTGCCGCCGAAGCTTTCCTGCTCGATCGTCAAAAAACGAAGCTTGTGCTTAATCGCCGCAAGGCTCGCCGAAAATCCTGCCGGTCCGGCGCCCACGATGATCACATCATAAGCCTGGGAAAGTCGACGTCCCGACAGTTTTCGTATGGATTCGATGGCTTGGCTGCCCTGCTCGATCGCGTTGCGAATAAGGCCCATGCCGCCAAGCTCACCGGCAATGAAGATCCCCGGAACGTTTGTTTGAAAATCTGGCCTGACATGAGGAATTTCGACACCTCGGCGCTCCGTGCCGAAAACAAGCGTAATGGCGCCGTAGGGGCACGCCTCGCGGCAGGCGCCGTGGCCGATGCAATGGGTTGGTTCGACGAGTTCGACCTTCCCGTTGATCATCCCGAGAATATCGCCCTCCGGACAGGCGCGGACACAGGCGCCGCAGCCGAGGCATTTCGCCGGGTCGACTTTCGGATGAAGTGATGCCGGCTCCAGAAGCCCGGCTTCGGCCGCCGCCTCTTTGGTCGCCCGGCTTCGCGCCTCAAAGCGCCTGCGCGACGCGATATAGAGGGCCCAGATGACACCGATTGCCACGACGTACACCGCAATGACCGGAGTAAGGCTCATCGGATGACAGTCTTGCTTTCAGTTACGGTGCTAATGGCGCTCATGCCGATCCTTGTTATTTCAGCAACTGCACAATTTCCGCGTGTCCCGAGGCGACCGCGACATCAACTGCAGTTTCGCGTTTCTTATTCCTGAGCGTTCGATCGGCCCCGGCGTGCAGGAGCGCCTTAACGATATCGACCCGCCCTTCGTGAGAAGCGATCATAAGCGCGTTGTACCCAACGTTGTTTCGCACGTCGCGCCGTGCGTGCCGTTTGAGTAGCCGATCAACGATCTCGTTCATGCCGGATTTCGCGGCAAGTATGAGCGGTGTATTTCCCGCTATCGTGCGCGCCTCGAGATCTGCCCGGTCTGCGATTAGCAATCGTGCCGCGTCGGCGTTGCCATATTCAAGCGCACTCAGCAGCGGCGTTCGACCTTCGTTGTCGGCGATGCGCTGGTCGGCGTTGTGCTTCAGGAGCGCAAATACGCCGCCGGCGTTTCCGCGGTCGGCCGCGAACCACATGGCCGTCCGTCGCCCTTCATCAACAGCATCAACCAGGGCTCCCTCCGTGATCAGCAATTCCACGAGGTCGCTCGGACAAGTGGCAGCGGCAACCATGAGCAGCGTCACGCCATGATCAAGAACCACCCGCACATCAGCGCGGTGATCGATTAAGCGTTTCACAACCTGTTGATGACAGTGGCGCGTGGCGAGTGTCAACGCGGTGTCGCCGCGGCGGGTCCTGGCAGCTAAGTCTGCCCCTCGGCGAACCAAAGCGTCGACGATATCGGCATGGCCTCCGGCTGCGGCAAGTAGAAGTGGCCGCTCGCCCAAGTGATTTTCCGCATTCACCTCCGCGCGTGCCGATAGAAGCGTGTTCACCGCGTCAATCTTGCCTGCAGACGCAGCGCGCAGCAGAGCCGTGTTGCCGTCGTCGTCTTTAGCCGAGATGTCTGCGCCGGACGCAATCAATCTTTTTATGGCGCCGGTCTGACCGCGCCAAGCAGCGTCCAATATCTCCGCAGCCTCGTTTCGCGGAACTGTCGCCAGGCCGCGCTGCCATGACGTTTCAATTCTTGCGGGCCGTGGCCGCGCTTCATGCGCAGGCGCCGCTTCGTTTGCGTTCGCTTCGACCGTGCGGCGCGCCGAGATTTCCACGAGAAGCTTGGCGGCTTCGTCGTATTGTTGCGCAGTCGCCTTCCGCAGCCAGACTTTCGCCGAGCCAACATCCGGCGCCGCTCCGCGTCCCGCCAGATACATTCTGGCGAGGTTGAATTGCGCGTTGGCATGGTTTTGTTCAGCGGCGGCCTTCATCCATTTGAAGGCCAAGAGATCGTCCTGAGATACGCCGCGTCCAATGCGATAGAGTGACGCCAGCCGGTATTGTGCTTCCGAGTTTCCAGACTCCGCGAACTTCCGAAGCACTGTGGCCGCGCGGTCGAACTCTCGCGTACGAACGGCGTGATCGATTGCATTCATAATGGCAGTTTCGTCGCTGGTGACTTGCGCGAACGACGCGGCACTGCCGGCAACAAGCGCGGCAACCAGCGCTGCCGCAGGCAACAACCAGTACGTGGATTTGAATCTGGGTAAAGCCATGTGCTGGTGTCGACCAGAGATCACCACGGTAATGAAGCACCAAACTTGCATGACGCTGTATGCGCCGGATCGGGCCGACGCCTGCCCCAATATCACAGCGCGACTCCTTCGCATCTGATTGCGGCAGAATCTTAGAGCACGGAGCGTCCGCACGACGAATTGAGCAGTAGCGGTAACGCGTCATAAAACGGTCAGTCTTTGTTCAATCTGTCGCCCCCCTGAGAAGATCGGATCACCGCAATTCGCGGCTAAAAGGAGCGCGCCTACCGAACCGGCGTGTGGTCACCCATCAGAGGGAATGATGACCGATTCAGCAATTTCAGAATTGCTCGTCGAGAATTTCACCACTCGGCGGCGGCCCGATGCTAATGGCCATCGGGCGGCGGCCCCGGCATCCCGCCCCCGGATGCGCACGGCAATATCTCGCCCCTCCACGCCCGCAACAGCGGATGCTGCTCGCACTCCGACGCATCGCTGGCCGAGCATTATCCCAAAAATTTTTACCGTCGCTGTTGTCCTCGCGCTTTGGATCGGTTGGCTCAACCGTGACGACAATGGCCTGACGCCAGTCAGTGGCGTCGGTTATTGGCTCGGAATTGCAGGGAGCAGCCTTATGCTGCTCTTGCTGCTGTACCCGTTAAGAAAACGCATGCGATCGTTGCGAGCACTTGGGACGGTCGCCTTCTGGTTTCACGCCCACATGATCCTTGGCGTCCTCGGATCTGTGTTGGTTCTATGGCACGCAAATTTCAGTCTCGGCTCGATCAACTGTAGCGTCGCGCTCGTGACGATGCTTGTCGTTGCGGTAAGTGGCATCATCGGCCGGTACCTTCACAGCAAGATCCACCTTCGGATGCACGGGCGCAAGGCGGAGGCTCAGGAGGTCCAGGCCGATGCCGACGAGCTGAGGGGATTTATCGGCACGGATCCCCACGTGGCCGATCGCATGATGGCACGCCTGAACGACTTTGCGCAGCTTGGTACGGCCGCCCCCAAGGGCGTTCTCGGCGGGCTTGTCTTGCTGTCGGTGATCGGCTGGCGTGGATCCGCCGTTCGTATGCGATTGATTGCCCATGCGCGGCAGGTGATCGCAGTCGAAGGCAGGCGGCGCGGGCGGTCGCCGCGGGTGCAGAGCCAGCAGCTTGCCGGGGTGACAGATTTTGTGACACAACATATTGGCGCCGCTAAGAGGGCTGCGACCTTTGCATTTTACGAGCGTCTCTTCAGGCTCTGGCACGTTTTTCACGTGCCTTTGTTCGTTCTTCTTATTATCGTGGCAATCATTCACGTCTTCGCATCGCATTTCTTTTGAGCAGAGGCTCGCTGTTGAGCCGGCAGCTCACACATACGCTTGCGATCGGGGTCATCATGGCAGGCGCCATAATGCCGGCTGTGCGAGCGCAAAACTTGTTCGAACGGCTTGTCACGCCTGGGCCGGTCGTCGGCGCACATGCCAAGCTTGAAAAGGACTGCAGCAACTGCCACGAGCCGTTTTCACGACAGTCGCAAGCACGACTATGCGTGGCCTGCCACAAAGAAACTGCTGCCGATCGCCAATCGTCCAAGGGATTTCACGGGCGTCAAACGGATGCGGCGAAACAGGAATGCACCCATTGTCACACCGATCACAAGGGTCGAGATGCTGACATCGTCCTGCTTGACCGCGAAACATTTAATCACGCGTCTACGAATTTCGAGCTTCGGGATGCCCACAAGGCCGTGCCATGCAACGGCTGTCACGCGCAAAATGTCAAGTTTCGCGACGCCCCCGGGCGCTGCTTCGATTGTCACAAGGCAAACGATCCGCATAAGGGGCGTCTTGGGCAAACGTGCGACAATTGTCATGGCGAGATCACATGGCGTCGCACAAAGGCGTTCGACCACGATAAGACCGGGTTTCCGCTGCAAGGTGCGCACCGCGATGTCGCGTGCGCCGCGTGCCATGTTGGCGAACGGTACAAGGGAATCAGCACAGCGTGCGTCGCTTGCCACAGGATTCAGGACGTCCACGGCGGACGGTACGGCGCCAAGTGCGGAACCTGCCACGAGCAGAACAAGTGGACCGCGATCCGCTTTAATCACGATAAGGACACGAAATTCCCGCTCAGGGCCGCCCATGCAAAAGTCAAGTGCGATACATGCCACAGCGGTGATCTCTATCGCGACA
>WNFF01001643.1_pt1 | contig 18055 bp, 16 predicted proteins | sample 5400441 | NCBI WGS metagenome assembly WNFF01 (sample SAMN13153345, study PRJNA577476) | soil metagenome | isolation source: 120 cm saprolite under Douglas fir tree site 2 hole 3 replicate 1 | place: USA:California | collected 2015-04-18 | reverse complement strand
ATGGAAGTACGTGCCGTCGCCGAGATTGGCGAAGATGTGCTTCTCGTTGGTGAAGGGCGCCTGGCCGATCCACGGCGCGCCTTCGGCTCCCATGTGCGTGAAGGTGGCCGTGCTGCGATCCATCCAGACCGCCATGAAATGGCAGCCGATGCCCGCCGTCGCGCGGCTGCCTTCTGGAACGCGCGTCGAGGTGTTGTGCGGGCAGCCCGAGCAGAAATAGGGTTGTCGTACAGCAGTGACCCGTGGGCGCGAAAGGAGCTTCTCCTTGAAGTCGAGGAACGCCAGTCTTTCTGCAAACTGACTTCCCAAAGAAGCATTCATGTTCAACTTCGTGAGACGCTGCGCAATGGCACGCGCGACCAGCGCAGGCGAATGCTCGTAGTGCGCCGGCAGCAGCCAGGTCCCGGCCGGCTTGCCGCCGCTGCGGCTCCACTCGCCGCTGTCGTCGAACTTGCCGACCACGCGCGGCGCGCGCACGCCTTCCTTCCAGTTGTAGAGCTCTTCCTTGATCTGGTACTCGATGAGCTGGCGCTTTTCCTCGACGACGAGGATCTCTTCCAGGCCGTCGGCGAAGCGCCGCGCGCCCTGCGGCTCGAGCGGCCACGACATCCCCACCTTGTAGACGCGCAAGCCGATCTCGCGCGCGACGCGCTCGTCGATGCCCAGGTCGGCGAGCGCTTGCATCACGTCGCCGAACGACTTGCCGGTGGTGATGATGCCCAGTCTTGGTCTTGAAGTGTTCCAGACAATCTTATCCAGCTCGTTGGCCCGCGCATAAGCGAGAGCTGCGTACACCTTCCAGTCGAGGATGCGCGCTTCCTGCTCGAGGATGCCGTCGGGCCAGCGGATGTTGAGGCCGTCGGGTGGAAGGGCAAAGTCAACCGGTTCCCGAATAGAAATTCTCTCGGGGTCAACCACCACGGAGGCGCCGGACTCGACCACGTCGGTGACGCACTTGAACGCGATCCAGCAGCCGGAGTAGCGGCTCATCGCGAAGCCGTGCACGCCGAGGTCGAGGTAGTCCTGCACGTTCGACGGATTGAGCACCGGGATCAGGCAGGCCTTGAAAATGTGCTCCGACTGGTGCGGCAGGGTGGAGGACTTCGCCGCGTGATCGTCGCCCGCGAGCACCAGAACGCCGCCGTGCTTCGACGTGCCGGCGGCGTTGGCGTGCTTGAACACGTCGCCGCAGCGGTCGACGCCCGGCCCCTTGCCGTACCACATGGCGTAGACGCCGTCGTATTTCGCGCCGGGGAAGAGATTCACCTGCTGCGTGCCCCAGACCGCGGTCGCCGCCAGGTCCTCGTTGACGCCGGGCTGGAACTTGACGTGGTGGCTCTCGAGATGCTTCTGCGCACGCCACAGCGCCTGGTCGAGCCCGCCGAGCGGCGAGCCGCGGTAGCCCGAGACGAAGCCGGCAGTGTTGAGGCCGGATCTCGCGTCGCGCTCGCGCTGCAGCAGCATCAGGCGGATCAGCGCCTGCGTGCCGGTGAGGAATACGCGGCCGCGCTCCAGCGTGTACTTGTCGTCGAGCGAGGCTTTTGCCAAGTCTGCTGCGGAGCTCATGTCTTGCCTTTTAGCATAGCCATTAGACAGCGGCGCGAGCCTTGATTCTCGGCTTCGGCGAGCGTCCGCCGGGACGATCCCAGTAAGGCTCCGGACCGAACGAGTCGGCGAGGAACTCTATGAAGGCGCGCGTTTTCGCCGGCAGATAGCGGCGATGGGGGTAGACCGCGTAAATGGCCACGTCGGTGCCGAAGGTATATCCGGGGCACAACGGCACAAGCGACCCGTCCTCGAGATGGCGGCGCACATCCCACGTCGACTTCAGCGCCACCCCCAGCCCAGCGAGCGCCCACTCGCGCAGCACTTCCCAGTTGTCGCACGCGTAGCGGCCGGCGACCCGGACGGAGCCCGGCTTGCCGTCGGGGCCGGTGTAGTCCCACGTCATGGCGAAATCGCTGGTCGTGAGGCAGTTGTGGCGCGCGAGATCCTGCGGCGTGCGGGGCGTGCCGTGCCCGTCGAGGTAGGCGGGACTTGCGCAGACTACGCGGCGGTTGGGGGCGAGCTTTCGCGCCGCGAGCGAGGAATCCTCGAGGTGCGCGATGCGGATGGCGAGATCGAAGCCCTCCTCGATGATGTTCACCGCGCGATCCGACAGGCTCAGCGCGAGCTGCACTTTCGGATAGCGGGCGGCGAAGGCGGGGATCAGCGGCGCGATGTGCCGGTTGCCGAAGGACGCCGGGATGGCGACTTTCAGCGCGCCTTGCGGCTCGACGCGGCCCGCGCCCACGGCGGCGTCGGCTTCCGCGATTTCGGCCAGGACGCGGGAGCAGGTGTCGAGGTAGCTCGCGCCTTCATCGGTGAGCCGCAGGCTGCGGGTGGTGCGATGAAGCAGGCGTACGCCCAGGCGCGCTTCGAGGGCCGCAATCCGCCGGCTGACCAGCGCAGGGGAGAGTCCGAGCTCGCGCGCGGCTGAAGACAGGCTTCCGGTCGCCACCACCCTGGAAAACACAGCCATCTCGTGTAATTTTTGCATTTTCTGCAAAAGTGTTTTGCAAAGATACGGTATTCTAATCGACGCTGCAAAGCCTTAACTTTGTTGCGTCGCAACAGACGTAGTCTCGGATCCTCCTCCTCCTCTTTCCGCGATTAAGTCAGCGACAGCCGGGGGCCGGCCCGCAAGGGTCTGGCCCCTTGTTTTTTTCAGGGCTTGCGCCCGACGATGCGCATGTCGCGCGGCTCGCGCAGCTTGAATTGCGCGGGCTCCTGCCGGAGGTCGGTCAGTCCCGCTTCGCGCATGATGCCGGCCAGGCTGCGGGGCGTATAGCCCCAGCGGTGGACCATCAGGGGGTCGCGCCAGCGGGGATCGCCGTAGAACACCCACATCGTCCTTTGACCTTCGGGCCCCGGGCCCGAGAACGTCTCGGGATCGGCGAGGAACTGCTGGCAGGCGCTCAGCAGATTCGGGCATTCCAGGACCATCGCGCCGCCCGGCATCAGCACGCGGGCCCATTCGCGCAGGACGTCCACGATTTCCCAGCGCCAGAAATGCTCGACCACGTGCACCGCGAGAATCTCCTCGGCAGTGCCGTCTGCGAAACCTTCCAGCCTGCGCAGATCGCAAATGACGTCGGGTTTCTTACCGGCCCGGGACGGCGCGACGTCGACGTTGACGTAGCCGGCGAGGATCTTGTCGCCGCAGCCGAGATTGAGCTTCACCGTTGCTCCTGCCTCGGATGAAAGACATCGAGCCAGAACCGCGCCACCACCTCCAGGGAATGGTGGCGGTCAAGATACGCCTGTCCGCGCCTGATGCGCTGAAGCACCTCCGCCGGATGCCGAATGGCCCAGCGAATGCCCTCGCAGAGATCCGCGCCGAGATGCGTGAATTCCGTGTAAGGCTGGTAGGCGGGCAGCGGGTGGGCGACCACGAAACGGCCGCCGTGCAGCGCCTGGGTCAGGCGGTTCGGGCTCTTGGCCAGCTTGCGCGGGTTGCCGAGCTCCACCGGGATGAGGACCAGGTCGCAGGCGAGCAAGGCCGAGTCGAGGGCCTCGAGCGACCAGGGAACGAACCGCGTCCGCAACCCTGTACTGCGCAAGGCGCCGATCACTTCTTCAACCGGCTGCGTGATGCAGTCCAGGGACAGGGGAAATTCGGCGGAGACTTTCTCGAGCTGCGGCAGCAGCTCGCGCAGCGGCCGGAAATTGAACCAGTTGCCGAACCAGAGCAGATGCACGCGCCACGGCTCGCGCGACACGCCCGCCCAGCGCGCGAGCCGATCGATTACGGGCAGCGAGCGAGGGGCCTGGATCGCCCGCGGCGCGTGCCGCGGGCCTTCGCAGGGCTCGGGGGCGACGAACACCGGCTTGTCGGTGAAGCGTCGGATCGCCGCGGCGAGATTCTCCGAGACGGTGGCGACGGCGCGGCAGCATTTGAATGCTTCGCCGTAGAACCCGCTGAATTGCGCATCGTCGAAGTGGTCGTCGGCGAGGTAGAACACGGCCCGCTGCGTGGATTCGCGAACCGCCGCGAGCATCTGCCGGTAGGTATCGACCGGCCAGCCCTGCGGCGTCGCGAACATTTCTCCGAACACGACGCACTGCGCCTGCCTGATCTCCGCCTCGGCGTCGGCGCTGCCGCCGTAGGTCGAAACGGCGCGCGCATCGTATCCGAGGGAGCGCAGCCCTTGCATCGGCAGGAGGCTTCCCAGGCGCGTCGATGCGCCGCGCGCGAAAAGCCGCCCGCTCGTGGTGTACAACGGCTCCGGCGTGACGAACAGGTATTCAGCGGCGCTCATTCAGCCTGGCGACGACCTTCTGCAGAACGCTCGCCCAATCGCCGATTTTTTCCTGGCGGAGGAGCCGCACGGACGGATACCACGGCATGGCCTCGCCGGTGGCGCCGTAGCGCCAATCGGAGCCGAAGGGAACCATCACCAGCGCGGGGCGCCCGAGCGCGCCGGTCAGGTGGACGAGCGCCGTGCACACGGTGAGCACGCTGTCGAGCGCGCACACCAGCGCTGCGGTCTCGTCGTAATCGTCGATCGCCTCCTGCCAATGGTGAACGCGGATGCCATGACCCGACTCCAGATTCTGCAGCTCGGCCCGCACATCGGTGTATTGCAGGTTGACGAACTGCAGGCCGGGCAGGGTCAAGACCGGCAACAGCTGCTCGAGCGAGAACGACCTGCGCGCCTTGCCGGTGTGCCCGACGCCGCCTTGCCAGGAAAGGCCGATGTTGCGTCCGGAGCCCAGCCGGGCGCGCCATTTTTCTACCTTTGACGGGTCGGCTTTCAAAAACCCGGAATGCGGCGGGAACTGTTCGGGGCGCCGTCGGAAATGCCCGGGAAGGGAGCCGACAGGCATCTGGTAATCCGGCTGCGGATCAAGGCGGGTGACCCAGTCGTTGGCCAGGGTGCGCAGCCGGGGAGCGACAGTACAGAGGGGAAACGAGCGCGAAAAGAGCTCGCCGAGCTTGTGGTCGCACTCGACCACCACGTGCGCGGCGCGCGACGCGAGCTCCGGGATGCACGAGCCGTACATGATCTCGTCGCCGAGCCCCTGCTCCGGGTACACCAGGATGGTTTTTCCTTCCAGGGGCGCGCCGTCCCATTCCGGAAACGGAAACTTGCGGTACCGGCCGATAAAAGCATCCTTGCGACGGCGCAGCTCGAAACCGTTCCAGCCCTCGGCGAAATTACCGTGACGCAGTTGCAACAGGGCCTGGTTGTAGCCCAGGTCGGCGTCGTCCGGGGCGAGATTCAAGGCAGTACGCAGCACCGCCTGCGCTTCTGCCTCGCGGCCGGTGGCGTCGAGCAGCCCGCCTTTGGTTGCGAGAGCCTGGCCCGAGCCAGGGTGGCGCACGAGGACCTCCTCGATGCGCGCAAAGGCCTCGTCGTAGCGCATCTGGTCGCCCAGCACCATCGCCAGGCTGACAAGCAGGGTGACGTTGCCGGGACGCGACTGCAACGCTTCGCGGAAATGCTGCTCCGCGGCTTCGATCTGGTTGTCATAGCGCAGCATCTCGCCGATCTCCTGCAGCGCCTGGGAGCGCTTCGGCTCGAGGCGCAGCGCCTCCTCGAACTGCTTGATGGCGGCCGAGGTGTTGCCTTTTTCCTTCAGCACGCGCCCGAGCGCGATGCGCGCCGCGACCGAGCGCGCGTCGATGGCGATCGCCTCGTCCAGGCAGGCCTTCGCGTCCTCGAGCCGCCCGCCGAGCCGCAGCAGGTCGGCGAGCCGGATCCACGCGTTGACGTGCGCCGGGTCAGCCTTGAGGGCGTCGCGGAACGCCTCTTCAGCTTCGCGTGCGCGCCTCTGCTTGAAGAGCAGCTCGCCTAAACGAAAATGCAGTCCCGCATTGCGTGGCTGCAGACGCAGGGCACGGCGCAAGAAGGGTTCGCCCCGCTCGGCGTTGCCGCGCGCCATGTACGCTTCCGCCAGCGCAGACAATGCGTCCGGCGAGCAGGGCTGCAGCCGCACGCTCTCTTCGAGGTGCCTGGTTGCTTCGTCGGCGCTACCGGCGGCGAGAAGTAACCCACCGAAGAGCGCCCGCAAATCGGCGTCTCTCGGCTGCAGCGACACGCCCTTCTCGGCCAATGCCATCGCCTCGTCGAGGGATCCCAGCCGCTGCTGCGCCGCGGCCAGCAGCGCCATCGCGCGCGCATTGTCCGGCTGTTCTTCGAGCGCCTTGCGCGCAATGCGCGCGGCAAGTCGCGGGTTTCCGAGCTGCAGTTCCTCGTCCGCCCGCTGCAGGAGCGTCGATTTTGGCCTGCCGATGCGAAAAACGGCGCGCAGGCGGAGAACGAGCTCGCGCTGCAGCGCGCGCCGTGCCTCCCTGGCCAGTCCAAGCTTGCGGTACACGGCGCCGAGATTGGCGTAGGCAATCGCGTGATCCGGCTTTAACTCGGTTGCCCGCTGATAGCTTTCGGCCGCGAGCGCCGGCTTTCCCTGCGCGAAATACGCCGTCCCGAGGTCATTGTGCGCCTCGGCGAAGTCGGGCTTGAGACGCAACGCGTCGCGATACGCCGATATCGCCTCGGCGAGAGCGCCTCGGTCCTGCAGCACGTTGCCGAGCGTGCTATGGAAGACGGCGACCTTGCCCTCCACCTGGATCGCCTGCTTGAGGCGCGCTTCGGCGGAAGCAAGATCTCCGCCGCGGTAGTGCGCGGCGCCGAGCAGATGAAGCGCATCGGGATCGCGGGGCTTCAAGTGCAGCGCTTGCTCGCCGCAGCGCAGGGCTGCGCGACTTTCGCCCGCCGCAAGGAAGGCGCGACCCTGCAAAATCAGGTCAAGCGATGGCACAGTGAATTATCCAACTTGTAAGCCGCGCGGAAACAAGCTAAGTTGCCCGGCGACATGGCGATTCCAGGCTCGACCGCCGGACCTGTACGCGCCGCAAGCCGTTCGCAGCGGCTGCGGCTCGGCGACCTTCTGGTGGCGCAGAAGGCGGTGTCGCAGGAGCAGCTCAAGCTCGGCCTCGATGAGCAGAAGCGCTCCGGCCGCCGTCTCGGACGCGTTCTCGTCGAGATGGGATTCGTCACCGAAGACGACATTGCACGCGCCCTGTCGCGGCAGCTCAACCTGGCGTTCGTCGACCTCAAGCACCATCACTTCAAGCCCAACGTGGTGCTCAAGCTGCCCGAGGTCGCGGCGCGTCGCTTCCGTGCGGTAGCGCTCGAGGAACGCGGCGCCAAGATGCTGATCGGCATGGCCGACCCCACGGACTTGTTCGCTTTCGACGAGCTGACGCGCCTCCTGAAGAAGGACGTCGAGCCGGTCGTGGTGACCGAGAGCGAAGTGGCGCAGGCGCTGGACCGGGTGTACCGGCGCACCGAGGAAATCAGCGGGCTCGCGAAGGAGCTCGGACAGGACCTGGGCGAAAACCTGGTCGACTTCGGCGCGCTCGATGCGGCCCTCGGCGCGGAGGATGCGCCGGTCGTCAAGCTGCTGCAGTCGCTGTTCCAGGACGCCAGCCAGGTCGGCGCCTCGGACATCCATGTCGAGCCGCAGGAAGACCGGCTGCGAATCCGCTTTCGCATCGACGGCCAGCTCCAGGCGCAGACGGAAACCGACCTGCGGGTCGCTGGTGCGGTCGCCTTGCGCCTCAAGCTCATGGCGGGCATGGATATCTCGGAGAAGCGCCATCCGCAGGACGGCCGCTTCAACGTGCTGGTGCGCCAGCAGCCGGTGGACGTGCGCATCTCGACCATGCCGACGCATTACGGCGAGTCGGTCGTCATGCGGCTGCTCAACCGCCAAAGCGGGCTGCTCGGGCTGGAATCGCTCGGCATGCCGGCCGTGATGCTGCGGCGCTTCAGGGATATCGTTCACCGGGTGAGCGGCATGGTCGTGGTGACCGGGCCGACCGGCAGCGGTAAGACCACCACGCTCTACGCCGCGCTCAACGAGCTCAATACGCCGGCGCGAAAGATCATCACCGTCGAGGATCCCATCGAGTACCGGGTGGCCGGACTGAACCAGGTCCAGGTCAACGAGAAAATCGATCTTACCTTCGCCTTGGTGCTGCGCTCCGTACTGCGTCAGGACCCGGACGTGATGCTGATCGGCGAGATGCGGGATACCGAGACCGCGCAGATCGCGATGCGGGCGGCGATCACCGGCCACATGGTGCTGTCCACGCTGCACGTGCGCGAAGCGGCGAGCGCGCCGGTGCGGCTGCTCGATATGGGCGTGCCGCGCTACATGGTGGCGACCTCGCTGCAGGCCGTGGTTGCGCAGCGGCTCGTTCGGCTGATCTGCGAGAGCTGCGGCGAGGACTATTCGCCCACGCCGCAGGAGCGGCGTTTCGTCGAGGCCGGGTGGGGCGGCTCGGGAAAGGGCAGCTATAAGAAGGGCAAAGGCTGCACCCATTGCAACGGCAGCGGTTTCCGGGGACGCAGCGGCGTGTACGAGATCCTGGAAATGACGCCTAGGCTGGTCGACGCCGCCGCCAAGGAAGACGTCAGCGCTTTCGTGCGCATTGCGGAAGAAGAAATGGCGGGGCACACGTTCGTGCACCATGCCGCGGAGCTGGCGGCGAACGGGCGCACCACGTTGAACGAGGTCATGCGCATCAGCCAGTCCGAGGAATGAAACGATGCCGCAGTTCGCGTACCAGGGGCGCAATGCGCGCGGCGAGCTTGTAAAAGGGGTCCTGGAAGGCCCGACGAGCAGCGCGGTGGCCGACCAGCTGTTCAGCACCGGCATCACGCCAGTGCATATCAACGAAGCGACGGCCGCCGCTGCCGTCGTTGCCGGCAAGCTGCAGCTGCGCTTCGGCGAGCCCAGGGTCGAGCTCGCCGATCTGATGCTCCTGTCGCGGCAGATGCATACCCTGCTCAAGGCCGGGGTGCCGATCATCCGGGCGCTCTCCGGGCTGCACGAGTCGGCTGCCAATCCGACGCTGCGCACCACCATCGCCAACGTGCGCGAGAGCCTGGAATCGGGCCGCGAGCTTTCCCAGACGCTGCGCCAGCATCCCAAGGTGTTCCCCGCTTACATGGTGAGCCTGGTGCGGGTCGGCGAGGTCACCGGCCGCCTGGACGAAGTGTTCATGCGGCTCTACGAGTTCTTCGCCTTCGAGAAGAAGATGCGGGAGGACATCCGCGGCGCCCTGCGCTATCCGACCATGGTCATCATTGCGGTGGTGGTGGCGATGTTCATCGTGAATATCTTCGTGATCCCGGCGTTCGGCAAGATGTTCTCGAGCTTCCATGCCGAGCTTCCGCTCATGACGCGGATCCTGATCGGCACCTCGGATCTGTTCCTCGGTTACTGGCCGCTGATGATCGTCGGTGCCGCAGCGCTGGTGACCGCAGCACGGGTTTACGTGCACAGCAAGGACGGGCGTTATAGCTGGGATGCGCTGAAGCTGCGGCTGCCGGTGATCGGCCAGCTCGTCCACAAGGCGACCCTCGCCAGGTTTTCGCGCAGTTTCGCGCTCTCGGCGAAGAGCGGCGTGCCGATCGTGCAGGTGCTCTCGATCGTGGCCGAGGTCGTGGACAACGCGTACCTGGAAGCGCGCATCCTGCAGATGCGCGACGGAATCGAGCGCGGCGAGAGCATCCTCAGGGCGGCGGTGGCGACGAGCGTCTTCAACCCGGTGGTGCTGCAGATGGTCGCGGTCGGCGAGGAGACGGGAGAAATCGACGAGCTGATGTCCGAGATCGCCGACATGTACGAGCGCGAGGTCACCATCGAAGTCGAAGGCCTCACCGCCAAGCTCGAGCCGATCCTGCTGGTGTGCATGGGCGTTCTCGTGCTGATCCTCGCCCTCGGCGTGTTCCTGCCGATGTGGGACCTGGCCGCGGCGGCACGGGGAGGCGGCGGTGCGCGATGAGCGCGGCTTCTCGCTGCTCGAGCTGCTCATCGTCATTGTCATCATCAGCGTTCTCACCGTGATCGCCATCGACCGGCTGCTGAAGCTGCGCTTCGAGGCCGAGCGGGTGATGGTGCAGAGCGTGGTCGCCGGGCTGCGCAGCGCGCTCTATATCGATTTTGCCGCCGCGGCGGCCAAAGGGCAGATGGACCGCATCGACGCCGCGCACGGCAGCAATCCGATGCTGCGGCTGAGCGAGAAGCCCGAGTCCTACGCCGGCGAGTTCTACGGTCCCGATCCCGCGACGTTCGAGCCGGGGACGTGGTATTTTGATACGCGCGACCGCGCGCTCGTCTATATCGTCCGCTTCCCGGAGCAGTTCGTCACACCGCTGAGCGGCGCGCCACGCGCCCGCTTCGCCGTCGAAGCGGATTACGAGGATGTCGATCACAACGGCCGTTTCGATCCCGGGCGGGATCCCGTGCTCGGGCTGAAGCTGGTGCCACTCGAGTCATTTTCTTGGAAGGACAAACAATGAAAACTGCAACCGCCTTCTTGACCGGAGTTCTCGCACAGACGCTGCTGATCGCACTGGTCCTCGGTGCCGCATTCGGCCTGGTCATCGGCCTCCTGCTGCTCATCGACAGCGAGCGCGTCCTGCGATGGAACGCCTACATGAACCGGTGGATTTCCACCCGCAACGCATTCGTCGTCCTCGACCGGCCGCGCGACATCAAGCGGCTGGTCTACCGCTGGCACCGCGCCGTCGGGTTGCTGGTGATCGCGGGCGCCCTTTACTCCCTGGATGTGCTGACGTTTGGCTTCGCCACCGAGCCGCTGGTGCGCACCTTCCGCGACCTGGCCAGCCCCACGACCTTGCGGTGGACGGTCGATTCACTAAAGCTCTTCCTGATCGCAGGCAACTTCGCCGCGATCCTGGCCGGGATCGTCCTCTGCTTCCGGCCGAGTCTTCTGAAAGGGCTGGAAGGATGGGCCGACCGGCAATATGGCACGCCCCTCGCGAATCCAAACCTGGACGTACCGCGCTACCAGCCGGACGAATTCGTCCGCGCGCATCCCCGGCTGGCAGGAGTGCTCGCGACACTCGGCAGCCTGTTCGTTCTCGTCAGCTTGGGCGCGGCCGTGCTGCTCCGATGACAAGCACTTTGCGAATAACTGGCAGTTGCGGCGCTAAGTGCTTGACAAGCTGAAGGTTGCCAATCAAACTTCGGACGCGCGCTAGGGGCGCGCAGGGCTGCGGCCCACTAAGAGAAAGGGAGATTACGATGCGTAGACAAGAAGAAGGATTCACGCTGATCGAGCTCGTAATGGTCATCGTGATTCTGGGCATCCTTGCTGCCGTTGCGGTACCGCGGTACCTTAACCTCACGCAACAATCCCAGGACGCAACAAAGAGTGCAGGGGTTTCATCAGTCGGCAGCGCGGTAGCGATCGCGGCGGCAAGAAACCGGACTCTTCGCGTGGCGCCCACGGTGCTGATGGTCGCTGCGGAGCTTCCAGGGGCGAAATGCACGACCTCGGGCAGCGCCGCGATCATTCTCCAGGGCAAGGTGAACACCACGCTGCTCGGAAACATCGCCAGCACGCCGCAAACGCTGATCACCATTGGCAACTGCACCGGCAATGCGTCGACGCTCGTCTCCGGAGTCAGCACCGGCATTTATTCGTCGTAGGAAGCAGCATCTGAAAGGCAACGGGGCGCCGCAACAGGCGCCCCGTTTCTTTTTGCAGCCGCATTCCTGCGATGGATGGAAGCGCGTTTGGCGCCTCGGGGATATATTCCGTAACCGGACCCGGCTAGCGTGATCAGAGACCTCCTACCGAGCTTATTCACAGCCCGAGCCGCTCCCGGCTGGCTCGCGGTCGAGCTTGGCGAGCAGACGGTGCACCTTGCTCACGTGCGGCCGGACGGCGGCCGGCCGGCGGTGGAGTTTGCCGAGGAGCGCGAGTGGGACGCCAAGGATCCGAAGTCCCTCGAGCGCGTGGCGCGCGAATTCGACGCGAAGCGCTTTCGCTGCACGACGCTGCTGAAGCCGGCGGACTACCAGATCCTGCTCGTCGAGGCGCCCGCGGTGAAGCGCGAGGAGCTCAAGCCGGCGCTGCGCTGGCGCATCAAGGACATGCTGGACTATCACGTCGACGACGCCACCATCGATGTGCTCGACGTGCCTGTGCCGCCCAACGTCGCGCAACGCGCTCATTACATGTACGCCGTGGCGGCGAAGAACGAAGCGATCCGCGTGACGGTAGAGCGCTTTCAGAAGGCCGGCCTGCCTCTGGCGGTGATCGACATTCCCGACACCGCGCAGCGCAACGTCGCTGCGCTGTATGAGAACGAGGAGCGCGGCGTGGCGGCCGTGACTTTCGATGCGCATGGCATGCTGCTCACGGTCAATTTTGCCGCCGAGCTGTACCTGTCGCGGCGCCTCGATATCACCGCCACGCAGCTCGTCGAGTCCGCTGGCGAGGACAGGGTGCGCCTGCTCGACCGGGTGCTGGTCGAGACGCAGCGCTCGCTCGATCATTGCGAGCGCACCTACACGTTTTTTGCGATGGGGCGCATGGTGTTGGGTCCCCTGCCCGAGGAAGTCGGCCTGCGCGAGCATCTGTCGTCCCACTTGTATCTTCCGGTCGAACCGATGGATCTGGACGCAGTCGTGCAATTGCCGCCGGCCGCCGCGGAGTGGGCTGCGGACGAGCGGGCGAACTGGCTGAAGGTCATCGGCGCCGGGCTGCGCGTCGAGGAGAGGGCGCTGTGAGCCAGCAGATCAACCTCTACAGCCCGCTCTTCCGCAAGCAGAAGAAGGTGTTTTCCGCCCTGGCATTGCTGCAGGCGATCGGCCTGGTGGTGCTGGTCGTGGCGGTGTTCTATTTCTATCTGTCTGCGCAGAGCTCGTTGCTGGAGCTTCGAGCCGCTGACTCCGGCCGGCAGCTGAACAGCGAGCTCGAGCGGCTGAAGGTCTACACCGCGCAGGAGTCGCCGGATATGCGCGGCAAGTCGCTGGCTGAGCGCAGGAAGAAGCTGGAGGCTGCATTCAACGAGCGCACGCAGGCGCTGGAGGCGATGGACAAGGGGGCGCTGGGAAGGACCGAAGGCTACTCCGGAGTGCTGCGGGCGTTGGCCCGGCTGTCGGTGGAGGGTGTATGGCTGACCCGGGTCCGGTTTTCCGATGAGAGGGGCGAAGCTTTCATCGCCGGGCGCGCCACGCGCCCGGAACTGGTGCCCTTGTACATAGAGCGATTGCGCGCGGAAGAGAAGCTGCGGGGCCAGGACTTCTCCGGCCTGGAGATCACGCGCGATCCCGCGCTGCGCGCGCAGGCGGGGGCGGCCACTGCGCCGGCTGGCGCCCGGTTAGTCGAATTCGTGCTTTCATCGGGCGCGGCAAGGAAATGACCTTCGACTGGAAATCTTGGGTGGCGCGGATCGACGACATGAGCCTGCGTGAGCGGGCCATGCTGTTCGGGTCGGTTGCTCTGGTCGTGGTCGTGGCCGCGCATGTCACCTTGATCGATCGGGCGCTGGTCACCCAGAAAAGGCTCATCGAGCGTGTCACGCGCGACCAAAGCCAGCTCAAGTCGGTGCGAGAGCAGCTGCAGTTGATCCTGCAGGAGAAGCAGCCCCAGGGCCGGCATCCCGACGAGTTGGCGATTGCCGAGCTCGAGCGCAAGATCAAGGAAACCGAAAAAAACGTCGCCGCCAAGGAGCGCGCCTTTGTCGCCCCGGAACAGCTCCCGGTGCTGCTCAGGCAGATGCTGGGACGCAGTTCGCAGATCAGGCTGGAATCGTTGCGGCTGCTCCCGGGTACGCCGCTACCGACGCCGGGAACGGCCGGTTCGACGCCGGGCAGGCAGGAAGGATCGCAAGCCAGCAGCGAGGTCTTCCGCCACGGGGTAGAAGTGACCTTGCGAGGCTCGTATTTCGACCTGCTGCAGTATCTGACCGAGCTCGAAAGTCTTCCGTCGCCGCTGCTTTGGGGAAGGGTCGAATTGCAGGTGGAACAGTATCCTGAGGTCAGGCTCACCTTGGTCGTGCACACCCTCAGTACACGGCGGTCTTTGCTTGCGACATGAGAAACTCAGAAAAAGCTTATCATTGCCGTGCACGCTTGGAGGAGCGTAACACTGAAAACAAGATCAGCCGCCTGCGTCGTCTGCCTCTCTTTCGCGATCGTGGGCGCCGCGCTGGCGCAGTCGCCTGCACAGCCATTGGCGGACCCGATGCGTCCGTTCGAGGCGCGTGACTATGCAGCACCGCAAGCCGGCGCGGCGCTGGCGAGCGGCCTGCAGGGCGTTCTGACCTCGCCGGGCCGCAAGTTCGCGCTCATCAACGGCGTGGCGGTACCGATAGGCGGCGTCTTGCGAGAGGGCACGCTCGTCGAGCTCACGGAATCCTCGGCCGTGCTGCAGAAAAATGGCCAGCGCGAGGTGCTGAGGATGTATCCGCACATCGAGAAGAAGCCGATCAGGCGCGCGCCGGCTGACCAGGAGCAACCGCAACAATGAAGCTCGCGGCCGCAGCGGTTTCGCTCGCGCTGGTCGCGGGCTGCGCTGCACCGCCGGCGCCGAGGGGCGTCCTGCCGGCCATTTCGTCCGAGCTCGCGAGCGCCGCGGAGCGCAAGCCCCCGGCGCGCCCGGAAGCGCTGGATCGCGCGCTGTTGCCGCCGGTGCAGATGGGAATGCCGAGCGTGGCGGGCGTCGACCTCGAGCCGCGCTTCGACCTGAACGTGAGCAATGCGCCTGCAGCGCAGGTCTTCATGTCCATCGTCTCCGGCACGCGCTACAGCATCCTGCTGCATCCCGAAGTGAGCGGCGTGATCTCGGTGAGCCTCAAGGACGTGACGGTGGAAGAGGCGCTCTCGGCCATCCGCGAGCTGTACGGTTACGAGTACCGCGTCGAAAGCACGCGCATCTTCGTGCAACCCGCCGGCATGCAGACGCGCATCTTCCAGGTCAACTACCCGCCGGGCCAGCGCCGCGGCACTACGGATGTGCGCGTGACTTCAGGCGCGGTCACCGACACCGGCTCGGGCGCCGCGCCGACGCTCGGCGGCGCGGCGCCGACGGGCTCGACCTCCAGCCGGGCGCTCGAAACGAGCCGGGTGACCACCCAGCAGCAGTCGGACCTCTGGGCCGACTTGCGCACGGCGCTGCTCGCCATCGTCGGCACCGGTGAAGGCCGCTCGGTCATCGTCACGCCGCAATCGGGCGTCGTGGTCGTACGGGCTTTCCCGCAGCAGCTGCGCGCAGTGGAGCAGTACCTGCGCGCCACGCGCCTGTCGATCGAGCGCCAGGTGATGCTCGAGGCGAAGATCATCGAAGTCACGCTGTCGAGCGAATACCAGACGGGGATCAACTGGGCCATCTTCAACCGCAACATCGCGCTCGGGCAACTGTCGAACTCCGCCGGCACCGCGACGCAGCTTGCACCGCGCGGCACTGCAATCGGCACCGGCCCGGCGGCGAGCGGACTTCTCGCCAACACCGAGACACGCAGCATTGCGACTGCCACGGGTGCGTTTGCCGCATCGAATCCCGCCGGCGCGGTGTTCGGGCTGGCGCTGCAGACCGGCAGCTTTGCGGCGTTGCTGACTTTCCTCGAGTCCCAGGGGAACGTGCAGGTGCTTTCCAGCCCGCGCATCGCGACGCTCAACAACCAGAAGGCCGTGCTCAAGGTCGGCACCGACGAATTTTTCGTCACCAACATCAGCACTACGACGACCACTACGGGCAGCGTTTCGCAGACCTCGCCGTCGGTGACCGTGCAGCCGTTTTTCTCCGGCATCGTCCTCGACGTCACGCCGCAGATCGACGAGAGCAGCAACGTCATCCTGCACGTCCACCCCGCGGTCAGCGAGGTCACGGAAAGCACCCGGGTGGTGAACCTCGGCGGCGGCAATCCCTCGATCTCGCTGCCGCTGGCGAAGAGCACGGTGAGCGAGACCGACACCATCGTGCGCGTCAGCGACGGCAACATCGTCGCGATCGGCGGTCTCATGAGCCTTGACGTGCGCGATCAGCGCGGCGGCTTCCCCGGCCTGGCGGACAACAGCGTTCTGGGCAATACTAATCGCACCGCGCTCAAGAAGGAGCTGGTGATCTTGCTGAAGCCCACGCTGATCGTGGCGGACCGCAACTGGGAGCAGGACATCGAGCAGACGCGTGGCCGCCTGGAGTCACTCAATCAGCCTTCACTGCGGGGGCCGAGATAGCGTGAACTACCTCAAACACTTCAGTCTGCGCGAGCTGCCCTTCGGCATTACCCCGGACACCAGCTATTTCTTCGCCTGCCGCAGCATCCAGGAGGCGCTCAATACCTTGCTGATCGCGGTGTCGAACGGCGAAGGCTTCATCAAGATTACCGGCGAGGTCGGAACGGGCAAGACGCTGCTGTGCCGCAAATTCCTGTCGACGCTCGGGCCCAACTGGGTGAGCGCGTACATTCCGAACCCGAATCTGGAGCCGCGAAGCCTGCTGCTGGCGCTGGCGGACGATCTCGGCGTAGCCGGCGCTCGGTCCGAGCCGCACCGCCTCGACAAGGAACTGATGCAGCGCTTGCTGGACGTCGCGCGCCAGGGCAAACGGGTCGTCATCTGCATGGACGAGACTCAAGCGATGCCCCTTGGCACGCTGGAGTCGGTACGGCTGCTGACCAACCTGGAAACCGAAAAGCGGAAGCTCATGCAGGTGGTGCTCTTCGGGCAGCCCGAGCTCGACCGCAAGCTCGCCTCCCCGTCCGTGCGCCAGTTGCGTCAACGCATTACCTTTCAGCACAGGCTCAAGGCGCTGGCGCGCAACGAAGTCGCCGACTACGTTGCGCATCGGCTCACCATCGCCGGCTATTCCGGGACGGCACTGTTCACGAATTCCGCCCTGAGGTCGCTACACCTCGCAAGCCGCGGTGTCCCGCGGCTGGTGAATATTCTCGCGCACAAGGCGCTGCTTCTGGTGTACGGCGAGGGCGGCCGCCAGGCCGAGCGACGCCATGTGCGAGCTGCAGTAGAGGACACTCCGGCCGCGTCCTGGCGCTGGTGGTGGCGCCCGGCATGAGCCTCATCAACAAGATGCTGCAGGACCTCGACCGCCGGCAGGCGCTGGCCGGCGCCACGGATGCGTCCGTCGTGCAGGTCAGGACCTCCGCCGCAGTGCACCGCGGCGGCCGCGAGTGGCTCTGGCGCATCGTGGCTGTTCTTCTCACATTGGGCCTGGGCTGGGTGATCTGGGTGGGATACCAGCTTTTACCCAAGCCCCTCGTCACTAACCTTGCCTTGCGCGCCGCCGTTGAAGCGGAGAAGCGCCCGCCACCGCCGGTAGAACCCGCGCCACCCCCGCCGGCTACGGTCGTAACCGCGCCGCTCCCTGCGCCTGCTCCAGTGGTCGATCCAACGCCTCCCGTTCCGACGGACGCGCGAGCGGTTCCGCCTTCGGCTCCAGAGACGCTTCGGCTGGCGCGCGAAATCGAAACGCCGGTGCGCGAGCCCGAGGCGGCAAGGCGCGAGCCGGCGAAGCAGGAGCCGGCAAAAGCGCCGAAGCTGGCCGCCGTCGCGCCCGGGGTCGCGCAGGGCACTGTCGACAAGCGCGACCGCGTGCACTCAGCGGCAGAAACTGCAGATGCCCAGTTCCGCCGCGCCGCCGTGCTGCTGAACCAGGGGCGGCTCAGCGAGGCGGAAGATCAATTGGCGGGTGTGCTGCGCGCCGATCCGTCGCATGCCGCTGCACGGCAGACGTACGTGGCGATGCTGCTCGAGCAGCATCGCGTGGAAGCCGCGCGGCGGTTGCTCCAGGAAACGCTGGCCATCAATCCCGCGCAGCCCGCATTCGCGGTAGCGCTCGCGCGCATCTACACCGACCAGCGCGATTATCGGAATGCACTGGAGGTTCTTGACAGGGCCGGGCCGGCGGCTCGCAACGCCGAGTTCCAGGCGATGCGCGGAGCCGTGCTGCAGCGGCTTGGCAAGCATGCAGACGCCGTGGAGGCCTATCAGAACGCCATCCGTATTGCGCCTCAGCCCGGGACGACCTGGGTCGGGCTGGCTATCTCGCTCGAGACGCTCGGACGAAGACCCGAGGCGGCCCAAGCCTACCGCAGGGCGCTCGACGCCGGATCGCTCGCCGCTGAGGCCAGGGAATACGCCGAGAGTCGGGCGCGGGCGCTAGAGTAAGCGACCGCTTCGCTCAGGGGACCGGCGAAATCTTCTCCAGCCGGTAACCGTAGTT
>WNFF01002813.1_pt1 | contig 18063 bp, 16 predicted proteins | sample 5400441 | NCBI WGS metagenome assembly WNFF01 (sample SAMN13153345, study PRJNA577476) | soil metagenome | isolation source: 120 cm saprolite under Douglas fir tree site 2 hole 3 replicate 1 | place: USA:California | collected 2015-04-18 | reverse complement strand
GTCAGCACCGCGCCGCCGAAGTGCAGCCCGGTCTCGGAGAAGAACTCGCCGCCGAGCTCGCCTCCCTCGAAGCCGCCTGGCCGCGCGAGCTGCCCCGCGGCGTGATCCACGCCGACCTCTTTCCCGACAACGTCTTCTTCCGCGACCGGGAGCTATCCGGCCTGATCGACTTCTATTTCGCCTGCACCGACTTTCTCGCCTATGACTTGGCGGTCTGTCTCAACGCCTGGTGCTTTGAGGCCGATGGCAGCCTCAATGTGGCCAAGGCGCGGCTGCTGCTCGACGGCTATCGGCGGGAACGGCCGCTCGCCCCGGCGGAATTCGCCGCCCTGCCGCTGCTCGCTCGCGGCGCGGCACTGCGCTTTCTGCTGACCCGGCTCTTCGACTGGCTCCACCAGCCGGCGGGGGCGCTGGTCCGGCCCAAGGATCCGCTCGAATATCTGCGCAAGCTGCGGTTCCACCGAGACGTCGTCGACCCGCGCGGCTATGGCCTCGATGTCTGAGCTTTCGGAGGTCGAAGTCTTTACCGACGGCGCTTGCCGCGGTAATCCGGGACCGGGCGGGTGGGCCGCCATCCTCCGCTATCGCGGCACGGAGAAGGAATTGAGTGGCTTTGCCGCCGACACGACCAACAACCGCATGGAGATGACGGCGGCAATAGCGGGATTGGAAGCCCTGAAACGCCCTTGCCGGGTGCGGCTCTACAGCGACAGCCAGTATCTCCGTGACGGCATCACCAAGTGGATCAGCGAGTGGAAGCGCCGCGGTTGGCTCACCGCCGGCAAAAAGCCAGTCAAAAATATCGACCTATGGCAGAGGCTCGATATGGCGGCGGCCCGCCACGCCGTGTCGTGGGTTTGGGTGCGCGGTCATTCCGGCCATCCCGAAAACGAGCGGGCCGACGCGCTGGCGCGTGCGCGCGCCGCCGAGGCGAGCTGAAACGGCTAAGAGGCTCGGAGCGCCTTGAGCATCGCCTCGGCGCCGGAGACGTCGACCTGGCCCGGCTGCTGCTCGACGTTCAGCGATTTGACCACCCCGTCGTCGACCAGCATCGAATAACGCTTCGAGCGCGTGCCGAGGCCGCCCTTGCTGAGATCGAGCTCGAGGCCGAGGGCGCGCGCGAAATCGCCGCTGCCGTCCGCCAGCATTCGGACCTTGCCTTCGGTCTTCTGATCTCTGCCCCAGGCGCCCATGACGAACGCATCGTTGACCGCCACGCAGGCGATCTCATCGACCCCCTTGGCCTTGATGTCGGCAGCCTTGTCCACATAGCCGGGAAGATGGCGCTGGGAGCAGGCAGGCGTGAAGGCGCCCGGGACCGCGATGAGGACGATCCTCTTGCCGCGGAAGAATTCGTCGGTGTTGAACTCCTTTACGCCGTCGGGCATCAGTTGCTTCAGCGTTACCGATGGTATCCTGTCACCGACGTTAATGGTCATGGTATCCCTCCGGTGTATGTGGGACCTAGAGCCTCGGGCACGGCTTGCGTCTCCGTCGCGCAGGGGGTGCGCGCGAGCTGATCGATAGCATAGGGCCGATCGCTCGGCAAACACGACCGCGAACGGCATCGCGGCAGTTGGTCGTGCAACAGGGGGAAACGAAATTCGCGTATAGGCGTATAAAGAGGGGGCGTCGACGGGGCGCGTTGTCGGTCGGAGGGTGCGGTGAAATCGCTCGCAGGCCAACTGTTAGTGGCGATGCCACAAATGTCCGACCCTCGCTTTGCCCGGTCTGTCGTCTATCTCTGCGCCTATAGCGGCGATGCCGGCGCGATGGGCCTCGTCATCAACAAGCTGCTCAGCCCATTGACCATGGGCGAGCTGTTTGCGCAGCTCGAGATCGAGCCTAGGGGCGCGGCTGGCGCCCATCCGGTGCATTTCGGTGGCCCGGTTGAGGCGGGACGCGGCTTTGTTCTGCACACGGCCGACTATCGCGAGGAGGCCACGCTACACGTCGACGGCAATATTGCGGTGACCGCAACCTTGGAGGTCCTGCGCGCGATCGGCAAAGGCGAGGGGCCGCGTCAGAGCCTCTTTGCCCTCGGCTATGCCGGTTGGGGACCCGGTCAGCTGGACGCCGAAATTCAAGCCAATGGCTGGCTTTCCGTCGCCGCGGATGACGACATCGTCTTCTCCGCCGATTACGACGCGAAGTGGCGCCGTGCGCTGGCCAAGCTCGGGATCAATCTGTCGATGCTGTCGAGCGACGCGGGACACGCGTGACGAGCGCGTCCCCTCAGGACGCCGGGATCCGAGAATAGCTGATTAGGGGCCGTATTGCGGGGGACGCGATTGCTGAAATGATATTATTCATAGACATATTCGCCTGTTTAAGATAAATTCCGATGGGTCAACGGTCTTGTCCCGAAGGTTCTCGCCCAGCCATTTGGGCAGCAGGAAATTAGTTAACGCCTGATTTCACCCTGAAATATCAGGAGCCGCCTGCGGCGGGTGGTTATGACGAGGATCCCTCCCAATCCTCGCGCAGGATGGCGAAGAGAAGGTGATCTTGCCATTTGCCTTCGATGCAGAGGTATTGCCGGGCATAGCCCTCGTGCTGGAAGCCGGCCCTGACCAACAGCGATCGGCTAGGGATGTTGCTCGGCAGGCAGGCAGCCTCGACACGGTGAAGGCGGAGCCGGTCGAAAGAGAAGTCGAGGATCAGCGGCAGCGCTGCGGCCATGTAGCCCTGCCGCGCGAAAGGCTCGCCGATCCAGTAGCCAAGGCTCGCGGTCTCGGAGACGCCGCGCCGCAGGTTCGACAGGCTAGCTCCGCCGACCAGCGTCTCGTCGTGAGTGAAGATGAATAAATTGTAGGCTTGGTCGGTCCGCCAGTCTTCGGCATAACGTGCCAATCGGGCGCGGAAACTGGCGCGGCTCAGCGCGTCCGGGGGCCAACTCGGCTCCCACGGCGCGAGGAAATTTCGCGAGCGCGCTCGCAGGCTGGCCCAGGCCTCGTAGTCGCCGCGCTCGGGCGAGCGCAAGAAACCCCGCTGCCCCGCCAAGCGGAACGGTTCCGCGCGGGCGAGGAAGAGACGGGGAAACGATTTGCGTTGCGGCGCCATCGCTATCGCGGCATCAGGCGCCGAGCCGCTCCCTGACGCGGTCGAATTCTTCCAGCTGGCTCAATGGTCCCAATGCGGCGAGCGTCGGCGGCGCCGAGCGCCAGCGAGCCACGACCCGGCCGATTGCATCATCATCGACCGCCTCGATGTTCCGGACGATCTCGACCGGATCGAATGGCGTGCCGTGGATCAGGAGATGTTGGGCCAACTGCTCGCAGCGCGCCGAGGTGCTCTCGAACATCAGCAGACCCGCCTTCATCTGCGTCTTGGCGCGAGCGAGCTCCACCGGGCTCAGTCCTCCCTCCAGCCGAATCGCCTGCTCGCACAGCGCAGGAACTAGCTCGGCCGCCTCGTCCTCGCCCGTGCCGGCATAGATCCCGAAGAGCCCGCCATCGCGGTAACCGTGAACAAAGGAGTGGATAGAGTAGACCAAGCCCCGCTTTTCTCGGATCTCCTGGAACAGGCGGGAGGACATGCCTCCGCCGAACGCCGTCGATAGCACTGCGGCGGCGTAGTAATCCGGGTCGTCAAGGACCACTCCAGGAAAGCCCATAACGAGGTGCAGCTGCTCAAGATCGCGATGCTCGCGCCGGTCGCCACCGGCATAGCGCGCAGGCTCCGTCGTTGCGGACCGTTGCGCCGGCAGGCCTCCGAGCAGCTCTTCGGCAAGGCCGACGATACGGTCATGATCGAGATGACCGGCTGCCGCGAGCACCATGCGCCGTGCGCCGTAATGGTCGCGAAGATAGCCGAGCACCGCCTCTCGTCCGAGCTGGCGGATGATCTCAGGCTTCCCCAGTACCGGCCGGCCCATCGCCTGGTCGGGATAAGCGCACTCCTGGAAATAGTCGAAGATGATGTCGTCGGGAGTATCGTTCGCCTGGCCGATTTCCTGCAGGATCACCGCGCGCTCGCGCTCGAGCTCCTCCGGGTCGAAGGTGGAGTACTGAAGAATGTCGGACAGGATGTCGAGCGCCAGCGGGATATCCTCTTTGAGCACTTTCGCGTAGAAGGCCGTGCTCTCGCGCGAGGTGTAGGCGTTGAGGTGACCGCCGACCGCTTCGATCTCCTCGGCGATCGCGAGGGCGCTGCGCCGTTCGGTCCCCTTGAAGGCCATGTGTTCGAGGAAATGCGCGACCCCGTTGATCTCGGCGGGCTCGTGCCGCGTGCCGACATCGATCCAGATGCCCAGCGAGACCGTGTCGACAGTATCGACAGGGTCGGTAGCGACCCGCAATCCGTTGGCTAAGGTGGAGAGTTGTGTCGTCATTCGGTGCTCCACTCAGGAGGTTTTGGCACGCCGCGCATGAGCGCGGATAAATCGCGTTACTACGTCCGGATCGTTCGGCAACACGATCAGACGCTCGCGCCGCTCGAGAAGGTCGTCGAGGGGGGGCGGTAACGTCGGACGAATGCCGGTTGCGCGCTCGACCGCGTCGGGAAACTTCGCTGGATGGGCGCAAGCGAAGGCGATCATCGGTGCGCTGCTGTTGCTGGCGCGGATTTCGGCGCGTGCGGCGGCCACCGCGACCGCGGTGTGGGGATCGATCAGCGCGCCCGATCGCGCGTAAATCTCTTTGATGGTTTGCATCGTGCAAGTGTCGTCGACCCTGTGGCCGGAAAATAACCGGCGCGCGAGGCGCCATCCTTGGTCATCCTCCGGCAGGCACCCGCTCTCTCGAAAGAGCCGCATCGCCTCGCCGACTGCCGCACCGTTACCCCCTTTCAGCTCGAACAGCAGGCGCTCGAAATTGCTCGATACCTGGATGTCCATGCTCGGGCTGAGGCTCTGCTCAACGGGGACGATTGCCATATGCCCCGTTGCCAAAAAGCGCGCGAGGATGTCGTTCCTGTTGGTGCCGATTACTAGGCGGTCGATCGGAAGCCCCATGCGGCGGGCGACGTGTCCGGCATAGACGTTGCCGAAATTGCCGGTCGGCACGCTGAACGAGATCGGCCGTGCCGGCGCGCCGAGCGCCGCGCCGGCGGCGAAATAATAAACGGTCTGCGCGACAATCCGCGCCCAGTTGATCGAATTGGCCGCCGCGAGGTTCAGTTCGCTTCGTAGCCCTGCATCAGCAAACAGAGCTTTGACGAGATCCTGACAATCGTCGAACGTCCCTGCGATGGCAACCGCGTGGGCGTTCGGCGATTCGACCGTGGTCATCTGACGGCGTTGGACCTCTGAAACGCGGTTGTGCGGATAGAGGATGAATATGTCGATCGCCTGGCGGTCGCGGCAGGCCTCGATTGCGGCGGAGCCAGTGTCGCCCGAGGTGGCGCCGACGATCGTCAGATGCTCGCGCCGCCGGGCCAGCACCGCATCGAACAGCAGCCCGACGAGCTGCAATGCAAGGTCTTTGAAGGCGAGCGTCGGACCGTGAAACAGCTCGAGCAACCACAGCCGCTCGTCGAGCTGCACCAGAGGAGTCACCGCCGCGTGGCGGAACCCTTTATAGGCTACCTCGGCAAGCCGCCGCAGCTCGTCGGTGGGAAAGTCGTCGCCCGCAAACAACGAAACGAGCCGGGCCGCGAGCTCGGCATAGGGCAGGCAGGCATAGTCCCGCAAAACCGTTTCCCGAAGCGCAGGCAGCCGGTCCGGCACGTAAAGTCCGCCATCCTCGGCCAGGCCGGCCAGAAGCACCTCTACGAAAGAGAGGGTGGACGGCGAGGGGCTGGGATCGCGGGTACTGAGATAGCGCAAGGTTCGCTTCCGATCGAGATGTGGAGCCTATCGCCCCTCCCGCGGCCTCGCAACCCGACGCGGGTGTGGTCCAAGGAATTCCAAATGGCGCACCGGACGGTTGGACCGTCGCTGGCCTCGACCAGGGGACTCACCGGGCGGGAGCGGGCGCCAAGCGCATGCCGAGCAGCGGGGCCGCGGCCTCCGGTGGCAGCTTCGCATATCCTTGCGGAACTTCGAACAGTGCGGGGTCCTGCTTGCCGAGCTTGACGTGACGCAGCTCCCAGAAAATCGTCGAGCTCTTCCCGTTCTTCGATTCCAGCTTGCCATCGCACCTCATCGGGATGCCGTCACGACTGAGCCAGAGCGAGCCGGTAATACGTCCTGCGTACCGTATATCTCGTCGTCGCGATCCCGTTGACGGTTTCCTGGCCGGCCGGCCTGCGCAGCAAATTCGGGTTGCCGAGGAGTGACAGCTCTTTCGGAAGCGCGAATTCGACCACCGTGTGAAGCTGGGGTAGGACGACGTCGCCGAGCGCGCTGCCCGCACGCAGAATGAAAACCGGCTTTATTGCCGTCAAATCCTGCTCGTGCCGTTGCTCACCCGGCATGTGCCACATCCTCCCGACGTAACGCCGCCCATCGAGGACCAGCACCCGCTCCGCGCTGAAGCCGACACGCGCGTCGCCAAGGGTCTCAGCTGAGAGATGGGGAGACCCCAGCATCAAGAGCCAGAACGCGATGGGAAAGAGTCGAGGCAAGCACCTAGTTGGCTTCGGGCCCAGCCCCGGGCCGCTCCGCGGCGAATGCGGTGCGACGCGCTGGACAGCTGCGGCGCAACCCGTATCTTGGTGCCCGGTCAAATGGTAATGGATGAGACGGGGGTCGCGATGAACGGCGGCATCAATTCGCGCACTCTCGCATCTACGGGCAGGCGATGAACGATACCGACGGAACGATCACGGTCAAAGTCCATGCTGCAATCGCCGAGATTCCGGCCGCCGCCTGGGATGCCTGCGCCGGGGAGGTAAATCCGAGCGTCTCCTATGCGTTTCTGAACGCGCTCGAGGAAAGCGGCTCGACGACGCCCCGCACGGGCTGGACGCCGCAACATCTCACTCTCGCCGATCTGGGATCGTCCGTCGTCGGCGCGGTGCCGCTCTACGTGAAGACCCATTCCTACGGCGAATACATCTTCGATTACGGCTGGGCGGACGCCTACGAGCGGGCCGGCGGTCGTTACTATCCGAAGTTGCTATCCGCCGCGCCGTTTACTCCCGTGCCCGGGCCGCGACTGATGCTGCGTGCCGGCGCGCCTGCGGAGACTCGGTCGCACCTGATTGCAGCGATGATCGAGCTCGCCAAGCGACGACGCATTTCGTCGTTGCACGTCAATTTTCCCGAACTCGCGGATATGGAAGCTTTCGTTGAGGCAGGGTTTCTGCAACGCCTCGGCCAGCAATTTCATTGGACGAATGACGGCTATCGCGATTTCGACGACTTCCTTGCGGCGCTGAATTCGCGCAAGCGCAAGGCGGTGAAGAAGGAACGACGTGGGGCGTTGGCTCCAGGGATCGAGATCGAGGTCTTGACCGGGGCCGATCTGAAGACCCGTCACTGGGACGCGTTCTACGAGTTCTATCTCGCGACTTCGGACCGTAAATGGGGCTCAGCCTACCTTAATCGCCGTTTCTTCGCCTTGATCGGCGAGCGAATGCCAGAAAAGATCGTCCTCATCATGGCGCGACATGGGGCCAACTACGTCGCTGGGGCGTTCAACCTTCTCGGCAAGGACACGATCTACGGCCGCAATTGGGGCAGCTATGGCGACTACAAGTTCCTGCATTTTGAATGCTGCTACTATCAGGCGATCGAATTCGCCATCACCCACGGGCTGACGCGCGTCGAGGCGGGCGCGCAGGGGCCGCACAAGATCCAGCGCGGCTATCTGCCGCTGCCAACCTACAGCGCCCATTGGATTCCCGATCCGACCTTTCGCCGGGCGGTCGCGCAGTTTCTTGCCCGTGAGCGCGACATGATCGCGCATAAGATGGAGGGGCTGGCCGAATTTTCCCCATTTCGACATGAGGAGACGCCACGATAACCCACCCTCAATGCAGGGGCGGAGCTTGTTACTCGACGAGTTCGGGCTCCTTGCGCACCGGTGCGACCGGGCGCTCCTCGAAGGAGAAGGCGAGCGCGTCTTCCTCCGCTCTTCTGGTGGCCCGGACGATCCCGCCTTTGGCTAAGCGCCCGAACAGCAGCTCATCGGCGAGCGGCTTCTTGACGTGCTCCTGGATGATACGGGCGAGCGGGCGGGCACCGAAAAGCGGATCGTAGCCCTTTTCCGCGAGCCATGCGCGCGCACTCGCGTCGAGTTCGATTATAACATTGCGGTCCGCAAGCTGCTCTTCGAGCTGGAGCACGAACTTGTCGACAACCCGGCCGATCGTCTCGGTCGACAGCGCGGAGAACGAGATCGTCGCGTCGAGCCGGTTGCGAAACTCCGGTGAGAACATGCGGTTGATTGCTTCGTGATCGTCGCCCTCACGGATACCGCTGCCGAAGCCGATCGCGGCTTTGGCAAGGTCGGACGCGCCGGCATTCGTCGTCATGATCAGAATGACGTTGCGGAAGTCGACGTTCTTGCCGTTGTGATCGGTCAGCTTCCCGTAATCCATCACCTGCAACAGGATGTTGAACAGATCGGGATGCGCCTTCTCGATCTCGTCGAGCAGCAGCACGCTGTGGGGATGCTGGTCGATGGCATCGGTCAAAAGCCCGCCCTGGTCGAAGCCGACATAACCGGGCGGTGCGCCGATCAGCCGCGACACCGTATGCCGCTCCATGTACTCCGACATGTCGAAACGGGTGATCTCGATGCCGAGCGTGCGGGCGAGCTGGCGCGCCACTTCGGTCTTGCCGACCCCCGTCGGGCCTGAGAACAGATATGAGCCGATCGGCTTTTCGGGATCGCGCAAACCAGCACGCGCCAGCTTGATCGCCGAGACCAGCGCCTCGATTGCTTTGTCCTGACCGAACACCATCGTCTTCAGATCGCGGTCCAAATTCTTCAGCACCTCGCGATCGTCGCGCGACACGCTCTTCGGCGGGATCCGCGCCATCGTCGCGATGCACGCCTCGACCTCGCGCGCAGTGATGGTCTTGCGCCGCCGGTTCTCGGGGACCAGCATCTGCGCCGCCCCGGTCTCGTCGATCACGTCGATCGCCTTGTCGGGCAGCTTGCGGTCCCCGATGTAGCGATGCGACAGCTCGACCGCGGCGCGCAACGCGTCGCTTGTGTAGCGAACCTTGTGGTGGCGTTCGTAATAAGGCTTCAGACCGCGCAGGATCTTGATCGAGTCCTCGACCGTCGGCTCGTTGACGTCAATCTTCTGAAACCGCCGAACGAGCGCGCGGTCCTTTTCGAAATAGTTGCGGTACTCCTTGTAGGTCGTCGAACCGATACAGCGGATCACGCCGCCGGCGAGCGCCGGCTTCAGCAAGTTCGAAGCATCCATTGCTCCGCCGCTCGTCGCGCCAGCGCCGATCACCGTATGGATCTCGTCGATGAAAAGGATGGCGCCCGGCTGTGCCTCGAGCTCCGCCAGCACTCCCTTGAGCCGCTCTTCGAAATCGCCGCGATAGCGCGTGCCGGCGAGGAGCGCGCCCATGTCGAGCGCATAGATCGTCGCGCTCGCCAGCACTTCCGGCACTTCACGCTGGACGATACGGCGCGCCAGCCCTTCGGCGATCGCAGTCTTCCCGACACCGGGTTCTCCGACATAGAGCGGATTGTTCTTGGCCCGCCGGCACAGGATCTGGATCGTGCGCTCGACTTCGGCTTCGCGGCCGATCAGCGGATCGATCCTACCGCCCTTGGCCTTCTTGTTGAGATTGACGCAATAGGCATCAAGGGCGTCATGATTGCGCTTCTGCGACTTTTCGCCGCGATCATCTTCCTCGGCTCCTTGTACGCGCCGAGTTTCCGAGCGTCCCGGGGCTTTGGCGATGCCATGGGAAATGTAGTTGACCGCGTCGAACCGGGTCATGTCCTGTTCTTGCAGGAAATATACAGCGTGGCTTTCGCGCTCCGCGAACATCGCGACGAGGACGTTGGCCCCGGTTACCTCCTCGCGGCCCGAGGATTGGACGTGGATCGCCGCGCGCTGCAATACGCGCTGAAAGCTCGCCGTCGGCTTAGCGTCGTCGTTGTGGGCGGCGACAAGGTTGGCAAGCTCGCTGTCGATATAGTTCAAAACCTCGCGACGCAGCCGATCGAGATCGACGCCGCAACCGCGCAACACAGCGACCGCGTCCTGATCCTCGGTCAGCGCGAGCAACAGATGTTCGAGGGTGGCATATTCGTGCCGGCGCTCGTTGGCGTAGGCGAGAGCCCGATGCAGGGACTTTTCGAGATTGCGTGACAACACGCCCGCCTATCCTTCCTTCCCGGCCCCGGCGGGGATCGCTCGGGGGCTAGTCCTTTTCCAGTGTGCACTGCAGCGGATGCTGGTGCTGCCGGGCGAAATCCATGACCTGGGTTACCTTGGTTTCGGCTACTTCGTAGGTATAGACGCCGCAGACCCCAACTCCCCGCTTATGCACATGGAGCATGATGCGGGTTGCCTCCTGCCGGTTCTTATTGAAGAACCGCTCGAGAATGTGGACGACGAACTCCATCGGAGTGTAGTCGTCGTTTAACATCAATACCTTGTACATAGAGGGCTTCTTCGTCTTCGGCTTCGCCTTGACGACGACGCCGGTACCCGGCCCCTCCTCGCCGTGCTTTCCGTTCTCGCTCATGTCGGCCCGAAGCGATGACGCTGCTCGCTGACTGATGATATTGGCTTTCTGCCGCTGCGCAAAAGTCTTTTCCATGACCCGCCCGAAACGCTGGTCAGAGCCTCAGGTAGAACCGGCTACTCGCTCCGATAGGGCCGGCGCAGCAAGCCGTCGATCATCACGTCTATCGACGCGCCGCGATGTAGCACCGCCTCGACGGCTTCGCTGATCGGCATCTCGATGGCGAGCCGCTCAGCCAATCCTGCGACAGCGGCGGCGGTGGCCACGCCCTCGACCACCGACCGACGGCCGGAGAGCGCCACGCCGAGATCGTGCCCGCGACCGAGAGCGAGCCCGAGCGCATAATTGCGCGACTGGGCGGTGCTGCACGTGAGCACGAGATCCCCCAGCCCGGAAAGGCCTCCGAAGGTCTCGACGCGCCCGCCCTTGGCGCGCCCCAGCCGTATCATCTCGGCGAGCCCGCGGGTGATCAGCGAGGCGCGGGCATTCTCGCCCAATCCGCGGCCGAGGACGATCCCGCACGCGATCGCCAGCACGTTCTTGACCGCGCCGCCGATTTCGGCACCCGTCGGGTCGTCCGACAGATAGGGGCGGAACCGGCTGCTACCGAGCGCCTCCACAAAGGCGCGGGCGAGCGCCGCATCACGGCTGGCAATCGTGACCGCGGTCGGCAGGTCGCGTGCGACTTCGGCGGCGAAGGTCGGCCCAGACAGCACCGCGCAAGGAGAATTCGGTAGGAGTTCGGCCGAAATTTCCGACATTGTCTTGAGCGAGCCGGCCTCGAGCCCCTTAGCGCAATGCAGGACCGGAAACCCTGCCGGCAAGCCGGGCCGAAGCGTGTGGATCACGCCGCGCAGGAACTGAGCCGGAACAACGAGGAGCGCTGCGTCGGCGCAATCCGTTGCTCGATCGATGTCGCTCGTGGCGATGATGGCGGGGTCGAGCGGTACGCCGGGCAGGAGGAATGAGTTTTCGTGCCGCTCGTTAATTGCCGCGGCGACATTGCGATCGCGTGCCCATAGCATCGGCGTTGAGCCCGCGCGGAGGGCAACGAGGCTGAGCGCAGTTCCCCAGGCACCGCCTCCGATGATCGCCAACCTCCTCACCGCATCAGCCTCGTCCCCCGGGCCGCTGTCGCGCGGAAGAGTCGAGCGGCCAACGCGGCCGGGGTGCCGAAGCGAGCCCGTCGACCAAGCCCAGGCGAAGCCGCTCGATCCCCACCCAGGCAATCATCGCCGCGTTGTCGGTGCAGAGCGCCGGCGGTGGCGCGACAAAGCGCAGCCCTGCAGCCTTAGCGAGGGCCGCCAGACAACGGCGCAACCGCGCATTGGCCGCGACGCCGCCTGCTGCGACTAGGCTCTCTCCCTCCGGGTGATGGCGGCGGAACCAGGCGATGGCGTTTGTTGTTCGATCGGCGAGCGCATCGCATATGGCGTGTTCGACCGACGCGGCGAGATCGGCTCTGTCGCTCGAATCGAGCCGGTCCTGCTCCGCGATGAGTTGACGCACGGCAGTCTTCAGTCCGGAGAACGAGAAATCGCAACCCGGCCTGCCTCTGAGCGGGCGGGGTAAGTTAAATCGGCGGGAGTCTCCCTCGGCTGCCGCGCGTTCGATTGCCGGTCCGCCGGGATAGCCGAGCCCGATCTGTTTGGCGGTCTTGTCAAATGCTTCCCCCGCCGCGTCATCGAGCGTCGTACCGAGGCAGACATAGCGCCCGACGCCGATACACGACAGAAGCTGGCAATGCCCCCCAGAAACCAGCAGGAGGAGATAGGGAAAGGTGACATCATCGGTCAGGCGGGCGGTCAGAGCGTGGGCTTCGAGATGGTTAACCGCAACGAACGGCTTGTTAGCAGCCCAAGCGATCCCCTTCGCAGTCATTGTGCCGACGATCAATCCACCGATCAGGCCGGGGCCTGCGGCAGCGGCCACCCCATCGATCTCGGCAAGCGTGACGTCGGCCTCGGCGAGCGCACGGATGATAATCGCGTCAAGGTGATCGAGGTGCTCGCGTGCAGCGATCTCAGGCACTACCCCGCCAAAAGGCGCGTGCGCGGCGATCTGCGTCTGAACTAGATTCGATCGGATCCGTGGTCCGGGCGGGATCTCGGCAACAACCGCAGCGGCCGTCTCGTCACAGCTGGTTTCAATGCCGAGGACAATCATCGAACGAAGGCGATGGTGTCCGGAACCGAGACCTCCGAACGGCGTAACGCGGCAACCCGGCGATTAGCCAGGTGCCGCGACCTCATAGGTCTTGAGGGTCTTGTCGGAGGCGGCATCGATCTCGAGCAGCTTGACGGAATACCCCCACAGCGTCGCCGCATGGCGCAGCACGGCGCGGCTGTTCTTTTCCTCGAGCAAGACACCGTTATGGACATAATGCGCAAGGATTAGGCAGCGGTCGCCTCTGAGATCCACATCGACGACCTGGACGTCCGGCTCGCGCCGAGACAGATCGTATTGCCGGGACAATGCACTGCGGATTTTGCGGTATCCGAGATCGTCATGGATTGCCTCGACCCGCAGGGCAGGCTTGGTGCTGTCGTCGGAAACTTGAAATAGGCGGAAGCGCCGAATTATCGCCGGGCTCAGAAATTGCAGCACGAAGCTCTCATCGCGGTAGTTTGCCCAGGCGTTACGCAGGACACCATAACCGTCTCCAGCGCCGGCGATGTCGGGAAACCACTCTCGATCCTCCTCGGTCGGGTCTTCGCAAATGCGACGGATATCGCTCATCATCGCGAAGCCGAGCGCGTAAGGGTTGAAGCCGCTGAACCGTGGGTCGTCAAAATCCGGCTGAAAGACGACGCTCGAATGCGAATGCAGAAACTCCAGCATCGATCCTTCGGTGATCAAACCCTTGTCGTGCAGCCGTCGCATAATCTCGTAATGGACGAAGGTCGCGCACCCTTCGTTCATCAGTTGCAGCTGCTTTTGAGGATAAAAGTATTGCGCGATCAACCGGACGATACGGACTAGCTCGCGCTGCCAGTCCTCAAGTCGCGGGGCGCGCTTTTCGATCAGATACAGCAGGTTTTCCTCGGGCAGGCTGAGTTCCCGCTTGATCTCTTGCAGACGGGCCTCGGCCGTGCCGGGATCTTCCTTGTCTTTTCCAGCGCCGGGCACGGTACGCCACAAATCGTTGTAGGTCGCCTCGGAATGCGCCCGCCACTCCTCGGCCCGGCGCTGTTCCTCCGCGAGGTTGGGCTTGGCGCGATGGGCGTAGCGGTTGACCCCATGGTCCTTGAGCGCGTGCGCGGCATCGAGGACGCGCTCGACCGCCTCGATCCCGTGCCGCTCCTCACATTTGGCGACATAGTCGCGAGCGAAGCTCAAGTAATCAAGAATGCCGTTGGCGTCGGTCCACTGCCGGAACAGATAATTGTTCTTGAAAAAATGATTATGGCCGAAAGCCGCATGGGCAATGACCAAAGTCTGCATCGTCATGGAATTTTCTTCCATGATATAGCAAATGCAGGGGTTGGAATTGATCACTATTTCGTAGGCAAGCCCCTGTAGACCTTTGCGGTAAAGAGTTTCGTGAAAAGCAAAACGCTTACCGAAGCTCCAGTGACGATACATCAGCGGCAGACCTACCGAGGCGTAAGCGTCGAGCATCTGCTCGGAAGTGATGACCTCTATCTGAACCGGATAGACGTTGAGGCCGAGCTCATCCACTGCGATCCGCTCGACCGCGTCATAGACTTGGCGCAACGCCGTGAAATCCCAATTAGGGCCGGTGAAGAGAGGGGATGAGGCCTCGAGCCGCACGGCCTCCGCCAAGCGTGTGTCAGGCACGGACGCCCCCTTTCGCAAATAGTTCGTGGAACACCGAAAAGATTTGCGACGGGTCCCCGACCCGGCGCATCGCGAAGTGCGGATTTGCGGGCGCGACCTCGCTGTAGGCCCGCCATAAATCGCTGTCCCGTGACAGGCCGGTGAGACTGCCTCCCATGCCGTCGCCGACCTCGACATAGGCAAAATATTGGCAGAGCGGGAGCACTTCTCCACCCAGCAGGGCCACGCAGCGGCCGCTGTCGGCTCCGTAATTGTCGCCGTCGGAGGCCTGCGCCGCGTAGATGTTCCACCGATCAGTAGAGTAGCGAGCCCGCGCGATCTCCAACATCTTTTCGAGTGCGGTCGAAACCACCGTACCGCCAGTTTCGCGGCTGTAGAAAAAGGTCTCCTCGTCCACCTCCTCCGCTGTGCTCGTATGACGGATGAAGACGATGTCGACATGCCGGTAGCGCCGGATCAGAAAGACGTGCAAAAGCATGAAGAACCGCTTGGCAAGATCCTTCATCGCCTCGGTCATCGATCCCGATACGTCCATCAGGCAGAACATCACCGCTTCGGTATTCGGGCGCGGCACGCGTTCGAAGCGGTTGTAGCGGACGTCGAGCGGGTCGATATAGGGAATTATCTTGCTGCGGTGCTCGAGCCGTTCGAGTTCGCGGAGCAGCCTTTCAGCCTCGTCCTCGGCGCCGAGAGCGCGGGCGTTCTCGATCGCCTCGCGGATCGCTTCGAGCTCCCACTGCCTGGGCCGCCTCAATGAGATGCGCCGGGCCATACTGTTGCGCATCGTCCGGCGCACGCTGAGATTGGCCGGGCTGCCGGTGACGGTGTACCCGGCGCGCTGCAGATCGACCGCGAACGTCTCCTTGAGACTCTTCTTCACAAGGTCGGGAAGCTCGAGATCCTCGAAAAACATGTCGAGGAACTCTTCCTTGGACAGCGTGAACTCAAACGCGTCCTCCCCGGACCCGTCCGGGCTGCCCTGCGACCCACCGCGCCCTTCGCCGCCTGTCGGCCGTGGGATCTCGTCGCCTCTGAGATATTCCTTGTTGCCGGGAACGACGTGTTCGGTGCGGCCGGTGCGCCGGCTATGGTGAAAGATCGGCTCGGTGATCCCGCGGGTCGGGATCGCTACCTTCTCGCCCTGCCCGACATCGGCGACCTTGCGCTTGCGCAGCGCATCCTGCACCGCCGATTTGACCTCCGCCCGGGCGCGTCCGAGGAAACGCTGCCGATTGCTGAGGCTCTTGCCCTTGGGGTTGGGTCGGCGGTCGACGATATTCATCGCTATCCTCCAGGCCGAACAGGCGCCTTGCCCAGCCTACCCGGCCTTATTTACCCTCATATACCACTCGACGAGGCGGCGAACCTGCCGCTCGGTGTAGCCGCGCGACACCATGCGCTCCAGAAAATCCGCATGCTTCCTCTCTGTCTCTGAATCCCTCTTGGAGCCAAAGCTAATAACCGGCAACAAATCCTCGACCTGCGAGAACATGCGCCGCTCGATAACCTCGCGCAACTTCTCATACGAGGTCCAGGATGGATTATTTCCGGCATTGGCGGCGCGCGCCCGCAGGGCGAATTTGACGACCTCGTTGCGGAAGTCTTTCGGGTTTGCTATCCCCGCAGGCTTCTCGATCTTGGACAGCTCCTGGTTCAATAGCTCGCGGTTCATCAGCTGCCCGGTATCCGGATCCTTGTAGTCGGAGTCCTCGATCCAGGCGTCGGCATAGGCGACATAGCGGTCGAACAGGTTCTGCCCGTAATCGGAATATGATTCGAGGTAGGCCTTCTGTATCTCGTGCCCGATGAACTCGGCGTAGCGCGGCGCAAGCTCGGCCTTGATGAAGTTGAGGTATTTCTTTTCGGCGTCGTCAGGGAATTGTTCGCGCCAGATCGCCTGCTCGAGCACATACATCAGGTGGACGGGATCAGCTGCTACCTCCTGGGTGTCAAAATTGAAGGTGCTCGACAACACCTTGAAGGCAAAGCGGGTTGAGATGCCGTCCATTCCTTCGTCGACGCCGGCGGCGTCGCGATATTCCTGCACAGACTTCGCGCGCGGATCGGTATCCTTCAAGCTTTCACCATCATAGACCCGCATCTTAGAATGCAAGTTTGAGTTCTCATGCGGCTTCAAGCGCGAAAGTGTACTGAAGCGTGATAGAATGTCCAGTGTTGACGGTGCACAGGCCGCATTTGCCAATTCGCTGTTTTGTAATAGCTTCTCATATATCTTTCGTTCTTCAGTGGCACGCAGACAATATGGCACCTTTATAACGGAAATTCGGTCGATAAAGGCCTCGTTATTCCGGTTGTTCTTAAAAGTTTGCCACTCGGCCTCGTTGGAATGCGCGAGAACGATACCCTGATAGGGGATGCCGCCGATGTTCTCGGAGCCGACGTAATTCCCTTCCTGCGTCGAGGTCAGCAGCGGGTGCAGCATCTTGATCGGCGCTTTGAACATCTCGACGAATTCCATCAGGCCCTGGGTCGTGCGGTTCAGGCCGCCCGAATAGGAATAGGCGTCGGGATCGTTCTGGCTGAAAAACTCGAGCTTCCGAATATCGACTTTGCCGACGAGGCTCGAGACATCCTGGTTGTTCTCGTCGCCCGGTTCGGTCTTGGCGACGCAGATCTGTTTCAGCCGCGAAGGCTGCAGGCGGACGACCGTGAACCTCGTAATATCGCCACCAAATTCATCGAGCCGTTTGACCGCCCAAGGCGAGATCGTGCCGGTCAGACGACGTATCGGGATCCCGTAGCTTTTCTCGAGTTCGGGGCCGAGCGTCAGCGGATCGAACAGGCCGAGCGGGCTCTCGAAGACGGGGCTGATCTCGTTGCCCGCCTTCAACACATAGACCGGTTCCTTCTCCATCAGCTGCTTCAAACGCTCGGCGAGCGAGGATTTGCCGCCGCCGACCGGGCCCAGCAGATAGATGATCTGCTTGCGCTCCTCGAGCCCCTGAGCGGCATGCCGGAAGAAGCCGACGATGCGCTCGATCGTCTCCTCCATGCCGAAGAAGTCCGAAAACTCGGGGTACACCTTGATCGTGCGGTTCATGAAGATACGGCCCAGTCGGGGCTCCTGGCTCGTATCCACCTCGAGCGAGAACTCGACCTCCCGCCGGTTTTCGTACAACCGAGAATAGAGCCCGAAGATCCCATCGTCAAATCTCATGTCTCACCTCAAGCCGCTGCCCGTACTCAACCCGCGTTACTCTAGGAGAGAACGGCGAGCTCCCACACATGTTTCGTCAGATCTTGTAATTTGTTGTAAACCCAGGTAAATCCTTGTTACGGGAGCAGGTGGCGCACGGCAACCTGCGATTTCCCGGCTCATGCAAACCTCCTGCCAAACCCGCGGCCGACTCTTAGACGAGCACACCCGATCACCCGACGCTTCTCGACCAGTGATTCTATAACAACACTTTGTGGCGAGAGTGCGGATATCTGCGCCTCCCCGCAACAGACAGCGAGCCGGTGCCGAGAGGCCTTTGATGATGCATCCACCCTTGTGAGAACCAACAACATATTGTGGCAGTCTACCCAATTTGAATCATCATATATTAAATTTGGCAAAATCCCAATGAAAATATGAGTTAACGCGGTCGATTGGGAGCAGGGGCAGGCCTTCGACACGCTCCAGCCGCGCCCAAGGGAATGTTGCCGCGGCGTTCTGCCGCAGAACGGCAGTCGCGATCCAAAGCCAC
>WNFF01003843.1_pt1 | contig 18065 bp, 14 predicted proteins | sample 5400441 | NCBI WGS metagenome assembly WNFF01 (sample SAMN13153345, study PRJNA577476) | soil metagenome | isolation source: 120 cm saprolite under Douglas fir tree site 2 hole 3 replicate 1 | place: USA:California | collected 2015-04-18 | reverse complement strand
GCATCGAGCGGCGCCTCTTCCTCAGGCAGGGACTGTCGCTGGGAGCGCTCGCAATGCTCTCGGGCTGCGATCTCACCGACGACCAGAGCGTGCAGAGGCTTCTCGGCGGAATGTCGCGCTGGAACGACAGCGCGCAGGCCTGGCTCTTCAATCCGAACAAGCTCGCGCCGGAATTCCCGGAGAGCGCGATCACCAAGCCCTTCCCCTTCAACGCCTTCTACAGCGTGGAAGAGGTCGAGTACGTGGACGGTGCGAGCTACCAGCTCGAGCTCGCCGGCCTTATCCGCGAGAAGAAATCTTGGTCGCTGCCCGAGCTTTATGCCCTGCCGCAGACCTCGCAGATCACGCGCCACATCTGCGTCGAGGGCTGGAGCGCGATCGGCAAGTGGAGCGGCGTGCGTTTCAGCGATTTTCTTGCGCGTATCGGCGCCGACACCGCGGCGAAGTACATCGGCTTCAAATGCGCCGACGACTACTACACGAGCATCGACATGGCCACGGCGCTTCACCCGCAGACGCTGCTCACCTTCCGCTACGCCGACGAGATCCTGCCGCCCAAATACGGCTTTCCGATGAAGCTGCGCATCCCGACGAAGCTCGGCTTCAAGAATCCGAAGCACATCATGTCGATGTTCGTCACCAACGAATATCCGGGCGGCTACTGGGAGGACCAGGGCTACAACTGGTTCAGCGGCAGCTGATGAAACCGCTCGAAATCGTCGCTCTGGCGGCGATCCTTGTCGCCGGCACCGGTGCCCGGGCCGCGGAGGCGCCGGGCAAGCCTATGAAGATGGACGAGCCCATGCACGGCGAGATGAAGAAAAAGAGCATGAAAAAAGGCGACGTGAAGAAGGCCGCCGAAAAGAAAGATCGCGAGATGAAGCCGATGATCGAGAAGGAAGCGGCCGGACCGGCGAAGAAATAGGCGCGCCGCGCTCCTTCAGAGCGGGTCGAGCGTCATGAAAAGGTTGTTCAGCGACTCGGCGAGCGTCGGGTGCGCGAAAATCGCTTCCTTGATCACGGGGTAGGGAAGCTTCCCCATCATCGCGATCTGCAGCATCGACATGAGCTCTCCGCCTTCCACCCCGAGAATGGTGCAGCCGAGGATCTGCTTCGTCTTCGCGTCCACGATCGCCTTCATGAAACCGCGCGCCTCGCTCATCTCCTGTGCGCGCGCCACACCCCTCATCGGCAGCTTCGCCACGCGGTAGTCGATGCCGCGTTTCTGCGCCTCGGTTTCATTGATGCCGACGGTCGCGAGTTGAGGATCGATGTACATGCAGTTCGGCACCGGCCGCCCCTCGATGGTCGCGTTGCCGCGGTTCAGCCAGTTCTCGCGCAGGATGCGGAAGTCGTCGTAGGAGATGTGCGTGAAGGCCGGGCCGCCCTTGACGTCGCCGATCGCGTACACATCGGGCACGTTCGTCTCCAGCTTCGAATTTACCTTGATGAAGCCCGAGGGGTCGGTCTCGACGCCCGCCGCGGAAAGGCTCAAGCGATCCGAGTTCGGCACGCGCCCGAGCGCAAGCAGCAGGTGGCTGCCCGAGATCTTCCTTGAGCCCCTGCCAGTCTCGAGCTCCGCGCGTACGCCCGCTCTGATCTTTTCGAGAAGCGTCACCTGCGTCGAGTTGAGAATCTCGATTCCGTCTTCCTTGAGGATTTTCTCGACCTCGGCGGAAACGTCGGGGTCTTCGCGCAGAATCAGCCGCGGATCGCGGTTCACGACCGTCACGCGCGCACCGAACCTTCGGAACATCTGGCAGAACTCAAGTCCTATGTAGCCACCGCCGAGCACGATGAGATGCTTGGGCAGCTCGGTCAGCTCCATGATGCTCGAGGAATCGAGGAAGCGAATCGCATCGAGCCCCGGGATTGGCGGCACGGCGGGCCGGCCGCCTGTATTGATTACGATGCGCTTGCCCTCGAGCTCGCGCGTGCCACCGCTTTTCAGTTCCACGACGACGCGCTTCGCGCTCTTGAATCGGGCCTCGCCGAAGATCAGTTCGATATTGGCGGTTTTCTCGAGCGTCTTCTGAACGTAGTTGCGGAAGCTCTCGACCACGCGGCGCTTGCGCTTGTACACCCGACGCATGTCCACCGTCACGGGACCGGTGCCGACGCCGTAATCTTTCGAGCGCCGAGCGAGATAAGCGACGCGAGCGCTGGCCACCATGGTCTTGGTCGGCGTGCAGCCGACGTTGATGCAGGTGCCGCCGACGTGCTCACGCTCGATCACCGCGACCTTCCAGCCGGCGCGAGCGAGCGCAATCGCCAAGGGTTTGCCGGATTGCCCGGTGCCGATGATGACCGTGTCGAACTGAGCAGTGCTCATGACGCCTCCTTTAACTCGACATCCGGCCGGCGTTCCCTGCGGCCGATGAACGTGACTTCCAGGTCAGTATAATCGCCGCATGCCGCGCACTGCCGTGTTGGTATTCGCAGCCGCGCTTGCCGCCGCACCGGCGCGCGCGCAGGACGCGACCCAGCTCGTCGCGCAGGCGAAAAGGCGCTGGGCCGAGAGCCCGCACGGGCCGATGCTCGAGCGCATCCTCCCGCCGACCTTTGAGCCGCGGCAACTGCCCAACGCCAAATCGCGCGGCGCGCACCTTCTCGTCCGGTACTGCGTGCAGTGCCACAATTTGCCCAACCCGGCGATGCATCACGCGGCGAAATGGCTGGGGATTTTCGAGCGCATGGTGGTGCGCATGAGGGGCAAGGGCAATCTGGGCGAGCTGATGCAGGACATGATGGCGGGCGTGGAAGCGCCCAGCGTGGACGAAGCGGAAACTTTGCTCGCCTATCTCCGCAAGCACAGTCAGCGGCCGCTCGACCCGAAGAAATATCCTGCCGTCGATCTGCCGGAAGGCCGGTCGTTCAAGCTCGCCTGCCAGCAGTGCCACGTCCTGCCCGATCCGCAGCGCTACAAGGCATCCGAGTGGCCCGCAGTGGTGGCGCGCATGGAGAAGAACATGGAGTGGATGAACCGCGTCGTCGGCAACCGCCACGAGCCGGATGAGCCGCAGCTGAGAATCGAGGAGATCAACGGCTTCCTCATCAAGTACGCGAGGAAAGGCTGATTCAGGAAGGAACCGCCATTCCGCGCTTCACCCCGGGCCTCGCGCCGATCGCGTCGAACCAGCGTTTTACGTTGGGAAAACTGTTCAAGTCCGTCTTGTGCCACTCGTAGCGCGCGACCCAGGGATAGGTGGCGATGTCGGCGATCGAGTATTCCCCGGCAAGGTATTCGACTTCGCTCAAGCGCCGGTCGAGCACGTGATAGAGCCGGTCTTTTTCCTTGGTGTAGCGCTCGATCGCGTAGGGGACGGGCTCTTTCGCGGAGCGCAGGAAGTGGTGCACCTGGCCGAACATCGGCCCGATGTGGCCCATCTGGAACATCAGCCATTGCAGCGCCACGTATTTGCCCCGGTCCTGCTTCGGCAGGAATTTGCCGGTCTTCGCCGAAAGATGGATCAGGATCGCGCCCGATTCCATCATGGCAATCGGCTTTCCGTCGGGGCCTTCGGGATCGACGATCGAAGGGATCTTGCCGTTGGGATTGATCGCGAGGTAATCGGGAGCGAACTGCTCCCCCGCTCCGATGTTGATCTTGTGGAGGTTGTAGGGAAGGCCGCATTCTTCCAGCATGACGGAGACCTTACGCCCGTTGGGCGTGCTCCAGGTATAGAGTTCGATCATTCTCTTCCTCGGAAAGCGTGCGAGCCGCGCAGTCTATCGCGAAGCCCGCCAAAGTAAAGCCATGCTGAAATGGGTCCTGGCGGTCGCGATCGCGCTGGTAGTGCTCACGGTGCTTTCGCCATGGCTGTCGAAATACGGGCTCGGCCGGCTGCCGGGCGACCTCACGGTGCGCTACAAAGGGCGGCTCTATTACCTTCCCTTCGCCAGCACGATCGTCCTTTCGCTCGCCCTGACGCTGCTGGCGCGGCTCTTCTGAAAGGGCTCCGCCGCCCTCGCGGCGAGGCGCTTCTCGAGCGCAGCGAGCTTCTTGCGCATCGCACCGCCTACGGACATCTGCGGGTTCGAGGGCGGATAACCCTCAGCCCGCTCCCGGTCGCGTACCGCTTCTTTCGCCGCCTCGAACGCCTCGACGAACGAAAAAGTCTCGCTCAGGGCCTCGTCGTAAAACGCCTGGCTGAACCAGGTGTAGTCGCTGTCGTATTCGCAGCCGAAGGAGGAGTGAAACGCGTCGGCGGCGGTGATGATGAGGGTGTTGTCGTCCTTGAGAGGCTCGATGAACCCGCCGGAGAAGCAAGCCGAGATCACGATCACCTTCCACTTGATACCGGTGTCAGCGAACATGCGCGCGAGGACGGTCGGCGTGAGCTGCGCGAGCTCCAGCGGCGGCAGATCCAGCGCAAGCCTGTAGTCGTCGCTCCCGTGGGTGGCGATATGGAGGAGCACGATGTCCTCTTCGGTGTTGATCGTGTTGCCGAGGTGCGCAAGGGTCGAGCGCAGGTTACTCACCGTGGCGACTGGATACTCCTTCAGCGTCGCGGGGTTGTTGACGAGCCCGATCGACCTGCCCGCGGTATCGAAACGCTCGTCGAGAAGGTCCTTGATCGAAACCGTCTCCGAGTAAAACGTGTCCTGCTTGCCGTCTCCTGCAACGCCCACGAAATACAGATCCACGACACCGCGCCGCTCGGGGCTGAGCGCGGCAAGCTGCTCATCGAGGAGGATCCCCTGGCGGTGGAACACTTCTTCCTGCGTCAATCGCGAACGCGCGCCTTCGGCGCGATCATCCCGGGCCGCGATCCAGAGCTCGGTGCGCGGGAAAACCGTGAGGAAGATCGCGAGTAGCCCCGCGAACAGGCCGAACGCGAGCACCGAGGGAAGGCCGCGCCAGCCGGTGAGAACGTACAGGGTGCGCAGGACCACGGCGAAGCCCCAGGCGATGAACGCCCAGTCCACGGCTGCTGCGTAGGGCTCGATCGCATCCAAGCCCGTTGCGACTTGGACCACGACTCCTGTGACTTCGAAAACCGGGTCTGTCGCGACGAGCAATACCGCAAATGCAACGGCGAGCTGCTCTTCCCGAAACAGTCTCGCGGCGAGAAGACAGGCGCCGAGCAGCAGCGGGATCTCCGCGAGCGACACGGTGAGCGCGCCGAAATCGACGGTGCCCGGAAAACCCGCGCGCAGCATGCCGCCGACGAGCCAGAACGCCAGGCTCGCGAACACCAGCGCGGCGTACTGCCCGATCGAGATACGAAAATCGAGGGCTCGCACCGGAACGAAAAGCGCAAGGCGCGTGCCGGCGAGAAGATTTTGCTTCAAGTCATGCCACAGCATGGAGATTTCGGATTGAGGTTCCACCTCAGGCGAGCTCCTCGATGGCGGCGATGCGCGCGCGTCGCAGCTTTGCGGCGATATCGGATTTCGCGCTCTGCGCGGCGATTTTGGCGGCATCGACGCCCGCGGCCGCGGCGAGCGCCCGCCGAAGGACCTGGCGCGGCATATAGGGACTTTCCACCCAGCCGCGTTCGCCCCGCTCGACGCAGGCGAGGAGCGCGAGCAGCTCGTCGAAGCGCTCGGGACGGCGCAGGGCGTCGCAATGCTCGATCAGCGCAAGCAGATCCGGAGCACCCAGCGCGGGAGCGCGCCTTATCGTCTCGCCGTGCCTTCGCGCGAGCAGCGCGAGGTCGCGGCAATCGCCTGGCGCCTTGAGGCGCTCGCTCAGCGCGCGCGCAGCCTGGACGGTGGGCGCGCCGAAAGCGACCAGAGCGAAACGCGGCGCAAGGCCCAGCCGCTCGGCGGCGGCGCACTCGAGCGAGCGGACGAGAATGCGCGCGAGGTCGTTCGCCGGCCGACCTTGCTCGAAAGCGAGCTTCAGCTCGGGCAGGAGCTTCTGGAGTAGCCCGGCCTCAGCAAGGACCAGAAACATGAAGGCGGCGTTCCCCTCCATCAGGCCCCTGGAGAATTCCTGCCAAACGCGCTCGGGCACGAGGGCGTCCGCCTCGCCGTTTGCCACCATGGAGCGCATCAGCGCCATGGTCTCCGGCGCGACCGCGAAGCCGAAACGCGCCGCAAAGCGCGCGACGCGCAGGATGCGCACCGGGTCCTCGACGAAAGCGGGGCTCACGTGCCGGAGCACTCCGCGTTCGAGATCGGCCGCGCCGCCGAAGGGATCGATGAGCCGCCCGGCTTCATCGCGCGCTAATGCGTTGATGGTCAGGTCGCGCCGCGCGAGGTCCTGCTCGAGCGTGACGTCGGGCGCCGCGTAGATCTGGAATCCCTTGTAGCCGCGCGCAACCTTGCGCTCGGTGCGAGCGAGGGCATGCTCCTCGTGGGTTCGCGGATGCAGGAACACCGGGAAGTCCTTGCCCACCGGTTTGTAGCCGAGTCGCACCATCTCCTCCGGCGTGCTCCCGACCACGACATGGTCGCGGTCTGCCACCGGCAGGCCGAGGAGCTCGTCGCGCACCGCTCCGCCGACAGCGTAGATTTTCACGCGGGCTCGTCTTCTGGGTCCTAGCGGCCCGCCTTGTAGCGGAACCAGCTGTAGCGCGAGCGCGGGAACACGCCGCGAAGGTAAACGGGTGCAACTGCCTCGAGCGGCGTGGGCTGAAGAGAGAAGGGGAAAGCGCTGTTCGAAACGCTGTCCACTTTCATCGAATTGTAGTTGTCACGCGACATGAGCTTTTTGCCCGGCTTCCATTCCATGGCCCAGGCGCTCAAGAAAGAAAGACGGTCGGAAAGACCGATGACGGGTCTTGGGTGGCCGCTCGCGCTTCCGGCGTACTTCGCGAGCTCGCGCAAAGTATAAACGCGCGGCCCGCACAGGTCATAGACCTTGCCGACGCTGTCCCGGTCGGCGAGGCTCGCCCTGAAACAGCGCGCCACGTCCTCGACGTATACGGGTTGGAAGCGCGCCTGCGGGCTGGGAAGGAGAAGGAGCGGCAGCCAGCGCTGGAGCTTGGCGAAGGTGTTGAGAAACTGGTCCTCCGGCCCGAATACAACCGAAGGCCGGAATACCGTCACCGCCAGTTCGTTCTGCGCCGCAAGGACCCAGGCTTCGCCTTCGCCTTTGGAGCGCAAGTACTGGCTGGGGCCTTCTGCATGGGCATGCAGAGCGCTCGTATGCAGCAGACGCGGCACGCGCCTCTTTTTGCACGCTTCCACGATTTTTTGCGGGAGCTCGACGTGGGCGCGCGCGAATTCCGGACCGTAGGGGCGGCCTCGGCGCCCCTGCAAGATGCCGACGAAGTTCACCACCGCGTCGCAGCCGACCATGAGCTTCGCGAGCGTCTCCGGGTCGTGCACGTCGGCCTCGACGACGTCGACCGTGGGCAGAAGAATCAGGTGCTTGGCGCGCTCGCGCCGGCGCGTGGGCACGACGACGAAGTGCTCGTCTTCGACGAGCTGGCGCACGAGATGACGGCCGACAAAGCCGCTGCCGCCGATGACCAGAATGCGACTCATGGTGCCGCCGGGGAAAGCAGCTAGTTTAACCGCGAAGCGCGCCTTGCAGGGGGCCCGTCCGATGCTTCCGGAAAAGAGCCTATTGAACGACGGGTTCGTTGCGTATTGCCGCCACGCCTTCAGAGGTGCGGCGCGGCAGGACCGTGCCCAGGCGCGTCTTCAGCGGCGTCGGCTCGGTCCCGAGGACGGCGGCGTAGTAGACGGTGTTCGCCATGACTTTCTTGACGTAGTCGCGCGTCTCGCCGAAAGGAATGGTCTCGACGAAGATCGCCCCTTCGACCGGAACGCTGCCGCGCCACAGGCGCGCGCGCGTAGGCCCGGCGTTGTAAGCGGCGGCGGCGAGCACGGGGCTGCCGTCGAATTGGTCGAGGACATGCCGCAGGTAGTACGTGCCGAGCGCAGCGTTGAGATCCGGCTCGTGCAGCCGCGCCCAGGAGAAATTCTTCATGCGCATTCTCTGCGCGACCCACTTCGCCGTCGGGCGCATCACCTGCATGAGGCCGGTCGCGCCGGCGGAGGATTTCGCGCCCGTGATGAAACGGCTTTCCTGGCGCACCACCCCCAGCACCCAGGGCTCGTCGAGATCGCGCGAGCGCGCTTTTTCGGCGAGCACCTCGCGATAGGGCGCAAGGTAGCGGACCGAAAAGTTATGGGCGAAGACCGTCCTGTCCGCGGTGCCGATGGCCCGGTCCCAGGCTTCGTTGCGCCGCGCTAGCTCCGCCGCCGCGAGCAGCTTCCGGTCGTCCATGCCGCGGATGGTCCAGAGCCACTCCTTTGTCGCCTCGGTCCGCATGTCCAGGCGATAGAGCGCGAGCGCGCGCGCGAGCCCGGGGATCGCCGCGACCTCCGCGATCTCGCTTTCGGTGGGTAGAGGAGCCCGGGCCGGAATCCGCAGGTTCACTCCGAGCTCCTCGGCGGCAAGGCGCCCGTAGAAACTGTGTTCCCCTGCGATACGCTCGAAATACCCTTCGGCTTCCAGCGGGCTGCCGAGCTCGCGCTCGGCCCGGCCGTACCAGTAGGTCCAGACCGGTTCGTTCTTCGCGAGCGGAGACATCCGGTCGATCGAGCTCCTGACTTCGGCCCACTTGTCCGTCCTCATCGCGATTCGCGCGCGCCAGGCGAGTTGCTCGTCGGTAAGCGCTCCCGCCCCGCCGAACCACTCGAGCGCCTCGGGCACCTGCCGCAGCGCGCCGCTCATGGCCAGCATCAGCCAGACGTATCTGCGGTCTTCGACGGGGAAGGCATCGCTCAAGCCGCCGCCCCAGAATCCCGCGGCGGCCCGCGGGTCCGCGTCGGCGGCCAAGGTGAGTGCGACGATGACCAGTTCCCGATCGGTCACCTTGGCCAGATCTACCTGCGGATTCCTGAAAAACTTGACTGGGGCGCGGATGACGGCGCTCAAGCGTTTCGCGTCGATGGCCTCGCCGCGCGGCAGAAACTCCATGGCGCGCTTGGCCGCACCCATGAGCCCGGCGCCGACCAGCACGCGGAAACGCCCCCACGCTTCGCGCGAGCCGAGTTGGCCGGTCTTGTGGATCGCCCGGGCCAGAGAAAGGCAGCCTTCGGGAAGCTCGCGCGGCGCGTTCCAGAACGGCTTGAAATCACCGGGCACCGACGCGTCCTCGCGCTTCCAGCGCGCGAGCAGCATGTAGCAGGTCACCTCGGAATCATCGCCGGAGAGCGCGGGATACTCGGCCTGGAACAACTCCCATCGTCCGCTCTTGCCGAGGACCTTGAGCCAGTCGGTGCGCAGCTGCTCGGCGAGCGCGCTACCCGGGTATCGGGAAAGGAAGCCGCGAACTTCTTCGGCGGATGCGCCAGGAAGCTTGAAGAAGAGCTGCCAATACTCGACATAAGGCTCGAGCAGATGGTCTTTGAGTTTCGGAGCGAGCGCTGCGAGCTGGGTCCGGTGATTCGCTTCGAACGCATCGCGGGCTGCAAGGAATGCCGCGTCCTGCGGGTCGAGCTTCGCCGCGTAGCCGGGCGCGGCCGCGACCAGGACGACAGCAAGGCAACGAAGCAGGGCTCGTTTCAAAATTCACTTCCCCCTTTGATAGAATACATACTACAGGCATTTTTCGTGCCAGATGAAGGCCTCCGCACGTGAATCCTTCCGAGCTTTCCGCCTGGCGCAAGAACGAACGCGCAAGGCTACTGCGGGAACGCGAAGCGCTCGCCCAAGAAACCCTGGGCGAGCTGCGCTTGCGGATCGACCATCACCTTGAACGCACGTTCCCGGATCTGGTGCACGGGATCCTGGCATTTTGTTGGCCGTACAGGAACGAATACGACCCGCGCCATCTGGCTGCGGGCTTGCGGCGGCGCGGGGCGAGGACCGCGCTGCCGGTCGTCGTGGCCCCCAGGACTCCGCTCGTTTTCCGCGAATGGAAACCCGGGACAGAGCTCGCGGAAGGGCCGCTTGGGATCCCATACCCTGTCGGCTCGCCCGAGGTCAGCCCGGATCATGTGCTCCTGCCGATGCTCGGATGGGATGGAGACGGATATCGTATGGGCTACGGCGGCGGTTTTTTCGACCGCACGCTCGCGGCGCTCGCCAGGCGGCCGCGCGTCATCGGCATCGCCTACGAACAGGCCTTCCTCAAGACGATACATCCGCAGCCGCACGACATCCCGGTGGATTTTATCGTCACCGAGCGCGGCGTCTACCGGCGCGAGCCGCAGGGACTCAAGTTCCTGGATAATCCGCAGGCTTACTCTTCGCCTCCCTGCTACGCGGGAGAATTGGCGCCCGGATATTTCGGAGAGGAACCGAAGATCTAGCCCAGAAACAGCCGGTACGCCGGATTGCGGCTTTCGTCCACGTACGGATATGCGAGCAGGGTTAGAAACCGCTGGAATTCGCGCATCTCGTGGCGCGGCACCTGCATGCCGACCAGCACCCGGCCGTAGTCGCTCCCCTGATTGCGGTAGTGGAACAGGCTGATGTTCCAGTCGGTGCGCATGGCCGAAAGGAATTTCATCAGAGCCCCCGGGCGCTCCGGAAACTCGAAGCGGTAGAGCAACTCGTCGGGCGCGGCGTGCGCGCTCCTCCTGATCTCCGCCGGAGCGTGCCCCCCGACCATGTGGCGCACGTGCAGCTTGGCCATCTCGTCGTCCGACAGGTCGAGCGTCTTCAGGCCTTGGCGCTCGAGGACCTTGACGATTTTCGCGGACTCGTCGCCGCTGTGCACCTCGACGCCGACGAACACATGCGCTTCCTTGGGATCGGCGATGCGGTAATTGAACTCGGTGATGTTGCGCGCCCCGAGCGTGGCGCAGAACTTCTTGAAGCTTCCCGGGCGCTCGGGGATGGTGACGGCGAGAATCGTCTCGCGCCGGTCGCCCACCTCGGCGCGCTCGGCGACGAAGCGCAGCCTGTCGAAATTCGTGTTCGCGCCGGAGGCGATGGCAACGAGTTTCTTTCCGCGCACTCCGGATTTTTCGACGTAGGCCTTGGCGCCTGCGATCGCAAGCGCGCCGGCGGGCTCGAGAATCGTGCGCGTGTCCTCGAATACGTCCTTGATCGCCGCGCAGATCTGGTCGGTGTCGACGAGAATCACGCCGTCGAGGAGCTCCTTGCACAGGCGGAACGTCTCCTGGCCGACCTGTTTTACGGCGACGCCATCGGCGAAAAGACCCACGTGTTCCAGCACGACGCGCCTTCCGGCCTTCAGCGAGCGCGCCATGGCGTCGGCGTCCACCGGCTCGACGCCGACGACCTTGATCGCCGGGCGCAGCCGTTTGATGTAGGAGGCGATGCCGGAAACCAACCCGCCGCCGCCGATAGGCACGAAGACCGCGTGGATCGGGTGCGCTGTCTGACGCAGGATTTCCATTCCGATCGTGCCCTGGCCCGCGATCACGTCCGGATCCTCATAGGGGTGAACGAAGCCGAGCTTGCGTGCCTTTGCCAGGCGCTTCGCTTCGACGTGCGCTTCGTCGTAGGTATCCCCGTGCAAGTGCACTTCCGCTCCGCGAGCCTTGACCGCGTCGACCTTGATCTTGGGGGTGGTGGACGGCATGACGATCACCGCCGCGCAGCCGAGCTTCTGGGCGGCAAGCGCCACCCCTTGAGCGTGATTGCCGGCCGAAGAAGCGATGACTCCGCGGGCAAGCGCCGCCGCGGACAGATTCGCCATCTTGTTGTAGGCGCCGCGGCACTTGAAGGAGAACACCGGCTGCATGTCCTCGCGCTTGAGCATGAGGCGGTTGCCGAGCCGCGCCGAAAGATTCGGGGCGACCTCGAGCGGGGTCTCCACCGCCACGTCGTACACCCGCGCTCTCAGAATCCGTTCCAGATAATCGTTTCGCATTGGGGCAAAACCCTTCGAGGGCGGTTTTTCGGGACCCCCCTTTAGGGGGTAGGCCGATACTTTACACGAGACCGGTTTTTGCCTCTATTTTTCGTGCGTGGAAACCCGGGTAGAATGCCGGCTCGAGGGGAGCGAATGCCGAAATCCGCGAGAAAGGCGAGACAGGCGTTCTGGGAACGCGGCTACCTCGCGCACGGATACTGGCTCGGCAAAGAGCGGCTGGGGCAGGTCAGGCTCGGCCCGAAGAAGGAATGGGACGGGATCTACCGCTGGCAGGCGGGCAGTCATTCCGGCGAGGCCGCCACGCTCGAGGAAGCGAAAAGCGCCGTGGAGCAGGCGGTGTTGGTCGGAGCCACAGGCGGTGTTGGTCGGAGCCAGCCAGCTGCGATTGTTCGAGAAGTAACAGCAGATCCTTCGCTTCGCTCAGGATGACCGGAGCTACCCTGCGGTCAGCTTCGCGTATTCCAACGCGAGCCATTTCATTCCCTGCTTGCCGAAGTTGACCTGCAGGCGCGCGTCGGTGCCGGATCCTTCCGCGTTGACGATGACGCCCTGGCCGAATTTCGGGTGCAGCACCGACTGGCCGATGCGGAATCCGTGGCTGGGGGTTTTGGCTTTGTAGCTCTTTGCCGGCACGGGCGTCCAGGCCGCGTCGTCGAACTTGGCGTGCCCCAGGCGCGGCGTGAGTCGTTTCACGACTTCCTCCGGGAGCTCATCGAGGAAGCGCGAGGAGACGTTGTAGCGGGTCTGCCCGTGCAGCATGCGCGTCTGGGCGAAGGAGAGGTAGAGCCGCGTCCGCGCCCGGGTGATGGCCACGTACATCAGTCTGCGCTCTTCTTCCAGGCCGTCGTCTTCCAGGACGCTCTGCTCGTGGGGAAAGAGGCCCTCTTCCAGCCCGGTGATGAACACCGCGTGAAACTCCAGGCCCTTGGCCGAGTGCACCGTCATTAGCTGCAGCGCGTCCGTGCCCTCGGCCGCCTGGTTCTCCCCCGATTCCAGCGAGGCGTGCGCGAGGAACGCCGAAAGATCGTGTTCTTCTTCCTCGCTCATGAATGCTGCGGCCGCGTTCACCAGCTCGTTCAGGTTCTCGACCCGGTCGGCGCCGTCTCTTTCGGCTTTGTAATGCGCGACGAGCCCGCTTTTTTCGAGCATCACCTCGACCGTCTCGGGCAAAGGCAGCCCCTGTGTCTCCGCCTTGAGCGATTCGACCAGGCGCAGGAACGCGGCGACCGCCGCGCCGCTTTTCCCGGAAAGTCCGGAAGCCGCCTTGTAGAGACTCGCATCGCCGGCTTTTGCCGCATCCTGCAGGGCTTCGAGTGAACGCGCGCCGATTCCGCGCGCCGGGAAATTGGCCACACGCAGGAAAGCCCCGTCGTCCTCCGGATTGGCCGCGAGCCTCAGATACGCGAGCGCGTGCTTGATTTCCATGCGCTCGAAGAAGCGCAAGCCCCCATAGACGCGATAGGGAATGCCGTTCGAGAAAAGCGCGTGCTCGATGATGCGCGACTGGGCGTTCGAGCGGTACAGCACCCCGATATCGGCAAGACGCAGTCCGCCGCGCTTCAGGGCCTGCACCTCCTCGGTCAGCCAGTTCGCCTCGTAGCCGTCGCTTTGCGCTTCGTATACGCGCACCGGCTCGCCGTGTCCGGCGGAGGTCCACAGGTTCTTGCCGAGGCGCTTCTTGTTGTGGGCGATGAGCGCGTTCGCCGCGGCGAGGATGTGACCGTGCGAGCGGTAGTTCTGCTCGAGGCGGATGACGTTCTCGACATGGAAGTCGCGCTCGAATTCGGCCATGTTGCCGACATTCGCTCCGCGGAAGGCATAGATGGACTGATCGTCATCGCCGACGGCGAACATGATGTTCTTCGGCCCGGCGAGCAGTTTCAGCCAGCGGTACTGAAGGCGATTGGTGTCCTGGAACTCGTCCACCAGGATGTGCTTGAAGCGGCTCCGGTAGTGCTCGCGGAGGATCTCGTTCCTGGAGAGGAGCTCGAAGGTGCGCAGCAGCAGCTCGGCGAAGTCCACCACGCCCTCGCGCTGGCATTGCTCGTCGTAGGCTGCGTAGATCTCGGCAAGACGGCGGGTGATTTCGTCCCCGATCTCGACGTCTCTGGCGCGCTTGCCCTCTTCTTTGGCCGCGTTGATGAAATACTGCGCTTCCCGCGCCGGGAACCGGTCTTCGTCGACGTTGAGCGCCTTTAAAACCCGCTTCACCGCCGCGTGCTGGTCCTGGGAATCGAGGATCTGAAAGAGCTGCGGCAGGCCGGCGTCACGGTAGTGCGCGCGGAGCAAGCGGTTGCACAGGCCGTGAAAGGTGCCGACCCACATGCCGCGGGTGCTGATCGGCAGCATCGCCGACACGCGCGTGAGCATCTCGCGGGCCGCCTTGTTGGTGAAGGTAACGGCGAGAACGCCGTTCGGACTCACGTTTCCGGTCTGGATCAGCCAGGCGATTCGGGTGGTGAGTACGCGCGTCTTGCCCGAGCCCGCGCCGGCGAGAATCAGCGCCGCCTGGTCGGGAAGGGTGACCGCGGCGAGCTGCTGGGGGTTGAGGTTTTCGAGCAGATTGAGCATGCGGGCGTTCGCGAATCCACGATTTTACCGCACGCTCCTGCGCGAGCCGCGCTCGACGCCTACATTGCGACTTTGTAGTCGTACCGCGCGAAGCCCGCCTGCCGTTTCAGATTGTCCGCGACGAATTCGGCGTCCTGCTTCGTTTCGAAATTCGACAGCCGCACGCCGTAGACGCGCTTCTCACCGACTTTGGAAGGAACGATCTCGGCCGGGTATCCGGCTTTTCGCAACTCATCGTAAATTCGCAGGGCGTCGTTGTGCTTCTCACGCGAGGCGATCGCGACCTTCCATTTGCCGCCGCGCTTGGACACGCCCCGGCCCGGCTGCGTCTCGGTCTCCGCCGCCCATTCCCGGAACTGGTCCGGCGGCACCCTTGCGATCGCCCGCGACAGCTCTCCTTCGAGAGCATAAAAGGACAAAGGCTGGTCCATGGTGAACGGCCTTTCGCCGGGGGACGTAACCTCGATCGTGCCCGCGATCAGGCAGACGATCTGGCTGTCTGAGGTGGACTTGCCCCAGAGATCCGTGCCGCGGATGCCGGCGGTTACGGTCTTGACCGTGATGTTCACCTCGCGTCTGCCGCCGAATTTTTCCAGCGCCTCGGTCGTAAACCGGAACGCCCCTGCGGCCATTCTCATGGCCGCCTCGAAGACGTTGTCGTCGCGCATGCGCGCGTTATCGAGGAAGAACGAACCCTGCTCGCCCAGCTTCACCGCGCTGCCGTCGGCGGTCCTCAGTACGACGCGCGACTGAGGCCCGGTCCTGACCTGATCGCGACTGCCGAGCTCCATGCCCGGAGCGAGCGGAGTGCTCACCCCGCCGCGCAGGACCGAGGCGGAGAGCTGCACCGCCTCGACCATCGCAAGCGGGGTGGATCGCGGCGGTCTCGACTTGGATACGGACTGCGCCATCGCGGCGCCGGTTGTGCCCAGCGCAAGCGCCACGAACGTCGACGCGATCGGGTGTCGCAACATCATGATCGGCTCCCTGCGGTTCCCGATTCTCGTTCACGCGAAGGCGCAAGGGGCCGGGGTGCCGGGCCGGACCGACCCGCACGGTTATAATTCTTTTTTTCCCCGAACCCGTTCATGCTGCCCCAGTACCACCCCGAGATCGTCGAGCGCGAAGCGCAGGAGCACTGGGAGCGGACCCGCGCGTTTCGCGCGACCGAGGAGCCGCCCGGAAAAGGCGGCCGCCCGAAGTTCTACTGCCTGTCGATGTTCCCCTACCCTTCGGGCAAGCTGCATATGGGGCACGTGCGCAACTATACCATCGGCGACGTGATGACCCGCTTTCATCGAATGCGGGGATGCAACGTTCTTCAGCCGATGGGCTGGGACGCTTTCGGGCTTCCCGCCGAAAACGCCGCGATGGCGAACGGCGTGCCGCCGGCGAAGTGGACATACGACAACATCGCCGCCATGAAGAAACAGCTCCGGTCGCTCGGCTTCGCGATCGACTGGGAGCGGGAGCTTGCGACCTGCTCGCCACAGTATTACCGCTGGAACCAGTGGCTGTTCCTGCGCATGCTCGAGCGCGGCCTGGTCTACAAGAAGACCGGCACGGTGAACTGGGACCCGGTCGACCGGACGGTACTCGCCAACGAGCAGGTGATCGACGGCCGCGGCTGGCGCACCGGGGCGCTCGTCGAGAAACGGGAGATCCCGATGTACTACATGCGGATCACCGCTTACGCCGAGGAGCTGCTCGCCGCGCTCGGCTCCCTCACCGGCTGGCCCGAGCGGGTGAAGACGATGCAGGCCAACTGGATCGGCAAGAGCCACGGCGTCAATATCGGCTTTGCCTACGAGCTGGAGGGAGAGAAGAAGGTCTTGCGCGTGTTCACCACGCGCGCCGACACGCTGATGGGGGCCACCTTCTGCGCCGTGGCCGCGGAGCATCCGCTTGCCGAGCACGCGGCCAGGTCGGACAAGAAGCTCGCCGTTTTCGTCGAGGAATGCAAGCGCGGCTCGGTGATGGAGGCCGATCTCGCCCAGCTCGACAAGAAAGGCATGCCGACGGGGCTCTTCGTCACGCATCCGATCACGGGCGAGAAAATCGAGGTCTGGGTGGGCAACTACGTCCTCATGGCCTACGGCGAAGGCGCGGTGATGGGCGTGCCCGGCCACGACGAGCGCGATTTTGCGTTCGCGAAGAAATACGGACTGCCGATCAAGCCGGTCATAGACGTCGGGGGCAAACCGTACTCGACCGACGCCTGGCAGCCGTGGTACGCGGACTACGGCCGCTGCGTGAATTCGGGCAAGTACGACGGCCTCGACTATCAAGCGGCGGTGGACGCCATCGCCGCGGACCTGAAGGCGAAAGGCCTCGGCGACAAACAGGTGACCTGGCGCTTGCGCGACTGGGGCATCTCGCGCCAGCGCTACTGGGGCACACCGATCCCGATTATTCATTGCGATGCCTGCGGCGACGTTCCGGTCCCGGACAAGGACCTTCCCGTGGTGCTGCCGGAGAACCTCGTTCCGGACGGAACCGGCAATCCGCTTGCGAAGACGCCCTCGTTCGTCGATTGCAAGTGCCCGAAGTGCGGCAAAGCGGCCAAGCGCGAAACCGACACCATGGACACCTTCGTCGACTCGTCCTGGTACTTTATGCGCTTCGCCTGCCCGGACCAGAAGAAAAGCATGGTGGACGAGCGCGCGAAGTACTGGATGGCGGTCGACCAGTACATCGGAGGCATCGAACACGCGATCCTGCACCTGCTCTACTCGCGCTTCTGGACCAAGGTGATGCGCGACTTCGGGCTCGTTCCCGGAGTGGACGAGCCGTTCATGCGCCTGCTCACCCAGGGCATGGTGCTGAACGAGATCTTCTACCGCAAGGAAGCGAGCGGCCGCATCACGTACTACAACCCCGCCGACGTCGAGTCGAAGCACGACGACAAGGGCCAGCGCACGGGCGCGGTGTTGCGTTCCGACGGCAAGCCGGTCGAGTCCGACGGCATCGGCACCATGTCGAAGTCGAAGAACAACGGCGTCGATCCGCAGGACTTGATCGAGAAATACGGGGCCGACACCGCGCGGCTTTTCATGATGTTCGCGAGTCCACCTGAGCAGACGCTGGAATGGTCGGACAGCGGTGTAGAAGGTGGTTCACGGTTCTTGAAGAGACTCTGGGCACTTTGCTCGGAAATGAAGAACAGGCCCGATGACGTATTCGCTTCCGGAACGAACAGCAGCGTCGATTTCAGCAATACTGGAAAAGATGTCAAAGCATTGCGGTTCACCATTCACTCGACGCTGCGCCAAATCTCGTTCGACTATGAGCGATACCAGTACAACACAGTTGTTTCCGGCGCGATGAAACTGCTGAATGCCCTCGAAGCGTTCGAGCCGCACATTGCAGTCGCCAAAGGCAGTGGCGACGAGTCAATCTTGAACTTTCGCAGAGCGGCGTTCATCGAAGGCATCGGAATCTTGCTGCGCGTGCTCTATCCCGTGGCACCTCACATCACCCACGCCCTTTGGAAAGATCTCGGCTATGCAGCCCAGCACGGCGATCTTGTCACCGCGCGCTCGCCGGTGGCGGACCCGGGCGCGCTTGAACAGGACGAAATCGAGCTGGTGCTCCAGGTGAACGGCAAACTCCGCGGCCATATGCGCGCGCCGAAATCAGCCGGCCGCGAGCAGCTCGAGCAGCTCGCCCTCGCGCACGACGCGGTGACGCGCTTCACGAACGGCCAGGCGGTGAAGAAAGTCGTCGTGGTCCCCGGGC
>WNFF01002099.1_pt1 | contig 18076 bp, 11 predicted proteins | sample 5400441 | NCBI WGS metagenome assembly WNFF01 (sample SAMN13153345, study PRJNA577476) | soil metagenome | isolation source: 120 cm saprolite under Douglas fir tree site 2 hole 3 replicate 1 | place: USA:California | collected 2015-04-18 | reverse complement strand
TTTTGAACCTACTCGTTCCCGCGCCCCGGCCGCCTTCGCACCAATCTCCGCCGATTTCGGTAAAGCAGGTATCGGGTCCCCGCAACCAGCGACAGTTGACTCTCCGGCGCCCCCGCGCCGGAGAGTTTTTGTTTGCGCCCGCCGCTCTCGCAGAGACTCAGGATCGAAGCGAGATCGCCATGAAGTTCGGCATGCAGGTTGTTCGGCGCATCGGGAGCGGGTGTGAGCACGACCTTGTCGATGAGCGAGCGCAGGATCTCCGACGCCTCTGACTTTATGCTGTCGTCGTTGAGCGCCGCCTCGAGCTCGGCCACCTTCCGCCGGTAGATCTCGCTGAGATTGGGATGGAGCGCGACAGCGGGCGCTTGCGATGGCTGCGCCAGGCCGGCGGCCAGCTCCCCTTTGCGCGCCTCGAGCTCGCGCATGCGCTCCTTGAGCGCCGGCGAGTACATCCCGTCCTCGATCGCCTTCATCACGCCGCTCATCTTCCGCTCGACGCTCTCGAGCTCGCGCTGCAACTCGCCGCGGCGCTGCGCGGCCGTCCGCACCGCAGCATTCACTTCCTCCTGGAAGGCTCGGACGAACTCGGCGACGAGCTCCGGCGCCATCAGCTTGTCCTTGAGGCCGCCGAGGACGCGGGCCTCGATCGCCTGCCGCGTGATCGTCTGGCTGTTGCCGCAGGTGCCCTTCGAGCGCCGCGTGGCGCAGCCATAGCGGTCCTGGCCGATGATCGTGTAACCGCCGCCGCAGTGCCCGCAGGTCAGCAGCTCGCTCAACAGGAACTTCCGCCGATGCGCCCGGTTGAGGGCGTTGCCTTGATGATCCCTGCCGATCTCGAAGCGGAGGGCCTTCTGACGGTCCTTGACCCTGTTCCAGAGCTCGTCATCGATGATTCGGAGCTCCGGCAGGTCGACGATCTCGCGCTCCTTCCGGTCCCTGATGCGGGCGACGCGCTTGCCGGTCCGCGGATCTTTGACATAGGCGGTGCGGTTCCACTCGATCCGGCCGACATAGACGGTGTTGTTGAGGAGGCCGGTGCCGCGGTCGAATTGGCCGCGGATGGTCGTATCCCGCCAGTGCCTCCCCTCAGGTCCCGGCACGCCTTCAGGCGGAGGGGATTGCGCCGGTTCTTGGTTTGGCGTGCCAGCAGGTGGCCGATACCGTCGGACAGGATCGATCCTCCCTTTGGGCACCGGCAATTCCCTGGCGAGCGCCAGCGGCGTGTTGGACTTGAAGCGGGTCACGATCCGGCATTGCGCCAGGTCCAACTTCGCCCACCAGCGTGGTCGTAATAGCCGAGGTCGAAGACATGGGTGGCTGTGGGTTCGGCGCAAAGACGAACGAAATATTGCATCTAATCGATGTTCCTGAACTCCCGCTGAACCGTGGCGATGTCGGCAAGGGCTGGCAACCCTGCCTCGTTGCCGAGGTGTTGGATTTTGTAGGCGGAAGCAGCGCGCCCGAAGCGGAAATGCTCCTCCCAACTCTTCGCTGCATCGGTGAGGTAGGAATAGACATAAGCGCCGTGGAAGACATCGCCTGCCCCACTCGTATCGAGAACACGATCCGGCGGAACGGTAAGAGCTGGAAGCGTTCGGATAGTACCCACCTCGTCGTACCAGACCAGCCCACGCTCTCCGAGCGTCACGCCGCCAATGCTGCAGCCCCGACTCTTGAGATAATCGAGCATTCTTGCCGGCCCGAATCCCATCTGCTCACAAAGGCGCTCGGACACGATCGCGATGTCGATGAAGGCAAGGAGCTCATGCGTGTTTGATCGCAGTCCGCCGCCGTCGAGCGAGGTGAGTATCCCTGCTTCCCGGGCGACCTTGGCATGATACATCGCCGCATCCGGCTGGTGGCCATCCACATGAAGCGCCCGGTAGCCTGACAGGTTCAGGCGGGGGAAGGGGTCGATATAATCGTCGTCCCGACAGCGGACGATGGCCCGCTTGCCATCGTTCGGCATGATGAATGACAGCGACGACGTTCTAACCTTCCGCGGATGGACCGGAATCCCATACTTCGCGGCCATATCCAGGAACATGCGACCGAGCCAGTCATCGGCTACCGTCGCGAGCAGTTCGGGCACAAGTCCCAACTTTGCACAGCAGAACGCAGCCGTGACTGCGTTGCCACCGAACGAGATAGCGTAGGCCGATGCGACATGCTTCTCGTCTCCGATCGGCATCCGATCGGTCAAAAAGGTCACGTCGATATAAGTCTGCCCGATGAAGAGTGCTTGCATCAAATGTAAGGACATTGTTCCGGCTAAAAGCTCTTATTGAGGGCAATAAGTTCCCGTCTGAGGCTTTCGAGGACAGAATAGACCCCAGGCGGAAACAACCCGTCGTAGCGTGCTTCAAGCTGCGCGATCTCAGACCGCAGCCGGTCGGCGCGAATCTCGCTGTCCGTCAAAGCTTTCACAGCCGTGTTTTCCGCACCGGGAGCTGGTCGGTGAACCTGCGATGGCGCGTCAAAAGTCGGAATTCACCAGAACGTAAGACCCCTTACGACCGTGCGCGTGCACCTTAGCTTGCGGCCGGGCATATCAGGTCACGGTGTAAGTCGAAAACGTTTAGCAAACCCGCCTCGCTGAGGATATTTGGAACGTTTGATGCCATGATCGCACCATTTATATTCCGAGGCGCCTCACCCAGCCACCGAAGCCCATGATCTGTTCGCGGTGATAATACCTATATGTGAACACACAGGCCACAAAGCCAGTTTTATCTTCCCAATCATCAGGTACCTTCACGATATCGCCGATTCCCAAAGCCGATCCGTGACGCCAGCCAAGTGAGGTATCTGCGACATTGTGCGCCCTTTATAGGGCCAGACGAACAGCAGCCGTTCGCTGCTGCTTAATCGCAGCCTTCTGGGAATGGCTCGGCGAAGGACATCGACCTGATGTCGAAGGACCAGGTTCTCGATCTCAAGCTGGAAGCGAGACCTCAAGCGCGCTAGCAACGTCGCAAACAGTAATCTCAGAACCGCGGTCATGACGGCGGCGCGATGCGACCTCATCCGAGCATAACGCGCAGCCTATGGGTCGTGCCGTCATCCATCAACGCGATCCGCAATGGCCTTTCCGGCACCGCTATGCCGTCGAACTCGGCGTGGGAGACTCCGCGGCTGACCCCATGAGGGTTTTCGACCGCAATCTCGTATTTCGCGGAGTGATATCGGAACAGGATCTCGAAGCGAGGCCACGCCCTCGGCACGCACGGTTCGAGGAGCAGGGAAGCTCCCTTTAGTCGGAACCCGAGAATCCATTCAAGGCCTGCTCTGTGCATCCATCCAGCCGAGCCAGTGTACCATGTCCATCCGCCCCGCCCGATATGCGGGGGCGCGGCATAGACGTCCGCGCAAACAACATATGGCTCGACCTTATAGCGGTGAGCGTCAGCCGGCGTGCTCGAGTGATTGATGGGACTCAAGATCGAGAACAACTCAGCCGCCTTGTCGCCATCGCCGAGCATCGCGAAGGCAATCATCGACCAGATCGCAGCATGGGTATATTGGCCGCCGTTTTCTCGGACGCCTGGCGGATATCCCTTAATGTATCCGGGGTCGTGTGATGTCCGATCGAAGGGCGGGGCGAAGAGGAGGACTAAACCGTCACCGCGGCGCACCAGCTGTTCCTCCACAGCCGCCATGGCGCGCGCACCGCGCCCGGGATCAGCGGCACCGGAAATCACGCTCCAGGACTGAGCGATCGAGTCGATACGGCATTCGCTGCTCGCGGCCGAACCGAGCGGTGTGCCGTCGTCGAAATAACCACGCCGATACCAACCGCCGTCCCACCCCTCTCGTTCGAGAGAGATCTGCAGGGTAACGGCGTGCTGCCGCCAAGCCGCGGCGCGCGCTGCTTCGCCGCGATGCTCGGCCAACGGAGCGAATGCCGAGAGCGTGGTGTGAAGGAACCAGCCGAGCCAGACGCTTTCGCCTTTTCCTTCCTGCCCGACACGGTTCATGCCATCATTCCAGTCTCCTGTACCGATCAGCGGCAGGCCGTGACCGCCGACTGAAAGACTCCGGTCAAGAGCCAGAGCGCAATGTTCGAAGAGCGTGGCGTGCTCCTCAGAGATCATAGGCTGGAAGTAAGAGTCGTGCTCGCCGGCCTGAAGGGCGGGCCCCTCGAGAAACGGAACCGTTTCATCCAACACCCCAAGATCGCTCGTGACCTCGACATAGTGGGCGACAGCGTAAGACAACCACACGCGATCATCGGAGACCCGCGTCCGAACCCCCTGACCTGATTGTGGCAGCCACCAGTGCTGGACATCGCCCGCGAGGAACTGGCGGGCGGCCGAGCGCAAGAGATGCTCTCGCGTCACCGCGGGCTCGGACACGGCGAGCGCCATCCCATCCTGGAGCTGGTCGCGGAAGCCGAAAGCGCCGCTCGCTTGGTAGAACGCCGATCGCGCCCAGACCCGGCAAGCGAGTGTCTGGTAAAGAAGCCAGCGGTTGAGCAGTATGTCCATGGACCGATCTGGAGTTTTTACCTGAACCGCGCCAAGGGTCTCGTCCCAGTGCCGCGTCACCGCATCCAACACGGCGCCAAGGTCGGCGGCTCGGTAGCGCGTGATCAGGGCCAGCGCATCCTCCGCCGTCGCCGCCTCGCCCAGGAAGAAGACGATTTCCGTCGCACCGTTCGGTTCAAGCTCGACGTGGGTCTGCAGGACGCCACAGGGGTCGAGACCCGCGCCGGTCCGATTTGAGAGCGGGGTATCGCCGGCGAGCGCAGCGGGATAGTCAAGTGTGCCATTCCGGCCCAAGAACTCGGTCCGATCGCCCGTCCACGCCTGTTGCCGTCCTGCGAGATCGGCGAACGCCACACGAGAACCAAATTCAGGGCGCCAGAAGTTGCGCGCGAACATTGCTCCGCTCCCTGAGTCGATCTCGGTCACTACGGACGGCGCCGAGGCTCCGCGGGATGTGCCCAACACCCATTCCACATAGGCGGTGACCGAGAGACGCCGGGATCGCCCCGAATTGTTTTGGATCTTCAGCTGAGAAATCTTGATCGGGCCATCGAGCGGAACATACTGCAGAAGATCGAGCGAAATTCCATGCGAGGCATGCTCGAACCGGCTATAGCCTTGGCCGTGCCGTACGACGTAAGGCGAGGCATGCTCGCGGATCGGCAGAGCCGTCGGACCCCATACATCCCCGCTCTCCTCATCGCGGAGGTATATGACCTCACCTGGCTGGTCGCTGACGGGGTCGTTCGACCAGGGGGTGAGCTGGTTCTCCCGACTATTCGCCGACCATGTGTAGCCGCCGCCCTCGACCGAGACCTGGAAGCCGAACGAGGGATTGGCGATCACATTGATCCAGGGCGCTGGCGTGCACTGGCCTGCGCCGAGGATCGTCATGTATTCCCGCCCATCGGAGGTGAAACCGCCGAGACCGTTGAAGAAATCCAGATCGGGTATTGCGGCAGCGGACTCCGGCAACTGCGGCGCCGAGGAAGGTCGGCGCCGCGGCGCGATGACGGGCTTGGGCTCCCTGACCCGTTTGACTTGCTCGGCAAGGCTGCCGCGTCGGCTCAGAAGGACCGACCGTGCGACGGTCTGGAGAGCAATCCGGGCGTCTACGGAAAGCAGGTCGGCGCGCAAGATGAACACCGAGCCTCGCACCCCTTCCCCTGCCGGTGTCGACTGCGACCGGTTTGTCCGGGTCACGGTCTCCAGGGCGGCCTGGAGATCCTGGATGTAAGACGAAGGCCGTTCGTTCAGAATCACCAAGTCGACCACCAGCTGCTTCATCCGCCAATATTCGTGGGCGCGCAGCAGCTGACGGACGATCTCCAAATCTTCGACTTCGTCGATTCGAACGAGAACGATCGGCAGGTCGCCCGAGATTCCATGGGGCCAAAGCGCCGAAGGCCCAAATCCACTCAGCTTCAGAATTTCCGAGGACGGCCGCAACGTCGGGTCGGAATAGAGCACTCGATTGGCGAGACGCTGGAATAGGTGCGCCTCGTCGGAGGAAATACCGAGGTGGCGGAGCTGCACCTGCGCCTGCGTCCACGCCCGGGTGACCGCGCGCTCGTAAGCGGTTGCGTCGAGGTGCTTGTCGGCGAGGTCGAGCGCCCCGCTGCGCGAAGACGCAACCACCGTCCAAAACGCGATGCGCACCGTGGTGCCGGGCAGAACCCGCACGCGGTAGCGGAGGCTGAAGATCGGATCGAGCACGGTGCCCACCGTATTGGAGAGCGGCTGGCCATCAGTCACGCAAATTGGCGCCCGGATCCCCCGCCCGCGCCCGATGAAGCGCGCCCGGTCCGTCTCGAATTGGACATCGCCCACGGTGTCGCCTTCCACCGCGGCGAGATGCGCCGCCCAGGTTTCAGGCTCGCCGGGCGACCGCCGGCGCCGCGTGGCTAAGAGCGTGCCGACGTCAGCGACGAACTCCGTTTGCACGAACAGCTTGGAGAAGGCGGGATGCGCCCCGTCGCCCTCGCGCGGGGCCAACACGACCTCGGCGTAGGAAGTCAGCTCGATCTCGCGAGGCTGGTGCCCGTGATTGGATATCGACACACGGCGAACTTCGGCGTCTTCCTCTGGCGAAACTGCCACGTCGAGGGTCGTTGTGATCGACCCATCGCGCCTGACGATTTCGACGCGATCCTCTGAGAAGGCTACCTCGTAGCTATCCGGCTCGGTGCCGCTCGGCTGGTATCCCGCGGACCACACGTCGCCGCTGTGCGCATCGCGGAGAAAGACGAACGAGCCCCAGGGATCGCAGGTGACATCCTCCCGCCACCGCGTGACCGCCAGATCTCGCCAGCGGCTGTAACCCGAGCCTGCGCTGGTAATCATCACCGCGTAGTTGCCGTTCGAGAGAAGGTGCGTGCGGGGAACGAGGTCGTGCGGCGACTGGAACCGGCGCAGCATCGGCGGAACGAGCTCGCGAATGTTCGCGGCTGCCCTCACCTCGTCGATTCGGGGGCGAGCAACGATGACATCGCGCGGTGGCCGCTCCTGCAGCAAGAGCTCCGTCGCCTGGATGATTGGTTCGGCGTGAAAGCGAGCGCGCATCTTGCCGTCTTGGAGGGTATTGGCGATGGCGACCACGGTCATGCCTTGGTGGTGCGCCATGTATGCATGAACGACCGCTACATCCTCTCCCACGGGCAGACGTGACCGTGTGTAATCCAGAGCCTCGTACCAGCCATATTTCCCACGGCCGCCGGCGGCGGTCAGACGGGAGAAGTTCCGCGCCGCGGCCTCCGGATCGACCATTGCTCCCAGCGCTGTCGCGTAGGGAGCAATGACCGCGTTCTCGCTGAGACCGCGTTGCAGACCCAGGCCCGGAACCCCGAAGTTCGAGTACTGATAGGTGAACTCCAGATCGCGTGCGTTGTAAGCAGATTCCGAGACACCCCACGGCACGCTGAGCTCGGTGCCATATTTGATCTGGCGCCGGACCACCAGGCGAGCCGATTGCTCCAGCACGCTGCCGTCCGGCGCACGCATCACCAGGGAGGGCATCAGATATTCGAACATTGATCCCGACCACGAGATAAGTGCCGAGCCGCGATCGACGGGCGTGAGGGCCCGCCCGAGCCGAAACCAGTGCCGGGCCGGTACATCTCCCTTGGCGATCGCGACAAAGCTCGCAAGGCGCGCCTCTGATGCGAGCAGATCGTAACAGTTGGGGTCGAGAGTTCCCTCGTCGACCCGATATCCCAGCGAGAGGAGCTGACGCGTGGGATCCAAGAGAAAGTCGAATTCCATCGCTTTGAACATCGTCTGCGCGAGATCGCTGAGCACCGCAATGCGCCGATCGAGCGACCGGGCGGTGCGAACGGATCGCTCGAGGGCCTCGACCAACGTGTCCGCGCGCGCAAGTGCATATTCTCTGCCGTCGGCCTGCGCTGCGAGTTCCGCCCGGTGGATCGCTAGGGCGCGAATGGCCGCCTCGGAGCGGTCCGGGAGATCGGCCAGGGTCGGAATCGTGTCGAAGAAGCGCTCGAATGACTCGTCTGAATGGCCGTTCCCATCCGTGGTCGTCGCCGCGACATGCCCGCCGTCGCTCGCGATGAGACCAGCCCAAGGCATCAGCGAGTCGAGGTCGCGCCGGTGGCTTCGTATGGTTGCGCACACGGCCTCCGCCCAGGTCAACAGGTCGCCGCTGCCGCTGTCGCCGCGCTCCTTGGCTAAAGCTCGCGCGCTATTGGCGACCTGATCGGCGTGAAGCGCAAGCTCGACCAACTGTCGCGCGATGCCTGCCGGGGTCGCTGAAATCCGTCGGAGCGATGCGGAGAGTGTGTCGAGTGCGTCGTCCAGCTGCTTGCGGGCTGCGGTATGCGCTGATTGGTCGTCGGAAAATACCTGCGCGGATTCGCGGGTGAGCGCCAGCGCGTCCTCGATGCCGGCAACCCAGTTCGGAGCCGTCACGGGATCGCCGATTGCCTCGCGGCAGGCGTTCGAAAGAGCGATCAGGTGGCCGGCGAGGTTTCCGCTATCCACCGAGGAGACATATTTCGGCGCCAATGGGCGAAGGTCGCGCGTTCCGTACCAATTGTAGAAGTGCCCGCGGAAGCGTTCGAGGGCGCTCATCGTCCTGAGAGTCGCGTCGAGCCGCTGCACGGTGTCGAGCGTTCCCAGCCAGCCGAAATCGTGAGCGGCGATCACGGACAGAAGATACACGCCGAGGTTCGTGGGAGACGTCCGATGAGCCAGGACCGGTTTCGGCTCTTCCTGGAAGTTGTCGGGAGGAAGCATATGATCCTCCATCGTGACGAAGGTCTCGAAGAAGCGCCACGTGCGGCGCGCGACGAGGCGCAGCGATTGCGCGTCTGAGGCCGAAACCCGCTTATGGATAGCCACGGCCGGGGGCAGGCTCGTCCACCGCGCGATGGCTGGCGACAGTACCCACAAGATCAAATACGGAGCCGCGACCGGCCAAGAGCCTGGCTTGGCCCACGCGACGAGGATCGCTGCCAAAACGGCGAGGGCGACACTACCGGCCATCTGCCGGTAGAACCCGCCCAATTCGAGCCGGGGGCCGACCTTTGCCTGCGCGGCTGTGACCCATTCCAGGAGCATCCGATGCGACACGAACAAGCGAAACAGCGTCCGTGCGATGGCGTCGGCCATCAACCAGGCCTGATGCGCCAGGAATGCGACATGGAGCGCAATTTGCGAAAGCGCGAGCTTGAGATCCATTCCGACGGCGCGAACGTGGGTCCGCTTCGAGATCCCGAGCCGTCGGGGCATGACTCCCATGAGGAAGGGCAGGAGAGCGGGCATCGCGATCGTCGCGAGAATGAACCCGCTCCAGATCCGGGCGGAGGCGAAAGGCAGAGTCCATCCAGCGAGCAATGCAAGGACGGTGACCGGTGCAGACAGTGACCGGCGCAGATTGTCGATCATCTTCCACCGACCGATCAGCGGGATCGCAGCTCCGCCCTGATCGCCCTTCGAGTACCGCCCGCGGCCTAAAATCCACGGTAGCAACTGCCAATCACCGCGTGCCCACCGATGCTGGCGAGCCGCGGCGACGTCGTAACGCGATGGAAACTCCTCGACGACCTCGACGTCGGAAATCAGCCCGGCTCGAGCGAAGGTTCCCTCGAGTAGATCGTGACTGAGGAGCGAGTTCTCGGGGATTCGACCCGCGAGGGCTGCTTCGAAGACGTCCACATCGTAGACCCCCTTTCCGGAGTACGAACCTTCACCGAATAGATCTTGATACACATCGGATACGGCGAACGCGTATGGGTCTAAGCCGCTAGCACTCGAGAAGACGCGTTGGTACAGCGATCCCTCACGACCAGTCGGCAATGACGGCGTGACTCGCGGCTGAAGTACAGCGTGCCCTTCGAGCACGCGTCCGGTGCGAGGATCGAGCATCGGACGGTTCAACGGGTGAGCCATCTTCCCAACCAGCCGCTTAGCGGCTCCCCTCGGTAGCCGTGTATCGCTGTCAAGGGTGATGACGTAACGGACATCGGAGGGAATGACGGGAGGGTGGTCACTGGACGTCAGGAATGTCGTGTCAGCCGCGCCGCGAAGCAGTCGATTTAGCTCGTGCAGCTTCCCGCGCTTGCGCTCCCACCCCATCCACATTCCCTGCGCCTCGTTCCAGATACGTCGACGATGGAGCAGGAGGAATCGCTCGCCTGTGCGAGCGGGGCCATAGCGTCGATTCAGATGCGCGATTCCTTCGACGGCCGCGCCGAGAAGCGCGTCGTCACCCTGCGCACCCTCCGTAGCGGAGTCTGCCCAATCCGAAAGCAGAGCGAAGTGGAGATCGCCATCAGGACTCGAGAGATAATGAACCTCCAAGTGCTCGATCTGCTCATCGAGCGCAGCTCGCGTCGACAGGAGCGTGGGCATGACGATTATTGTGCGTAGGTCTGGCGGCACACCGTCGCGGAGCTCCAACGCTGGCAGGATCGTCGCGCCGAACCGGATCGCGGCGCCGCGGTTGACCAGCGCTATTGCGACGTCCGATGCCGGTATCAGTGCGACCAGCGCAAGGAGGCAGAGAGCCCACGTGCCGTCGGGCTTCGCCCCCCAGTACAACGTCGCGGCGACAATGATTACGCTTATGACCGCGATGACCCCGAGATAGCCAGCAATCCCGATGACCGCGTTCGCGCGCGCGAGCCATCCCCTGACTGGAACACGAAATCCAAGCTCCTTTTCGAAGGCGCGGCGGCCTTTCGCGATCAGGTAGTAACCGGGGTCGCGCTCGCGAGCCGAGGTCTTGTCGCCTTCGTTTTGCGGATCATCTCCGGCGCGTTCTGCGGCCTGAAGGGCGAGCCGTGCGACTTCAAGCTCCGAGTGCGTCGAGCCGCGCGCCAGCTCTTCGATCGCTCGGCGATAGAGATCCCGCGTCGGAAAGTCCATTTCGGCAAAACCGCTGCCGGAGCGCAACATCGCATCGACAAGACTGATGCGTTCGAACAGCTCCGGCCAATCCACGGCTGATATAAGGCGCATGCTCGTAATGATGTTGCGGACCGTCACGTTATTCGCACCCTGACTCTGGTGTTCTTCTCGGACGATCTCGTCGACTGATGTTCCCTGGGCTGTCAGGCGTTCATCCAACCAGAGGAGAGCGGGTGTCGGTCTGGGATACTGATCGTGGAGTCGGTGGACCAGTTGAGCCGCAAAGGCCGTCGCCAGAGGTGTCTTACCCATGTGACCTAAGACCATCGCCGCCGGTTCAGCTTTGCCGTCGTCAACTCCCAATAAGCGATCGGCCAAAATGTCGGCTTCCCGGCGCGCCGCTCGGCGGACCACGATCCGGTCAGCCAAGCGCCGCAAGTTCTCTACGAGGACGATCCGTAGCGTGATGGGGATCGCCCACAGCTCGCCGATCGTGAGTGCCTGTACGCGCTGGTAGGCGTGCACAAACCGGCACAGCATCTCCGGGTCAAATCGGCTGTCGGTATGAGCAACGAAGGCCCAAGCCAGTCCGAACACGCGCGGATAGCCTAGGAATGGCCCGTCCGCCAGTTTCGGAAGCTGGCGGTAAAATGCCGGCGGAAGATCGTCTCTGATCTCACGAGTTTGCGCCTCGACGACGTGAAAATTGTCGACCAGCCACTCGGCCGCTGGGGTGATTGGATCGTCTTCGTGGGTCGCCTTCGCGATGGCACGATACGCTTCGAGCAGAATCTTGCCGTTGTCTCTGAGTCGCCTGGCAAGCGGTCGACCGATCCCAGATGTCGGTGTGATGCGCTGTGCGGCCGCGAGGCTCTCGGCATGCTGCTCGAGGCGCTCGGCGCTGAAGAGTTCCGCGCGGATCGGGGCGTCGGTCTCCCAGGGGGACGTCACTGACGGTCGGCTGATGGTGCGTAGAATGAACGACCGCAAGTTTTCCTTTCCACTCGGCGAGTGCGCGAATATCGAACCGTTTGGCGGGAACATCGTCGGCCAAGACGCGCTGAAGATAATCTGGCCGAACGGCTCCGTTATCCCTTATGGAGACGTGTAGGGCGCAAAATCTCTAGTACCGTTGTTTCTGCTTGTAAATCGGCGCGTCCGAATGACCCGATCGGCTTGGGGATCACTCGCCTCAAGTCGTTAAATCTCAGTGATGCGCGAAAGCTCCGACGGGGTCAAATGGACGCCGAAGGGGGTCAATGTGCGGCGCCGGTGCACACACGGAGGATCATTACACGAGTCCGTATGCCCGCGCGATGTCGTCACGGATCGCATGTTCGGAAGGGACAGGTTGCACTCCCGGGATTTTAACCGGCCACGGCCGGGATAGCGGATGCGGTGAGGAGCAAATTAAGGCAGTTGCGAGCCCCCGCAACCATCTTAACTTGCTCAACGAGATCGGCGACCCGCAAGTCAAGATGGCTGCGGTTCCTCGATTTGAACCTACCGTTCCGAGGTCCCCTGAGCGAGACCTAGTTTTTAATGATTCAAATAACGACCGCCGGCAGGCTCAACTGTCGGTGGTTGCAGGTCCCCGATTTGAAGTGCGTCAGGAGAAGCTCATGATGTCTCGTGGATGAAAGTTCCATCGGGGTAGGTCCGAGCCAGACGCCCCGTAGCGAGTCTTGAGCTCAAACCGGTAACGGAATGGGCTAAGCGTAGACAGCAAGCACGCAGGGTATGTATTGGGCCACGTAATGGGATCGTCGCGGACGCCGAGGCTGCTTCAAAGGTCGAAGGCAACACCGGGATCTGCGCTTATGGCGAGCAGGTTCCGGGCCGCCGGGGTCGGAGACCATATCACGTGCGCACAGAAATCGTGGGAACCTGAGAAGCCCTGTCGTGTGCTCCGGCTCGTCACCGGAGGGGGAACCGGCCGAGCGAAAAGCAGAGGCGGCTCCTCAGGCACGGCAGGGTGGCGGATCGGGGCGTAGTACCGTCGATGGCGGCGAAGGCAACGAGCCGACCGGAGGGAAGGCCCCGACTGATGGGAAACCCGGGTGAGCAGGCGCGGGACCGGACACAGAGCCGGGTCATCCTGTCGACCAATCTCGCCAGGGTGAATGAGGCGGCCAAACGGTCGCGCCAGACCCGGTTCACGGCGCTGCTGCACCACGTCGACGTCGCCGCGCTCGAGAGGGCGTATCGACGGCTGCGGCGACAGGCGGCGCCCGGGGTAGATGGGATGACGGTGGAAGCCTACGGGCACGACCTCGAAGGTAATCTCCGCGATCTGTCCGACAGGGTCCACGGCGGCCGCTATCGGCCGTTGCCGGTTCGCCGCACGTACATCCCAAAGGCCGATGGCGGTCAGCGGCCGCTCGGCATCCTCGCGCTGGAAGACAAGATCGTCCAGGGCGCGGTGGCCGAGATCCTGAGCGCCATCTATGAAGCCGACTTCCTCGATTGCTCCCATGGCTTCCGCCCTGGCCGCAGCGCCCACGAGGCCCTGCGGACAGTGCGCGAAGCCATCACGACGGAGCCGGTGAACTGGGTGCTCGATGCCGACATCCGCAGATACTTCGACAGCGTTGACCACGACTGGCTACTGCGGATGGTGGCTCACCGGATTGCCGACCCGAGGGTCCTGCGGCTGATCGGCCAATGGCTCCGCGCCGGCATCCTGGAGGGTGGCGTGTACGCCGATACGGTGGAAGGAACGCCCCAGGGCGCGGGCATCAGCCCGTTGCTTGCCAACATCTTCCTGCATTACGTGCTCGATCTCTGGGTGGAGCAGTGGAAGCGGCGGCACGCGACCGGCCATGTCCGGCTGGTCCGGTACGCCGACGACTATTTGCTCATGTTCCAGCGACGGCAGGATGCCGAGACGATGACGGCGGCCATGGCGGAGCGATTGGCCAAGTTCGGTCTTCATCTCCATGAGGATAAGACGCGCCTGATCGAGTTCGGACGGTTTGCCGAAGAGAACCGTCGGCGCAAGGGCAGGGCACGGCCGGAGGTGTTCGACTTCCTGGGCTTCACGCATTACTGCGGCAAGACCAGGGACGGACGCTTTCTCCTCTGCCAGAAGACCCAAAGGAAGCGGATGATCCGCAAGCTGAAGGAGCTGCGCCAGGAGATGAGGCGACGGATGCACCAACGGCTCGACGACCAGCACAGGTGGCTGGCCGTGGTGCTGCGCGGGCACTACGCCTACTTCGGCATCCCCGGCAACAGCACCTGCCTCGGTCGCTTCCGCCTTCAGGTGATGAAGGCGTGGCGCCGGGTCCTGCTACGGCGAAGCCAACGGCCGAAGCTGTCGTGGGAGCGGTTCAACGCAATTCTGAAGGTCTTCCCGATACCGACCGGGCATGTACGCGACTGGCGTCACCAAATGGCCTGATCAAGTGACCCGTCAGAGGAGCCGGATGCGGGAAAGCTGCACGTCCGGATCTGTGAGGGGGGCGTCGAGCGATCGGCGCCTCTACTCGACCCTAGCGACAGCGGCGGGATGTCTCCGATGAGACTAGCGCCTAGATAAGGGCCACTACTTTGCGCTTGGCGTCGGTGTCGCCGGCGATATACCGCTGCGTGGTGGCGAGACTCGCATGGCCGGCGAGCTCCTGCACGTCGCGCAAACTGCCGCCAGCCTCGATGATCTTCCTCGCCGCTCGAGTGATGAAGGTGCGCCGGCCGCTGTGCGAACTCGCGCCCGTGAACCCCAGCTTGCCGTATAAACGGGCGAACCACACCTGCACCGAGGCGGCGCTATAACCCTCGCCACGCTCGCTATGGATGATGCGCAGGCTTGGTCCAGGCTCGTTCCCTCGAGCTCTCTTGAGGCTCAGCAGCGCTTCCCGCAGTGCCGCATTGAGCGGGATTGTCCGGCCGCCGCCTTTGCCCTTGCTCGCGCTGTTCGTCAGATGAATGGCATCACCAATCGCGCCTTCGGCGTCGGTCACCATTGCCCAAGTGAGCGAGGCGATTTCCTTGGCGCGCAGGCCGGCCTTCACGCTCAGCAGGATCATCGCTCGGTCGCGGTCGCGATAGCGCGAACGCTCCACTTGGCCGAGCGCCGCGCGGATCTGCGCCTCGGAGAGGATTTTTGCCTGCTTGCCCTGACCGCTCATCGGTCAGGCTGGGACCGATAAGCAAATCGGCCCTGGCGCACCGTCCCGATCAGTCCAGCCGCCGATTGGTCGCTTGCGACCGTTGGCGCCGCGGAAAAGCAGGACTGCTGGGATAATGCGTCTTTTCCCATCAGTACCGGAGCGCGGCGCACGGCAGACCCATGCGGCGCGTTAGCTGGCCCCTGGCAGCGCATCTTTCTAATTGCCGATCTCGGCCTTGAGGCTGAGAGCTCATCGGCCAGATGGCCGGGGCTGTAGTTGTGCGGCGTGGTGGTCATGGTTGCGTCCCAACGTACTTGCATTTATAGTGTAATCTGACATCAAGAATGGATCAACATCAAAAATGTCACAAAACACTGAAAGTGCATTCACGGCGGGACTATGCCGTGCAGCTCGGGCGCTGCTCGGGTGGTCGCAGGAGGATCTGGAAAAGGCGGCTCGCGTAGCGAAGAAGACAATCGCTGACTTCGAGCGCGAGGCACGCCTGCCGCTACCGAGGACGTTGGCGGCTATTCAAGATGCGCTGGAGGCGGCTGGTGTCGAATTCACGAACGGCAACGCGCCGGGGGTTCGGTTGATCGGCAAGAAAAAGGGGAAGCGGTGAGCCGCTACAAAAACCTGCTGCCGGCATGGCTGCCGCCAGATCGACGCGCCGAGGCCGAGCTGACGCTGGCGCGCATCCTGGCTGGCGAGAACTTGCTGGTCGAAACCGATGACTTGCTCTGCTTGCACAGCCACCACAGCCCAGAACTCGGGCAGCTGGCCGGCCTCATCTGCGGATCGTTGCGCGCCAGCCCTGAAGTGCGCGGCGCCGTCCTGCGACATGCGCTCATCAGCGGAAAGATGCACAGCCCGCTCGCCATCTGGCCGCGGCGCGACGTGCTCGCGTGGCTTGAGCTTGCATCGCCGCTGACGCTGATGGATGACGCGGAGCGCGCCACGCTGGCGGCGCTGCCCGACCCGGTCGAGGCGTGGCGCGGCGGTCGTGGTGTCACGCCGCGGCAGTCGGCCGCGGGTTTGTCATGGACGCTCGATCCTGAGCGAGCCCGATGGTTCGCTGCACGCTGGCCGCGCCAGCTTCCCCAAGGCTGCGGTGCTCGCCTACTTCGGCGACTCTAAGGAACGCGAGCTGGTGGTGAACTGGCGCCGCGCTCGAGGGCTCGCCATCCTCAAGAACGGTGGCGGTCCTGGTATCAGGCTCGCGAAGGCAAAGCCGACGGACGGAAAGACGCAGATTGAGAAAGCCAAATGAACTGGAGGGCCGGATTTAGGGCGCTATCATCCGACGAAACACAAGGCGCGCGCCCTTTCACCTCTCCAGCGCTTGCCCCGACAAAGGATCTCTTCATAGCGCCGCTCAGCGTCTTACCGCTGAATAGCTGCAGCGGCGGCTCGGTGACGATCCGCCGTGTGCGCGCGTCCTCTTCCCACACACGTGTGGCGCGCATCCTCTTCCCACACAGTCGTGCGACGGAGCCAGTCTCCGCCTGGATATGAAAAGTTTGTCAGCAATCCCAGTAGATTAGAATGTTCGCCTCAGTCGTCGGCATTGACCTTGGACGGGCGGCGGTTTCCGGTTCCGCCGTTCAGGATGTCCCAGGCGTCGCTGTCGCGCGAGAGCTGCTTGTGCCAGAGCTTGCGATGGACCCGTCGGCTTCCGTGGGACCATTCGATCCCCTTCGCGCCGGAGGTCGTCGCGCCGGAGCGGTTTGGCCAACAGCTTCCCGAATTGCGGGCCGTGTCCTCGCCCGAGTCGCGTGAAGCGCAGGAAGCGCTTCTGTCGTTGCGCAGTCTCCGCGCGCAGCGCGAGGAGGTAGTCTTCGCTGCAGCATCGATGGGACGAGGTCTTGAGGCGTCACGGCAATCGAGCCGCATCCCGCCACGAGCTACGATGGGCAGCGGTAAGCGCTGCAGGCGGGCAGGAGTCGGTCGCTCGGCCTACCGCCGAGTAGGGTTCGCGCCTATCAAGGGGTCGGCCGGGGAGACCTAGCCGGCCCTTTCCTTTTGCCCCGCCGCCGCCGGAAACAGGGCGCTGGGAGCGGTCAAAGGGGCCTCCCCCTACCCACCTACCCCTGCTTCATATGGAGGTCGCCGGCTGCTTCCCCTGGTGGCCGTTAACCCGGGCGTTAGCCCGGACGCCGAGGTGTCTTATGATGAACTCTAAATGTCATATTAAGTCGTTGATTTTCATGGTGCCGGGTGAGGGGATTGAACCCACGACCTTCGGTTACAAACCAGTGGCCTCGGTTGGAGCATGCCAATATCAAAGATCAGTTCCAGGGTGGAGGCTCTCGTTAGCGGGCTCCCGGTTCGATTCAGACTGCGGCTCGGTAGTTGGCGCTCACCCAATTTGGAGCCATAGCGCGGCCGCAGCGTCGTTCGGTATTGAACCTGTGAGGGCCTGTCGCAGCGTGGGCTTGCAATCTCAGGCGGTGGCAGGAAACGAGACAACGTTGGGGGCGGGATCGAGAATCCGGACTATCAGGGTCGCGAGCCGCTCGAGCGCATCCCGCTTCTCGGCTTCGTAACCGTGCCGGTCATAGACGCCACGGACGCCGGGGATCGCGTGCCCAAGCACCCGCTCGGCGATGTCGCTCGTCACCCCGGCGCGCGATATGAGGCTGCGCGCAGTGCGACGCAGATCATGCAGCACCCAATGCGGCATGGGCTTGCGGTCGCCCTTCTTCCGCAACTCGGCGATCTTCTCATCAAGCGCCGCCTTGGCCTTCGAGAAGCCGCTGAACGGCCGTTTGCCCTTGGTGGTGGAGAAGACGAGACCTTTCTTCTGAGTGGTGCCGAGCAAGCCCCGCACCGCCTCGGTCAACGGCACCACGTTAGGGATATTAGTCTTATAGCGCTCAGCAGGGATAATCCAGATCTGATCCTCGATCTCCTCCCAGCGCATACCGGCAACTTCGTCGCGCCGCTGCGCTGTCAGCAATAACGTCCGAACATAGGCAGGATAGGGCGCTGGGGCCTTCATCTCGTCGAGCGCCCTCCACAGATCGCGAATCTCCTCATCCGACAGGATGCGTTTCCGGGCGCGCTCTACCGGCTTCGTGCGGGCCATGCCGCGCACGATAGGCGGGATGA
>WNFF01004826.1_pt1 | contig 18080 bp, 13 predicted proteins | sample 5400441 | NCBI WGS metagenome assembly WNFF01 (sample SAMN13153345, study PRJNA577476) | soil metagenome | isolation source: 120 cm saprolite under Douglas fir tree site 2 hole 3 replicate 1 | place: USA:California | collected 2015-04-18 | reverse complement strand
CAAGGGCAGGAACCCGGACGACGTGATTGACGACATTCGGCAGAACCTCACAATCCAACCAGTGGAATCCGATCTGAGCCCGGCCAGCAACAACAAGAAGAGGCCCGGACAGAGCGACCTGCCCGGATTCTATGTGAATTTCACCGCCTCAGACCCGCGACAAGCCCAGCAGATCTGTGACGCGCTCACTTCGATGTTGCTGGAGGAGAACCTGAAGACCCGCGAGCAAGTGGCGCAGAGCACGACCGATTTTCTAACCCGCCAATTGGACGATGCCAAGCGCAACCTCGACAGCCTGGACGGCAAACTGGCAACGTTCAAAAGGCAGTATTTGGGTCAACTTCCCGGGGACGAAGACAACAACATGAAGATCCTTATGGGGTTGAACTCGCAACTCGACGCTAACACGCAGACGTTAAATCGGGCGCAGCAGGACAAGGCCTACACCGAGTCTTTGCTGGCGCAACAGGTTTCGGCGTGGAAGTCGTCACAGTCGTCTAACAACCCGCAGAGCCTGGATCAACAACTGACGGCTTTGCAGACCCAGCTTCTACAACTGCAGGCTCGCTACACCGACGACCATCCCGATGTGATCAAGACCAAGGCAGACATCGCCGAAGTGAAAAAGAGGCTTGCCGAAGTCAATACCGCAGCATCGAAAGGCAGTGACTCGCCGGACAAAGGCAACCTGAACGAGCCCCCGGAGATACGGCAACTGCGGCTACAGGTGCATCAATACGACGGAGTTATTGCCCAGGCGTCGCGCGACCAGAAACGCCTGCAAGATGACATCAGGGTCTATCAGGGGCGCGTCGCGCTTAGTCCCGCAGTGGAAGAACAATACAAATCTCTGACTCGCGACTATGACACGGCGTTGAAGTTCTATCAGGACCTGCTCGCCAAGAAGAGTGAGTCGGAGATGGCCTCCGATATGGAACGGCGTCAACAGGGCGAACAGATGCGTTTGCTGAATCCCGCAAACCTGCCCGATACACCTAGCTTTCCCAATCGCTTGCTTTTTACGGGCGGCGGTTTGGGGATGGGACTTGCTCTCGGACTTGGACTGGCACTGTGGCTCGAACTGCGAGATAAGGCGATACGGAACGAACAGGATGTTACGGCTGCGCTCAACTTACCGATGCTGGTTTCAGTGCCATGGCTGACCGACGGTATCGAGACCAAGGACGAGAACCATAAGTTCTGGGGCCGCTCGAAACAACCACCTGAGGAGAGTAAAGAGAAAGAGACAGTCGAGGTCTAAAGCGACCACCATGTACAAGGAATTTTTCGGATTAAAAGCGAATCCTTTTAACGTGAATCCGGATCCGCGTTATCTGTTTCTGACGCGGCATACGGAAGAAGCCCTGGCCTGCCTCACTTATGGCATCCAGAGCCGCAAGGGATTCGTGCTGCTGACGGGGGAAGTGGGAACGGGAAAGACGACCCTCATCAACAAACTTCTGGAATGGTTGCGGCTTCAGCAGGTGGCGACTGCCTTCATCTTTAATTCGCGGATGAATGTGCCCCAATTCCTGGATTACATGATGGCCGATTTCGGTATTCCGTGCGATTCCAGATCGAAGAGTCAAGTATTGCTGCGCCTGTACAACTGGCTGCTCGACCGGTACCGGGCGGGCGAAACCTCAGTGTTGATTGTGGACGAAGCACAGAATCTGAGTGATGAGGTTCTGGAGGAGATCCGTCTTATGACGAACCTCGAGACTTTTACCGAGAAGTTACTCCAGATTGTTCTGGTGGGGCAGCCAGAACTGGAACAGAAATTGAAGCAACCACAGTTGCGGCAGCTTCGCCAACGGCTTACGTTGCGTGCCAAGACCCATCCTTTGGCGCTGGAAGAAACTCGAGCATACGTGACCCAGCGGCTACGGATTGCTGGCTCAAACGGACAACAGATCTTCGATCCCGATGCGGTGATGCTGATTCATCGCTATGCAAGCGGCATTCCACGCGTGGTCAACCTGCTCTGCGAACATTGCCTGGTGAGTGCCTTCGTCGATCAGCAGAAGGTGGTTGCACCCGCGGTAGTAGAAACCGTTGCCAGAGATTTCGATCTCAGCGACAACGTCGCGTCGGCGGCCATGACACCTGCGCCTCAGTCAAATGGCGCCGAAAAGTTTGATGTAGTCGAAGCGTTGAGGACATTAGCCACACTCGCAGAGCGCTTACGTCAGCCTGAACAAGACCTGCCCAAGGAAAGGAAAATATGAGCCGGATTCATGAAGCCCTTAAGAGAGCCGAACAGGAAAGAGCAGCTTCCCAGGGAGGTCACGTAGAGTCTTTGCACACGATGGACGTTCCCGCCGTCGGGTCTGCCGGAGCGCCTCCGGTAATTGAACGTGCGCCACTCTCGACTCCAGCGTCCGCCGCGGCGGTTCCAGCGTTCTCGAATGCGTTTACATTCGACACGCTTTTGGCGCGCTGCGCGCAGAGCGAGTGGAATCCGGACCCCAAGAGCATGTTGTTCTTCAATGAGGATGAACGGAAGTATGGCGCGGAAGAATTCCGTACTTTGCGCTCCCGCCTTTATCAGATGAGGGAGAAGATGCCGCTGAAGAAAGTGTTGGTCACCAGTGCGCTGCCTAAAGAAGGCAAGACCTTCGTGGCGGCCAACCTGGCGCAGGTCATGGTACGGCAACACGGGCGACGGGCGCTTCTCATTGACGCAGATTTGCGTGGGGCGCGTTTACACCAGGCACTGGGAACCAGCAGTACTCCGGGTCTTTCAGAATACCTTTTGGGTGAAAGCGATGAATTTTCGGTAATGCAACGAGGGCCGATGGAGAACTTGTTCTTTATTCCGTCGGGAAGGACAGTTTCGAATCCAGCAGAACTCGTGGCCAATGGCCGTCTTAAGTTTCTGCTCACGCGGGTGGAGCCATTGTTTGACTGGATCATCATTGACTCGCCGCCCACAGTGCCGGTATCAGACTCGAGCCTCCTGGCAAACTTTTGCGATGGCGTGCTGATCGTGGTGCGGTCCAACACTACTCCCTTTGATATGGCACGGAAGGCGCGGCACGAGTTTCAGGACAAACATCTAATAGGGGTCGTCCTCAACGGGATTGAAGCGGACTCTTCGCCCTACAGTCGCTACTACTACGGAGTCAACGGAAACAATAAAGAAACGCAGGAAGCGGTACAGGGGTAAAGCGTGATTCGCCTGTTCAATGTTTATTACCCGGTTCGCACGCTGATCCTGCTGGGCGGGGAAGCGCTGATTGTTTGGACTTCGTTCCTCTTGGGCGCGGTGTTGCAGTTCCGCGCCGATAGCTATCTGGTACTCAATTATGAGTACGGTTACGTAAAGATTCTCGTGGTAACAGCCTTGGTACTTATCTGCTTCCATTGGTTTGACCTGTACGATCCGGAGCGGTTCAACGCCAAGGGCGATCTTTATTTCCGGTTGCTGCTGGTGCCAGGGCTGATGGCGCTGATGCTGGCATTTGTGGGAATGGTTTTTCCCAAGTTTCTGTTGGGAAACGGATCCTCGTTGATGGGGCTTATCATTCTTACCCTGGCGCTATTCGGCTGGCGAACTGCCTATGGATGGCTGGTGCAACAGCCATATCTTCGAGAGCGGGTCTATGTTCTGGGGACAGGCGAGCGCGCGCAGCGCTTGGTGCAGGGTTTACGGCAGCGCTCCGAGTTAGGCATTGAGGTGGTTGGCTGGACCGGAAATCTGGACGGGGCGCTGACGCGAGAGTCCGTCGCTTCGCACTTGATGAACATCGTGCAGGCGGGAGTGCACCGGGTAATCGTTGCCATGCCCGACCGTCGAGGCACGATTCCCGTCCAGGAATTGTTGCAATTGCGCCTCAAGGGCGTAAAGATCGAAGAAGCTACTTCTTGGCTCGAGAAGATGTCGGGAAGAATAGAAGTAGAATTGCTTCATCCCAGTTCGTTGATTTTCGCCGACGGGTTTCGTTTCAGCGCCAGCTTCATGCTGATGCGGCGTATGTTTTCGTTTCTGGTGTCCTCGATCGCTTTGCTGATCGTGCTTCCGCTCATTCCTTTTGTAATTCTTGCTATTAAGTTGGACTCCCCAGGACCGGTGCTGTACAGGCAAAAACGCGTTGGGCGCGGCAACGTTATTTTTTATTGCTACAAGTTCCGTACCATGCGTCAGGACGCTGAAGCCGACACTGGTCCTACCTGGGCCGGAGATGATGATCCCCGGATCACGCGGACGGGCAAGTTCCTGCGAACCTCACGATTGGATGAAATCCCGCAGTTGTGGTGCGTGCTGAAGGGAGATATGGCGTTTGTGGGACCGCGGCCCGAGCGCCCCGAGTTTGTGGAGTGGCTGAGTAAGGAAATCCCTTATTATCCGGTGCGACATGTGGTCCGACCAGGCATCACGGGGTGGGCGCAGATTCGATACAAATATGGCAATACCGTGTCCGATGCCACAGAGAAGCTGCAATATGATTTGTTCTACATCAAGAATGCGTCACTGGGACTGGATTTGCTAATCATGTTTCAAACTCTCAAAATCGTCTTATTGGGACGGGGCGCCCAATGAAATGGGTGTTCTGGGCATCGACAGCCGTGATCGCATACACCTATGTAGGGTACGCGGGATGGTTGTGGCTGCGCCGCCGATGGCGTTGCCAACTGGTTAAATCGGCGCCCTATGAGCCTGTTGTGTCCATTGTGATGGTGGTTCGCAATGAGGCCCATGTGCTCGAGCGCAAGTTGCGGAACCTCCTGAAGCTGGATTATCCGGCCGAGCAGTACGAAATCGTGGTGGTGTCCGATGGCTCGACCGATGCAACTAACGACATTTTGTCGCATTATGCCGGCAACCAACAGGTTCGAGTCGTCCTGAATCTGGAATCCCGGGGCAAAGCTTCTGGACTGAATGATGCCATCGAGGTTGCGCGCGGAGAGGTCATTGTTTTTACGGATGCGAGACAATTGATCGAGTCCAGAGCAGTACGGCTGCTGGCGGAAAATTTCGCCGATCCGGAAGTTGGTTGCGTCAGCGGTGAGTTGATGCTGGGAGACCCCGATGCGGGGGAAGCGGCCAAAGGACTGGGACTTTATTGGGTGATCGAAAAGAAAATTCGCGAACTGGAATCGGCCTGTGGCTCTGTAGTTGGGGCGACCGGCGCGCTTTATGCGGTCCGCCGACGATTATTGGTACCGTTGCCTCCGGGAACGATTTTGGATGACGTCTATCTTCCCATGCAGGTCGTGCGCCAAGGGGCACGAGTAATATTCGAGCCTCGCGCCCGGGCTTGGGATAAATCGGACCTGGGGCCGGGCCGTGAGTTTGCTCGAAAGGTAAGAACGTTGAGCGGCAACTATCAACTCGTACAGCTTGCGCCTTGGTTATTAAGCAGGGACAATCCGATTCGTTTTCAGTTCGTGAGTCATAAGCTGATGCGCTTGACGATGCCATTTGCATTAGTGCTGGCATTCTTTACCTCTGCTTTGCTCCCAGGCTCGGTTTACACGGTCGCATTGGTTATCCAGCTCGCGTTCTACGGATTGAGCCTGCTGGCGGTGGCAAGGATGAAAGGCCCACTCGCACGCGCGGCTGACGCGGCCTTCACTTTTGTAGTGTTGAATGGTGCCGCGGTTGTGGCTTTCGCGAATTTTGTAACCAGACGCAAGACTGCTTGGGTCCGGTGAAGGTTGAGAAGATGCTCACGGGACAAGGGGAATTGCCGGCAATAGGGCCCACCTGGACGGAGAAACCGCACAACGAGCATAAGCAGCGAGATCCATTTGCTTATCGAGCATTGTTGGTGTTCTCCATCCTCTATTACACGCGTCCCGAAGACGTGATTCCGGGAACGGCTTTTCTTCATGTGGGGAAGATTGCGGGCGGCATCGCTCTCGTTGCCTTGATTGCGAGTTTAGGGACCAAGAAGGGAAGGGTCAAGCTGCCGCTCGAGATCAAGTTGCTCTTTCTGCTCCTCTTGCAGATGTGTCTCACTATTCCGTTCGCCTATTGGCGGGGTGGAGCCTTCCACACCGTCATGGATAAGTTTTCCAAGGCCGTGATCGTGGGCTTATTGATCAGCATGCTGGTCCTCTCGATCGCACAGTTGCGTAAACTCCTTTACGTGCAGGCCGCCTCGGTAGCGACGATGACCGTCGTTTCACTTTTGATACATCGGGGCGGTGGCCGATTGACTGGCGCGTTGGGAGGGGTTTTTGAAAATCCCAATGAATTGGCAATAAATATTGCTCTGAATTTTCCATTCTGTGCCGCTTTCCTCCTGCTGGCGCGTGGTCCCATGAAGAAAGGCTTGTGGTTTTTGGGCATCTTAGGGATGTTGTATGGCGTGATGGCTACTTATTCGCGAAGTGGCTTTCTTGCTTTGGCCATCGGGGCTGCCATTGCTCTTTGGGAATTTGGCATTCGAGGGCGTCGATTGGGGTTGGTGTTCCTGTCTGCGGTTGCGGCCCTGACCCTCTTGCTGATTGGACCTTCGCACTATCTCGCTCGTCTAGAAACCATTGTCACCATGAGGGAGGACATAGATCCAAATGGGAAGCTGATGTCGGGGGATTCGTCGGAGGCAAGGCGTGACCTTCTGAAGGAGAGCCTTAAAGTCATGACTCACAACCCACTATTTGGTGTGGGGCCTGGTAATTTCGAAGTGGTATCTGGCAACTGGCACGTCGCCCACAATACCTACACTCAGCTGGGAGCCGAGGCTGGAATTCCTGCGCTGGTTTTGTTCATAGCTATCGTTGCGCTCGCGTACCGAAACTTGAGCCGAACCCAGAAGTTGCTGCGTCATCATCCCCGCGACGCAGAATTGCTGATCTTAACCGGTGGTTTGATGTCGAGTTTGGGAGCGTATCTGGTCGGGGCATTTTTTGCTGATACCGCCTATCACCTCTTTCCGTACTACTTGGTTGCTTACACTTCCGCGATCTATCGGATCGCTTCAAATTCTTCAAGTGAGAAGCCTGGCCAAACCAAGGTGCCCGGTTTACTTGAGAGCAATCAACGGACCTATGGGCAAGGTACAAAAACAGAACCGGCTTGGACTCGATGAGCGGGACATGGAAATCCTGAGGTGCTTGGTGGTCCCGAGTGTGCCAGCGTTATGGTTGGGCGGAAAGAGGAAGTTGTTGACGCGTTCGACGTGCGCCGCATGTGTCAGACCATTGTGCACCGCGGTCCAGACGATGAGGGAATCTATGTCAAAGGTGCAGTCGGGTTGGGAATACGCCGGCTCAGTATTATCGATCTTTCGGGTGGACGCCAGCCGATCCATAACGAAGACAGCACCATCTGGGTGGTTTTCAACGGCGAAATCTACAATTTTCCCGAGCTGCGCACCGAGCTCGAAGCCCGCGGGCATTCCTTCAGTACACATTCGGACACAGAAGTAATTGTCCATCTATATGAAGAGATGGGATCCGACTGCGTTCAGAAGCTGCGCGGGATGTTCGCTATCGCGCTCTTTGACGAGCGCCAACAGTCGCTGCTGCTGGCGCGTGATCGCCTGGGAAAAAAGCCTCTTCATTACGCCTTGAGTGAAGGACGATTCTACTTCGGTTCAGAGATCAAGACCATTCTTGAAGTAGCTCCCGCTCTGGCTAAAGTGAATAACCAGGCGTTGCTGCAGTTCTTTACCCTTGCTTACATTCCTGACCCTAATACTGCGTTTGGCGGAATTTCTAAATTGCCCCCCGGACATCTGCTCGAGTATTCCGGTGGTGCAGTCCGAATCAGGAAATACTGGGATCTTCCAGAGTACGGCACAAACGATCCTGCCTCCGAAGAGGCGTGCCTTGAAGAATTGGAGTGGCGGCTTGCGGAAGCCGTTCGCATACGACTTATCAGCGATGTGCCCCTCGGTGCGCTATTGAGCGGTGGTGTAGATTCCTCGGTTGTGGTGGCGTTGATGGCGCGGGCCAGCAGCCACCCCGTCAAGACGTTCTCCATCAGTTTTCCGAAACAGGACTTCAATGAGGGAAAGTATGCGCGTGCGGTGGCTGAGAAGTTCGGCACCGAGCATCACGAGTTTACTGTTGAACCCGACCTTGAAGAGACGCTGAGCCACTTGACAACCATGATGGAGGAGCCATTTGGTGATTCTTCCATGGTGCCGACTTATCATGTTTCGCGCATAGCCCGTAAGCATGTGACGGTGGCACTCTCGGGAGACGGCGGCGACGAGTTGTTTGCAGGCTATGATCGTTACCTAGTTCACCTGGCACGGCAGAGATATGAATTCATTCCCGAATGGGTCGGGCAGTACTTCCGCAAAAGTCTTTATCCGCGACTGCACGCCTCCGCTCGCGGGCGGAGGCTCGCTTTCAACCTCTCCTTGCCAGGGCGCGATCGCTATCTCGACAGCGTCTCGTTTCTTCCTGCGCGCGACCGCGAATACAGCCTGTTCTCGCAAGAGTTTCTGAGCGTGACCAGCCACGGTTCGGACCCGCTGGAGGCGTACCGTAGATATTTCGATGAAGCACCGGCTTCGGATCGTCTCAGCCGCCTGCTTTACCTCGACACCAAGACCTACTTGACGGCGGATGTGCTCGCGAAAGTGGATCGTATGAGCATGGCCACCTCGCTGGAAGTCCGCTGCCCCATCTTAGACCATGTTTTCGTCGAGTGGGTGACTGGCCTGTCTTCACGGTGGAAGCTCCGCATGGGTACCCGTAAGTACATCTTGCGTAAGCTTGCTGAACGTCTCCAAATACCCAGTGTGAATCGCCCGAAGCAAGGATTTGCCATGCCGCTTACGCATTGGTGGCGCGGTGAATTGAACCACATGGTCGAGATTCTGCTTGAGCCAAGGACATTGCAGCGCGGCTATTTCAACCCACGGGCTGTAAAAGGGCTGGTGGAAGAGCATTTAATCGGACGCCGAAACCATCCGACCGCTATCTGGCTGCTACTCATTTTTGAGCTTTGGCACCGTAATTTTCTGGCGGCGCGAAACAAACAAGAAGTGCTGGCTCTCGGTCCCGTTAGCATGGAACCTCGCGCTCTGCAGAGCGCGGTGCGTTCTCCCAGTTGACGCATGAGTACACAAGGCAACCAGATCGCCGAAGATCACCCTTCCTGGATGAAACAAAGAAGTAAAGCCCCGGTATTTGTCTTGGGATGTCCTCGCTCGGGGACGACCGTCCTATACCATATGCTGCTTTCATCCGGTGGGTTCGCCGTTTACCGTGCTGAATCGAATGTATTCAACCTGCTGGTCCCGCGTTTTGGCAACCTGAGCTCAGCAGCCAACCGGCAGAAACTGATGGAATACTGGATTCGTAGCAAGCTCTTTCGAGCCTCCGGACTCGATGCGCGCGAAATCAACGCAAAGATTATGGCGGAATGCCAAAGCGGCGGAGATTTTCTGCGCATTGTGATGGAAGAGACCGCGCGCAAGCAGGGAGCAAGCCGCTGGGCGGATTGCACTCCAGATCATCTCCTTTACATCCCTGAAATCAAGCGGGAATTGCCGGATGCACTAATTATCCACATCATTCGCGACGGGCGGGATGTGGCTCTTTCCTACGTGAAGCAAGGTTGGGCGTTTCCCCTGCCGTGGGATCGCAATGCCCATCTGGAAGTGGCCGGACTGTACTGGGAATGGATTGTGCGCAAAGGCAGAGAGTACGGCAGAAATTTAGGAGCGGACTATCGAGAAGTGCGTTTCGAAGATCTTGTAACCAACCCTCGGGAAACTTTAGCCGAATTGAGCGGATTTGTCGGTCAAGACCTGGATTACGATCGCATTCAAAAAATGGCGATCGGATCCGTCGGCGAACCCAACTCATCGTTTCCGGAGGAATCAGACAACCCAGGGTTCAACCCGGTCGGTCGCTGGAAAGAGAAATTATCGTCGCAACAACAGGCAATGTTCGAAAGTCTGCTGGGAGACCTCTTGCGCGAACTCGGCTATTCGCTATCTGTGGGAGAGCGAAAGCCAGACAACGCTCTCCGGATGACCAGATTGAAAGCAACTTATCCGCGGATGTTCGAAGCCAAGCTTTGGGTGAAGAAAAGGAACCTGATCAGCGGGTGCTTGATCAATATCGATCGGATGGAGATCGAGCGAGCTTAGATCTTTCGATAGATCATCAAGGCGGCGAGTGGTCTGCCATGCCGATCATCATTTCTCGCCCAGTAGTTCAGAGCCGCAAGCAGGGGCTCGAACGGTAAGATCCCAATCCTAAGCGGACGCGGCAGGCGGTCAGTGGCGATCCACGGGTCAATAGCGAGCCATTCGCCAAGAATTAGCTTCTTTTCCACTTCTAGCCCTTGCGTGTTTGCCAGCCGTCGTGTGAGTTCATCGGCATCGTAGTGGCGCTCATAGAATCGCGGGCTAGGGAGAGGCGCCCCTTTGCTGTCATATGGCAGGAAGATCTCTTCGTACTTGCGGCGATAAGGGACCTCGATTACAGCAACACCGTTTGGCTTGAGTACGCGGCGAAATTCCGCAAGAGTTTCCATGTCACCGTGTTCCGGAATGTGCTCAATCACACTTATGGAATAAATCAAGTCGAAAGAACTGTCGGGATAGTTCAATCGCCGGCCATCTTGATATTCCACGTGATAGTTCTGCAAAGCGATGGCGTCTGCCGTGCACTTCCATCGCGAGAAGATCTTCTCATCTTCCAGGTCCGTGGCTCGTACCTCGGCAGCTTTCTGAGACGCCAGATACAAACTCAGGAGTTTAGGACTGCCGAGATCAAGTACCTTGGGGCTTGGTTGTCGCAAAAACTCTTGCAATGTGTAACCATTGGGTAAAAAGCGCCAATAACCTACCGGAGTTATCAGAAGCTTTATTCCTTCGATGAGATGGCCGGCCACGATCATCCGCAAGCCCAACACCAAGGCGAAAACGTAAATCCGGAGGCAGTTGGCTAGAAGCTTCATCTTGTTTGCGTGTTGAGTGGACGCTGGTTATGAGACGTTCACGAATCGAGAATATAGGAGTAAGCGTGCGACTAGAAAGAGCGAAAATTCAAACAGCTCTAAAGATGCATCCAAGTCAAGAAAAGTTCTATTAAAATGTACTAATGACTCGAGCGTACATAATTTCAGTATTGTTGTTGTGTGTCTTCGGGTACGCTATCGCTCAGGATGCTCCGCCCGACAATCGCTATTGCGGTATGGGCAATGAACCTCAGTTCGGGGCTAGTGACGGTCCGGCGGCACTGCCGCAGTCCTGTTTCTATACTGCCATCAAGGCCACGCCGTCACCTGGCAGAGTAGTTCTTGTTCCGGCAGGCTCCGATTTGCAGAGTTACGTCAGCAAGGCTCACTGCGGCGAAACGTTGGAACTGGCTTCGGGTGCAACCTACAACGGCGCTTTCAATTTCCCTGCGAAGGGTTGCGATGATAAGCACTGGATAACGGTGCGTTCCGCAGGCGCCCTCCCCGCGGAAGGTATTCGGATCAGCCCCTGCTATGCAGGAGTTGCATCTCTACCCGGCCGACCCGACTTCCATTGTTCATCGCCAACTAAGGTCATGGCCAGGATAAGTGTGCCGGTGCACAAGTCCATCACAATTACCGATCATTATCGGCTCATCGGGCTTGAACTGACACGCCCGGAGGGAGGGGGAATCACTTACAACCTGATCAAGGCAGGAGGTGCTAATAAAGTGATCCTCGATCGGGTCTGGGTACATGGCACCGAGCGAGACGAGACGCAGAGAGGGATTGCCATTCCCGGTGCGAGCTATATTGCCGTGATCGATTCTTATTTTTCCGATTTCCACTGCATTGCGAAGACCGGGTCGTGCGAGGACGCGCAAACAGTCTGGGGTGGAGCCGGGGAAGTCGCCGGTGGAACATACAAGATCGTCAACAATTACCTGGAGGCCGCCGGCGAGGGCATACTTTTCGGTGGCGGAGCAGGCAGCACAACGCCCTCTGACATAGAGATTCGCCGCAACCACTTTTACAAGCCCTCCATTTGGCACAATTCAGACGCAAACTACATCGGTGTCCCCTTCATCGTTAAGAATAACTTTGAATTAAAGAATGGCATCCGAGTTCTGCTAGAGGGCAATGTAATGGAGAATTCCTGGGGCGGATTCTCGCAAGCCGGCTTTCAAATACTCCTGACACCCAAGAGTCAGGGTAATCTTTGCCCTTTGTGTATCGTTAAGGACATAACTATTCGCTATTGTGCGTTGCGTCATTCGGGCAGCGGGATGCAGTTGGCCAGCGCAGCCTCGGACGCAGGCGGTCTGACCCAGGGATTGATGAACGTCAGTATCCACGACGTGACAATCGAGGACATTAACGCCGACCATTTCAATGGCAATGGTTTTGCATTTCAGATTTCAAGCGCAGGTTCAGCCTTTCGGAACCTAACCATCCGCCGTATCACCGTGCCTTCGTCGGATCGGGATCTCTTTGTCATGGGTAGTCGAACAGGTATCGCTGCAATGGATAATATCGTTATCGTGGATAACATTCTCGATGTCGGCCGATATCAGGTAATCTCCACGGGCGGCCAGGGAAATTGTGCATATAAAAAAAGAAACCCAGCAGAGATTTTCGATGCTTGCTGGAAGTCCTACACATTCAATCACAATATTTTAGTGGGTGGACGTGACAAGTGGCCTGGGGGCAACTATTTTGCACGGGATCTCAAGGCCGCAGGGGTTGCTGGTAACGGCTCCCACAATCCGCAGTTATCCTCGGAACAGCACATCCCGAGTGAGAACGGCCGAGACATCGGAGCGGACGTCTCGGCGATTAATTCAGCGACTGCTGGGGTTGCTCCGTGAGAACGCCTTCGGTTGATAACGTCGAGAAAGTTTGCGACCGTTCCATCGCACCAAGCCGCAGCGAATCGATGGATATGAGATTTGGTCACAGCAATGCGGTGCCGGTTTTGCCTTTCGATCGCCCCTTCGTGTGGATTAATCCACCATCTTTAAATCCGGGATCGGCAAGTTGATCTGTAAAAGACGCGTTGCATCGGAGCACTTAAATTCGCCCGTCCCTATGCTCGACCACTCGAACCATTGCATGTGGTTCCGGAACTCCAAAATTCTATTTCCACGAAATTCCAGAAAACTACCGGCACAGAAGATCAAATGGTGATGCCCATCTGAACTAAACCCAGAATACAGGAATCGACTATCTCCCTTCCAAGGTCCTAATTGCCACGGTCCTTCTTGATCCGAAAAAAGCATGTCATGGCGCTCTCCTCTACCGCAGAACCGGTAGGCTCGAACAATGGTTTGGTTCCTCGCTTCTTTCCATGCGGTAAGCTTCCCAGCAATGTTCGCAGGTAGGATTAGAGTCACAAAGTCCGCGGGTAAGCGCTGGAGAGTGTTGAAGTGGACGGTTAGGTTCGGCTCGATGCGCCCATAACAGGGCGAAACTCGACCCGCCTTTGTCTCTTCCGACCAGCCGTGCCCTTCGGAGGTAAGGAGGAGCAGTCGGTTCACCCCCGCCGATTTGATTAAGTCGGCGTGTTCTCCCCAATTAAGATCCACAACATCGGCAGCAAAGTGCCAGAACAGGTCCAGTTGGTGCGGGCCCGTTCCTTCTGCGACGTCCCGCACCAGCCAAAAGCGAGATTTGAGATTAAAAACCCAGCGGCGGTGCACGACCGGATTAGGTAAGCGACAATAACCAGTGTGCTTGCCTAGGAACAGGTCGAAGGTGTCACCGTTACTCCATTGCTCAACGCAGACCTCCGGTTGAGCCGTCCAGATAAAAGGCCCGCCACTTACAGCCTGATCCTGTCGATCCACTTGCAACGTGTTATGCGCCGCGGTCCCTCGGAACAGGTTGCGGTCATTAGTCCCAGAAACGTAACAGAAGGTGCCGGGGTCGACGAGCCACTCCCGCCCATCGGCGCAGATCTGGATGCTAAGCGCGTCTGCGTGCCCATGGCCGGAATTTCCCGTTCCCTGTGGGCCTGCATCAACAATGAGCTTTCTTGGGAAGGGCTCGGTGCTGGCCATAACATAGAGACCGCTGGCCGGCAAAGCTGCGGACTGCATATCCTGCTTCATAGCAGGGAGCTGGTCGAATGTTGCGACACCCGCCGGCCCGAGTAACCAAAGGGTTTCCTCTGTTAGCTCTTGCGAGGCCTTCAAATTTGCCTGCTCATAGAGGGCCGCACCAACTGGGAGCGGATCTAGCATGTGCTCAGAGCAATTACGTAACGGGTCGAACACACGACCACCGTCATCGTCGCCAAACCTCGGCACGCAGCCACCTTGAGCCATAACGCGGAGAGCGTTCAACATCTTCTGTATCGTCTCATCCAAAGCGGCCGGTATTTGTAAGTTATTACGAGCAGCCAGTATCCGCGCATGCAGGAAAAAATCCAAGGCGTAGACGTGGTAGTATGTTGATTGTTCAAAGTGGACGCCGTCCGATCGTATCTGGCGCTCAGCTTCACGAAGCACGATCTGCCAGCCTTGCTCCTTCCAACGTCCTGCTGATGGTAACTTAGGATAGAGGATACCGATGGCGAACAGCGCTACTCCCTCGCCAAGGAGATGGGTGTTTGGCGCAAAGTACGTCGACAGATAAGCCTGAATATGACGCGCACTCAGCATCAAGGCTCGAGACCAATCAGCCTCGAATGCTTCCGGGAACGATGGCAAGAGAAAGCGAACCCACAGCCAAGATAAAGCACGAAAGGCCACTTCCAAACTGCTGGCCCAATTTATTCCGAGGGGATAAGGATTATGCTTTTGCCAGTGCCGCCACTGCAGGAACAACTCCTTCCTGAACCGCTCTTCTTTGGTTAGACAGTACGCTTTGCTGAGAATCACTAAATGCTGATGTCGATTAATTTCCCATATCAGTTTATGATCTCCCAGCTCTTCGACGTCAAGAAATGGGATCTGATACCAGGGCTTGCGTGGAGCGCTCTTACCGTGGATGGGATCAAGGTGCCAATCGATTTCTCGTCCATAGTTGATGTTCAGGTATCCGAGCAGATCAAACCGATGTTCGCAGATCCGTTCTGCCCTCCGAAGTATACGGGCGCTCACATCCGGTAGACGATCGCGCAAGAGGGCAACAATCTGCGGCAGTTCGTTAGGATTGAAGAAGAAATTTCCTGTGGGCGGTGCGATATTAACTGGGAGCGGGGGCAGAGGATCAATGCCGAGCCTATAAACCAAAATGTCAAGGCGCTTCTTGACTTGCTGGAGGGCGCGAGTTCTTATCTCGTCCCCGCTCATGGCTGCCATTCTTGACCCTATTTCCAGCCATGTCCTTTTAGGAGGCATACGCAGTGTGGTCGTTGCGGCTCGCGAAGCCAATAGCGTGCGTGCGGAGACACGACGGCGCGCCTTTATCGCACAGGTTCAACTTCCCGGATTATACCCGAGATGGGTCAGTCCTCAATTCTTGTGTTTCCCAAAGCAGTCCAGATATAACGGAATCGTATGATGTGCACAGCATGAGGTTCCTCACGAGGTCGGTGTCAATCAGGCGACCAGAGGTACGCGTTAGCTTCCGAATGAAGATCATTAGGAAATTCTTACGAAGCAGCTTGTCGCGAAAACTCCCGAGTGGTAACTCCGCCGAGGCTGTTAAGACGGGTCTACGAATTGCGAATATCGCAAACGCGTCTTGGAGCAATTCTATGTCCTTAATCTCAGATTTGAAATTTGGGAACACCGAGGAATTCGTTTCGCGCGAGAGTGCGACGGGAACGCCCCTGTATTTGCCAACCGGGGGTAGAGATTGAAGATCCTATGGGTAAAAGCAGGAGGCATAGTTCCCCTCGACACGGGTGGCAAAATCCGCAGTTATCATATTATTCGGGAACTGTCGCAGAAGCACGATGTGACGGTGTTCACGTTTTACCCGCGACAACTCGATGACGCTCATGTAGAACTTCGCCGGACCCTAGGCAACATAGTTTGCGTGCCTCTCCAGCTTCCTGCTTCGCGCAGCCTGGGAGAATACGTTGACTACCTCGCTCGCATCTTCTCATCATATCCGTATACGATGGCGAAGTACTATCGACCGGAAGTTTTCCGATCATTTAACCAACTTTTGGAGTCGAACATTCCCGATGTGATGGTTTGCGATTTTGTGTATCCCGCAGGTCTCATCCCGTGGGATCTCCCTTGTCCCAAGGTCTTGTTCGCTCATAATGTGGAGGCGCAAGTCTGGCACCGTTATTATCAGGTCACTCATAACCCGCTCTTGAAGCTTGTGACGTGGTTGGAGTATCGCGCTATGAGGCGAGCGGAACGATCTTATGTGCAACGAGCGGACCATTTATTAACCGTGTCAGAGCCTGACCGGACATTTTTCACACAATACATGGACTCGAGGCGAATCACCGCGATTCCAACCGGAGTCGACCTGGACTATTTTCAACCCTCGGTAGGCCCCGAGAACCCGAACAGCGTAGTGTTCACAGGATCTATGGATTGGTTACCCAATGATGATGGCATCTGTTATTTTCTTAACGAAATATTCCCCCGTATCCGACACTACGTTCCAGACGTCAAGCTCTCTCTTGTCGGTCGCAACCCGTCCATCAAGGTCGCAGCACTTGCCAAGGAGAAAGGCGCTGAGGTCACAGGACGCGTTCCCGATATACGTCCTTATGTCCATCCGGCGTGTGTGTACGTTGTCCCCCTTCGCGTCGGCGGCGGGACCCGTCTGAAGATCTTCGAAGCAATGGCCATGGGCAAAGCAATTGTCTCCACGTCGATCGGCGCAGAAGGTCTTCCGGTGACGATCGGTAAAAATATTCTTATAGAGGACGATCCAGAACGATTTGCTCTCAGTGTCGCTGGCTTGCTAAGCGATCCGGCAGCCCGATTTCGATTGGGCAGGGCTGCACGTCAGATGGTGGAGAGCAGACATAGTTGGAGAGCTGTGGCTGCCGAGTTTGATTTGGCGCTTGAGAAAGTGGTAAGAAAAAATGTCTAAGCTTCTGCAATTTGCCAAAAAAGGTATTGGATATCTATTTTTCGACCGCAGCTATGCGAGGTATTACAGCTCTGAGATTTGGGATGACAAATACGCCAGCGGCTATGATTTGGGTGATCCCAAAGAAGACTGCCGCTACGGAGTGCTCTTGGCTCTGATTCGACGATATGCTCGGGACGGAGTCGTTTTGGATGCGGGCTGCGGAGACGGCTTGCTGGAGGAGAAGTGCCGCCCCTTGGGCTCGCGCATGGTTGGCATAGACTATTCGGCCTTAGCAATTGCGAAAGCCCGGGAACGTGGGCTTCAAGGCTGTGAGTTCATGTGCACCGACTATCGAGACTTCTCTTGTCAGGAAACGTTCTCGCTAATTGTCTTCAATGAAGCGCTTTACTACGTTGAGGACTATCTCCAAACCCTTCGCAACTTTTCACGGTTGTTGGCAAAAGACGGCGTGTATATCATATCGATGTTCGATACTAAAATCACTCGGCGAATGTGGAAAACGTTGAGTCGCCATTTCTCGAGAGTTCACGGAACGCAAATCAGGGATGAAGAGAGCGGGGTCGCGTGGAACGTACGAGTACTACAGCCGACTCCGGAATTCAGCGGTATCCCAAAGGTACAGTCTGAAGGGCCCGGCAATGGTACCGCAGGATAGAACTCGATTGAGTATTTTCGTTTTCCAATCAGTGTTTTGGTGTATGGGAAAAATAAGTGTTCGGTAAGTATTAAGTGCTCGCAAATGTGAGCGCGTCATAGATTGCCCTCTATGAGAACCTTTTAATTACTACACGACGTTTGGACTCACTACCCAAAGGCGGATTGGCTTGCAGCTCATTACCCAGTTGATGGATTTGTGGTCGTTAAGAGGACCCGCCCTTGGTTCGGCAAATATCTTTGGAAAAGATCTCGACGTCTCGGATGGAAAAAAGTTTTGGACGAGTTGGGACTTCGCCTGTATTGGCTTTTGTTTAAGAGCCTTTCCGACCGCAAGTTGACCAAGAGGCAGCTGGACATGCTCAAGAGGGATATTCCTGAAAGTTATACGAGACCACCGGTTTACTATGTTGCCGACATCAACTCGAGCCAGAGTGAAGCGCTTCTCAAGAAGCTGGCACCGGACGTCTGTGTTCTCACAGTTCATCCCATCATTAAGGAAAAAATCCTTTCGATTCCGCGCCTGGGGATGTTG
>WNFF01004110.1_pt1 | contig 18093 bp, 13 predicted proteins | sample 5400441 | NCBI WGS metagenome assembly WNFF01 (sample SAMN13153345, study PRJNA577476) | soil metagenome | isolation source: 120 cm saprolite under Douglas fir tree site 2 hole 3 replicate 1 | place: USA:California | collected 2015-04-18 | reverse complement strand
GAACACGCGGCCATAGGCCTTCTTCAGAATACGATTATCCAGCAGCGCCAGCAGTCCGCGATCATGCAGCGAGCGGATCAGGCGTCCGAAACCCTGTTTCAGGGTAATCACCGCTGCCGGAACCTGGTATTGAAAGAAGGCGTTGCCGCCGTCCGCATCAATCGCCCGAACCCGTGCCGCCACCACCGGATCGCTGGGCACGGCAAAAGGAAGACGATCGATGATCACGCAACTTAGCTGCTCACCCTGCACATCAACACCCTGCCAAAAAGATGATGTGCCGAATAGAACTGCATGGGGCGTCAAACGAAATTCTTCAAGCAGCACATTCTTTGGCGCGTCACCTTGCAACAGCAAGGGAAAATCGAGTTCACCCAAAAGCCGGTTATACACATCGTTCATCTGGGCATAGCTGGTGAACAGCACAAACGCTCGACCACGCGTAATCTCGAGCAGACGCCGGATGCGGTCCGCTGCCCGTGGCGCGAATTGAGGAGTACGTGGATCAGGCAAATCCGGAGGCACATAAAACATGGCCTGACTGGCATAATCGAAATGGGACTGGAGAACTACTTCACGCACATGCTCGAGTCCGAGGCGGCGCCGCATGTACTCGAAACCTCCACCAACGGCCAGCGTAGCGGAAGTCAATACAGCACATTCCAGCTTATCGAACAGACAGGTCTTGAGGATAGGCGCGACATCAATCGGCGTGGCCTGGAGGAATACATTTGCAGCACCGGCGCGCCCTCTGCCGCCCCGCCGCTCAATCCAGAAAACCGTGTTGCGGTCCTCGGATTCCATTATGAAGCCAAGCTGCACCTGTAACTCCTGCGCCCTGCGTCCGAAATTGAATATCTCTTCCGGTTTTGACGGGAGGTTTTCCAGTTCGGAGCCTAGGCGGCCCAGCGCCTGCTGGAGTCCCAGGAATTCATCGCCATTTTCTTCCAGAAACTCGCGCCGATTTTCGAACGCGAGACGGCCGTCTCCATTTGGCAAAAGCGAAAAAAATAATTGCGAATGCTCGCGCAAACTCTTCAGCGCACCCGACATCGAAACTGAAAGCAGCTTATTGCGTTGAAGCGACCCATCGACATCCCGGCAAAGTTCATCTACTCGCATGTTGCTGACAGATACGCCAAAGTAGCTGCCAGCTACGTCTTCTAACTCATGCGCCTCGTCAAACACGACCGCTCCAACCTCGGGCAGGATGCCGGCGTCTGGTGCGTACTCCGAGGCCTGCTTGATTGCAAGGTCGGCAAAGAACAGGTGATGATTGACGATGATTATGTCGCTCTCCATCGCCCGGCGATGCATTTCGGTGATGAAACAGCGTTCCCATGAACTACATTTTTGGCCTAGGCAGGTGTCGGAGCGCGCGTCCAGCTTGTGCCACAACGCACTTGCCTCGGGCAGAGATGCCAGTTCTGCGCGGTCGCCGGTGTGCGTCACTTTTTCCCAAGCCGCGACAGCGCGGTAGTGCTCGATCTCTTCCAACCCGCTGAGAATCGGCTGATCGGTTAAGTCATAGAGCTTCTTGCGACACAGATAATTGTTGCGACCCTTCATGTAGCAAACGTTCAACTTCCCTTCACAATTTGGAAATAGCGCCTGCTCAAGAAAAGGAATGTCCTTGTGGAAGAGCTGCTCCTGGAGGTTTTTCGTGCCGGTTGAGATGATCACCCGCTTACCCGACCGGATTACGGGCAGCAAATACGCCAGGGTCTTGCCCGTCCCCGTACCGGCCTCGACAATTAGATGACGCTTCTCCTCCAGTACTTGCTCCACCGCCTGCGCCATCTGCAGTTGCCCACGGCGAAATTCATATGCCGGATGCGTTCGTGAAAGCACTCCGCCCGGGGCGAAGAACTGGTACATAGAAATGTCACGCAGCGAAACACCTGGAATGCTGGAGTGAGCGGGCTGGGAGGTCGAGGCCACGGAGTCTCTATAATAACTGCCTTGAGTCAACCTTCATATAAGTCGAGTAACACTGACGCTGGCACCCCTACGATCGCTATCATGGGGCGCCCGAACGTGGGTAAATCCACGCTGTTCAACAAACTTGTGGGGTCGCGCCGCGCCATCGTAGGCGACGAGCCTGGCATCACCCGCGATCGCTTGTACGGTGAAGCCGAGTGGCGCGGACGCCACATGCGTGTGGTCGATACCGGAGGCATCCTTCCGGAAGACACAGACTTCATTCCATCCGAGATCTTCCGTCAAGCCAAGGTCGCACTTAAAGAAGCTGCGGCCGTGATCATGGTGGTAGACGGCCGCAGCGAACTTGCTGCGCCTGATCTCGAGTTGGCGCGATTGCTGATCCGCTCCGGGAAGTCACTATTTTTGGCCGTCAACAAAATGGATAGCGGAAAGCAGGAAGGATTAGCCGAAGAATTCCACCGCCTGGGCATCAGAAAATTATTTCCCATATCGGCGGAGCACGGGCGTGGCGTAGATGACCTGCTGGACGCCGTCCTGGAGATTCTGCCGCCTGGCCAGGAGAAAACAGAGGACGCTGCGGAGGTACGTACCGTGGCTCTGGATGTGACAGACATTGCGGCGGAAGGTGACACTCTTGAAGGTAGCGTCAACGAAACCGGCCAGGAAGCGGCCCATCCGCGGGAAGTCAGAATCGCAATCATCGGTCATCCCAATGTCGGCAAATCCACACTGCTGAACAGGCTTACGGGAACTTCGCGGACCATTGTGTCGCCCGTTCCCGGAACTACGCGCGACGCGGTGGACGAAATGATCGAGCGCAATGGCCGCAGTTTTCGTTTCATCGATACCGCAGGAATTCGCCGCAAAGGCAAGACAGAGCTGATGGCCGAAAAACTGTCGGTGGTGATGGCACGCAAACATCTCGAAGCCGCCGATATCGCGCTGCTGGTCATCGATGCCACTGAAGGTGTGAGCGCGCTCGATGCTGCTATCGCCGGCTATGCCCACGAGAGTGGGCGATCAATCATCGTTCTAGTGAATAAATGGGATCTCGTGACCAGCGGACAGAAGCCAGCGGGCAGGGAGTCCAAAGCGTCTCGGATGCGGGCCAGTAAACGACCGACGGACCGCGCTGCCTACGAGCAGCGGTTACGTCACTCACTGAAGTTTTTGAGCTATGCGCCAGTCCTTTTCGTTTCTGCCGCAACCGGCAAAGGCACCGAGAGAATCCTGCCTATGATTGAAGAAGTGGCAGCAGAGCGGCGCAAGCGCATCGGCACGGGCGAGATGAATCGCTTCGTCAAGACAGTAGACTTCGAACGTGCTGGAGTTCCTGCGCGGCAGCAGATCAAGATCTACTACATGACACAAGCTTCGGTCGCACCGCCTACTTTCGTTCTCTTCACTGATCGCGCGGTGAAATTACACTTTTCCTATCAACGATTTCTGGAAAACCAGATCCGCCGCGCCTTTGGATTTGTCGGCACTCCAATTTGGATTAAGAACCGCGCTCGCGACTAACAGACTGCTATGCAAAGTTCTCTGTTAGCCTTGCTCTAATGATCCGCTGCTAACAATCGCTGGCTGACCAGTCACGGATTGTCCACTTTTTGCAATCTGAATAGCAGCGTTCCCCACCCCAGTTTGGCGCGCATCTGCACTGGTGTGCGGTTGACGTCATCGGTGAACCAAACCAAGATTTTTCCTTTACCCTGCAATTTTCCGGAGAGCGCCTCCGCGGCCACGCGCAAACTTTGAAAGGTGCCCGCGGGGGTTTTAATCCGATCTTTTGCTTCCACGCGAGCGGAAACATCTGCAGTTTTTCCGCCGTCATTGACGGGGAAAATGTAAGTTTCTCCCGGGCGAAGCGGCAGAGATGCGAGGTAGTAAAAACCAGTTATTACATCCGTCGCGCACGCCGGAATATCATTCTCGGCGTGTTTGACTTCCCTTGTCTTCAGATTTCTTTCATCCAAAACACCTTTGTGGCGTGAATAATCGAACCCAATCTGAGTCTCCCGCTTGCGGGATCCCTCTTCGCTATGTTTGAGCACACGGAGGGAACAAAAGGTTCGTGGATCGAAATACGCTTCGAAACGGTCATGAACGGAATAAAGCGCGTTTACTATTCCCGAGGAATCGCCGACAGCAGTGACTTTCCGCTCCTGTCCGACTTGTTCCATTTTCACAGTGGCTGTACCGGCGGTGAACAGATGCCACTCAACCGAGTAAACGTACCTGCGCCCGTCGGGAAAGTGGTAGGCCGGCGACGGAGACATGATTTGTGAGGAGGGACGCAACTGCGCTGAGGTGTTCTCTTCCACCGGCGCACGCTCATGCCATGCCGAAAACAGCAGAAAAAATCCTAGGCTGATTGTCCCAACAAGACGCATGATTAATTGAAATTAGGGCTCGCTGAAATCCAACTCTACGGACCACCCAGTCGCGCCAGATATTAATTCGAGAATAACAGCAGCTTTGAAATTAGAACTGCCAACATAGCAACGACACCCAATATCGCATTGTACTCGCGATGTTTAAGGTACAAGTCCCAGGAAAACTTGCCTTGATAACTGGCAACAGCAATGATTCGGGGAAACAAGCGGGGGACGCGGGAAGCGTATTCGCCGAATCCTGGGAAGTTACCGCGGAGAAAAGTTTCCTCCGCCTGAATTACAGGTAAATAGACGGCTATGAATATAATTAACATGGCCGTGACGATCACCCAGCTTCGCGCAGCAATCGCAAAGCCAACCGCCAAGATCAGCGACCCCAGATAGAGCGGATTCCGGGTGTAGGCGTAAGGACCGCTGGTAGTGAGTTGCTCATTTTTCTGTACGTGTCCGGACGCAAGGGCACGAATCAGCAATCCTGGGATTGCTACCAAGGCTCCAACAACTATTGACTTCCCGGTCGGACGCGACAGCCAAAAATACAAAACGGCGAATGCGAAGCTTAGCGGCACTCGGATACGCCGCGCGATGCTCGACCAGCCTCCGACTCGAATCTTTGGCTCGCGTTTTCGATATTCTGGCAGCGGACTATCCACGAGTGCTCCTGAGCAATTGCCGTGCGGCTGCCACGACCTCGTCCGAACTAATTTCCAAAAGGCCTTTCTCGGGGTGAGGACGCCGGGCGTGACTGGTGAGGCTTGTCGGATTGCGCAGCACGACGCTCCGCGTTCCGAAAGGACCGTTGCGCGCGGGATTGGTAGGACCGAAAATGCCCACTACCGGCACACCAAGCGCGGCCGCCAGGTGGAGCGGACCAGTATCTCCACCGATGAAGAGGCGTGCACGCCGCAAAAGTGCTATTAATTCAGTAATTGAGCAGGTCATACCTTCAGCCGCGCCACCACTTGTATCGATCGCCGCGTCCATCAAATCCTCTTCACCAGGCCCGAAGTTGATCAGCGACTTCAAGCCATCCTCCGCTAACTTCCTGGCCACGTAGCCATAACGCTCGGGCGGCCATTGCTTAGCGCCCCAGCCGGCGCCGGGATTGAGAATGGCAAATTCACCAGCATCCTGATCGGCCAATCGCCGCTCCACTTCTTGTTCGGCTTGAGGATCTAGGGGAAATTCGACTCGCGGCAAGGCTACGGGATGGTGAATAACAGCCTGAGCAAGAGAAACATTTTGCTCAATAATGTGAGTGCCACGTGCGATGACCTGGCGCATGTACCACATGCTGGCAGCGTGTTCGCGAGGTTGAGCTACTCCAAAGATGACCGGCGCTCCCGACAAGCGCGCCAACAAGGCGGAGCGAACTGCGCCTTGAAAATCGACCGCGACCTGATAGTTGATCGCGCGCAACTCACTCAGCCCCCCAGCCATCTGTTCCCAAGTGCGATTCGAAAACCATGAAGATCGCCATGCCGCCAGATTGACCGTGTGGACTTCGTCAACAAGCGGACGTTGCGAAGAGCGCGGGCCCGAGCGGGAGGTGCGCGATGTGCACAATAATTCTGCCCAGCGCTCTTCGATGATCCACCCGATCACGGCGTCGGGGAATGCATGTCGCAGTGCCGTCGCGGCGGGAAGGGTGTGAATGATGTCGCCCATCGCGCTCAGCCGGACAATGAGCAGCCGCTGTAGATCTCTCTTCAGGTTTTCCTGAGAGTCTGTCATCTCGCGCGTCATTTCAGTGAGGGCCGCACTGAAAGGCGAGAACGAATGATGTCAGAGGCAGAATGATCTTTGGGGTCTCCCACAATTTCTACTCGTCCTCCGCATTCCAGAACCGTGTCGCGCTCTGGCACGGACATCCGGTTCGGAGAAGATGACCACGGCGTCGACATCGGCGAAAGAGGCCAGAATCTCCGCACGTTCTTCCGCCGGCATGAGCGGACGGCCCTCGCCTTTCAGGGATCGGACTGACTCATCCGAGTTGACAGCGACCACGAGGCGCCCACCGAGTTGCTTCGCGGCATGCAAATAGCGAACATGGCCAACGTGGAGCAGGTCGAAGCATCCGTTGGCCAAAGTAATTCGGTCACCCGCGTTACGCCATTCTGATATTCGATGACGGAGTTCTTGTCGGCTCAAGATCTTGTGCTGAGAGTGTGTGCTCAATGTGACCTTGTGGCTGGCGCCGCCTGTTCCACCGCGCTTCGCAACTCTCGCTGAGAAACGGTTGCCGTACCGCGTTTCATGACCACAATGCCACCCGCATAGTTTGCCAAATGTGCGGCCTCTTCGGTGTTGGCCCCGGCTGCCAGTGCCGCGGTAAAGGTCGCGATCACCGTGTCCCCAGCGCCGGTGACATCGGCTACCTCGTCGGAGCCAAAAATCGGGATGTCAAGCGGCTTATGGCCGCGAGAAAAAGACACCATGCCGTCACGGCCGCGCGTGATCACCAGCGAATCCAACTTCATTCGCTTCATGATTTGTTCTCCGGCGGAAACCAGGCTTGACCAGTCCTGGCCGATGCGCGAGCCGATGACTTCTTCCACTTCTGGCTCATTCGGCGTCGCCGCGGTGACCCCTGAGAATTCCAGCATTCGATGGCGCGAGTCAAGGGTTACTGGCACTCCGTTCAATCCGCCTTTTTCGCGGATTGCATTCAGAATCGCGGGCGTGGCCGAGCCATAGCCATAATCCGATACCAATAGCGCCTCGGAAGCGCGAGCGTATTTGCGGGCGGCCAGGATCAGTTCGCGAGCGAGATACCGACTGGGGGCAGCTTCGGGCTCACGATCTACTCGTACCACCTGCTGCCGGGCTGTGTGAGTCATGCCCGCCAAGATTCGGGTCTTGGTCACCGTGGTAAAACCCTTGTCCTTGAAAACACCAGTGACAGGAATGTGCTTACGCCGAAATGCCTTGATCAGTAAGCGTCCCGGCTCATCGTCACCTACGACGCCAACCGGCAGAACGTTCACCCCGAGGTCAGCGAGATTACAAATTGCGTTTGCGCCGCCTCCGGGTATGAGGCTGCGGTCACGATGCTTGAGAATCAGCACTGGCGCTTCGCGAGACACACGCGAGATCTCACCGAAGATGAACTCATCAGCCACAAGATCGCCGAGCACGGTGACGGTCACATTTGGAAAAGTTTCAACGATCTTTATGAGACGCTCGGTTTCGTGAGACTGTTTGTTCATCGACGTAACCCAGGATTTTCTCATGCGCGATGCCTTCGCTCCTCTACAACACGCAGCATGGTATCTACGGCGTTAGCCGCATCTACAAGGTCCATCTTCACCCGCATCACAGCCAACGGCTGCAACGCTGAGAAATGCTCGCCTAGATTAATCGCGTCTTTTTCAGTCGTGACAAAGCCTTCGCCCTCGCTCTTATCTCTCAATTCCAACAATTGGCGGATGTCCTGTTCGGTGTAACCGTGGTGGTCGCGATAAACCGCTTCAGCCGCCGGCTCAACTCCCGCTGCCCGCAATTGTGAAAAAAGACTTTGCGGTCGCGCGATACCACAAAATGCCACCGGACGCGGGGGTAGGTTTGTTGGACAAATACCGCGATTTACCCGCCAGACAAGCTTTCCAGCATGGGGAAAATCTTCGACAGAAGCATCACTTGTGAGCACGATGGCGTCGGCTCGCCCCAGCGATGCTACCGGCTCCCGCATACGGCCCGCGGGTAAAAGGCGATCACGGACATCGTCGGGAGTTACCAGTACAATATCGAAATCTCGGGCGAGGGCGCGATGTTGGAAGCCGTCGTCGAGAAGGTGGAGCTGCGGACCGAATTTGGTTTCGGCTAGAACACCTCCCTGGTAACGATCTTGACTCACTATTACTGGCGTTTGCAATCGGCGAGCGATCAGAAGAGGCTCGTCGCCGAATTCGCGGGCTGAGCCACCTGGATCCACCAAAATCGTGCTGCGCGTGTTTCGACCGTATCCACGGGACAGCACATCGAATTTCACACCTTGGGCCCGGAGCAACCCACCCAGCAAGATCACGAATGGTGTCTTCCCGCTGCCTCCCACAGAAAGATTGCCAATACTCACTACCGGGCCCTGAAGCCGCTGGACTCGCAGCGCCCCGCGGCCATAGAGTGCGTTTCTGGCCTGGACACCTGCGCCGTAAATGTGGGCGAGGAGGTTCATCTTCACCTTGCCGTGCTCCGGCGGGCCAGAGCCTTGAGGGAGAGCAGACTTTTCATTGAGCACCTGCGCCCGGACTTACCGCGGAGCGTTCCAGCAGCGCATCCAGCGCGATCAGTACTCTCTGCGTCGCTCCTTGTTGCGCGCGTATGGTATCCGCCGCTCGGCGGCCGAGAGCCAGCCGTTCGGCTTCATCAGAAATCAATTCCATGAACACAAGGGGAAGTTCGGCCGGACCAACCACCTTCAACGCGTTTTGTGCCCGGAACAAGCTTACGACGTCACGAAAATTTTCTGTGTGCGTGCCGACAATAATGGGCACACCGTACTGGGCAGGCTCAATAATATTGTGTCCACCGCGTGGAACCAGGCTGCCGCCTACGAATGCGAGAGTTCCCAGAGAATAGAGAGCGGCGAGTTCGCCAATAGTATCCACAAAGAACACGCCGCCCGCTATCGTTTCGCCGCCCCACAAGGATCGCCGCCAGAAGCGCAGGCCGAGTTTCTCCAGCAACTCAACAACCTCGCGAAAACGTTCAGGATGCCGGGGCGCGAGGATCATAACGGCGCGGGGATGACTCGCCAGGATATTTTCGAAAGCGCGAAGAAGCAGCCGTTCTTCGTCGTCAACTGTACTGCCGCACACCAGAATCGGACCAGCACTGGCCTGATAAAACGCATTTTGCAAGCTTGCAACTATGGGCGGCGGCGCTGGCGGTGAGACATCAAACTTCAGATTTCCGCTGATCTGTATACGTTGAGCTGCAGCGCCAATCTCGGCCAGCCGCCTGGAGTCTTCCTCGGTCTGCGTCAGAAATAGATCTATGTTTGCCAGCACTCGGCTCAACCAGGGGCGCAGGCGCCGGTATCCGGGAAACGAGTGATCGGAAATTCGCGCGTTAACGACAGCAATTTTTGAGCCGGTTTTCTTTGCGAGACGTAAAAAGTTTGGCCAAAACTCTGTTTCTGCAATAACGATTAACTGCGGAGCCAGAGCCTGCAGATACGGGCGAACGGCAAAGGCAAAATCTATCGGGAAATAGAATACGTTATCTTCGCCGAAGCGTTTTCGAGCCAACTTCTGACCGGTGCGAGTGGTTGTGGAAACCACAAGGCGGTACTTGGGGAAGCGGATTCTCAATTCAGCAACCAACCCGCTGATTGCCAGCACCTCGCCTACAGAAACAGCATGTACCCAAATTACCGGTTTCGACGGCACCGCCAGCCAGCTCGGGACCTTCCCGAGTCGTTGCGCTAAACCAGCACGATACTTGCCATGCCGCCCCATCTGGATTAGCCAGTAAGGGAGCGTAATCAGCAGCCAGACGGCGAGCAGCGCACTGTAAAAAACGTACATGGAGAAATGACATTCTACCCGTTGCCTCGTGGAGTCGGGCGGGCACCACCAGGGAGAAAGCTAGCATCCTATAATCAGTAAAGATATGAAAAGAGTATTTCGCCGTGTCGATTCACGAGCTCGCACGATCGCGATTCATTTCGCTTGTGTTGTGTTCCTTTCCATTCTTTGCCTTGCGGCGAAGGATTTTGTGAAACCAGCGGCGCAGCCAGCAAAGATGTACCCGGCCCATGACAGCCATCCCACCGAGGCAATCACGGTGGCGATTGATCCCTATGACATGCCCGATAAGGCACAAATCTTTTCGGTGAAGTACCAAGATGAAGGTTTCCTTCCTGTATTCCTAATCGTCTCCAACGATGGCGATCAGCCGATCTCATTGGCCGGCATGAAGCCGCAGTTGGTAACTGTTAATAGAACGAAGCTATCTGCGGCCACGACCGATGACCTATACCGGCGTCTGGCGCATCCCGCGCGCAGGGACAATCCGTACCCGCTCCCCTTTCCACGCACCAAGATGAAAGGGGCGGTGGGCAAGAAAGCGATGGACGAAATCGAAGCCGCCCAGTTTGGCGCCAAGGCTGTGGAGCCTCACACCACCCAGTCGGGATTTTTGTTCTTTGATGTCTCGGGACTTTCCACACCACTTGCAGGGGCGCAGTTTTTTCTGACGGGCGTTCGGGATGCGAAGGGCGACGAAGTCATATATTTTGAGATCCCGCTGGAAAAGTACCTTAGCGCGCCGGCGAGCAAACCATAATCAACCGACCAGCCCAGCTATAATCACTGATTATGTCCACTGTTTCGGACATCTCTGAGGCCCTCCGGGCGAAATATGAGCCGGTCATCGGATTGGAAGTGCATGTTCAACTCCTGACCGCGACCAAAATCTTTTGCTCCTGCTCGACACGTTTTGGCGATCCTCCCAACACGAACGTCTGCCCAGTCTGTCTGGGATTACCTGGAGCCCTCCCCGTGCTGAATCGTAAAGCAGTGGAGTTCGCAGGTTTGGCGGCCTTGGCACTGGGCTCCCGCATAAATCGCACTTCGATTTTCGCGCGAAAGAACTATTTTTATCCAGACTTGCCGAAGGGCTATCAGATTTCGCAATATGACAAGCCACTGGCCGAGCATGGCTTCATCACGATCAAAACCGACGGTCAGAACAAAAACATTGGCATTACTCGCCTGCACCTTGAGGAGGATGCGGGGAAGAGCTTGCACGAAGGTTTTGCCGAATCGAAGGAAAAGACCGCTATTGATCTTAATCGCAGTGGAGTTCCTCTGATCGAAATCGTGAGTGAGCCGGGTATCTCCTCACCTGAGGAGGCCTACGAATACCTGACTCGGCTGAAGGAGATCATCCTCTACACAGGGGTTAGCGACTGCAATATGGAGGAAGGCTCGCTGCGTTGCGATGCCAATATCAGCGTCCGACCCCGCGGCCAGAAACAATTCGGTACCAAAACTGAAGTCAAGAACGTCAACTCCTTTCGATTCATCCGTCAGGCGTTGGAATACGAGATTGAGCGCCACATTGCAGTGATTGAGTCCGGCGGCAAGATCGCTCAGGAAACTCGACTGTACAACAGCGACGAAGGCAAAACATATGGTATGCGCTCGAAGGAGCACGCGCACGACTACCGCTATTTCCCCGAACCTGACCTGCTTCCCTTAGTGTTGGACGACAAGTGGCAGGCTGACCTTCGCGTAACCATGCCTGAGTTGCCGGAGGTGCGACGTCTGCGACTGGTCGCGCAATACGGAATTACGGAGCAGGATGCGGTTGTGCTGACTGCCACAAGGTCATTGGCTGAACAATTTGAGGCCGCGGCGAAGGCCGCCAAGAATCCCAAGCGTGTCGCTAACTTAGTGCAGAGTGAGCTAATGGGCCGCCTTAAAGCCAAGGGACTGGAAATCGAGCAGTCACCGGTTTCCATGAAGGGTATTGCGTTATCTGCCGATCTGATCGAATCCGAGACCATTTCGGGCAAGATGCTTAAGGATTTGTATGACCTATGTTTCGACCGAGGAAAGGATTTCCCAGTAGTTTACGAGGAGGAAGGACGGCCACAGCAGTCCAGAGATACTTCAGCGCTCGAAGAGATCGTTGACGACGTTATTGCCGCTAATCCGAAACAGGTCGAACAGTACCGGGCTGGCAAGCAAACGGTGATAGGGTTCTTTGTCGGGCAGGTTATGAAAGCTTCCAAAGGTCAGGCAAACCCGCAAATCGTGAATGAGCTGCTGCTAAAGAAGCTGAGCTAGCCCGCCGTTGAGCAGCGATTTCGGTCCCGGGATCCTCGCAAGAGTAGGTTCCAAACGAACCGGCAAGCCGAGGCGACCTATTCCCAGTGCCGACTGCGGGTCGCTTACTGGGCACTACATTACAGATAAGCTGCAAACAATTTCTTCTTCCTGACAAGTCCGTTAACACGTCACCTCGCAGTTTTGTGTGGAAATGCCTTGTTTGCGGAGGGGAAGGCACCACCATCATCACAAGCCAGACCACTAATTCCGGCAGGTGAATTGCACCGCTCCCAATCGCTTCTCACGGCCCAAGCTTCAGTTTCGAAGAACCACCTCGCCAACCGCAAACTCTTCCGAGTAGCGGGACACACGATTTTTTTGTAGTTCGGCCCGACGATAGGTGGTGCTGAGCCACCGCCCAAAAATGATCGATCTCAAGAGGAGGATCCCCAGTGACCGAAGAAAGAGTCAATCGTTGGTTCCCATTAACCGCTTGTTGCTTGTCGCTAGTAATGTTGGCGCTGTTCCCGGTGCAGGCGAAAGCCGCAGGAGTGGCTAAGCTTTCTAACCATCCACTATGTCAACATCTTGGCAATACGATGCAAGCTTCGTCAGGGGCTCAAATGGCTTGTTTCGGAGCGCAGTTCAACGGCGGAGGCGGGCCTTCTCCGCGCGAGGCACGCATCGCTTCAGGCACGACTTCATTCCGGGCTAACGTAAATGCTGCGAGTTTTTCCGAGGATATCAGTCCGGCCGGCGTGCGCGCCTTTGGGCAGTCGGAGACGTCGATTGCCGCCGCAGGGCCGTATGTAGTGGAAGCCTGGAACGATTCAACGCATTTTCTCTCACCACCGTGTTCTCCTCAAAGCAAAGATCAGGGGACCGGATTTGGCTTCTCGAATGACGGCGGACTGACCTTCAAGGACCTGGGCGGATTACCCAATTCAAACTGTGCAATCAGCAGCACGGAGGGTGATCCCAGCGTTGAGGCTTTCCAGGTGGGTGGGAACACCTTTTTTTACATTACGAGTATTTTCATTCCATTCACAGTTCCAGAAAACGCAATGTCGGTGACTACTTGCCAAGTGAAGGGCAGTGGCACGACGGCGACACTGAGTTGCGGTGATCCACAGGTCATGGCGATCAGCAGCCAATGTGATCCGAAACACACGATTTGCAGCTTTCTGGATAAGGACTTTCTCACCCTCGATCCCGGGCGCAAGCGGCTGTACTTATCTTTCACCGAATTCGGAATCAACTTTGCTCCCCCGGACCATCTCAGCAACGGACAGATTGAATTGGCTGCCTGCGATCTTACTAATCCAGCCAAGCCGGTCTGTTCTAACGGGAATGCTGGTTCCGTCAGCCGCCCTTACTTCATCGTGGCCCGAGGAGACTTGAGCTGCGAACGGGAGGGAGCATACCCCGGTGTAGCTGTAGGCAACGGAGACGTTTATGTAGCTCACGAATTTAACTGGGCTTCCAACGTCTTCGGTGGGGACGGTACTTGCTTCAGCAAACCTACTCAGGACCAGATGGCCCGTGTACCCTTTAGTTGCCTGCCCAAGCCGCCTGCAGTCTCCGCCTGTGGACCGCCTTCGATTGTGGCCAGGCAAAATATCGTTTCCATGGCGGCAGCCTTCATCCCAGGTTATAACCGCTTTCCGATGAACGACTTTCCCAGGGTCGCCGTCAGTAACGCAAAAGGGGTGGTCAGTATGGTCTGGAATGACGCTGGAGATAACCCAAAAGGGAACATTCTCTTGCAAAGCTACAGGCTCAACACGCTGCTCCGAGTGCAGGGGACTCCGGTTGCTATCAACAACGATACGGGCTCATTCGCCTGGCATTTCCTTCCCGCGATCAGGTATGCAGATAGCGGCCTGCTCGACGTCTCCTGGTACGACCGAAGATTCAACCCTAACTCAGCAATAACAGATGTTTTCGCGGCCCTGAACGTGGATCCGACCTCGACGACGACGCCGGGTTCGAATGCTCAGGTTAACGACGCGTCTTCTGATTGGAATGCCGCCAGTTCGGACATCATTCCCAATTTCGGCGATTACACCGACAACTACTTCAACGCGAGCACTGGCTTGTTCGTTGCCTGGTCAGACGGACGTACAAGTATCCCTCAGCCGTTTAACGCCAAGAAAAAGTAGGCTGGTTTAGGGGGTTATGAAAAGCTAAACTCCTGTGAGTGCGACGAAAAGTCAATCCCACAGGAGTTTCCTATTAGCATGGCTAATTAGGACTCCTTCGCGCCACGGCAACACGCGGTGTGCCTTGCAGGTCGTTGACGACATCCACTTCATTCCAACCGCTCAGTGCACTGCGCACACCCTCCACTATTGTTCCGCTGATCTCTATCACTAGCCAGCCACCTGACTTGAGAGCGGTGCGTGCCTGCGGAATGAGACGGTGGATCACTTCCAGGCCGGTCGGACCGGCGAAAACCGCGCTTCGTGGTTCAAACTTCCGTACTTCGAGTTGCACCTCATCGGCTTCGCACTCGCCGACATAAGGCGGATTTGATACTACGAAGTCGAATTCTGCATTCTTAAATTCAGCAAGCAAGTCGGTTTGATGAAAGTGAATACGGGCTTCAAGTTGATGGCGCGCGGCATTGGCCTTGGCAATTTCGAGGACTGGGGGAGAAATGTCAGTGGCGTGGATCTCTGCATTGGGCAACTCCTTTGCCAATGCGAGCGCGATGGCTCCGGAACCCGTACCAACGTCTATAATTCGGGGTTTATGTACTTTGTGAGCAAGTGGCGTCACGGTTTCAATCAGATGTTCGGTCTCAGGTCGTGGAATTAGCACAGCGGGAGAGACAACGAGATCCATTCCCCAGAATTCCTGGTGTCCGGTAATGTATTGTGCTGGCACACCGTGAGCCCTTTGCGACAGGGCCTCATCGTAACGGGTGAATTCCTCGGGCGCAAATTCTCGCTCAGGATAAGCATAAAGATGCGCACGGTCACAGCCCAGAGTGAACATCAGTAGTACCTCAGCATTCATTCGCGGGGAACCGACGTGGGCGGCAGTGAGACGTCCAATGCCCGAGATGAGAGCTTCCTTCAGGCGCATAACAGAGCTTCCACTCGAAGAAGGCGGAGAATACTAGAATCACACTGTGGCGGCAGTCTCATGCTTGAGCTTTTCTGCCTGGAAATGAGCCACCAGCGCTTCGATGAGAGGCTGCAGTTTGCCATCCATCACTTCGCTTAGCTGGTGCATGGTGAGGCCGATGCGGTGGTCGGTTACGCGGTTCTGAGGGAAGTTGTAGGTTCGAATTTTCTCGCTGCGGTCACCGGAGCCAACCATGGCGCGTCGCTCTTTCGCCAGCGCCTCTTGCTGCTTCTGCATCTCCATTTCGTAAAGGCGGGAACGTAGAACGCGCATGGCTTTCTCACGATTCTTGATTTGAGACTTCTCGTCCTGACAACTCACTACCGTATTGGTCGGAATGTGCGTAATCCGCACCGCAGAGTAAGTCGTGTTCACCGACTGTCCGCCAGGCCCAGACGAGCAGAACGTATCTACGCGAAGGTCCTTGGCGTCGATTTTGACATCAACATCCTCCGCCTCTGGGAGTACGGCGACGGTCACCGCGGAAGTATGGACTCGTCCCTGCTGCTCGGTGGCTGGCACACGTTGCACCCGATGCACGCCGCTCTCATATTTCATGCGGGAATAGACGCGATTTCCCTCGATCAGGGCGATAACTTCTTTCAACCCACCAACGGCTGATTCCGATGTGGAGAGCACTTCGACTTTCCACCCTTCCGTTTCCGCAAACCGCGTGTACATGCGGAAGATTTCGGCGGCGAAGAGCGTCGCTTCGTCACCACCCGTGCCGGCACGAATTTCCAGAATGACGTTCTTCTCATCGTTGGGATCTTTAGGCAGGAGCAGGACCTTCAACTCTTCTTCGATGCGGGCCATCCGTACTTCGAGATTGTCGAGTTCTTCCTGAGCATAGGCACGCATCTCCGGATCTTTCTCGTCCGCGAGCATGGCCTTACTTTCGGCTATGCCTTTCTTTAAATCCTTGTATTCGCGGTAGCGCTCGACGACCAGACTAATTTCACTGTGCGCCTTGGCAATCTTCTGGTACTTGCCAGACTCCTGCATGATCTCGGGCGAGGCCAGAGCATTAGTAAGTTCTTCGTAGCGGGCTTCGATTTGATCAAGTCGTTCAAACATAAGTGTCGGTTAATCCGTTGCAGGATCTTTATCTAGCTTTCAAGTTTAAGCGTTTAGCAAAGGAGGAAGGAAAGTTTTGCGGCGCGGGCCGCTAGGCAATCACTAGTTCGCCACCACGTTGCCTTTCGAGTGCCATGGCGTGATCCAACGCGGTGATGGCGCACTCTACCTGATCGTCAGACGGAGGCTGCGTGGTAATGCGCTGCAGCCAAAGCCCAGGGGCCGTCATGAGCGCGAAGAGCGATCCACGATTCTTGGCGGCAAACCGGATAATTTCGTATGAGATACCGGCAATCACCGGCAAAAGAGCAATGCGAATCCCGAATCGTGCCCAGAAGGTGTGCACTGGTATCAGCATGTAAACCAGGATGGAGATGATCATGACGGTCATTAGGAAGCTGGTGCCGCAACGCGGATGATAGGTCGAGTACTTCTGCACGGCATCCGCCTGAAGCGGATCACCATTTTCAAAAGCGAATACGGTCTTGTGTTCCGCACCGTGATACTCATAAACGCGGCGTATATCGCGGGCCAGCGAGACTCCCCAGATAAACAGCAGAAACAACACGAGGCGAATGATTCCATCTACCAGGTTAAAAATGATCTGTTGGCTGAAAATCGGGTTCACCCTCTGCAACTCGGTAGTCGCGAGCAGCGGCAGGTACTTGTACATGAAGATAAAGAAACCAACGGAAAAGATAATATTGACGGCCGCTATCCAGCCGCTGATCTCGAGTTTCTTGCCCTGTTTGTCTGCCGGAATCTGGTCGAGTGCCACATTAGCAGAGAAGCGGAGAGCTCGAAATCCGAGTGTCATGGCGTTCCCCAGAGTGATGACGCCGCGAATGATGGGCCATCCCATCCACTTGTGTTTTTCCGAGGGGCGATCCAGATTTTCGCTATGAGTCGCGATCTCGCCGGAAGGCTTGCGTACGGCAATTGCCCAGGCATGGGGTGAGCGCATCATCACGCCCTCGAGCACGGCTTGGCCGCCGACGAGAGTGGTCTCCTCACCACTTTCGAGCGCCGGCAGGAGTTGGAGCGCCACTACGAAACGCCACATGGAACGTAAGAAACGCATGGTACTTAGATGATGCTTTCGCAAAAGAGTATCAATTCGTAAGGGTATCACAGCGTCGGGAGTGGAGCGCGATCCATACGCAGTCTGACTACTGAGCTGCAAGTGCTAATTTCCGGATCACTTACAGTCACCCGTGCTCGATCAGGCATCGAAGAAGATCATGCAACGGCTAGCCGAGGCTTGCGAGGCCATCGCAGCTACCCCGAAAAAGCTGGTAAAGATTGGCATCGTGGCTGAATACCTTAAATCCCGGACACCCGAAGAGGCGGCCATCTCGGCCGTTTTCCTTTCCGGCCGGCCCTTTCCCGTTTATGAAGAAACCACGTTGCAAGTGGGCGGTTCGTTGCTATGGCGGACGGTGGAACAACTTTCCGGAAAGACAGAAAACGAGCTGGCTGATTCGTATCGCCAGCATGGAGACCTTGGTGCGGTGGCCGGAGAGGTTTTGCCTAATCGCTCCAGTGCAACCGAGTTAAACGTCATTGATGCGGAGAGAAGTCTTCGGGAGATCGCGGCAGCGCGCGGTTCGGCTACAAAAGCTGCACTCGTGCGCGCCTTGCTACAGCGGGCTACACCGCTCGAAGCTAAGTACTTGGTGAAGATTATGACCGGCGATCTGCGCATCGGCCTGAAAGAAAGTCTGGTGGAAGAGGCCATCGCCAAGGCCTATGGCGGGAGCGTCGTG
>WNFF01002388.1_pt1 | contig 18105 bp, 18 predicted proteins | sample 5400441 | NCBI WGS metagenome assembly WNFF01 (sample SAMN13153345, study PRJNA577476) | soil metagenome | isolation source: 120 cm saprolite under Douglas fir tree site 2 hole 3 replicate 1 | place: USA:California | collected 2015-04-18 | reverse complement strand
CTGGCCGAGGAATTGAGCCAGGAGGCCGATGCGCAAGGTTGGTCGGTTGCCTGGACCCACGCATACGAGCAAGAAAGTACTATACCCTATCGACCCTGGACAGAGGTACTGCGGATACTTCTTCAAGACGCCTCGCCGGATTTCTTGATGTCGAGTGTAGGACCTCAACTCGCTGCGCCCGTCGATGATACTTCTGGCATAACTCGTTATGCTCCCACCGTAAACTCAAAACTCGCACGACTCAGCGCCTTACTGCCAGAACTTGCTGCTTATGATACATTGAACCTGCCACAAAACAGACCTTCTTCTCCCTTACCACCAGAACAGGAGAGGCTGCACCTCTGGGAGGCCACCCTGGCACTTCTCAGTACATTAAGTAAGATAAGGCCATTGTTGCTTGTATTGGACGATCTACATTGGACAGATGATAGTAGCCTGGAATTGCTTGCCTACCTGGTTCGCCACTTACAAGATGAACGCATCTTGCTAGTTGGAACTTGTCGAGATGTAGAACTGACTGCAAATGCCAACTTACGTGCCCTTATCAACGACTTGCGTCGAGAACAGAGCATTGTCACACTTTCACTACAACCATTAACACAATCTCAGATTGGCTCATTGGTCGCACATCTTCCCAGGGACATTGTGCGGAGCATCCAGATTCATGCGGGTGGCAATCCCTTTTTTGCGGAGGAACTGGCACGAGTAAGTGAAACTTCGCTCCTTTCACCCGCGAGTCCTGATGCCGAAATCGCACTCGTTACACAGTATAATACTGCCAGTGAGGAAGTTCCGGGAGGTATCAATCGTGTTGTTACACTCCCAGAAACGATTGCGGCTGTTCTTGAACGTCGTCTAAGCAAACTCAGCAGTGATTGCCAGGCGCTCCTTGGAAAGGCAGCCGTGCTAGGCGGATCGTTCGAGTTCGGTCAATTACTTTTTATGGCAAGTGATCCAGGAACAGATGAAGATGCTATCCTCGACTTGCTAGAGGAGGCATTACGCGCCGGATTACTGACCGAAGAGGGAACAGGGGCGCGCATCACCTATCACTTCTGGCATCCACTGATTGTCAGCCATCTCTACGAACGATTATCTGCCGCAAGACGTGCGCAGATGCACCGGCGAGCCGCGAATGCGCTGCTACACCTACACCAGAGACACGAGACAGAAGTTGCTGGTGCCATTACCTACCACCTCAGCAGAGGTGGCAGTGATCTCATGCAAATAGCTCATTATGCAGAAATCGCCGGAAACCGCGCTTTCTCCCTTCCTGCCTACTCAGAGGCTGAACACTACTACCGCCATGCCATCGAGGTCATTACAGGGGGGAATCTGGCAACCAGCACACCATCCGAGGACGATCCGTTGCGCCTGGCTTACTTATTGGAGCAAGTTGCCGAATGCAACGCGGTGAAAGGCAACTATGAAGAAGTCCGACATCTTTACGAACAAGTACTTGAACTACGCAACCAGCATCAAATCAGTGTACAAGACTGCACAGTAGCACAGAAAAGCGAGGCGGAGGTTCACCGGTGGCGTCAGCAAAAAGCACAGATGCAGGCATTGATTTGGCGCGAGATCGGGCGAACATGGGCTGAGACTGGCGATTACGCCCAGGCGCGGCAATGTTACGAGTATGGAAAGCAGGTTATGCTCGAAGCGGGTGTAACGTCTGGCGCGGCATGGGCCTGCCTGCTTTTACAACATGGCAATATAAGCTGGAAGGAAGGCAACTACGACGATGGCCGCAGGTATGCGCAAGAGGCGCTAGAGATGCTCTCGCAAGTCCAGCAAGAGCAGCGTGCGAAGAATGTCGATTCTCAAGGTAGTAATGCCGGGGATCGCCAGGCTTCCATCGTTCAATTACAAACTCGCACTGCACGAGCGCTGGCTGGTGATCCATTGGAGGTCGGCCATTGTCATGAGATACTTGGCATCATTTCAGCCTCTACTGGTCAGTATACAGAAGCGCTCAAACATTTGGACACGGCCCGTGCCCTTCTTGAACAGCACGGTCTTTTAATGGCATTGACCCAGGTTTATGGTAACCTGGGTGCTGTTTATGCGCTGAAAGCTGAAAGTACTGTCGCTCGCACCTACTTTCAGCGTGCTCTTGAACTGGCGGAGCGTAACGGTGATCTTCCAGATATGGCATTTGTAATAGGGAACCTGGCAGACGTGGCGGCACGTAGCGGCGACTTGTCAGAAGCTGAGGAATGGTTCAAACGCAGTATTGCGCTGGCAGAGCGTATCAATGACCGAGAACAGTTGTGCTGGTGCAATGTAGCATTAGCAATTGCACTACAAGATCAAGGAAATCTGCGTGACGCACTGGAATATATTCGTCGTTCCCTTGCGTTAGGACGTGCTATGAAAAGCACACGTGGCATTGGTTTTGCTCTTGTCGCGCTGGGCGATTGGCGTACAGCTCAAGCCATCGCAGTCGCCAGGGTGAGTTTCATTGACCATAATGAGCAGGCGACACAGGAAGACCCTGGCAGCAATCGCCTCATACTTCGTGCCAGGGCTGCATTAGAGAGAGCGCTCGCGCTCGAGGGATTGGATGCTGAGGTCGTAACTGAGGGACACCTGGTATTGGCGAGCGTCTATTTTTTGCTTGGTGATCTCGATACGGCGCGACAAAAGGCATTGCAAACTCTGGAGGAGGCACATGGGAGCGAAATGACTCGTATAGAGGGAAGGTCACAAAGGCTGCTTGGGCGTATCCTGGCAGCGCAAGGCCGACGAGAACAGGCCGACCGTTACTTTGAGCAAGCGATAGATGTATTCAACAAGTACGAAATGCGGCTTGACTATGCTCGCGCGCTCCACGGCTACGGGTTCACTTTACTGCAGCGCAGTGTGCAAGGCGATGAAACATACCAAAGAGGGCTTGTTCATCTGCGACAGGCCTGTGATCTATTCAGGGATTGCGGGGCAGCTATAGACCTGGATTTGGTCGAGCACATATTGGCGAATGTCGAATATCAAAACATAGAGGTTCTTTGAAACATATTTCTAGAAGTTGAGGAAATTATAGTATGACCAACAATAGCTCAGAATTGGCGATATTACAGCAGCAGGCAAAGACGCGCCGCCAGATTGAGGCAGCAATTACACAGCGATTTGCCGCCGAGGACGAGGGTTTACAGTATGCCCTTAGAGCAGCAAAGCAGGCAGGGCTACCAGAGATTCAAATTTCGCCTATTCAGGGCAAATTGCTGCAGCTACTGGCTGTGGCTTGCAATGCACAAAAAATTCTTGAAATCGGCTCTCTAGGAGGCTATAGCGGTATCTGGCTGGCGCGAGCCTTACCATCCGATGGCCGATTCATAACCCTGGAAATCAATCCTACCCATGCCAACCTGGTACGTAACGCCTTTGCCAGGGCAAATGTGAGTGACCGAGCAGAGGTACGAGTTGGTAGGGCGCTCGATCTGCTCCCGAAACTTGAGAGCGAAGCTCCTTTCGATCTTGTTTTCATCGACGCTGATAAGCCTCCCTATCCCCAGTACCTTGGTTGGGCGCTCCGCCTGACCCGGTCCGGCAGTATTATTGTTGCGGATAACGTTATTCGCAGCGGTAAAGCATTCGAAGAGCCTGGAGATGAAGGAATGGCTGGCATTGCAGAGTATAACAAACGCATTGCCAGCGATCCACGCTTAATGTCACTCGACATAGCAATGGATGAAGACTATACCGACGGATTCGCCATCTCAGTAGTGCGCCGTTGACGGCAACAACAGAACCCTCAATACCGATATTAAACAACTTCTTTAAGGGAGAATGCATTTTAGATGATAATTGATACAGATTTCCATAGCCACGTATCTCGCAGTTCCGCCGCGCAGATGATAGAAACAGCACAGCAGAAGGGGCTGCGCGTACTCGGCCTCTCAGAACACGTCTTTCAAATGGAGGAGGCGCGACCTCTATTAAAGCACCTCGGACCTGAAGGACCGCTCCTTACTTTTGCCACGTACATCGAAGATGTACACACAGCCGCAAAGCAGTCGGACTTTGATGCACGCCTGGGTCTTGAGGTAGACTTTATTCCGGAAAAGAACGAGCTTATCCAATCATCCCTTCAAGGATATGATTGGGATTTTTTAATCGGTTCTGTGCATGAAGTAGATGGCATATATTTTGAGGAGAACCGCGAATGGAGTAAAGAAGAGGGTGAGGCACTCTGGCTGCGTTACTTTGAGCTACTTCGCGCAACAGTAAGCAGCGGCTATTTCAGCCTGGTTAGCCATCCTGTACGGATGCGCGTTAGTAATCCGCATCTCCCACCAACCTTTGATGAAGAACTTGACCGGTTGGCAGCAGAGGCGACGCGCAACGATGTAGCATTGGAGATCAATGGGTATGATGTGCTGAGTTATAAGAGTCTTGTGCGCCGACTCGCAAAAGCCTGCGTATCGCATCGCACACCAATAAGCGTTGGTTCAGATGCCCACATTCCCAGGAGGATAGCGCAGGCACATCATGAAACGGAGGACCTTCTGCGCGAGGTAGAGATTACAAAAGTCAGAATTTGGAGGCGGATGGTGGAGGAAGAGTATAGTATATGAAATGCTCTCACAGAAACAAAAATGGGGCACCCTCTCTGGCCTCAAAAGCAAAGAGAATACCCCGCAAGCGGCAGAAACAAATCAGTCTTGATGCCCCATTCCAGTGAAAAGCCCAACGCGATTGCCTGTTGGATCGCTGAAAACGCCCCACCAGCCAACGTGGGGAATCTCGGTTTTGGGCAAGAGCGTCTTGCCACCGAGAGACTCAACCTTCGCCAGCGTGGCATCAATGTCGTCGGTTGAGATGTAGAGAAGTACGCTGTCAGGTTTGTACTGGACATGGCCGCCACCCTGGCCAACCTCGACAAAACCACCGCCAGGGCCGCCTTCGGCCTGGAACTGCACACAGTTGTACATGGGGTCGGACTCAATTTTCCAATCAAAGAGGTCACCGTAAAACTTTCCGGCTTCCTCGGCTTTTTGCGCTGGAATTTCAATGTGGACAATAGGATGGTTTGACACGGAGACTCCTCCTTTCGGTGCAAGAGGACTACATATATCGATACAAACTATCGGCTTCTACAGGAAGTATAGTATAAACGTTCTAATATTTCAAGGAAAACTAAGAGGATAGGACTATTGTCTACATCTCGGAATAGCCTCATCAATCCGGCAGTTCCGCCAGCGACGATTTCACCTCGACGTAGCGCGCGAGAATAAAGACGAGATCGGAGAGGCGGTTGAGGTAGCGTACCACCTCGCCATTCTGAATGACGCCATCGTGCACCAGCTTTACCGTCATACGCTCAGCGCGGCGAATAACCGTGCGGGCGAGGTCGAGTGCAGCCCCGTCGAGCGTATCGCCTGGAATAATAAACTTGTTGGGAATTTCTACTTCGCTCTTCAGTTGCTCCTCTACCCGTTCAAGGCGTTGCACATGCTCCACTGTTATACGCAATCCCATTTTTTCGTAGTTCTCAGGCGGCGTGGCCAGTTCTCCCATTAAAAGATAGAGTTCCTGCTGAACCTGGTAGATAATTTCTTTTACTTTGTGGTCTCTAGCCACTGCACGAGCCAATCCCAGAGCAGATGTGGCTTCGTCAACCGTACCGAAGGTATCGGGGCGTGGATCGTATTTCGGTACGCGTTGCTCACCCAGCAAACCCGTATAGCCTGTATCACCAGTGCCTGTCGTCACTTTTGCCATCTATTTGTTCCTCTTCGTTATCGGAGAATTATTACGCACCTGTATAACGATATGCCTTGCTGACGCGGCGCCAGTCAAGCTCCCTACCGCGTACCGGACGCTCCTCATCCAATGGTTCAAGACGATTGGTTGCCAGAAAACGTCGTCGTAAGTTTGATAAGTCTATTTGCTCATCTGGGGGGAAAAACGCTTTATAGAGCAAGGCCGCCTCAGCCAGCGTAAGTATGCCGTCACCATGCACAGGTTCTTTGACGACCGGCAAAGGCTGTGTTTCCCTGCTCATTCGAGTAGAGGGATCCTGCCGCCACCACTCATCGCCATTGCTGGCTGCACCCATTGAACTCATATCAGCGAGATAGCGCAGTACAATCTCTGGATTGCGTTGTACTTGAGAACGCAGTGTGTTCAAGGCCGTCTCCAAAACGGGATGCACTTCTGCATCGAGAACGTGCTGGCCTGTTTCGATCTGCGACACCGATCTCCAGTCTACATGCAAACTAGGTACAGGTTGCCTATACAAATTGGGGCGTAGTTCATCGCGATTTGCATGCAACAGCACACTATGAATCAAGGAGACCGCAGCCCCCTGCTCCGCACTTCCCCATACATAGACTTGCTGCTCTTGCCAACCCGCCTTGAGTTGCAAAAGTGTAGCTTCAGCGGGCCATATTAGCACTGCCTCAAGCGTGCGATCCACGGCATCAGTTACTGACTCTGTTCCAAGAACAAGTCGCATAGGCGGTCCCCAGGGGCTATCACGTAATAAAACCCATAGTGACCAATCACGAATAGCGAATATAACGACGCCGGCGGTAACTATCAGGCGACGTGGCATGGCATCGTGGGCAGGCTGTGCATCCATGGACATATGAGAATTCGATACAGATGTATCCATACAATACAATTATCCCGCTTCAACGTATCGATGGTTTGAATACTATGGAATAAATATAGCATAGCATGTTCGCCGAGGTTTTCCTAGTCTCTTCTTGAGCTTAAGTTGCAAAGGCATAACGAGATATCCTGCCCTATCTCTTCGACTGCGTATTTTGCACTACTTCCTGATGAGCACCAGCCGGGGGAATGAAGATCGCCTTGTTTATGGCCTCCTGTAGAGTGGAATTTCTGATGGTATCTATTACTGAGCCTCTGAAGGTCCCTGTGGCTTCAGAAACTGCTCTCTGCATGATATTACTAATAGTATTCACCACACTGTGAAAAACGCCTAAAAGTGTTAGTAAACCAGCCACTGCCGTAACCTCTTTGGCAATGAGATTGAACTGCGAGATGATTACAAACAACAGGAGCGCCAGTATCAATATGAGTCCTAGACCACCTGCAAGGAAAACCGGCCAGTAGACCTGCAATACTTTCCAGATATACCGCCTGTTTTCAAGGGAAGGGGGGGCATAACTAAGAGCATTGCGTTCGCCGATCAGCAACGAGTACCAGATATCGGTTTGTCTGTGCAATTCAGGAGGTGCCTCTCCATCCGGGCCTGGCTGCACCTGACCACTTGAAATTGCTTTCCACCAGGGTTCTATACTGAACTGCAGCGCGCCAGGGGTAAATGGGGATACATAAGGTTGCAGCATGGGAATATACTCATTACAAATTTTCTCCATGAAACCATCATTCAGCATTTTATCCTGTAGACCAATGTACCAACGAAGAGCGGAGAGACTTCGGCCGATCATGTACGCTTTGAAGACTGCCGTTGGTCTATCCTGCAACTTATCATGAATCTTTAAATCCCAGAAGAAGAGACGCTCATTAATCTTGCCACGAAGTTGCTCACATGTCACTGCTGCTGCCATATCAAGATTGTGCTGGCTCAGCAATTTGACCGCTTCGCTCAGCACGTCTATATAGCGCCTGTTGTTATCAGGATCATTCTCATGATCTATCACGCTAGAGCTTACGCCCAAGGAATCTGCCAGGAAGCGAATGCGTTCCACCAGGGCGCGTATCTTCTCTCGCGGGGTATAGATTTCTTGTGGCGCCACCAGTTTGCCGCCGGTCCAATGCCGTTCCACGGGTTGTTCATCTTGTAACAAAAAACTGCGACCTAGCAATTCAGCTATCGCCCAACCTAGCTCAGCGGCATTATAAACGGTCTGCTGGAGGCTTATACCCATCTCGACACTAATAGCTGTTGAAATTTCTTGCGGTTCTGCTCGCGCTGGCGTTACTACTTCGTCCATGCTCTTTTTCCTCTTCTTGCTGAGTTGATTGAGATTTTTATCTCTGCTAGTATCTTTATATTATAAAATATGTTTTATTACTAGCATTTACTATCAGAGGAAAGTAAAAAAAGCCTTAACCATTCCGTAACTATTCAGGACTGCTCGCCGCCTGCAGCGGTTCACCCAGATATAGAGTAGGTGCGGGCTGTGCAGCCTGCAGCTGCACAGCCCGCACCTACTCCATCCCCCTAGCGAACTGCCGTAGGCAGTGATGAGTCAAGCAGAGGGGAGACCTGAAGAGTTACACCATTCCATTGAGGGAGCAATTCGTGGAGTGAGAATAGCCGGGAAGAAAAAGAGGAAATCAATAGGGCACCCTTTGCGGGTGCCCTTTTATTAAAACTGCCGCTCTCTAACTAGTGGGCAAAGATCAGGTGAAGGCCCAGAGCAAATGCGGCAGAGAGAATCAGTGCGAGAAGTTGTAAGAGGCGAATTTTTGTAAGAAGTAGACGATTATCAATAGCTATGGCTTTAGCGCCACTTTTCTGCTGTACATAGTTTTGTTTCTGCATAATCTTTTTCCCTTTGATATCCTAAAGAATATCATTGATCAGTTGCCTTTGTAATAATATACGTTGGTATCGCCTATTTGGTTGCACATGAATAAGTATAGTATCCGTTGATTATGCAGGCTATGAAGCATATCACAATTTTCAAGCAGCCCTAAATCGGCCAATCTGGCCTCTGCGATTCTTCAAGCTGGTGTTTCTGCTCCGTTTGCCCAACCAGCGGCTTACTAGCACCAGCAGGGGATTCAATCTCAGAGTTGGGAAGTAGTTCCCTATGAATTTCTAATAAACGGCTGGCCCGAGTATATTCTTGATCGAGCAGCATGCGAAACACTTGCTCACATACCATGAGCGCCTCGGCAGCGGAAGCACGTTTCGCAGCAGTCAGAACTCCCAACAGGTCGTGACGCTTGGCAGTGCGAAACAGGACATGCACCTTTTCCAGTACCTCTGCAAACTCTGCGTGAACCTGGTCATTCCAGCCTTGTGTTTGGACTACTATCTGCGCCTTCGCCAGGAAACGTGCACAGACTTTGATTACAGTATTATACTCACCCTCACGAGCCTCTGTAATAACTTGCAGGATGCGCTGCTCGTCGGCAGCATCAAGCGCAGTAACCGAAAATATGCTGGCCTCTCCACCCATCTCACGAATTTCGTGAGCCAGTTGACGAAAAAGTTTCTCTACCTCTTCCGAAGAAGGAAGCAGGTAGACCGAGTTTTGGAGCGCGAATGCGCCAAGATTTTGTAATCGCCGCCAGACCCACACACGCTTCTGAGAAGGTTCACTAGGCACTTTATACGTCAGTTGCAACCAACGCATAGCTTCACGCTCATGCATGAATATATACTCCCAAAATGAGGAAAAATTAGTAACACCCGTTACCAAGTGTAGCTATGGTACTCCAACAAATCAGCAAAGTCAAGCAAAAACAGCGCTGCTCCAGGCGTTCTCCCTTCCCTTTATTAATCCATATCTTCAGCAGTCATCCTCATCCTGCTGGTGAGGCTCTTTCTTCTTAATGGGCTGCAAAAGTGCGCAAAAGGCCTGTGCCGCCCTGGAAAGCTGCTTGTCTGCACGCCGTACCAGGCTGAGTTGAGGGTGTAAGTCCACTCCAGCGATCGGAATCCGCACGAGTTCACCATTTGCCAACTCGCGCTGCACTGCAAGGCCCGAGACGATAGCTGCTCCTACACCGCTCATAACCATCTGCTTAATAGCCTCATTGTCAGGGAGCGTGAACAATGGATGCACCTGCACACGCTGAAGCAGCAAAGCATGCTCGATTACCTCACGAATGCCACTGCCCTGTTCGCGCAGCAGCAGTTCTCCCTCTCGTAAAGCCTCTGGGCTCAACTCACTCAACCCGCCCCAACGGTGACTTGGACTGACTACCAGCACAAGTTCGTCTTGGGCAAATACGTCCACAAGCAGTCCTGGCGGAAGTGTCGATGGGTCACCTTCAACCAGACCGAAATCCAATGTCCAGTTCAAAGTCTGCTCTATTATCTCATGCGAGTTAAGGATAGTAATGTGCAAGGCAACTTGAGGGTAAAGAGCACGGAAACGCGATACAATTGGTGGAAGCAGATATACACCAGTCGTGGTATTGGCTGCAAGCTTGACTTCACCAGCTTCAACATCTCGTAGCACCGCCAGGGCTTCCTCCATTTCACGTTCCAGCGCAAACATACGCCGGGCATAGTTATGCAACACATGACCCGCATGGGTTAAGACGATTCGCCTACCGTGCCGTTCAATCAATTCAAGTCCGACCTCGTGTTCCAGGCTCTGAATGATTTTAGTCACAGCGGGTTGACTGAGAATCAATTCTTCAGATGCTCGTGTGATGTGTTCGTGTTCAGCTACCGTCTGAAAAACGCGCAAATGATATAAATTCATACCGCCCTCCCAATGGCGTGACCCTACAATACCTAATTATGCATAAATGCCCCAATACAAGCAACTTACCACTATGAGAATCTCACTCTCTTCTTATTATAACTGATTGGAATGGCCTAAATAACTGTTGGGAATGATTTAAACCTCTACCCATACCAAATTTATTATAACTTACTGGAATGTAACAAATAACTTGTGGGAATGATTGAAATATGGTATTGTTTAGCTAGTGAAGCCAGTGTTACAATGAATACGTCTTGCTTACCAAAAGTAAGCTGCCGGTTATATTGTAAAACACGTTAAGGAGAGTAGTTATGGCTGAAAACAAAGGATATGTTCATTCTGAAGTCCTGGTAGATGCTGATTGGGTTCAAGCCCACCTGCATGATCCAGAGGTTCGCTTGATCGAGGTTGATGTGGATACCACCGCATACGATCAAGGGCATATTCCAGGCGCAGTTAGTTTCAACTGGCAAAAAGAGCTTCAGGATCAAGTGGTACGCGCCCCACTTAGCAAGGAGCATCTAGAAGACCTTCTTAGTCGCGCTGGTGTAAACAATGATACTACGATTGTCTTATACGGAGACAACAACAACTGGTTCGCGGCCTGGGCGCTTTGGATTCTCAAATTCTATGGTCATCAAGATGTCCGCCTTCTGGATGGAGGACGGGTGAAGTGGCTTGCCGGCAAACGCGAGCTCACTACCAATGTTCCTTCCTATCCTCGGGCCGACTATCACGCTCAGTCGCCCGATACCTCAATACGCGCGTTGCGAGATCAAATCCTTGCAGAACTGGGCCGCAGTGACATTGCGTTGGTCGACGTTCGCTCTCCTGGAGAATATAGCGGTGACCTGCTGGCTCCAGCAAATTTGCCCCAGGAAGGGGCGCAGCGTGGCGGCCATATCCCGGGCGCAGCCAACATCCCCTGGTCGCAGGCGGTACGTGAAGATGGAACATTCAAATCGGCTGAAGAGTTACGCTCTTTGTATGAGAGCAGGGGAGTAACTCCGGATAAAGAAGTAATAGCTTACTGCCGCATTGGTGAACGAAGTAGCCATACCTGGTACGTGCTTAATTACCTGCTAGGCTACCCCAAGGTGCGTAACTATGACGGCTCATGGACAGAGTGGGGGAGCCTGATCGGCGTACCAATAGAAAAATAGTAGATATCTTCCTGAGCGTACGAGGAGATTCCTGATGTGAGGCTTTCACCTCCATTAGGAATCCCTCAAAACTTCATAACGTGATTATGTTGATGTAACTGAAGTTACGAAATAAAGTTCATCGTTCCACGTTCCCTTCGAAATTAGCACCGGTTTTTCTAATTTAAGCTCGTTTTTAGCTTATACCTGGCATTTCTTTGTTTTTAGGCTTGCTTTAGTATATGCATTGTAACAAATGTTACTTTCATTCTTGGTTTGAGATCACGCTGATTCCTATCCTTCCGGAAGTACGTAAAATTGGTGAGGTAACTTGAAATTACGGAGGTGAATTTGGTGCAATCTTGGTTGCTATTTCTCTACAAGGTACCGCACGAACCAAGTTCCCATCGCGTCTACGTCTGGAGGAAACTGAGGCGACTCGGAGCCTTATTGCTGCATGATGCCGCCTGGGCTTTGCCGATGACACCACGTAGCCTGGAACAATTCCGGGTACTGGCAGACGAGATAGCCAAACTTGGTGGTGATTCTTTGTTGTGGGAAGCCCACTTGGCAGTCAGCATGCAGGACGAAGCACTCGTCCGAGCGCTACTGGCCCAGGTAGAGCCGTTTTATGACGAAACTCCTGCGAAAGTAGAGTGATTGAGATCACTCTAGTATTGCTTTTTCTCTAGTCTTGTTAAGCGTAAACGAAAGGAGAAGTATCTAATGAGGACACCGTTTAGTTATTTACGCATTTTGGCACTAGTTGTATTGTTCGTTTTTGCTCTTGCAGGCTGCGGCTCACAGAGTTCCAGTACTAGTAACGGGCAGACTATCGTGCATTTAGGTTATTTCCCAAATCTGACACACGCTGTAGCATTAGTAGGGGTGGAACGCGGCACATTCCAAAATGCGCTCGGATCAAACGTCAAACTGGAGACGCAGACATTCAACGCAGGTCCAGCAGAGATTGAAGCGCTCTTCGCCGGTGACATCGATATTGGCTATGTTGGCCCCAACCCGGCGATCAATGGCTATGTTAAGAGCCACGGAGAGGCTCTTCGAATAATCGCCGGGGCCTCAAGTGGCGGTGTGCTGTTCGTCGTGCGGCCGGGTGCAAACATTCAGTCTGCTAAAGACCTGGCAAACAAAACGTTTGCTACCCCCCAGCTTGGCGGTACTCAAGATGTTGCGCTGCGTTACTACCTCCAGCAGAACGGCCTCAAGACGACTGACAAGGGCGGGAATGTGCATATTGTTCCGACCGATAATGCCAACATTTTGACCTTGTTTAAAACAGGAAGAATTGATGGTGCCTGGGTACCTGAACCCTGGGCCACACGCCTGGTCGTAGAGGGAAAAGGCAAAGTCTTCATTGATGAACGTTCACTCTGGCCCGAGGGAAAGTTTGCAACCACGTTAGTAGTTGTGAGAAAAGCGTTCCTCGATCAGCATCCAGACCTGGTGAATAAGTTCCTCCAGGCACATGTCGACACAGTACAGTACATCCTGAGTAATCCCGCGAGTGCCAAGAGCATAGTTAACAGTGAGATTAAGCGCATCACTGGTAAAGCGCTGGCAAGCAAAGAACTTGATCTAGCATATGCCAACCTCAACATTACATACGATCCATTGTCCAGCTCACTACTACAAGCGGCTGACAGGGCCTACTCGTTGGGCTTCCTGGGCAGCAGCATGCCCGACCTGAGCGGCATCAATAATTTAGCACTGCTTAACCAGGTACTCACGTCGAAAGGGTTGGCTACAATAGTAGGTCCATAACAACGAATGGCGTGATTCAATAGAGAGGACGATGCAGATGTTTCACCAGTTGACATTGGGTGGCGCCCAGCGTACTGAGCGTGCCGCGGGTAATGATCAGCAGACACCTGGGGGTATTCCCTTGAGGATCGAGGGTGTAAGCAAGACCTTTACCGGACGCGCAGGTGCTGTTGAGGCACTACGCCCAGTGGAAATGGAAATAGCAGCAGGCGAGTTTGTATGCTTGCTTGGGCCGAGCGGCTGTGGAAAATCAACGCTGCTTAGCATTATTGCAGGTCTGGAGAGTGCGAGCAGTGGTACAGTCTTAGCCGATGGGAGAATAGTGCGTGGCCCGGGTACCGATCGCGTACTGCTCTTTCAGGAAGCTGCACTGTTTCCCTGGTTGGATGTCCAGCGTAATGTCGAGTTTGGCTTACGCGAGGCAGGCAAACTCGCAAAGGAGCGGATAGCTACTGCCCGGCGTTTCATTGAGCTGGTGCATTTGAAAGGTTTTGAGCGCAGCTATGTGCACCAGCTCTCTGGAGGGATGCGCCAGCGCGTGGCAATCGCACGAGCGCTGGCGATTGACCCGGCAATACTGCTTATGGATGAGCCGTTTGGTGCCCTGGATGCGCTGACGCGCGACCGACTTCATGCCGAACTGGAATCGATCTGGGCATCAACTCGCAAAACGGTGGTGTTTGTGACTCATAATGTACGTGAAGCGGTGGCACTTGGGGATCGCGTGCTGGTTTTTTCACCACGACCAGGTCGCATCGTGCAAGAATTTCGCATCGATTTACCGCGTCCGCGTTCATTGGAGGATCACTTACTCGTGGATTACGCGGCGGAGATTATGTCTGTGCTGCGAGACGCCATGGATACTCAAGAGCAGGAGGGTGCCAATGGCAAAAGCAATTAGCGTGTCCACAACACGCCAACGTGTCAACCGTTCGATACTTACCACATGGATAAGGCGTTTAGTTTTCTACGCACTGTTACTGACTGTGTGGCAAGTGGTCGCTAACAGTGGTATCTGGCCTGATTACTTGTTTCCAGGGCCTCTCGCTGTACTGAATTCGCTGGTTAATGGCTTCCAAAACGGTCAATTTCTCCAGGCTTCCCTGGTGAGCCTGCAACGACTGGCGATTGGATATGGTATCTCGCTGGTCATTGGCATCGTGCTCGGTATACTCATTGGACGCTTTCGTACATTCGAAGACACGGTAGGTTCACTGATACTGGGTTTGCAGGCATTGCCCAGCGTTTGCTGGCTACCGCTTGCAATTCTATGGTTGGGTCTGACTGACCAGGCAATCATCTTTGTAGTGATCATGGGAGCACTCTTCTCGATCACACTTGGGGTTGATGCAGGAGTAAAGAATACGCCTCCGATCTATCTCAAGGCAGCACGCAACCTGGGCGCTCATGGCATGGCACTTTCTGCGCGAGTGGTTCTACCCGCGGCTATGCCGGCAATTTTGAATGGACTCAAGCAGGGCTGGACATTCGCCTGGCGCTCATTGATGGCAGGCGAGTTGTTGTTTTTCACGTTGAGTCTTGGTAACCTCCTGCAAACAGGACGTGATCTCAACGACGCTTCGCAGGTAATGGCTGTGATGGTGGTGATTATTGTGATTGGTGTGGCTATTGATAGCTTGCTTTTCGCCCCAATCGAACGGCGCGTACGCGAACGTTGGGGATTACAGGTATAATGAACTGGGTTCAACTTTTTTGGAGGTGACACGCGCACGTACTCTGCCAGTGATGGCGACGCCCGTTATTATAGGTTCCGTACTAGCCTGGCAGAAGGGCGCGACCTTTCATTGGGGATTGTTTATCCTGGCGCTTGTGGGCGCTATAATCCTTCTGCTGATTGCGGTAGCTGTCGTATTGGCCGTGAGGGGCTAGGTCGTAGATACGTGATGGAACGAGGAAACATCACCTGTTCATCGTAGGCCAGTTTGTGCATATTGACTGACCCGACGACATCTCGATGACCGGTGAAACCGCACTGTTGGCAGTGCCACCGTCTGCCCTTGGGCTTGTGCTTATGCTCACATGCAGGACACCGGCTACTGGTTCCTCGTTCGGAGCCGGTGAAGCTCATGATGTGGGCTTGCTCGCATTTATGCGTGAGGTAATCGATATCGCGTCCGTACTCCCAGAGCGCCATGCGTTGGTTGTGGTGCCTGCCGCTGTCCTTCTGACGGACCCCGTCGGGATTGCCAATGAACAGCGAGCCAACGTGCTGGTCTACGCAGAAGTCCACCACTTTGCGCGTAGCTTTGTGGCGCATGTCTCGGACACGTCGCTCAGTGCGGGCGCAGATGGTGTTCTTGGCATGTTGGAACTTGCGCCACCGTCGCGAATGCTTCTTGCAACGTGCCTGCTTCTTGGTGAGCTTGCCCAGACGTTGGGAGCGTTGTCGTTTGAGGGAGCGAATACCCCGCCCTGAGACTACCAGAGCCTCACTCGTGTTGGTGGAAACGGCGGCAAGATGAATTTCGCCGAGGTCTACCGCCGCGTGCACCTCGCCAGGAGCATTTTCGGCTGGTGGAACTTCGACGCATACATGCAGTTCGAACCCGTTCTTCCACACGAGCGTACAGGCTCCACTGTTCTCTGGAAGGTCCAGATGCAGCACGATAGAGCTCTGCCCACGTCCTATGGGCAGGATTACACGACCCTGGTGCTTGTGAACCGCCTGGGCAGGCCACTGCACCGGATAGAAGCGTTTGGACTTGTAAGGATACTTCATGCTCATCTGGGGATGAGTGAGACGTAATTGCCGTGTCGTATCAATCGTGGCGAGGAAGGCATGGACCACCATCTGGATGGATTGGCTGTGGAGAGCGAACTGTCCGCCTTTGGTGGCTTTCTGAAGCGTATCACGGCCAGGCCAGCTGGCATGGGAGAGGCGTGCTTCTTTGTGCAACTCACAACACCGATTCCACACCTTGGCAGCTTCCATCTGCGCTGCTTTAAGGCGTTGAAATAAATTGTGGGTGGACTGTACTCTGTACACACGCACTGTATGCATGGTAAGATTTTAGCATGGAAACACCTGGGCTTCAAGTGGGTAAGACCCGTTGGACGCAGTACAGTCCTGCCTATCATCTGGTTTGGGTACCCAAGTATCGGCGCAAAATCCTAAGGGGTGAGGTAGAAACGGAAACCAGAAGACTCCTTGCTGAGTGTTGTGAGCGACAGGGGTTGACGCTGCTGGCCTTAGAGACGGACCAGGATCATGTGTATGGGAGTGCGCCACTGTGCTTTAGTCCGGCGATGATTGCCAATTTGCTGAAGGGGTACTCTTCACGCAAGGAGCGTGAAGAGTACCCCCCAAGCTCAAACGGATGCGCGGAAAGGACTAGCTGATGACGAGTAGTTACTACGTGGGCACCGCTGGCAACGTTTCGGCCGAAACCATTCGCAAGTACATCGTGGAATGCCAGGGGAAGTTAAGAAGTGAGCGGGTCGTTTTCATCCCCATCCCTTTCAGGGGATGGGACTTCCCGCTCCTTTCGTTAAACAGTGTCATACTGGAACAAGGAGGGTTGTAATATGAATACAATGGATGGAAAGGTTGCTATCGTAACGGGTGCAGCTAGTGGTATCGGATTGGCAATCGCGCGAGACCTGGCAATGCGTGGCGTCCGTGTTACACTGTCCGATATTGACGAGAAAAGTGGGAGCGAGATAGCGACTGAATTGCCAGGAGCGCGTTTCCAATTGGCGGACATGTCCAGCGAGAAAGATTGCCAGCGCCTGGTAGCTGATACCATTGCGGTCGAGGGGCAAGTAGACATTTTAGTGAATAACGCGGGAATTCAATACGTTGCGCCAATCACGGAATTTCCGGAGTCAAAGTGGCGTCAGATTATCGATATCATGCTTACCGCGCCCTTTCTTTTGACCAAGGCGGTACTACCGGGCATGTATGAACATAAATGGGGACGTATAATCAATATAGCCTCTGTACATGCACTGCGAGCTTCAGCATTCAAATCAGCTTACGTGGCAGCCAAGCATGGATTGTTAGGGCTAACTCGCGTGACAGCATTAGAGGGAGCGGAGTATGGCGTCACCTGTAATGCCATTTGTCCCTCCTATGTGCGGACAGCACTTGTCGAGAAGCAGATTGCCTCTCAAGCCCAGGCTCACGGTATTCCAGAATCTGAAGTTGTGGAGAAAATTATGCTGTCCGAAGCACCCATCCGTCGTTTACTAGAACCAGAAGAAGTGGCAAAGCTTGCTGCCTATCTCTGCTCAGACGACGCCAGTGCCATCACAGGTAGCGCGCTTACGATCGACTGCGGCTGGACGGCACATTGACGAGGGCCATATTCAAGACAGTGGCGAACCTCGCAAAGATAGGTTTTTATGAATGCCCGTGTGCTGCGTCTTCAGACGCAGCACACGGGCATTCATAAAAACCTCCCCTTGCCCCATCCTCAATAGGTCCCTAATGTTCCACCGAACAGTTACCGGCCAGAACGCCAGGCCCGAATTTGTTCGCCGTGTTCTTCGAAGTGATGCCAGGTCGAGCCACGTACCCAGGCGCGCACGTAGCCATTCCACTGCTCCGGCTTTAACGAGGACAGGAGACCGAAAACGAGATAGTGGGCGGTCTCGAAGAGTTCTATAGCCTGTTGCAACGAAAGCGCCTGCAGTTCCGCCTCCCACCTGTCATTATAGGGAAGAGGATCTCTGTAATCCTCCGTAGACTGCTCTCCGCGCAGATGTTTTTGCAGCTCACCAAAGCAGATCTCTTCCCAGCGCCCTAAATGAGCCATTACGTCTTTGACCGACCA
>WNFF01002838.1_pt1 | contig 18111 bp, 15 predicted proteins | sample 5400441 | NCBI WGS metagenome assembly WNFF01 (sample SAMN13153345, study PRJNA577476) | soil metagenome | isolation source: 120 cm saprolite under Douglas fir tree site 2 hole 3 replicate 1 | place: USA:California | collected 2015-04-18 | reverse complement strand
CCCGGCGATATCGTCTACTCGTCGACCCAGCTGCTCAAGGTCACGGCGCCTTCGCTGAAGCTCGAGAAGTTGCAGATGGTCATGGAGCGGAGCGGCGTCGGCTTCGACCATCTGCGCCGCACGCTCGACCAGCTCGCCATGCACAGCATCCACGTGGTGGGCGACACGATCGTGGACAGCTACACCCATTGTGCGATGATCGGCGGGCAGACGAAGACCCCGACGATGTCGGTGCTGTTCGAGCGCAAGGTCGACTTCATCGGCGGGGCGGCGATCGTCGCCAAGCATTGCCGGGCGGCCAGCGCCGAAGTGACGTTCACCACTGTGCTCGGCGACGACGAGTACCGGAATTTCGTGGTCGACGACTTGACGAGGTCCGGCGTCAAGGTGAATGCCACGATCGATCGGTTCCGCCCGACCGTCAACAAGAATGCCATCGTCGCCGGCGGATATCGGCTGCTGAAGATCGACACGCTCGACAACAGCTCCATCCCCGACACGATCCTCGAGACGATGACCCAGTCGGTACGCGACATCCCCGCCGAAGCGGTCATCTATTCCGATTTTCGGCACGGCATTTTCAACCGGCGAACAATCCCGGCTTTCGTCCGCTCCATCCCGGCGGGCGCGTATCGGGTGGCGGACAGCCAGGTTGCCAGCCGCTGGGGCAACATCACGGATTTCAAGGGCTTTGATCTCATCACTCCGAACGAGCGCGAGGCGCGCTTCGCGCTGGGGGATCAGGATACCGGTATCCGGCCGCTGTCATCGGATCTCTACGATGCGGCGCAATGTAAATTGCTGATCCTCAAGCTCGGCGAGCGGGGCGTGCTGACCTGCACCAGCCCGGATCACGAGTCGCTCGACAGCTTCTTCGTCATGGACAGCTTCGTCGAGGACCTTGTCGATCCGGTCGGTGCCGGCGATGCGCTGCTCGCCTACGCCACGCTGGCGATGTTGGCGAGCCGCAACGAGACCCAGGCGACGATACTGGGAACGATCGCCGCGGCCTGCGGGTGCGAAGTGGACGGCAACGTTCCGATCACGCCCGATCAGGTGCACGCCCGGCTGGACAAGGTCGAGCGGCAAATGAATTACGAGTGATGAAGGTCGTCGTCGTCGGGCTGGGCGTCCAAGGCCAAAAGCGACGGCGGTTTGCCGGCTCCGATTACGTGGCGAGCGTCGATCCCTTCAAGCCGGAAGCCGATTATCGCTTGATCGATGACGTGCCGCTCGGCGCCTATGATGCGGCGCTGTGCTGCATTCCCGATGCTCCCAAACGCGAGATGCTGTCGTACGCTCGCCAACCGCAAGGGTGTCGTCTGCTATACCGCGTACAATCACCGTTTCGAACCACATTTCGTGCGAATGCGCGATTTGATTGCGTCGCAGGAACTCGGCCAGCTTTACTCCTGCCGAATGTTCTACGGCAACGGAACGGCGCGGCTCGTGCGGGAATCTGAATGGCGCGACACGGAAGCCGGCGTGCTGATGGACCTCGGGTCGCATCTCCTGGACACGGCCCGCTTCTGGTTCGGCTCGCTCGATGATTCGTTTCGCCTCCACGCCGCGCATCGGTTCGAGAACCGGGCACCCGACCACGTCGTGATGGGCAGCGAGCGCCTTTCGCCGCGCATCGAGCTCGAAATGACGCTCTTGTCCTGGCGCAATCATTTCGCAAGCGACATCCTGGCGGAGCACGGCACGGTGCATATCGTCTCGCTGTGCAAATGGGGCCCCTCGACGTTCATCCGCCGCAAACGCGTGCTGCCGAGCGGCCGCCCGCCGGAGGAAGCGATCACGCTCGTGCAGGAGGACCCGACGTGGGAACTCGAATACGCGTATTTCAAAAAGTTGTGCACGAGCGGCGCGAAAACCGACCTGTCGAATGACATTTGGCTCGGCCGCACGCTCGGCCGGCTGAGCCGGGAGGCGGGGACGCCAGGCGAGGCATGAAGCGCACGCGATCGTCCGCAGAGTCCCGACCCGAGAAGCCCGTGCTGCGGCCCGGGGATGCGGCGGCGGCTCTCATTCAGCTCACCGACGGGCGCTACCTGCTGCAGCTGCGCGACGCGAGGCCTGACATCTTCTATCCCGACCATTGGGGGTGTTTCGGCGGGGCAATCGACCCCGGCGAGACGCCGGAAGCTGCGCTGGTCCGCGAGCTTCACGAGGAACTCGGCCTCGTCGAAAGCCCGATGATCCGGTTCACGCGCTTCACCTACGACTTCGGTTTTGCCGGTCTGGGCACGATCGACCGCACCTATTTTCATCTATCGCTGCCGGATATCGCGGGGCTGCGGCTCGGGGAGGGCGCAGACATTGCGGCCTTTGCGGCGGAGCAGGCTTTGCAGGACTTGCGTATGGTGCCCTACGATGCGTTCGCGCTCTGGATGCATCATAACCGCGGGCGGATAGGGTGTGTTACCACGGGAGAGGCCCATTGAGCGCACCACGGGTCGGTTTCGCCGGAATGACGCATCTCGGCCTGGTCTCGGCGACGGCAGTCGCGGCGAAGGGGTTTGTGACGCGATGCTATGATTCGGATGCCGCCCTCGTCGACCGCTTGTCCAAGGGCGAGTTGCCGGTTCACGAGCCCGATCTCGGCGCACTGCGTCAGGCAAATGGCGATCGGCAGCAATTCTCCGCCGACGCTGGCACGCTGCGCGACTGCGACGTGGTCTATATCTCGCCGGACGTGCCGACCGACGCCGCCGGGAAAAGCGAGCTTGCTGGTATCCTTCGGCTGATTACTGATGTCGCTTCCGTGCTCAATCGTGGTGCCGTGATGGTGATGCTGGCCCAGGTGCCACCCGGGTTTACGCGCGCGCTCACGGCCGTGCCGCATGAGCGGCTCTACTATCAGGTCGAAACGCTGGTATTCGGCCGAGCCGTCGAGCGCGCGATGAAGCCGGAGCGCCACATCGTCGGCTGTGCCGATCCGCAAAGGCCGCTAGAGCCGCGCTTCGCCGCGGTGCTCTCCGCTTTCGGCTGTCCGATTTTGACCATGCGCTACGAGAGCGCGGAGCTTGCGAAGATCGCCATCAACTTCTGTCTCGTGGCTTCGATCGGCGTGGCCAATACGCTCTCCGAAATCTGCGAGCGGATCGGCGCCGACTGGTCGGAAATCGTGCCGGCGCTGAAGCTCGACCGCCGCATCGGCCTGCACGCCTATCTCGCGCCGGGACTTGGCATCGCGGGCGGCAACCTCGAGCGCGATCTCATGACCATCATCGGGCTTTCCGAGAGATACGGCACCGACGCCGAAATCGTGCACGCATGTCTCGGCAACAGCCGCCACCGCGGCCAATGGGCGGCGCGCACGCTTCGGGACGTGCTGCTCGCCCGATCGCCGCGGGCGAAAGTCGCGGTCTGGGGCCTCGCCTACAAGGAGAATACCCATTCGATCAAGAACTCGCCCGCGCTCGCGACGCTCGCAGAATTGCCGGGTACATCCTTCGTGCTCCACGATCCGGTCGTTCCGGCAAGCGCGTTGCCCGACGCGCAGCCCGTCTCGGCGGGGGATCCGGTCGCGATGCTGGGGGGCGCCGATGGGTTGATGATCCTGACGGCATGGCCGCAATATCGCGCGATTGCGCCCGCAGATATCGCGCGCGCGATGCTCGGCCGCATCGTGATCGATCCCTATCGCGTGCTCGATAAGGATCGAGCGATGCAGGCCGGGCTCGAATACTACACGTTGGGACTGCAATCTGGACCCGTCGGGGAGCGACCGTGATGCTGCAGCACGCGCATGCCGAACGTGCACCGCAGCGGGTCATCGTCATCGGCGCCAAGGGCTTCGTCGGCGGCGCCGTTTGTTGCAGGCTCACGACTGCCGGAATCGACCAGCTCGGGCTCGGCCGGCGCGAGATCGATCTCAAGGCGGCCGATGCGGCGGAAAAGCTCGCGGCGCACTTGCGGCCGGGAGATGCGGTTGTCGTCGCGGCCGCCCGGGCTCCATGCAAGAGCACGGCAATGCTCGCCGAGAACATGACGATGCTCAAGGCGATCGTCGACGCGCTCGGCCGGATTCCCGTTTCACACGCCGTTCACGTGAGCTCGGATGCCGTCTATGCCGATGAGCCGGTGCCGCTGACCGAGCGCTCGGCCACCGCCCCGGGGACCCTGCACGGTGCGATGCATGTTGCCCGCGACGTTGCACTGGCGAGCGAGCTGAAGGTGCCGCTGGCGATCGTGCGCCCCAGTGCGATCTACGGCCTCGCCGATCCGCACGACAGCTATGGACCCAACCGCTTCCGCCGCCTGGCCGCGCAAGGCACGGACATCGTGCTGTTCGGCGAAGGCGAAGAGCGCCGCGACCATGTGCTGATCGACGACGTGGCCGAGCTGATCTTCCGCATCCTGCTGCGTGGCTCGACCGGCAAGCTGAATATCGCTACCGGGGCGGTCCACTCGTTTCGGTCGATCGCCGAGATGGTGGTCGCCGCTGCAGCGAGCAAAGTCGCCATCACCAGCACTCCCCGCAGCGGCCCGATGCCCCACAACGGCTACCGTCCCTTCGATCCGGCGGCCTGCCGCGCCGCATTTCCCGACTTTTCCTATGTGGGCCTGCCGGAAGGCATTCGGCGGGTGCAGCGAGAGATGGAGCAGGCGGGTGGCTGAAGTCGACCTGCTGGCCGCATTGCCACGCACGAAGCGCAACGTCGAGAAACGGGTCCATGGCAAGGACCCTCGCGTGATCGAGGTCTCGCGCCGCTACGGCGAGATGTATTTCGACGGGCCGCGCGAATACGGCTATGGCGGCTATCATTACGACGGGCGTTGGGTTCCGGTTGCGCGGGATATCGTGGCGCATTTCAGGCTTGGGGCCGGCATGCGCGTGCTCGACATCGGCTGCGCAAAAGGGTTCCTGGTCAAGGACCTGATGCAGGTTTGCCCTGGTCTTGAAGCGTTCGGCCTCGACGTCTCCGAATACGCCTTGAGCCGCTGCCCGCCGGAAGCGGCGGGGCGGCTGTGCCGCGGCAATTGCGTGAATCTGCCGTTCCACGGCGGGAGCTTCGACGCGGTGATGTCGATCAACACCGTCCACAATCTGGACCGGGCGAAGGTCATCCGGGCGCTGCAGGAGATCATGCGGGTGGCGCGCGGGGGAAAGGCATTCGTGCAGGTGGATAGTTACCACACGCCCGAGCAACGCGCCCTGTTCCTGGACTGGGTGCTGACCGCCCAGTTCCACGATTACCCGCAGGGGTGGCTTCAGGTCTTCGCGGAAGCAGGCTATACGGGCGATTGGGCTTGGACTTTGGTCTGAGAATGTGCAGAAGAGGCGGGGCCGATCGACCTGGGACACGACGGGGGCCTCGCCAGGCGCGCGAGGCAGTCAGCGAACAAGGAACAGAAGGTCTCATTCGAGAGCGCACATGAAGCCACATGACGGTCATTCCTCGCTGAACGCGCCGCCACTGCGCCTGGAGCTGCATCGGCAGCTGCTGCGCGTACGGCACGGCGAGCACCTGCTGGCTCGGCTGTACAAGGACCAGGAAATGCGGACTCCGACGCATTTCGGGTTGGGGCAGGAAGCGGTCGCAGTCGGCGTCTGCTCGGCCCTCAATTCCGACGATGTCGTCTATAGCCATCACCGCTGCCACAATCATTATCTCGCGAAGGGCGGCGACTTCGAAGCGCTCGTGGCCGAGCTCTATGGCCGCGAGTCCGGATGCTCGGCGGGCCGCGGTGGCTCGGTGCATCTCACTGCTCGCGACGTAGGCTTCATCGTATCGAGTGCGATCCTGGGCGAGACGGTGGCGGTCGCGACCGGATCGGCGCTGGCCTTCAAGATGGATGGGCAGCGGCGCGTCGCGGTCAGCTTTTTCGGCGAAGCGGCATACGAGGAGGGCGTCTTCTACGAAAGCATCAATTACGCCGCGGTCCACGCGCTGCCGATCCTCTACGTATGCGAGAACAACCTCTATTCGACCGAGAGCCCGCTCGCCGTTCGCCAGCCGGCGGGAACCGATCTGTGCGAGCGGGTCCGCGCGTTCAAGATCGCCAGCGAGCGCGTCGACGGCAACGATGTGCTGGCCGTCCACGAGGCGACGGCGCGCCGGCTCGCCGAGTTGCGGGCGGGGCGGGGGCCGGTGTTCCTTGAGTGCATGACCTATCGATGGCTTGAGCATGTGGGGCCGAATTTCGATCACGAGCTCGGGCGCACGTATCGGACGGAGAGAGAGCTGCGCGAGTGGATGGAGCGCTGCCCGGTCAAGCGCAGCGCGGCCGCGCTTATGGCCGGCGGCATCGCCAGCGAGGCGGAACTCGAGCGGCTCGATGCCGAGATCCTCGCCGAAACCGAAGCCGCGGCGAAGCGCGCACGCCAGGCGCCGTTTCCCCCGGCCGAGCAGCTGTTCGAAAACGTGTGGTGATCGACGTGCAAGTGATGACCAAGCTACGGACGCTCAAGTATCGCGAAGCGCTGTCCGAAGGCCTGGTCCAGGCCATGGAGCGCGATCCTTCGATCTTCGTGACGGGAATCGCCGTCGACTATCCGTCGGGCATTTTCGGATCGACGGTAGAGGCGCTTCGACGGTTTGGGCCGTCGCGGGTGTTCGATGCGCCGGCGATGGAGAACGCGCTCACCGGAATTGCCATCGGCGCGGCGGCGATGGGCAAGCGGCCGGTCATCGTCCACCCACGCAACGATTTCATGTTTTTGGCGTTCGACCAGCTCATCAATCTCGCCGCGAAATGGAAGTACATGTACGGCGGCCGCGCCGGCTCCGTGCCGGTCGTGGTGCGCGCGGTCATCGGCCGCGGCTGGGGGCAGGGAGCCACGCATTCGCAGAGCCTGCAGTCGGTCCTCGGGCATTTTCCCGGGCTTGCCGTGGTGATGCCGGCGACGCCGACGGATGCCAAAGGGCTGACGACCGCGGCGCTTGCCGCTGAGCATCCGACGGTCATTCTCGAATACCGCTCGCTCTATGAGGTGAGCGGCGCGGTCGCCGAGAACTATTATCGCGACGAGATCGGTCGGGCGCGGATCGCGCGGGAGGGGACGGACCTGACGATCGTCGCCACTTCGTTCATGGTTCAGGAGGCGATGGTCGCCGCCGATGCTCTCGCGCGCGAAGGCGTAGAGGTGGAAGTCGTCGACCCGCGCTCGATCCGCCCGCTCGACGAGGACGCGATTCTTCGCTCGATACGCAAGACCGGACGGCTGATGGTCGCCGATACCAGCTGGGAGCTCTGCGGGTTCGCGAGCGAAATTGCCGCGCTCGCCGCCGAGAAGGCGTTTGCCGACCTGCGCGCACCGGTGCGGCGCGTTGCGCTTCCCAATTGTCCGGCGCCCGCCTCCGCGAAGCTGGAGGAGGCATTCTATCCGAAGGCCTCGACCCTGGCGGAGCTCGCATTGACGATGATCGGACGTGACGTGCCGTCCCGGCTTGCCGGCATCGACGCTGTCGATTCGTTCAAGGGACCTTATTGAAGGCCCCCGGCTTGAAGCTCGTCAGCGAAATGATCAGCCGGATCCTTGTATGAGGCCTGACACCCGCGTTTTCCGTCGTCGAACTAGCCCGGACCTGACCGGACGTGCGGCGATCATCACGGGAGCCAGTCGGGGTCTTGGAGCCGCGATCGCCGAGCGGTTTCTCGCCGCCAATGCCTCGGTGATGTTGTGCGCGCAAGACGCCGCCGAGCTCGACGCGCGGCGGGCGCAGCTCGCGGCCGCGCATTCGGCGGGTCGGGTAGCGGTGCAAAGGGCGGACATCGCCAGCGAAACCGACGTGGATGCGCTATTCGATGCCGCGACCCGCGCCTTCGGGCGCATCCACGTTCTCGTGAACAACGCTGCGGTCACCGGGCCGATCGGACCCTTCGACGCCGTCGAGTGGACCGAGTGGCTCGCCGCGATCTCGGTCAATCTCGCGGGAACGGCATACTGCGCCCGCAAGGCGCTGTTGCTGTTCAAGCCGCACGGCTACGGCAAGATCATCAACATATCCGGAGGCGGTGCCGCAGACCCCTTGCCTCGGATGACGTCCTATGCGGTGTGCAAGGCTGCGATCATACGCTTCACCGAAACGCTTGCGCTCGAAGTAAGAGATTATGGGATCGACGTGAATGCTATAGCGCCGGGTCCGCTTGCCACGCGGATGTTCGACCAGCTGATTGCGGCAGGACCCGAGCGAATCGGCGCGGAGCTTCACGCATCGATCAAGAAGCAAAAGTCGGAGGGTGCGACGCCGCTTGAGCTTGGCGCCGGCCTATGCGCATACCTCGCATCCGCAGAGAGCGACGGGCTGACCGGGCGCATGCTCGCAGCTCGCTGGGATCCATGGCCGTTTACCGAGGCGGTCAAGGCAGAGATCGCGGAAAGCGACATTTACACACTGCGCCGCATCACCCCGCAGGATCGCGGCAAGGACTGGAGCGAGCCGTGAGGGCGAGCTCTCTCAAAACAGAAAGGGCGGCCTCCGCTCTAGTGCAGGCATGCGCGACACTACAGCAGATGCGCATACTCGCGCAGAAAGGCCGCGCCGATCCGTGAGCGCGTGCCGTATGCATGGTGGCGTGGCGTCAACAGGCGCCGGAATGTCTCTTGCCTCGCCTCGTCCTCCGCGGTTCGCTGCGCCTTTCCGTCGAGCACGTCGAGCATTTCGGTTGCCAGATCGCGGATCTGTTGCGGCGTGTTCTCCAGCAAGATCACGCCCGCGTCCTTGAATTGCCAGCTTTCGTGATATCGTGAGATGTCGGACGCGAAGATCTCCGCAAAATGCGGCATCGTGCCGTCCTTGAGACGCAGGAGCTTGGGGATCGAGATATCGCCCGGCAAGAACCCGAAAGCACAATCGTGGGGAGTCATGTTGGCGGCCGCGCAGGGTACCCCTGAAATCGTGGACACCATCTTGAGTCCCGACGTGTTGCCGAGGAAGAAACGCGCCTGGTTGCAGAGGAAGAGATCCATCCAGTCGCTCTTGAACGGCGTATCGGGATAGTTGATGACGCCCTGCCGCTCGGGAATCGGCGGGGTTCCTTTTTCGCCCATGCGGATGCACCAGCCGCCGCGCGCAATGATGGCGTCCACCGCCGCGCTGTAATTCGAGATGTGGCAATTGCGATAATCGTAGCGATTTTCGACGGTGGGCGCGAAGATCCCGTCGCGTGTATGAACGGGCACGAACCAGGCGCCGTCCGGCACCCCCATCTCACTCAGCACGCCATAGCCTTTCGCGAGGACCTCGTTCGGCAGCCGGAAAACCGGCGGGCGTTCTCCCCATTGACTCACGATCGTTTGGTATTGTGAAGGCCGATCGACCGGACCAAGGACCTCTGCGAAGTCTATGCGAAGGAACGGGAAATATTCGAAAGGGCGGATCAGGTCATAGGCGATTCGGTTGGTCGTTATTTTGACGTGTTGGCCCCATACATCGAGCAGCGCCGCGTTCAAGCCGTAACCGCGCTTGTTGAAAAAGACTGGCGTGATGTTCGGATAGCCTCCGAGCGCGCGTTTCTTGAGGAAATAATCCGGCTCGGCCGCGAGCTGCCCGATCGCCCGCATCCCCGGTCTGCCGACGCGATAGGGCGTGAGCCACATCACGAGGGCGGGAACGGCCCAAACGGCCATCTGCACGAATCGCCAGATTTGCGAGGCGACCCGAGAGGGGATGGATTTCTTGCGGATCAATTTCTTTTGGATCATATGCGCTGTCGGGCCGCTCGGCTGCTTTGCCGGCTCATTAGCGTATCGCAGTCGTCGGGGCAATTGCGATCGCTGCGAGCGCACGTGCGGTTCGAAAGCGCGCCATCGTGCCGAAAGCCTGCCTGTACTTTGATTGAGGTGGCTTCGTGCCGGCTCTCGCGGCCTTTGAAGCGCCGCTATATCAATGCTGGAGATCGGGTGCGCACACGGGTTGACGTCGAGGTGCCGAGGTGTTCAATTCTGCGGTGATGCAACAGCAGCGCAAGGTTCAGGCCGGAAGCCCGGCCTTTGAAGCCGGATCTTCGGCAATATCCGTGACGCGGCTCGGGAATCCGTCGTTGCTCGAGGAAATGCAGTCGGTCGTTGGCTTCTATTTTGGGCGTTCGCCGGACCATTACGTCCAGATGGAAACCCCGAAATATATGGCGCTGGTTGCCGATGCTCAAGACGAACTGAACAAGCGGATCCTCGTGCGGCGGCTCGCCGGCGACCGGCGCGACGCCCTGAGTGGCATCCTTGGCTCCCAACGGATCATGGTTCAGAGCCATCTCTATCTGCGTGCCACGCGCCCCATGCGCGGCGGTCAAGAGAGCGTGGGCTGGCACCGCGAGAGCTTTTATGGATCGAGCGTCGAGACTGCGGTGAATTTCTGGCTCCCGATCCTCAACGTGACGATCGAAAACACGCTGCTATACGTGCCGGACAGCCACCTGATTCCGGATGAGGCGATCGTAACCGAAAACGAAGAAGATCCGACCGTACAACGCGGCTCCGCCGCCCATCGAATCGGCCTGCTGTACTCGCCGAAGCGGATCGTCAGTGGCGTCGATTTTTCGACGCATCGTCCGTTCATCGTGCTGCCTGGTGAAGCGGCCATTTTTTCCGGGCAGTTGATCCACGGGGCGGCCGTTAACAAATCGGACAAAATTCGTTTCAGCGCTGATTTCCGTCTGATTGCGGCGGAAAACCTGAAGGCCAACAAGTGGCACTTTGCAAGCGGCAAGGAATATTTTGAAGCGCTATGAGAAGTCGCGCGGCCTCGCTTCCGAGCAATTCGATTTTATGGCGAGATCCAATCTCCTTGATCTGATCGAAAGCCCTCACAACAGTTCGGGTACCTGGACAGGAAGGCACGGGCGATCCTCACGGGGTAGAACTGGTGAGCTGCCGCCAACTCGGCGAAACGCGCCTGCGATTCACGTTCCTGCTCCGTATCCGCGTACCGACCGTCTAACCGGTCCATCATCTCGATCACCAGGTCGCGAAGCTCCTCCGGGCTGTTATCGATGACGCGGATCCCGATAGCCGCAAAGGCGCTGATGGACTCGGCAGAACGGTACTCCGAGCGCAGTCGCTCCCGCATCGTGAGGTAGCTTTCCTCCTTGTCGCGCAAGTACGGCTTGGGTAGCAGGATGTCATTCTTTCCAAAGACGAGCAGGGCCATCGGCCCATGGTTGGCGATCGCAACGGGCTTGCCAAAGGTCATGGGGATGACCTGCGGCCCCGACCCGGTGCCGATGAAGAAACGCCCCTCGGCCCAGAGGAAGACATCCATCCAGTCTTCGCGCTTGCCGCTATGTGCGTAATCGATCGTGTGGGGCCAGGACGGCAGCGCACGCATACTGCGGTCGCCCATGCGCAGCACCCAGCCGCCGCGCTTGGCGATCTCCTCGATGGCTAGGCGATAGGTTGTGATGTCGGCATTGCGTAGGTCGCGCATCCGCTCCTTCCCCTCGCGCACGTGCAGCCCGACGAACCACGCGCCTTCGGGCACGCCGAGCTCGCGCAGCAGCCGATAGCCCCGTTCGCGGTGCTCCGTGCTCAGCTCCAGGAGGGGGCCTCGTTCTTCCGCCTCCCATTGCAATTGCACGCCGCGAGCGAACGCGCCAAAACTGCGCGTCCCTGCCCCGGTCCGCACCACGCTGATGTGTTCCTGCAGATACTCGGACAGCGGGGCCAGGAGCGAGATCGTCGTTGGGTTCGTCAGCAAAGAAAAATACTTGCCCCAGTATCGGACGTAGGCCGGATTGGAGTAATTTTCCGGAGCGCCGAGAATGACATTCGTTTGTTTGGGGATGAGCCCCAGCATCTCGCCTTTAACGTATGTGTCGAGCATGCCAAGATGGCCGATCGCCAAAAAACCACCTGTTGAAAAAAACCGAAGCCCCAAGCGGTCGTACTGCAGTTCACGCGCGATCCGATGCCGCCGCTCCTCCATGCGCTCGAACAAGCGATGAGCCTCATCATAGCGTGTCTGCAGCCAATAGATCGAAGCGAGCCGAAGAAGATTGTCGTCACCCAGAGCGAGTTCGGGCTCGCGGGCCAGCACGTCGTCGGCGATGGCGATCGCCTTCTGCACCTGGCCCTCGACGGCGTAGCGATAGGCCAGCCGGCATCGCGGCGCGGTCCACATCGGGAAGGCGAGATCAATGCCCGTCGCAAGCGACCTCTTTACCGCCAACGCGGGCCGAGAGCGCGTGAAAGCCCAAGATATCGCCTCGTATAGGCGGAGTGCGGGCGGGTAACGCTTGAGCCGCGGCTTCACGAATCTTCGCAACTGCCGAAAAACCATATTTCCGCAACCCTCCTAATTTGATCAAGCTTGACGGGTCTGCGCTGCACTTGCGTGAAACGGGTCAGGATATCTTGACATGAAAGCACGCGCGATCTTGGCTGGATACGCTTCGTGAATTGCCGCCAGCTCCGCAAAGCGCGCCTGCATTGCGCGCTCCTGCTCGGTATTTGCGTGCCGGCCTTCCAACCGGTCCATCATCTCTACCACGAGCTCGCGAAGCTCCTCGGGGGTGTTATCCACGACACGGATCCGCATGGCCGCAAAGCTGCCGATGGACTCTATGAACCCGTAATCGGAGCTCATTCGCTCCGTGAGCGTTAGATAGCGCGCCTCTTCCTCGTGCCAATAGTGCTTCGGCAACAGGATATCATCCTTCCCGCAAACGATCGTGGCAATCGGCCCAAAATTCGCGATCGCAACGGACTTGCCGAAGGTCGGTGGGATCATTTGCGGTCCCGACCCGGTGCCGATGAAGAAACGCCCCTCGGCCCACAGGAACACGTCCATCCAGTCCTCGCGTTTCGCGCTGTGCGCATAGTCGATCATATGGGGCCAGGGCGGCAGCGGACGCATATTGCGGTCGCCCATGCGCAGCACCCAGCCGCCGCGCTTGGCGATCTCCTCGATGGCGAGCCGGTAGGTGGCGATATCGGAATTGCGCACATCGCGCATGCGATCGGTGCCTTCGCGCACGTGCAATCCGACGAACCACGCCCCTTCGGGCACGCCAAGCTCGCGCAGCAGGCGGTAGCCGCGTTCGCGGTGCTCGGCGCTCAGCTCGAGGAGGGGGCCGCGACCGTCCGCCTCCCATCGCGACTGCACCTCGGCGCCGAAGGCCACAAAGCTGCGGGTGCTTTCGCCGATCCGAACCATGATCACATCCTCTTCCAGGAGATAAGACAACGGGGCAAGAAGCGAGGTTGTTCGCGGGTCCGTGACCCACGAGAAATACTTCTCCCAGCACCGAAGGTAGGCCGGATTAGAGAACTCCTTCGCAGCTCCGAGAAGGACGTTCGTGCGTCGAGGGACAATCCCAAGAATCTCGGCCTTGATGTATTTGTCGAGCATGCCCAGGTGACCCATTTGTGCAAAATGAATGCTGGGGAAAAAGCGAAGGTCTAGGCGATCGTACTGCAATTCCCGCGCGATCTCCCAGCGGCGCTGCTCCATGCGCTCGAATAAGCGATGCGCATCATGGTAGCGACCTCGCAGCCAATATATCGATCCAATCCACCGAAAGTCGTCGAAATCGGGCTTGCGGGCCAGTATGTCGTCGGCGATCGCCATAGCCTTGTCCAGCTCGCCTTCTTCAGCGTAGCGGCGGGCAAGCTTGTATCGTGGGCCTATCCACACGGGGAAAACGATGTTCGCCATTTTCGGGAAAAATCGCTTTACTTCCACGGCAATATGAGAGCGCGTAAACGTCCGCGATATCGCCTCGTAGAGACGAAATGCGATCGGGTAACGTTTGAGCCTGGCCTTTAGGGATTTTCTCAATCGCCGAAAAATCATCTTTGCGCGATCTCCCTTATCGCGAAGGACTCCAGACAAGTCCCATCGAGCTTGATGGGTCCATGCGGCGCTTGTCTAAAATGAATCAGATAGCCGTACGCATCGCTTCATCGTGTTGCTAGTCATTCCTTGAAATTCCCTGGGCTCGGCGGTTGACTCCGCTGTCACCGCCTTGCTCAATTCTCTTGCCTGAGGTTTGCGCAGGAACTGCATGGCAATAGAAACTGCTCTTCTTCATGACCTTTATGTTCGGCATGCCGCTGAATCGGTTACAGATTTGATTCGCTCGCACGGTTCTCACGGAAAATCCAGCGCCTTCCAGAAGTCCGACGAGTTCGTCCCGGCTCCGAAAGCCATTAGAATTGTCCCCCTCCCTGCGCCGCTTCGCTCTCGCGCCAAAGTCTGCGACCTTCGCTACCAAATCACCATGGTCGGCTATGACCCTGCGAACCTCCCCCAAAATGTGAGCCAACGCCTTATCGTCGAGATGTTCCAAACAATCCGACAAATAGATCGTTGAGACGGTACTGGAAGGAACGGGAAACAAAGTGGTTTCGTCGAGACCAAAAGGGAATTCGTTGCCGGGTCCGGCAACGGGGCCCAGGTTCATCCAGCCATCGTGGCCCAGAGTCGGCGCGCCGCCTATGTTGAGACGGACTCGACAATGGGCTTTTCGCACCTCCATGGCTTCTTCGTCTCGGTCTTTTGCGCCAGTCCCCCTCAGTGCCTGTTTCATCTTGCGTACCAGGCGCTGGGCTGCCTTCGATAGGCGCGAGGTCAGGGAGCGGCGCGGCTTCTCGTTAGGCGACGACTTTACGTCCTCCGGTCCTCGATATCTGCCTGCGTCGAGTCGGTCGGCTATTTCGCCATTGATGTGCTTCGGAACCAAAGCTGCGTGCCCGGCGAAGATGCATTTCGTCGAGGTTTGCATCGACGGGATCGTGGTTACCTCGATGCTTGGTCTTACACCAGTCTTGGGTGGGCGCGCGCGATGCATTAGGATGGCGCTATCGAATAGGATACACTGGGTGACGTCGCTTTCGAGTATCCGCATGTTTTCGTTTCGATCTGCGAATTCGATCGAGCCGTTGTGCTCGTTGGGGGGATCCAGATAGAACATCAGCTTGCGCCGATAAAGGGAGAATCCGTCAGAGTGCCACGCGTTCGGTCCGAACGCGCTCCCCGGCCTGACACTCCACGCCCTGACATTGTATATTCTCCAACAATAGCCGAGTTGCTCCTCGATTTCATCTTTAATCGAATGGAGAAAGTCCTCCATAACGGCTACAGCAGCCGGATTAGGAAGACCAAAATAGACACTTTCCTGGTTCAACAAATTCATCTCAGTTTCACTCGCCGTCCATGGAACATAGTCTTCGCGATAATCGCTTGGAGAAAAAGTCGTTCTTATCTCAGCTGCAAAAAAGCCTCTCAGTCCGTGCACGATGTGAGGTGGCAAATCCCAAGAAAAATATCCCCGCCTTAGAAATTGGCTTCGGTGCTTGGTCACTCCGTTACGCGCTAGCCAACTGGACTCAGAGCGCGCGCCAAGATGGTTCATCGTTGCTCCCAGTAACTCGACATCCAATGCGCGCTATCGCGGCTCACCCGAGCAAGCTAGGATACCTGGACATGAACGCACGCGCGATGTTCACCGGATAGAACTGGTGAGTAGCCGCCAATTCGGCGAACCGCATCTGCATCGCGCGCTCGTGCTCGGTTTCCCCGTGCCGACCTTCGAGCCGATCGATCATCTCGACTACCAGCTCGCGCAGTTCTTCCGGGGTGTTGTCCATGACACGGATACCGAATTTCGCAAAAGCCCCGATGGACTCTTGGAAGGCATACTCCGGCTGCATTCGCTCGGCTAGCATAAGATAGCGTCCTTCCTTCTCGGACCAGTAGTGCTTCGGCAGCAGGATATCGTCCTTCCCGCAAACTATGGTCGCAATCGGACCAAAGTTGGCAATGGCAACGGGCTTGCCGAAGGTGGTCGGAATAATCTGCGGTCCCGATCCGGTGCCTATGAAGAAACGCCCCTCGGCCCACAGGAAGACATCCATCCAGTCGTCGCGTTTGCCGCTATGCACATAGTGGATCGTGTTGGGCCAGGACGGCAGCAGACGCATGCCGCGGTCGCCCATGCGCAGCACCCAACCGCCGCGCCTGGCGATCTCCTCGATCGCGAGGTGATAGGTGCCGATATCGGCATTGCGCAGGTTGATCGGATCCTTCCCATCGCGCACGTGCAAGCCGACGAACCATGCCCCATCGGGAACGCCAAGCTCGCGCAGCAGCCGGTAACCCCGTTCACGGTGCTCGGCGGTCAGCTCGAGGAGAGGGCCGCGACCTTCCGCCTCCCATTGCAGCTGTGCCGCCCGGCCGATCGCCGCAACGTTACGCATGCCTCGGGGCCCGCACCACTGCTGGTTTGATCTTTCTTCAAGGCAGCAGGATAGCGGGGCGAGAAGCGACATTGTTCGCGGATGGCTCACCAATGAGAAATACTTCGTCCAGTACCGGAGGTAGGCCGGATTGGCAAACTGTTCCGGGGCACCCAGAATCACATTCGTGCGCGGGGGGGTGATCCCCAGAATCTCGGCTTTGAGATATTTGTCGAGCACGCCGAGAGGGCCGATGTTTGAAAAACTAGCTATCGGGAAAAACCGAAGACCCAAGCGGTCGTACTGCAGTTCGCGAGCTATCTCGGAGCGCCGATCCTCCGTCCTGTCGAAAAGTTCACGGAGATCTTCAGTGCGACCCTCCATGCTGTAGGCCACAGCCAGCCGTTTGAAGGTATCGTCGTCCAAATAGGCGTCAGGTCTACGCGCCCGCACGTCCTCGGCAATGGCGAGGGCCTTGTCCAGCTTGCCTTCGCCGACGTAGTGTCGGGCTAGCCGGCATCGCTGCCCGTATGTTTTTGAGTCCTCATGCGCGGGCTTGAGCCGCGCATGCATGAGAGTTCCCCTTGCGGCGGCGTTCCATGAATTGCCGGGCCAAGCCCGGCGGTGGAGCGGCGGCCTTATACGGGAAAGAACCGTGTGACGTAAAGCAAGGCATAGCGCAGGAGTAAGCACAATTCCGCCACATTCTGAAAGTCCGGACTCGCCGATCTCGGTTCAACCCCCGGGCAGGCTCTCCCCTTCAGGAGGCAGGTGGGCGAATGCCGCGCGTCCGCTGCGCAGCAATCAACTCCCGAATTCTCTGTCCTTGCCTCGCTGTCCCGCCGCGGCTAGGACAGCCCTCGCCGTCGGCAATCGATCGATCGGGTGTCCATGCGTTTGGCCTTTGCCATTGTCAGCCTCTTCCCCTGGGGCGGCCTGCAGCGCGATTGCCTGCGGCTCGCGCGCGCCGCGAAGCAGGGCGGCCATGAGGTGACGATCCTTGCGGCGCGAGCCGACGGAGAGTTGCCCCGCGACCTGGACGTGAAAGTGTTGCCGGTTCGCACACTCACCAACCACGGCCGCAACAGCCGGTTCAGCCAGGCGCTTCGAAGAACGGTTGCCGGTCGTTTTGATCGCGTCGTTGGCTTCAACAAGATGCCGGGGCTCGACGTGCTCTACTGCGGACAGATGCGTTTCGCCGATCCGCAGCGAGGGTTTTGGAGCGCGCTCAACCCGCGCGTGGGGCTGCCTTCGCGCACCGCGTCCTGGCGCTCACCGAACCGCAGTTGTCGCGCGTGGCGGACGCCCGCCGAGCGCATTGTTCTGCTGCCTCCGCCGATCAACGCTGCCCGCCGCCGTCATCCCGAGTTCCGCCATCCCGAGTTCCGCAATGACGGAACGCACGATCGGATGCGCAGCGAGCGCGGGCTGGCGGACGCAACCGTGGCCCTGTTGTCCATCGGGACACGAGCGCGCACCAACGGGTTCGAGCGCACCGTCTCGCGCTTCCCGAAATCCCGCACGCAGCGTTTCTGGTCTGCGGCGTGGTGCCGGAAACCCTGGAGGGAACCGCGATGCTTAATCAAGCCCGCGGTCTGGGCGTTGTCTGTCGTTGCCGCCGCGATTACGCGCCGAAGGCGAAGGAGCGGAATGGTCGAGCGATTGCGAGCCCGTTGGCGAACACTCCCAGCTTGCCGTCCACCAGTCGAGCCATTTCACAACGTTTGCGGCGGGGATGCGGTCGTGTCGGTCAAGGGGAGCAGTGCGGCGTCGCGGTTAACAGCGGCTCCTGAGTGAAATGAGAATTCTCCAAATTCATTCCGGGTACAGCTTCAACGGAGCAATCCGCTACGCGGCGGTGGTGTCTCGCCTGTTGGCGTCGCGCGGGCATGAGATCGTCATCTTGCAGCGGCCGGGACTCGATCTCGGCTCAATGCTGCCGATGCCGGGCAACATCGAGGTCCATACTTCCTCGCTGCGCC
>WNFF01010061.1_pt1 | contig 18112 bp, 18 predicted proteins | sample 5400441 | NCBI WGS metagenome assembly WNFF01 (sample SAMN13153345, study PRJNA577476) | soil metagenome | isolation source: 120 cm saprolite under Douglas fir tree site 2 hole 3 replicate 1 | place: USA:California | collected 2015-04-18 | reverse complement strand
TTCCTTGAAAACCGGCACCGAGATGCGCTCGCCCTTGGCTTTCTTGAACGCCGAAAGCCCCTGTCTGAGCTGCGCCAGCGCATCACGGTGAAAAATCAGCTCAGCGGTCACACGAACTAGGTTTTTCTCGCGCAGCAGGATTTGCAGGAGCTTCTCCGCGCGCTTGGCTTCCACCGGTAGTTTTCCCAGCACTTCTTTCACTGCCGGCACCGCGAGCCCGGCCGAGGAAAACGCCTTTTCAATCTGCTCCTTCGCGCGCGCTTCCTCCGGTTGCAGCGCAATCTCCGCTCCCGCACGCTTCACGAGGTCGCCTTGCACGTCTAATTTTTTCTCCGCCGCCAACTCATCGAGCCCGGCGCGAAATGTTTCTGTCCTCACCCGCCTTCCCAGAACCGCGCGCAGGTCTTCGCGGGCCATTCCCGGCAGCAGCGGGTTTTCTTTGTGGAAACGCTCCACGCGTTCCGCGAGTTTCCGCCGCAATTCGTCGAATCCTTTTCTTGACACCAGCAGCAGCGGATCCGCCGACACGATCTTGATTCCGCCGGCGCCGGCGACATTCTGCGCTGCCTCCCGAATCTCCTTCTCCGCCCATCCGGTTCTTGCCACGGCCTCTTGCAACTCCAAACCCAGCAAGGCGCGCTCCGTCATGGCCGCGAGCACTTCTTCGCGCTTTCCGCGTTCGAGCGTTTCAAGGAACGCGGCGCGCCCCCTGTCACGCAACATCGGCCGCCGCGCCAGCGGGTCGAGCACTTCTCCACCGCCGATCGTGATGACGGGAGAGAATTGCCGCAAGATGAATCGGTCGCCGGGCAAAACCAGCACCGAATCTTGCAAGCGCAGATTTGTAAAGGCCTCCTGTCCCGGCGCGAGTTCACTTTGGCCGTGGAAGAAAACTTCGGCGATGGTCTCCGCCGTCCCCGCATGAAAATGTACACGCGCGCGCTGCTTCATCTTCTGCGCGGAAGTCAGCAGCGAGATGCGCGCATCGATACGCCGCGTGGCGCGAAAATGCCCCGGCGCCGCCAGCGTCATCCCGCGCTTTACCGCGGTGTGTTCGATTCCGGCGAGATTCACGGCGGTCCGCTGCCCCGCGATGGCGCGCTCCACTGCTTTCCCTCCCGACTGCACCCCGCGGACGCGCAGCCGCTCGCCAGTTGGGAACAACTCGACTTCATCCCCCGCGCCGACGCTTCCGGAGATGAGCGTTCCCGTCACCACGGCTCCAAATCCCTTCATTGCAAACGCGCGATCGATCGGCAGCCGGAAGTATCGCGCCGCATCCTTGCCTGGCATTTCTCTCGCTACCTCAAGCAGCGCCTTCTTTAGCTCCGCGATGCCCGCCCGCGTCTTCGCGCTCACGGGCACAATCGGCGCCCGCTCCAGAAACGACCCGCGCAGATACTCTTCCACTTCCAGCCGCACGAGTCCGAGTACGTCGGCATCGACCAGATCGCTCTTGGTCAGCGCCACCACTCGGCAAATATCGAAATGTTCCCGCGTCTGCGGCTTGATCGATTCATCCACCGCAATTACCAGCAGCACCAAATCAATGCCCGCCGCGCCCGCCAGCATGTTGCTCACAAACCGCTCATGCCCGGGCACATCCACTAAACCGAATCGCACGCCGTTTTCTTCCAGGAAAGCAAAGCCCAAATCGATGGTGATCCCGCGCCTCTTCTCTTCCGCGAGCCGATCGGGATGCGTCCCGGTCAGCGCCTCGACGAGCGCCGATTTGCCGTGGTCGATATGCCCGGCCGTCCCGACAATGACGCTCTTGCTTGCGGTGGACATAAGAGGAAGGTGTGAAGCGCTGACCGCTGCGCCTCCTGTGATGCTACTGGAGATTCGGAAGAAGGGTCAAACTGGAGGTGAATAGGAGAAGGGCATCCAGAGGCAAATGATTGGACGAATTCGCTACTTCGCTGCGGCCATCTCGTCGACCACCGCCTGCACCGCCGCGCGCGGATCGGACGCCGCAAGAATCGGTCTGCCTACCACCAGAAAATCCGCGCCCGCCCGAATCGCTTCTGCCGGCGTTGCCGTCCGCGCCTGATCGTCATCCTTCGTGGCCGCCGTCTTCTCTTTCTCCTTGAGGCGCACACCGGGCGTCACGATCAGGAACTCCCGCCCGCACGCTTTACGGATCGCCCGCGCTTCCTGCACCGACGCTACCACGCCATCTACTCCCGCCTGTTTCGCCAGTTTTGCGAGCTTCACCACGCGACCCTTCGGCGGCCCGCCGATGCCTACTTCGCGCATCGATTTCTGGTTCATGCTCGTCAGGATCGTTACGGCCAGGAGCCGCGGCCGGTCGGCTCCCATGGGGACGCCAGCGCTGATCGCCTGCACCGCCGCCTCCAGCATTGCCCGGCCCCCCAGCGCGTGTACGTTCACGAGCTGTACTCCGCTCATGGCCGCTGCTGAGAGCACCGCTCCTGCAACAGTGTTCGGAATGTCGTGGAATTTCAGGTCCAGGAAAACGCCGGAACCCAGCGCGGCTATTTCCTTTACCGCCGGCGGGCCCCCCGCCGTAAAAAGCTGGTTGCCAATCTTGAACATGCCGACAAGATCGGCAACTTGCTTTGCAAATCTCACCGCGGAGGATAATGAATCAAAATCGAGTGCGACAATCAGGCTGCTGCGTGGATGGGCGTCGAAGCTCAAGGTCATGTTTCCGCGGCAATTGCATCAGTTCGAGCCGGACTTGGCTCACGCCCGAATGTAGCAAGCCGATTTTCCGGGCGACACGATAGGATACATCAATTTCCCGTCCTTCTTGGTAGGGACCCCGGTCATTAATACGTACTACCTCGAACTTCCCGTTCCGGGTGTTCACAATCCGGACGATGGACCCAAACGGTAAGTGGGGGTGGGCTGCCGTGAGGGCCTCGGAATCGAAGCGCTCCCCATTCGCCGTCTTCCTTCCATTGAACCCTGGGCCGTACCAACTGGCGTTGCCAATCCAGGTCTTAACAGGGTGGACGGGCGAACTCAGGTTCGCAACTAGCGGAGCGTCCATCGCGGGAACGATGAGGAACATTAGCAGCACCCACCGGAACGCGGCCCAAATCAGAAAGAGTGGTCGTCTCATAGTGTGTACTTTGCGCTACGACTATCCAAAAAAGTGTAGCACGGGAGAGTCATTATGTCAACCATTTTCTGCAATTATTTTTCTTCCTATCTCATTCACATTAAAGACTTTAAGTTCGAAAAAGACTCTCTCAAGATCCCTGACAAGTCGCTGACTGACCCCAGGGTCAGTAAAGCTGGCCGTCCCTACCTGTACAGCAGACGCGCCTACAACCAGGTATTCAAGCACGTCTTCCGCCGTCTCTATCCCTCCAAGCCCTATAATTGGTGTCTTCACGGCCTTCTTCGTTTCCCAGACGAGCCTTTGCGTGATCGGTTTGATGGCCGGCCCGGACAAGCCTCCCGTCAAGCTTCCCAGCCTCGACTTCCCCGTCCTGTAGTCGACCGCCATCGCGGGGTAGGTGTTTGCTACCGTGATGGCATCCGCACCGGCTCCTTGTGCCGCGCGGGCTATAAGTCCAATATCTGCAACCAGCGGCGAGAGCTTCACCCAGAGCGGTCGCTTAGCGGCCCTTCGGGCTGCCCGAACCACCTCCGAGACCATAACGGGGTCACTCCCAAACTGCATCCCTCCTTTCTTCACATTGGGGCAGGAGATGTTCAGCTCGTACCCGGCCAGCCCATCGGCATCTTCCAGGACCTGGATGACCTCGGCGTAGTCCTCCACGGTGTAGCCAAATACATTGGCAATGACCGCCGTATCAAATTTTCGCAGTACCGGGAGTTTTTCGGCCACGAATGCCCGAACCCCTACGTTCTGGAGCCCCACGGCATTCAACATCCCAGATGGGGTCTCACAAAGCCGCGGCCCAGGAGCACCTTCCATAGGTTCGTGGGAGAGACCTTTGGTGACGAAGCCGCCGAGGGAGTTCAGATCTACAAGGTGGGCAAATTCGAGGCCGTATCCGAAGGTTCCACTGGCGGCGAGAATGGGATTCCGCAGGCGCAACGCGCCAATTTGCACGCTCAAGTCAACAGCGTCCGCGGCACTCACTTCGCCGAAAGCTTAGCACACCCGCTGGACTAGTCGCGTCAAAAGAAGGTGAGGAATTCCTTCTTTGAATAGGATACGAGTTTCCCGCCAGCGTCAAACTGAAAAACCAGGATGATGTCTTTCTTGTAGATCATATTCTCTGCAAGACCAGACAGTCTTGTTTCTACGCGCGACCCGAGATCGTCACAAAAGAGGGGGCGTCTTTTCTGAATGAAGTCGACTACTTGCGCCTTAGATGAACCGGGGGGAATCTCTCTCATGATTGCCTCTTCAAGCTGTACTGAAGAGAGTACGTAACGATGTCTCGCAAGCAAGAACGTGACGACCACTACAGCAAGGGTCACCGAGACCCACCACAGCAGTTTCTTCCTCATCATGGAACCTTTGTGGGATTGGTTGGCACCGCATGACGCGTCGTGGATTTCGTCAGCGCCAGTGCCAATACGCGGCCATCCCGCGACGCCAATGTGATTCCGCACAGCGAGGCGAGCGTCGGCGCAATGTCGGCCGGCGTGACTGTCCCGTGATACTCACCCGGCTGGATGCCGAAGCCCATCAGCAGCACTGGCACCCGTTGATCGTAATAGTGAGGCGTGCCATGCGTCGTGCCGTACTGTCTCGGCCTCGCCGGCGTTGAAAAATCCCACGGCCAGTAAGGCTTGGGCGCAATCATCAAATCCCCACTGCGGCTCTTTAAGAAGCTTGCGGCTTCCGCCATTCGAATCGGGCTCTCTGTTGCAGGCCGGTCCTCCAGCTCTTCCGAGCGATAGACATGCGCCACGCCCGGTGCGCTCTGAATGGCGTCAATCACTGCGCGCAGCGCGGCTGGATCCGTTTTAAGCTTGTCGTAAATCCCTGCCGCAAAATACACGTCTCCCGCTCCGACTTGCGCCAGCGCGGGCTTCGCATAATTAAACGCTTCCAGAGCTTTGTCGATTCGGCTTTTCACATCCTCCACGTTCAGCCAGCCGGCATCTACTCCGGTCTTCTGCAAATCTTCCGGAATCGGAACAACGCCGTGGTCCGCCGTGAATGCCACGATGTAATTGCTGCGCCCCACCTTCTTGTCCAATTGGGCGAAAAACTGGCCAAGGTCCTTATCCAGCCGCACGAGAATATCTTGAATCTCCCAGCTCCGCGGCCCAAAAGCGTGCCCCACATAATCCACAGAGGAAAAACTCACGCCGAGATAATCTGTCCCTCCGGCCTTTCCTAAACCCAGCTTACCCATCGCGTCCTCCGCCATCTGCGCCAGGTAGGTGTCGGCGAACGGGCTGGTCTGCCATTGAGAGTAGAAAACCGCATCCGGTCCGGTGCTGTCCGGCTTTCCCCGCAGCGAATGCGGAAACGCCACGCCAAATCCCTGCGGAGGAATCGCTCCCGTCGCGGTTTCTTCATACCAGTACGCCGAGTTCGGCAGCAGCGGCGCCCAGGTCTTGCCGTAATCCCCTGCAACGGGATGCACCTTCGCGTACTGCTCGACAAACGGGACCACTGGGTAAGCGCTCGACGTTGTCCAAGCCCCCACAGCCGGATCGAACCACGTTACGGCATCTCCCTGATGCCCGCCGAGCGTGATCGATGCTCGCGCTTTCAGCGAAAATGTCACGACCCGCGTGCCCGCACCCGCTTGGTATTTCAATTCATCCGCAAACGCCGGCACCAGCATCCTCCACGCGCTGTCGCCACCTTTCACGCTCGCTCCGGCATAGCCCACGTTCTTCACGTTCGGGTCCGATGTGCAGGTCACGTTTTTCTGCTGCTCGCGGTCCCACCATTCATTCGAAATCATTCCGTGCGTCGCCGGGAAGGCTCCCGTTGAAATCGTCGAATGCCCCACGCACGTCTCCGTCTCCGCATAGGGGTACGCAGCGTCGCGAAACCACGCGCCTTCCTCCACCAGCCGCTTCAGCCCGCCCGCCCACTGCCCGCGAAACTTGTCCACATAGTCCGCACGCATCTGATCCACCACCAGCATCACCACCAGCTTCGGCCGGGCCGGTGCGGCAGCTTGAGCCACCTCCTTGAACTGTGGTTGGCCCGCTCCCCTTGCAGCGGACGCTCTCGTGGCGGTCTGTGCCGCCATCGAGGCAGCAAAGCACAAACTTGCCAGCCCCATCGCCACGTTGTTCAGCTGATTCCGTTCGTTCCATCCCCAACGCATATCCACCTCATACCCGTTTCGTTTTGCCGCCGCAGTCTAGCATGTCAACGTCAGTCACTCATTCGAGAAAAGGAGGGTTGCCGGGGGCCTGACCGCCACGAGTCACAAGTCACGAATCACGAGTCACGGCCCCTATGCTAGGATTACCCGACCATGCGCATCGTTGAAAAGGCCCAATTAATGTCCGCCCCGGAGATCGACCGCACCCTCCAGCGCCTGGCCCATCAAATCGTGGAAAAAAGCGGAGGCACGAAGAGCCTTGCCCTGATTGGCATCGTCCGCCGCGGCGTGCCCCTGGCCCAGCGCATCGCCCAAGCGATGCGCGGGATCGACGGCGTCAACGTTCCCGTCGGCACCCTGGACATCACGCTCTACCGCGACGACCTTTCCAAGGTCGCGCCCCAGGCCGTCCTGCGCTCCTCGGACATTCCTTTCGGCGTTGACAGCATGGACCTTGTCCTGGTCGACGACGTTCTCTACACCGGCCGTACCATCCGCGCCGCCATGAACGGCCTTTTCGACCTTGGCCGTCCGAAGCGCGTTTCTCTCTGCGTGCTCATCGACCGCGGCCACCGCGAAATGCCCATTGAAGCTCAGTATGTCGGCCGCAACGTGCAGACCAGCGACACCGAAATCATCGAGGTGCGCCTCAGCGAAATCGACAAGGAAGAGCGCGTTGTCCTGGTTGACCGCCTGGAGTCCTAGTGTAGCGGCCGGACTTCAGTCCGGCGCTGCGAGCACCGTGCGCGACCCGAGCAGTTCATGAGAAAATGGAGCGCTCATTGAATTTCACCGAGTGACCATGTGACCTACCGCTTCCGCGACCTTCTGGCCCTCGAACCGCTCTCCGCGGACGAACTCGCTTTTCTTCTCGACCAGAGCAAGCCCTTCCAGGAAATCCAGCGCCACCCGCTCAAAAAACTCGCCACTCTCCGCGGCAAGACCGTGGCCCTCGCGTTTTTTGAGAACTCCACCCGCACGCGCATCAGCTTCGGCACCGCCGCCGCACGCCTCGGCGCGGACACCATGAACCTCCAGGCCGAATCCTCCAGCCTCAAGAAAGGTGAATCTCTCCTCGACACCGTGCACACGCTGGACGCCATGAAGCCCGATTGTCTGGTGATGCGCCATGCCTCTTCCGGCGCAACGGATTTTGTCGCTCGCCATCTGGACATTCCAGTGATCAACGCCGGCGACGGCACCCACGAACATCCGTCGCAGGGCTTGCTCGACGCGCTGACCATCCGCGACCGCAAAGGGTCGCTCGAAAGCCTGAACGTCACCATCCTTGGCGACATCTCCCGCAGCCGCGTGGCCCGTTCGAACGTTCATCTTCTTGGAAAATTCGGCTGTCGGTTCACCCTTTGCGGCCCGGCGATGTGGGTTCCGCGTGAACTCGAAAAAATCGGCCCGCCGGGCGCATCCATCCGCCGCGTCTTTCGAATCGAAGAAGCCCTCGAAGGCGCCGACGTCGTCCTCGTCCTCCGCGTCCAAACCGAGCGCCTCCACGAGCCGGCTCTATCGGCGGGGGACTACATCCTTCTTTATCAGCTCGGCGCCGAACGCCTTCGCCTCGCCAAGCCCGACGCAATTGTCCTGCATCCCGGCCCGATGAATCGCGGCATCGAGATTACGCCGGAAGTTGCCGACGGCGCGCAATCTTGCGTCCTCGAGCAAGTCACTAACGGACTCGCCGTGCGCATGGCGCTGCTCTTCCTGCTCATCGGCGGAGGGGCCGAAGAGCCCGCATCATCTGCGGAGTCATCCACGAAACAATCCAAGGAATCCACGCATGCTGCTCATTAGGAACGGCCGCGTCTTCGATCCGGCCACAAATACCGATGCCCTTCGCGATGTCCTTCTCGACGGCGAGATTATCGCGGAAGTCGCCGCGCCCGGAAAAACCTCTCGCGCCAAGGAAAAAAGCATCGAGACTTTCGACGCCGCCGGCTTGATCGTCGCTCCTGGATTCATTGACCTTCACGCGCATCTCCGCGAGCCGGGCCAGGAATCCTCCGAATCCATCGAAACCGGAACGCGCGCCGCAGCTCGCGGCGGCTTCACGGCCGTCTGCTGCATGCCCAACACCAAACCCGTCAACGACAATGCCAGCGTCACCCGCTTCATCCTCGATCGCGCCAAAGCCACCGCCAGCGTCCGCGTTTGGCCCATCGGCGCCGCCAGCCTCGCCAGCCAAGGTGAAGCCATCGCGGAAATCGCTGCTATGAAGCAAGCTGGCATCGTCCCCGCCAGGTGATGGACTACTGCCGCTCGCTCGATCTCCCCGTTATTGAGCACGCCGAAGACGTGTCGCTCGTCTCCAGCGCCGTCATGCGCGAAGGTGTCACTTCCACGCGCCTCGGCCTTCCTGGAATGCCTGCCGCGGCCGAATCCGTTTGCGTCGCCCGTGACGTTCAGCTCGCCGAACTCACCGTCGCGCGCTTGCATATCGCGCATCTCTCGGCCAAAGCCTCGCTCGAACAAGTCCGCTGGGCCAAACAGCGCGGCTTACGCGTTACCTGCGAGGTCACGCCGCACCACTTCACGCTCATCGACGAGGACGTCCAGTACGATTCACGCTTCAAAATGAATCCGCCGCTCGCCGCGCGCGAAGACCGCGAAGCTCTACTCGCCGGTCTCACCGATGGCACCGTCGACGCCATCGCCACCGACCATGCCCCGCACGAGCCCGCGCTCAAGGACGTCGAGTTCGACCGCGCTCCCTTCGGAATCCTCGGCTTCGAGACCGCGCTCGCGCTCTCGCTCGAGCAACTCGTCCACTCCAGTCGTCTCTCGCTCATGCGTCTGGTTGAACTTTTCACCACCGGCCCGGCGCGGGTCCTCGGCCTCGAACGCAAAATCGCCCCCGGCCAGCCTGCCGATCTCACCATTTTTTCAACGGATCACAAGTGGACGTACGACGTGAAGCAATCAGCCAGCAAATCCCGCAACTCGCCCTTCGACTCGCGTACCTTCAAAGGCGCACCAGTGGCCACCATCGTCGCCGGCCAAATCGTTTACAGAAGATAGGAGAGGCGTGTCTTTTCCTCCTGACGCCTGCTATCTAGAAAGACGCCGGCGTCTGATTAGCGAGTCAGTCGGGAGTTTCAAGGAATTCCGCGTGGTACTGGGCAACCTCAAGGGATGCCACGACCTGTAGTGCGTACAAATTGGGTTTTGTCAGTGGATCTCAAGAATTCTCTTACATTCACTATCGACATATGCAGATTCGCCCGACACGTCGCTTCTCACCTTCTGCACGGTACATCCCAATTTGACGAGTGCGCTGGGGTAAGGATGCTTCATTATTTTGGCAAGCGCAGGAGAAAACTCAAGCACTTCGATGATCTGTGGTCTCCCCGTACGGCGAATCTTGATTACCCACTCCGTCGAAGTGTCAACGATGGCGTATCGAGTCTCATATCTGGTCCTGACGTGGCGTAAGCCCGGTTCGTCGAGGATCGTTTTAAGCTTCCCGAACTCGTCTTGGGTCAGCGTCTTCTTATAGCGATCTTCCCCATCGGGGTTCGCGTGCCTCGAAGACTGACATTCCGCAGTCCCGTCGGAGAATACACGCAAATAAATATAAGTGTCCTCGCTTTGCATGGTCGAATGGGTTGCGGTTACTTCGAGGAGCACGTCTGCAGATGGACTAGAGTTGGGTGACGGGCGCGGATTGCTGATATGCGGAAACAAGCTCTCCACTGTAATTAGTGCAAGAAGCCCCGCTCCAAGGAACATCGGCAGGAGCGAGACTAAGGCATTCCTTGTGTAATTGAAAGCGATCAATTTCACCTCCCCCGGGGCCCTTGCATAATGAGATGCGGATTATGTCTGATTAGTCAGCTAACTGGAAACTTGGCGTCGGACAACACGTCGCAAACGGATTTCGGAAAATCTGCTTACCGCCAGCAATCATCTTTCATAAGATGACTTCTGGTGTTTCTAGCTCTTGGTGAGTGCCACCCAGGCCGCCAGTGCCGCGAGTTTCTCTTCCGCGCGCCAAGAACCCTCATGGGAGTCGCCGAGCCCCGCGATTGTGCTCTTGGCCTTGGCCTCCGTCGTGGGTACGAAACAATTGCCCTTCCAGGGCGTGCGCTCGAATGTGTTCGTTATGCAAGGAGGCAGGGTCCACGAGGCTGCCCACGACGAGCGCCGCGCCGCATACATCGTAGCCGGCTGCGCTTGCTTGCTTGAGAAGTTCTTCTACCGATCGCTTCGCTGCGTCGCTGACGACCTTACGCAGTTTCTGCACGCTGGCTTTTCCTTCTTTTTCGGGAAGCTCCAGCGCGGCGTGGTAGGGCTGCTTCGAATGGGGGACTTGGGGGTCGGAGAGAAGAACAGTTTCGCATCTCACCAGCCTGGGCGCACTCGATGGGCCGGCCAACAACGCGGCCATCGCCCAGCCCGACTTTACGCGAAACCCGAGGCCCGCGGGCATCGGCTTGACGTCGCGCGCCAAAACTTCCTCCGCATAGCAAGACTCTCAACAGGAAGGGAACCTGCGCCAAAGCGGCACGAGTCGCGCTTTTCAGTGCGTCGCGGGCTCGGCGGCGGGATGCATGCCATGCTGCGGCACTTCGTGGATGCCGCGCGCGGGCGGCTCAATCCGCTGGCGATAGAAATGGTCGAGCGGCAAGCGGCCTTTCCCGACCGGATACGCCTTCTCGATCGCCTTCGTCGCGTACGCTTTCGCGAGCGTGGCCGCTTCCAATAACCCCCGTCCCACGGCGAGATGCGCCGCGAGCGCCGAAGCAAACGTGCAGCCCGTTCCATGCAGCTGCTCTTCGTTTACGCGCTCGCCCGGCAGCGCCACCATCTCCGTCCCATCGAAGAGCACGTCCATCGGGCGTCCCATGTGCCCGCCTTTGACGATTACCGCGCGCGCGCCCATCTCCACAATTTTCCGAGCCGCGGCTTCCATATCTGCCAGGTCTTTGATCGTCATCCCCGTTAAGATCTCCGCCTCCAGCACATTGGGCGTGATCACGCTCGCGCGCTTCAGCAGCTCCGTCGCCACAAACTTCACCCCTCCCGCATCGAGCAATTCCCGCCCCGTCGACGATTTCATCACCGGGTCAAGCACCACGTGCGCGAACGTGCGCGCATCCAGAAATTCCGCCACGGTTACCGCATTTCCGCGGTTGCCCAGCATCCCGATCTTCACCGCTGCGATGTTGCAATCATTGGCCAGCACCTCGAGCTGCGCGCGCAGCGTCGCGCTCGGCGTATTCTGCACGTCCTCCACGCCCTGCGTGTTCTGCACCGTCAGCGACGTGATTGCCGCCACTCCGTAACACCCGTGCGCCGCAAACGTTTTCAGGTCCGCCGCCGTTCCCGCCCCGCAAGAAGGATCGAATCCCGCAATCGTCAGCAGAATCGGCGGTGTTATATTGTTGTGATTAGACATTTTTTCTTGCTTCTTGCCTCTTCATCTTGTGGTTTCCTCTCTGCTTCCTCTTTTTGTTCTCTTTTCGCTTCGCCTGAGCCGAAATATTGTCCTGCCGCGCAACCCAAAGCGAAAATTGCCGGTCGCGTCCCATCGCTCGCGGGAGTTTCTCCCTCCAACGACGCTCGGAACGGACCGGCACTTGCGAATGTACGCGCGCGCGCGTACGCACGCAACAAGAATTTGTTGTGAATTAAAGGAGGTGGCCGAACTTCACGGGAACAAGCCGCGCACGAGCGTGGCTTCCGCGACGCGTCCGACGGCCAGAATCATCGCACCCGCGCGCGGCGGCACGTGGTGCTTGCGCATCGTCTCCAGCATCTCGTGGAACGCGCGCACTATGGTTTTCTGCAGCCGCGTGTTTACTTCTTCCAGGTCCCAGATCACGCCCTGCAGATTCTGCACCCATTCGAAATAGCTCACTGTCACGCCACCGGCATTCGTGAGAACGTCCGGCAACACGGTAATCCCGCGGCGTGCCAGGATTTCATCGGCGTGAGGGGTGGTTGGGCCGTTGGCTGCTTCGGCGACGATGCGCGCCTTGACGGCTTCGGCGTTGTGCAGCGTAATCACGTTTTCGAGCGCCGCCGGCACCAGGATGTCGCACTTCATCGTCAGCAGCTCATCGTTGGTGATTCGCGAAGCGCCCGGCATTCCCACCACCGTTCCGGAGCGTTCCTTGTAGCGAATGGCCTTGATGGGATCGATGCCCCGCGAATTCGTCACCCCGCCTCGCGTATCGCTCAGCGCGATGATTTTCGCTTTCTTCTCCGCGAACAAGCGCGCAGCCGTGGCTCCGGAGTTCCCGAATCCCTGAATGGCCACGGTCGCGCCACGCAGCGACATCTTTTTCACCTTGCAAGCCTCTTCGACCACGTGGACAAGCCCGCGCGCGGTCGCCTCGTCGCGTCCCGCCGAGCCTCCGATCGAGAGAGGCTTTCCGGTAGCCGCGCCGTGGGCAGCGCGCCCCACGGTCATGGCGTACGTGTCCATGATCCATGCCATCGTCTGCGCATCCGTGTACATGTCCGGCGCGGGAATGTCCTGATCCGGCCCGATAATCGGCAGAATCTCGCTGGTGAACCGCCGCGTCATGCGTTCCAGCTCGCTCCTGGACATGCGCTTTGGGTCGCAGATCACTCCGCCCTTCGCTCCACCCAGCGGCAGGTTCACCGCCGCGGTCTTCCACGTCATCCAAACCGCCAGCGCCTTAATTTCATCCAGCGTGACGTTGGGGTGATACCGGATCCCGCCTTTTCCCGGTCCGCGCGCCACGTTGTGCTGCACGCGATATCCGGTGAGCACTTTCACTTGCCCGTTATCCATCTTCGTCGGGATGGAGACTTCCAATATGCGCTTCGGCGTGCGCAGGATCTGCCGCAGTCCGGGATCCAGCTTCAAAAACTCCGCCGCCATGTCGAACTGAATCTGCGCGATGCGGAAAGGATTCAAGTCCTCGCGCGGGGCGATTCGCGGCACCATCGGCGGCATGCCTATCTGTCGTGTCGGGGCTGTGGGCTTTACTACCGTGGCCATCGGCTTCGGACCTTTCCTCTACGCGGTTGTCTCAACTGCCTTCTCGGGAAGTCTTTTCCAACTCTTGTCCACAAAAACGGCTAGGCATTCGCCGCAAACTTCTTCGTGCTGTCTGTGTACTTGTCACGGCAGGCGATCGAGCAAAAATGCAGGACTTCGCCACCCTCGCGCAACGGGATGGACAGCTCCTCGGCGACGTGTACGCCGCAGACCGGGTCGCGCACCAGCCGCCGCGCGCTGATTCCACTCTCCGGATCGCTAGCCGCCCTGGGCCTTTGTGGCGCGCCAGATAGAGCTCCTCCTCCCAGAATCCCGGCGAAGACGCGGCGCAAAAGCGCCACGCCCCACGACAGAAGGAGCACCCAGATCAGAAAACGTAGAATTCCGGAAAGAAAACCCATCGGCTCGTTTCGCGCTCCATAATCCAATAACCTTAATGCCTGCAACGTGGCAGTGTGGGGAGTGTATGCAAGGGGAAAAGGGTGAGTCAAACGAAAAGGCGCAAATTCAACAAGTTGCGCAGCGTTTCAGGATACGGCGGGGGAGAGCAAAGGGCTTATCTCTGCATTATCCTGTTTATTTTCAATATCTTACAATATGGCGAGCCCTTTCTCAACTAGTTTGCTCTTGTCGCACAGTCGCTCTTGATTGAGTCGTGCACAGCCTGCAAGACCTCCCCAAGCCACAATGCCGGAATGTCGTCACATGCCCCGACCGTTCGTGGCGCCTTGACGAAAAAGTAGCGCAAGGACCCTTTGCAGTTTAAACTCCCACCGCGTGCTTCGAAGCCAGCGCATCGAATTTTGCCTCTCCGGAGCCGCGTCATCAATCAGGGAGGGTGACATGTCGCAACAAAGTCCCGCGCGGGCCTTTCGAGTCGGCATCGCAGGTCCCGTCGGTTCGGGTAAGACCGCCCTTGTGGATCGGTTGAGCCGGCGGCTTTGGCCTGCGTATAACCTGGCGGTCGTCACCAACGATATCTACACCAAGGAGGATGCCGAATTCCTCCTTCGGCAAGGGGTCCTCCCGGCTGAGCGGGTACGTGGCGTTGAGACCGGCGCATGCCCGCACTCGGCTATCCGCGAAGATGCTTCCATGAACCTGCAGGCCATCGCGGAACTGGAAGATAGTTTGCCGGGCCTGGAATTGATCTTTGTCGAAAGCGGCGGCGACAATCTCGCAGCGGCGTTCAGTCCGGAATTGGTGGACGTTTGGATCTACGTTATTGATGTGGCGGAAGGGGACAAAATCCCGCGCAAGGGCGGCCCGGGAATCACGCGATCCGATCTCTTGGTGATCAACAAAATTGATCTGGCTCCTTACGTCGGCGCCTCTTTGGAAGTGATGGATCGCGACTCGCGCAAGATGAGAGGCGCGCGGCCTTTCCTGTTCACCAATCTCAGAGAGGACGTGGGTCTTGACCGCGTCCTCGAGTGGCTTGAAGAAAAATTGAAGGCGCCCGAAGGTTCACGGCGCGCGCTCGTTGATGCTCATGCGCCCTATAGCGGCAGCGGGCACTCTCATGAACACGGTCACGAGCATGGCCACGACCACGGTCACCATCATGAAGAGCAAGGCCGTCATGGATTCAGATGAGCATCTCCAGGAACCCGGTGAAGCCCTTGCCGAACTGCGGCTCCTGCACTTGGCAGACAGCGCCCTGCCGATTGGCGCACTTGCGCATTCTTTTGGCTTGGAATTTCTCGTCTCCGCGGGCTTGCTAAAGGTTCTCGATCTGCCTGAATTTCTCCGCGGATTTCTCGAAGAAGCGGGAATAGTGGAAGCCGTCTTCTGCCGGGAAGCGTTCCGGTTAGCGAGATTGGACCCTGGCCATCTTTGTGCCGATCGGTGGTTGGAAATCAACGATCGCTTGAGCGCGCTGAAGCCCGCGAGAGAGAGCCGCCAGGGAAGTGCTTCGCTGGGGCGAAACTTCTTAGGCACTGTAGCCGGCCTTGGCGACTTTGCGCTCCTGCGGGAAGCACTGCAAGCTTCGAAGCAAGCGGGAAGCTCGATTCACCACAGCCCGGCGTTTGGCCTGACGAGCGGCGTCGTGGGGCTCCAGGAAAGTCGCTCGGTTCTCGCCTATCTGCATCAAACTGCCGCCAGCCTCGTTTCTGCATGCCAGCGTCTCTTACCCCTGGGCCAAAACGGGGCCGCGAGAATCCTGTGGAATCTCAAGCCCGTGATCGCGGACACCGCCAGACGCAGCGCAGCATGCGCGCTCGACGACGCCAGTTGTTTCATGCCCCTTCTCGATTGGGCCGCCATGGAGCATCCGGGTCTTGAAACTCGGCTGTTCATCAGTTGAGGCAGGCGAATGAAAACGATTCCTGAACTGGCACAAGCCGAGACCGACGCGCAGCCGGCACGGGCCGTCCAGAGCCCCGTGCTCGCTTGCCTCTGTCTGGATTTTGAGCGCGACCCACTGACAAGACAAACCGTGCTCGCCGCGAGCCATCAAGAAGCGCCGCTGCGAGTGCTGCGCGCGTTCACGCTGGAAGATGGTACGGCGCTGGTCCATCTTCACAATGTATCCGGCGGCCTGCTCGGCGGGGATCGGCTTGCTCTTCGCGTCCGGCTTGACGCCGGTTCGAACGCGCAGCTAACCACGACCGGCGCGACGCGCCTCTATCGGCCGCGCCAGGAAGCACCGGTCACGTTCCAGGCAAATGAGATCACGGTTGGTGAAGACGCTCTCCTCGAATACCTGCCGGATCAGCTGATTCCGTTCGCAGGCGCCCGGTTCTCCCAGCGGACCTCGATTCGCTTGGCTCGGGGTGCTGGATTGTTCTGGTGGGAGGTTCTCGCGCCCGGGCGGGAAGCTCGCGGTGAAATTTTCGAATACGCATCCGTAGAGTTGAAAACGGATTTGATCGCGCTCGGAAAGCCCATCGTGGCTGAACGCGTTCGTCTCGAACCGGGGAATTTCGTTCTCTCTTCCTTGTCCCGGTTGGGGCCCTGCCGCACTTGGGCGACCTTTTATGTTTGCCGCGTCGGTCTCGAAACGCGCGCGTGGCTTGCGCTCGAGCAGGAACTACGCAAACTTGCCCAAGAATGGACCGTGCCAGGTGAAACGTTCTGCGGAATCAGCACGCTGGCGGCGCACGGCTTGGTTGTTCGCTGCGCCGCGAGCCACGGGCGCCATGTTCTTCCGGGGCTGCACGCACTGTGGCGCGCTGCGAAATTGCGCTTGTATGGCCGTGAAGCTGTGCCGCCCCGAAAAGTGTATTGAAGTCTTTCCCGGCACGGCCCCATCGGGTCCCGCAGATTCATAATGAGGAGATTGTTGTGCATTTGACGCCGCGCGAGCAGGAAAAACTGATGATCGCCTTCGCCGCGGACTTGGCCCGCCGGCGGCAGGCCCGCGGTCTGAAGCTGAACTACGTGGAAGCAGTCGCGATTCTCTCCGCGGAAGTGCTGGAAGCCGCTCGCGATGGAAAAAGTGCCGTCGAAATCATGAGCTTTGGCACGAAGATCCTCACGCGCGGCGACGTGATGGAAGGTGTCGCCGAAATGATTCACGAGGTGCAGGTGGAGGCCACTTTTCCGGACGGAACGAAGCTGGTGACGATTCACGACCCGATCAAATAGCCGGATCAAATAGTTTGTTCCAAGGCGAAGTCAGAATTTGCATAGAGGACGAAAGTAGAGGGGAACATGAAGCCGGGTGAATATTTCTTGGATGAAGCCTCAGGGCCTGTTCGGGCTAACGCGGGCCGCCCGGCGCTGCGCCTGCTCGTGAAGAGCACCGGGGATCGCCCAATCCAGGTGGGCAGCCATTTCCATTTCTTCGAGACGAACCGCGCGCTCGAATTTGATCGCGAAGCGGCGTATGGAATGCGTTTGAATATTCCGGCGGGAACTGCCGTTCGCTTCGAGCCCGGGGAAGAAAAGGAAGTGGAACTCACCGCGTTTGGGGGCCGGCGAGTTATTCATGGATTCAACGCTTTGGTGGAAGGCGAGCTTGCCGCTCCCGGCGCACAGGGGCGCGCGCTCCGTCGAGCCCGGGAGGCGGGATTTCGCTCCAGCGGAAGGGAGCAAAAACGTTGAGTCTCAACATTCCTCGCCGCACGTATGCCGATCTTTATGGTCCAACAAAGGGCGACCGGATTCGGCTCGCGGATACCGATCTGGTCATCGAGATAGAGAAAGACTTCACACATTACGGCGATGAAATCACTTTCGGCGGCGGAAAAGTGATCCGCGACGGCATGGGCCAGAGTAGCAGCGCAACGAGGGAAGGCCACAACGGCGCGCTGGATGTAGTCATTACAAACGCCGTGATTCTCGATCACTGGGGGATCGTCAAGGCGGATATCGGCATTAAGAACGGGCGCATCGTCAAAGCCGGCAAAGCCGGGAATCCCGATACCATGGACGGGGTGGACCCGGAACTCGTCGTCGGCGCGGCAACGGAAGTGATTGCCGGAGAAAACCTGATCGTGACTCCGGGCGGAGTGGACAGCCATATCCACTTCATCTCACCGCAACAAGTGTATGAAGCCATCTCCAGCGGCATCACGACGATGATCGGCGGAGGAACAGGTCCCGCCACAGGCACCGCTGCCACGACTTGCACCCCCGGGTCCTGGAATCTGGCGCGTATGCTGCAAGCTGCCGAAGCTTGGCCCATGAACTTCGGCTTTCTTGGCAAAGGGAATGCTTCCACGCATGCCCCGCTGGCTGAACAAGTTGAGGCCGGCGCCTGCGGGCTGAAGTTGCACGAAGACTGGGGGACTACGCCGGCGGCGATTGACGCTTGCCTGAAAGTTGCCGACGAATTTGACGTCCAGGTGGCCATTCACACCGACACGATCAACGAAGCGGGTTTCCTCGAAGCGACAGTGGCGGCCATAAGCGGCCGCGCCATTCACACCTA